>Ga0318564_10000314_pt1 | contig 13631 bp, 10 predicted proteins | sample GRESIP066b5f20_FD_203479 | JGI IMG/M metagenome (GOLD analysis project Ga0318564, IMG submission 203479) | Tropical soil microbial communities from Luquillo Experimental Forest, Puerto Rico - GRE.SIPMG.066b5f20 | ecosystem: Environmental > Terrestrial > Soil > Tropical forest > Bulk soil...
CGCCTACGCGGCCCGGCCCAAGGCCGGCCCCAGCAGCCGGGCCACCGGCACCCACGACCGCGTCCGCACCGACCGCATCGACACCAACGGCGTCGTCACCCTCCGCCACGCCGGGCGGCTCTACCACATCGGCGTCGGAAGAACCCACGCCCGAACCCACGTGATCATGCTCGTCCAGGACCAGCACATCCGGATCGTCGCCGCCGCCACCGGCGAGCTGCTACGCCAGCTCACCCTCAACCCAGCCCGCAACTACCAGCCCACCGGCAAACCACGCCGCCCACCCGGAACACCGCGCAAACGATCAAACCCCGGACCCTGACGTGGGTTCGGGGTTTCCTCGATGTCTTGAGACATCACAAGTGCTGGGGTACCAGGACTCGAACCTAGACTAACGGGGCCAGAACCCGTCGGGCTGCCAATTACCCCATACCCCATGGGAGCGGGCCATCGGGGCCCGGGCGCCTGTGAAGTGTAGCCCGAACCGCGGGTGGCGGCCAAAGCTGCGGCCCAGCCGCAGGACCGCGGCGCGGCCTTGTTCAGGCCGGGGCCGCGATCGCCCGCGCCCGGGCCAGCCGGTCCAGGGTGCGGTCCCGGCCGAGCAGCTCCAGGGACTGGAACAGCGGCGGGCCCGCCCGGCTGCCGGTGACCGCGACCCGCAGTGCGCCGCTGAAGGCGGCCCGCGGCTTCAGGCCAAGCCCGTCCACCAGCGCGGCCCGGAGCGTTGCCTCGATGTCCGCGGCCGTCCAGGCGGCCAGCTCCGACAGTGCCTGGTGCGCGGTGGCCAGCACCGGCCCGGCCTCCTGGGTGAGCGTGCTGGCGCCGGCCTCCGGATCGACGCCGAACTGATCCTCGGCCGTGAACAGGAACCCCAGCATGGCGGCCCCTCCGGCGAGCGTGGTGCACCGCTCCTGCACCAGCGGCGCGGCGGCCGCGATCAGCGCCGCCTCGGCAGCCGACGGTGGATCGGCGGCCAGGCCCTCAGCAGCCAGGAATGGGGTGAGCCGGGCAGCGAAGTCGGCCGGGGCCAGTGCCCGGATCTTGTCGCCGTTGATCGCCTCTAGCTTCCGCACGTCGAATTGGGCCGGGTTGGCGTTCACCCGGGCGAGGTCGAACTCGGCAGCCATCTCGGCCAGCGTGAACTCCTCCCGGTTCTCCCCAGGGGACCAGCCGAGCAGGGCCAGGTAGTTGCAGATCGCCTCGGGCAGGAAGCCCTGCTCGCGGTACCAGTTGACAGACACCACCCCGTTCCGCTTGGACAGCCGCTGGCCGTCCTTGCCCAGCACGTGGGGCAGGTGGGCGAAGGTGGGGAAATGCTCTTCTGGCCTCCCCATTGCACGGTAGACGGCGATCTGGCGCGGGGTGGAGGGCAGCAGGTCCACTCCGCGCACGACGTGGGTGACCTGCATCAGCATGTCGTCCACCGCGACCGCGAGGGTGTACAGCGGGCTGCCATCGGCCCGGGTGAGTGTGAAGTCCGGGACATGTGCGTGGTCGAAGGTGACCTCGCCGCGGACCAGGTCGGTGAACGTGGTCGAGCCCGCCGGCATCTTGAACCGCACCACCGGCTGGCGGCCTTCCGTCTGGTATGTCTCGACCTGGCCGGGGGTGAGGCTACGGCAGTGCCCGTCATACCCACTGGCCCGCCCGGCCTTGCGGGCGGCTTCCCGCCGGACGGCAAGCTCGTCCTCGGTGCAGTAGCAGTAGTAGGCGTCCCCGTCCTTGAGGAACCGCTGGACCCAGTCGGCGTAGATGTCCATCCGTTTGCTCTGCAGGTAGGGACCGTAGGGGCCGCCGATGCCAGGGCCCTCGTCCCAGTCCAGGCCCAGCCAGCGCAGCGTGTCCAGCGCCGACTCGATGTACTCGGGCATGACCCGGGTCTGGTCGGTGTCCTCGATCCGCAGCACGAACGTGCCACCGGTGGACTGGGCGAACGCCCAGTCGTACAGGGCCGTCCGGACGTTGCCGACGTGCAGGTCGCCGCTCGGCGACGGGGCGAACCGGACCCGGACCGCGGCCGGCCCGCCCGGCCACCCGGGGCTGCCCGGCTTGCCGCCGCTGTCAGTCACGGCGCAGCACCGGGTTCGTCAGCGTGCCGATGCTCTCGATGGTCACCGATACCTCGTCTCCTTCAGCGAGCGGGCCGACACCCGCGGGCGTACCGGTGAGCAGCACGTCCCCGGGCAGCAGCGTCATCACGTTACTGGCAAAGGCGACCAGCGCGGCCACGCCGTGCAGCAGCTCCGAGGTCCGCGCCCGCTGCCTCACCTCGCCGTTGACCGTGGTGAGCAGTTCCAGGTCGGCCGGGTCAGCCCCGGTCTCGATCCACGGCCCGAGCGGGCAGAACGTGTCGAACCCCTTCGCCCGGGCCCACTGCCCGTCCCGCGCCTGCAGGTCCCGGGCGGTCACGTCGTTGCCGCAGGTGTAGCCGAAGATCACGTCCCCGGCCTGGCTGGCGGGCACCTCCCGGCACAGCCGGCCGATGACCACGGCCAGTTCACCCTCGTAGTCAACCCGCTCCGTCAGGCCTGCCGGGTAGCGGATCGGATCACCCGGCCCGCACACCGCGGTGGAGGGTTTCAGGAACAGCACGGGCTCCGTGGGCGGCTCCCCGCCCATTTCCCTGGCATGTTCGGCGTAGTTCCGGCCGATGGCCATCACCTTGCTGGGCAGGACCGGGGCCAGCAGCCGCACGTCCCCGAGCCGGTGGCTGGCGCCGGTCAGCCGGATCGCGTCCGGGCCGGTGCCGAACGGGTGGCCAGCCAGCGCGGCGATCACCAGCTCGCCGGCAGGCCCGGCACCAGCGCCAGTCGCCGCGCCGACCACGCCGTAGCCCACCTCGTCGCCGGCCGAGAACCTGGCGATGCGCACGTCGTCTCACCCCATCGGTACCGGCCCGCCCGGCCGGCGGGCCCATCGGCTGCTGGCGGCCGGCCCGCTACTGCCAGTAGTCCTCGACCTCGGTAGCCGGGCGGGCGTGCGCCTGCTCCGGGTCCTCGCCAAACTCGCGCCGGGCACGCCGCTGCCGCAGCAGGTCCCAGCACTGGTCGAGCGACTCCTCCACCGATCTCAGTTGCTGCCGCTCGGCGTCGCTGGTGAGCTGGCCCGCCGCAACCTTGGCCCGCAGGTCGTGCTCCGCCGCGATCAGGTCACTGATCTGGCCGAGGATCTCGTTGTCATCCATGGCCCCACGCTAGCGAGTAGCACAGCGTGCTGCTGATCCGGCAACTGTTTGCCGTGCCCCTGCCCGGCCCCGGCCCCATGACCAGCGGCACACTGGGCCCATGGCCGGCTCCCGATATGACGTGGTGGTGGCCGGGGGCGGGCACAACGGCCTGACCGCGGCCGCCTACCTGGCCCGGGCCGGCCGGTCCGTGCTGGTGCTGGAGCGGCTCGGGCAGGCCGGCGGACTGGCGGTGTCCAGCGAGGTCTTCCCGGGCGTGCCGGTCCGGCTGTCCCGCTACGCCTACCTGGTCAGCCTGCTGCCCCAGGCGATCATCGATGACCTGGGGCTGGCCATTGAACTGCGGTCCCGCCGGATCACCTGCTTTGCCCCCGCAGGTGACGGCGGGCTGCTGGTGGATAGCGCCGACCCCGGCCGCAGCGCGGCCTCGTTCTGTGCCGTCAGCGGCAGCAGCCGCGACTGGCAGGCGTGGCAGCGTTTCTACCGCGCCACCGGACGGCTGGCCCGGCGGCTATTCCCGACCATGACCGAGCCGCTGCGCTCGCGCGCGGACATCCGTGCCCTGGTGGACGACGATGCCACCTGGGAGGCGCTCATCGAGCGGCCGGCCGGGGAGACGATCGAGCAGCGATTCGGTGACGACACTGTCCGCGGGGTGGTCCTCACCGACGCCCTGATCGGCACGTTCGCCCGCGCCGGGGACCCGGGCCTGCGGCAGAACCGGTGCCTGCTCTACCACCTCATCGGCAACGGCACCGGTGCCTGGCGGGTGCCGGTCGGCGGAATGGGCGCGGTCAGCGCGGCCCTGGCCCGGGCGGCCCGGGCCGCCGGTGCGGAGATCCGGACCGGTGCCGACGTCACTGCGATCGACCCGGACGGGGCGGTGACCGTGCGGCAGGGTGAGTCCGGGTACACCGTCGCGGCCGGCCACATCCTGGCCAACGTGGCGCCCGCCACCCTGTCCGCGCTGCTCGGCGAGACGCCGGCCGGACCGGAGCCGGAAGGTGCCCAGCTCAAGATCAACATGGTGCTGGCCCGGCTGCCGGCGGTGCGTGGCAACGTCAGCCCGGTGGCCGCCTTCACCGGGACATTCCACGTCAACGAGGGGTACCAGGCACTCGCCGTGGCGCATGAGCAGGCGGCCAGCGGCGAGCTACCCGTTATGCCGCCGTGTGAGGCGTACTGCCATTCGCTGACCGACCCCTCGATCCTGGATCCCGGCCTGGCCGCGGCGGGAGTGCACACCATGACCGTGTTCGGCCTGCACATGCCCGCGCGGCTGTTCCGGGCCGATCCGGACGGCGCCCGGGCACGGGCGCTGGCCGCCACCCTGCGCTCCATCGACTCGGCGCTGGCCGAGCCACTGGCTGGCTGCCTGCTGCCGGACGCGAACGGCCAGCCGTGCCTGGAAGTGATGACCCCGGCCGACCTGGCGGCCGGGACCGGGCTGCCGGGCGGCCACATCTGGCACACCGACCTCGCCTGGCCGTTCGCCGAGGACGACGCTGACGTCGGCCGCTGGGGGGTTGAGACCGCACACCCGCGGGTGCTGATCTGCGGGGCCGGCGCCCGCCGCGGCGGCGGGGTGAGCGGGATCGGCGGCCACAACGCGGCCATGGCCATCCTGCGCGGGCCGGGACGGCGCTGACCGCCCTAGACTGCCCGCATGAGTTCCCAGCCGGCCGTGACACAGCCCGCACTCATCACCCCGCCGGCCGCCCGCCCGATCCCCGCCGAACGCAGCCACCACGGCGACCTGGTCGTGGACGAGTACGCCTGGCTGGCCAGCAAGGACAACCCGGAGGCGATCGCCTATCTGGAGGCCGAGAACGCCTACCTGGCGGCCATGACCAGCGGCCAGGCCGCGCTCCAGGAAACGATCTTCGGCGAGATCAGGGCGCGCACCCAGGAAACCGATCTGAGCGTGCCGGTGCGCAAGGGCGGCTGGTGGTACTACACCCGGACCGCCGAGGGCCAGCAGTACCCGGTGCGCAGCCGCTGCCCGGCCGCCCCGGGCGACACCACCCCGCCGACGGCTGGCCTGGACGGGCCGCTGCCAGGCGAGCAGGTCCTGCTGGACGGCAATGAGCTGGCCGGGGACTCGGCGTTCTTCTCGCTCGGCGCATTCAGTGTCAGCCCGGACGGCCGCCTGCTCGCCTACTCGACCGACTTCACCGGCGCCGAGCGGTTCACTCTGCGGGTCAAGGACCTGGTCACCGGGCGGCCCACGGCGGACGAAATCCCGGACACGCACTACGGCTGCGCCTGGTCGGCTGACGGCAGCACCCTGTTCTACACCACCGCCGATACGGCCTGGCGCCCGTACCGGGTCTGGCGGCACGTGCTGGGCACCCCGGTGGCCGGCGACGCGATCGTGATGGAGGAGCAGGACGAGCGGTTCGGGGTGGGGGTCGGCCTGACCCGCAGCGAGCGCTACCTGGTGATCGGCTCGGCCAGCCAGCTGACCAGCGAGGTATGGCTGCTGGACGCGGCCAGCCCGGGTGGGCAGCCGCAGCTGGTGCTGCCCCGCCGGGCCGGGGTGGAATACCACGTCGAGCACCAGGACGGGCCGGACGGCGGACGGCTGCTGATCCTGCACAACGACGGCGCTCTCAACTTCGAGCTGGCCACCGTCCCGCTGGCCGGCCCCGGTGCGGCAGGCCCGGCGGCGCTGGCCGATCCGGCCCGCCTCACCCCGCTGGTCCCGCATTCCGGCGGCACCCGGCTGCTGAACGTGGACGCTTTCGCCGGGCACCTGGTGGTGTATTTCCGCCGGGACGGGCTGACCGGCCTGCGCGTGATCGGCGCCGACGGCGCGGGCCGCGACATCGGTTTCCCCGAGCCGCTGTACCGGGTGGTCCGGGGGAGCAATCCCGACTACGGCTCGCGGCTGTTCCGGCTGCACTATGCGTCGCTGGCCACGCCCGATTCGGTCTACGACGCCTCGCTGGACACCGGCGAACTGACCCTGCGCAAGCGCCAGCCGGTGCTGCCGCTGCCCGGCGGCCCGGACTATGACCCTGGTGACTACGAGCAGCACCGGGAATGGGCGACCGCCCCGGACAGCACCCGGGTGCCGATCTCGCTGATCTGCCGGAAGGGCACGCCGCGGGACGGCAGCGCCCCCTGCCTGCTCTACGGCTATGGCAGCTACGAGGCGACGGTCGACCCCGGTTTCTCGATCAGCCGGCTGTCGCTGCTGGACCGCGGTTTCGTGTATGGCATCGCGCACGTGCGGGGCGGCGGGGAGATGGGACGGCACTGGTACGACGACGGCAAGATGCTGCACAAGATGAACACGTTCACCGACTTCGTGGCCTGCGCGCGCCACCTGGCGGGCACCGGCTGGACCAGCCCGCGGCGGCTGATCGCCCGCGGCGGCTCGGCCGGCGGGCTGCTGATGGGTGCGGCGGTGAACCTGGCCCCGGAGGCGTTCGCCGGGATCGTCGCCCAGGTCCCGTTCGTAGACGCGCTGACCAGCATCCTCGACCCGGCCCTGCCGCTGACCGTGGCGGAGTGGGAGGAGTGGGGCAACCCGCTGGCCGATCCGCAGGTCTATGCCTACATGAAGGCCTACTCGCCGTACGAGAACATCGGCGACCGGGCCTACCCGCCGATCCTGGCGATCACCAGCCTGAACGACACCCGGGTGCTCTACCACGAGCCCGCCAAATGGGTAGCGCGGATGCGCGCCCGCGCCCGCGGCGGCCCATTCCTGCTCAAGACCGAGATGGCGGCCGGCCACGGCGGCCGCAGCGGCCGCTACGACGCCTGGCGTGAGGAAGCCCTCGTCCTCGCCTGGGTAGTTACCACCGCCGGTGCCGCCTGACGCCGGCGTCCCCCAGCCCCTCCCGCAGGCCTGGGGACCGTACGCCGTAACGATCCGGGAACGGTGGCCGGGGATAATCGGCCCAGGCGGTGAGACATGACCCGGATGGCGTTCTGGCGCGCGTGGTCGATCTGGGCTGTCACGGTGGCGGTGGCAGCGACCGCGCTGGTCTTCAACCGGTTTTACCCGCTGCCCGCGACCATGACCGGCCTGAGCGGGAGCCCGGCAGGCCTGCTCGCGGTGGTGTTCATCGGCTCGTTCGCCACCGTCGGCGCGCTGCTGGGGTGGAAGCGCCCGGCCAATCCCATCGGCTGGCTGCTGGCCGGGACCGGCCTGACCTACGCGGCCGGGGGGTTCACCCTGGTGCTGGCCCACTTCCCGCAGACCAGGACGCTGGCCAACTGGCTGGGCTGGGTATGGCTGTTCGGGCTCGGGCTCGGTGTCTTCGTGCTGCTGCTGTTCCCGTCCGGCAGCCTGCCCTCCCGCCGGTGGCGGCCGGTCGCCTGGGCGGCCGGGACAGGCCTGGCCGGATGGGTGCTGGGCAATGCGTTCGCCCCCACCATCATGTCGGCCAACCAGCCGACGCCGAACCCGGTCGGGCTGACCGGCCCAGCCGGGCAGATCTGCAAGGTCATCGGGTTCGGCAGTGTGCTGCTGCTGGCCGCCACCGCGGTGGCCGCCGTGCTCTCGCTGGTGTTCCGCTACCGGCGGGCCCGCGCCGCCGAGCGGGCGCAGTTGAAGTGGCTGGTCTACGCGGGCGCCCTGATCCTGCCCGCCCTGCTGGCCCAATTCCTGATCGCGCAGATCATGGGCGGGGGCACCGCGGCCACCAACCTGGAGAACGTGATCATCACCGGGGCCTTCGCCCTCGTCCCGATCGCCATCGGCATCGCCGTGCTGCGGTACCGGCTGTACGACATCGACCGGGTCATCTCCCGCACCCTGGCCTACGCGATCATCACCGGCCTGCTGGCCGGGGTCTACGCCGGGCTGGTGCTGCTGGCCACGCAGGTGCTGCGGCTCTCCTCACCGGTGGCGGTGGCTGCCGCCACGCTGGCCGCCGCCGCCCTGTTCAGCCCGGTGCGGCGGCGGGTGCAGCGGCTGGTGGACCGGCGGTTCAACCGCGCCAGGTATGACGCTGACACCACCACCGCCGCGTTCGCGGCCCGGCTGAAGGACGCGGTCGACCTGGACGCCGTCCGCGACGACCTGGCCAGTGTGGTGCAGGCCGCACTGGAGCCTGGACATGTGTCGGTGTGGGTCCCGGGCCCGGCACGAACCGGTGGTGGCGGGCAATAGCTGCCCAGCCGGGCTACGCAGGCTCGGCTGGCTGGTGGCCGGCCCGGAGCAGAGCGTAGGTGACCGCTTCGGCCAGGGCGTGCCAGGAGGCGGCGATGATGTTCTCATCCACGCCGACCGTGCTCCAGGTGCCGGTGGCGTCGTCCGAGCCGTCGCCGGATTCGATGAGCACCCGGGTCACCGCACCCGTGCCGTGCGAGCCCTCCAGGATGCGGACCTTGTAGTCGGCCAGCTCCAGCCGGGCCAGCTCCGGGTAGAGCCGCTCCAGGGCCAGCCGCAGCGCGTTGTCCAGGGCGTTGACCGGCCCGTTGCCCTCGCCGGTGGCGACGATCCGCTCGCCCTTTGCCCGCAGCTTGACGGTGGCCTCGCTGACCACCTCCCCGCTGGCGCGGCGCTCGACGATGACCCGCCAGGACTCGGCCTGGAAGTGGCGCAACCGCTCGCCCGCCAGCTCGTCCCGCAGCAGCAGCTCGAATGACGCGTCCGCCGCCTCGAACGTGTAGCCGTGCGCCTCCAGGTCCTTGACCCTGTCCACCACCCGGCCGACGGTGGCCCGGTCGCCGGACAGGTCGTAGCCGAGCTGGCGGCCCTTGACCTCGACCGAGGCCCGGCCGGCCATGTCCGAGACCAGCATCCGCATGTCGTTGCCCACCAGCTCAGGCTCGATGTGCTGGTACAGCATCGGGTCCACCTTGACCGCGGAGGCGTGCAGGCCGGCCTTGTGCGCGAACGCCGAGTACCCGACGTACGGCTGGTGCGTGCTCGGGGTGACGTTGGTGACCTCGCTGATGGCGTGCGCGACCCGGCTCATCTCCGGCAGGCAGCCCGGTGGCAGCACCTGGCGGCCCTGCTTGAGCTGGAGCCCGGCCACCACGCTGAACAGGTTCGCGTTCCCGGCCCGCTCCCCGTACCCGTTCGCGGTGCCCTGCACGTGGGTGGCCCCGGCCGAGACCGCCATGAGCGTGTTCGCCACCGCGCAGGCGGTGTCGTCGTGGCAGTGGATGCCCAGCCGCGCGCCAGTGGCCACGGCGACCGCCGCCACCACCTCACCGATCTCGGCGGGCAGCATGCCGCCATTGGTATCGCACAACGCGACCAGGTCGGCGCCTGCCTCGGCCGCGGTCCGCACCACCGCCAGTGCATAGGCCGGGTCGGACCGGTAGCCGTCGAAGAAGTGCTCGGCGTCCAGGAACACCCGCTGGCCCTCCGCGCGCAGGTGGCTGACCGTGTCGGCGATCATGGCCAGGTTCTCGGCCAGGGTGGTCCGCAGCGCCAGCCGGACATGCCGGTCATGGCTCTTGGCGACCAGCGTCACCACCGGCGCCCCCGACTCACGCAGCGCCGCCACCTGCGGGTCGTCGGCCGCCACCGCATCTGGCCGCCGGGTGGAGCCGAACGCGGCCAGCTGGGCGTGCGCCAGCGTCAGCTCGGTGCGTGCGCGCCGGAAGAACTCGGTGTCTTTCGGGATCGCCCCGGGCCAGCCCCCCTCGATGAAGCCGACCCCGAACTCGTCCAGCCGCCGGGCGATGGCCAGCTTGTCGGCGACGGTCAGCGACAGCCCCTCCTGCTGCGCGCCATCCCGCAGCGTGGTGTCGTAGACATGGAACGCATCGTCCGTGGTCATCTCATCCACTCCTGGTTAGGTTGCTGACCACCGCCGCCGCAAAGCAAAAGACCCCTCGCGGATGCGAGAGGTCTGCGCGTCGGCGGTGCGGGCCCGGTGGCCTGCTATCTGCCGGCGCGCCCGCCGATAATAATCCGGCCGCACGTCATGCCAGCATCTTGGCACATCCGCAACGGGTGCGCGAAACGCTGTCCAGCATCCGAGATGGCTCGCGGCGTCCCGGCCGGGCACGCAGGCCGGGATCAGCAGATCTTGTGCACCCAGCCGTGCGGGTCGGGGCGGTCGCCGTACTGGATGCCCATGAGTTCCCCGCGCAGCCGGAGCGTGACCGGGCCGGGGCTGCCGTCCCCGATCAGCCAGTCCCCACTGGCCGACCGGACCCGCCCGACCGGGGTGATCACCGCGGCCGTGCCGCAGGCGAACACCTCCGTCAGCTCGCCGGTCTCACTGGCGGCCCGCCACGACTCGACCGAGATCTTGCCCTCCTCCACCGGCAGCCCGAGATCGGCGCCCAGGGTCAGCAGCGAGTCCCGGGTCACACCGGGCAGCAGCGTCCCGGTCAGGGCCGGGGTCATGATCCGCGCGGACGAGCCGGAGCCGTACACGAAGAAAAGGTTCATGCCACCCATTTCCTCGACCCAGCGGTGTTCCGCGGCGTCCAGCCAGACCACCTGGTCGCAGCCGTGGTCCACGGCCTGCTGCTGGCCGGCGAACGAGCCGGCGTAGTTCCCGCCGCATTTGGCCTCGCCAGTGCCGCCCGGCGCGGCCCGGGTGTACTGCTCCGACAGCCAGACCGTGACCGGCTTGATGCCCCCGGCGAAGTAGGCCGCGGCGGGTGAGGCGATCAGGGCGAACAGGTACGACCGCGACGGCGAGTTGATGCCCAGCCCGACCTGGGTGGCGATGATGAACGGGCGCAGGTAGAGGCTGCGCCCGTTGCCGTCCGGCACCCAGTTCCGGTCCTGGCTGACCAGCAGCTCGATGGCCCGGACGAACGCCTCCTCGGGCAGTTCCGGCATGGCCATCCGGCGGGCTGACGACTGGAACCTGGCCGCGTTCGCCCACGGGCGGAAGACCGCAATGGCGCCGCCGGCCTGCCGGTAGGCCTTCAGGCCCTCGAAGATCTCCTGGGCGTAGTGGAAGACCTGGGTGGCCGGGTCCAGCATGAACGGGCCGTAGGGTGCCATCCGGCCGTCGTGCCAGCGACGTTCCGCCGACCACCGCATGGTGACCATGTGGTCGGTGAACACCGTGCCGAACCCCGGTGCGGCCAGCAGCCGGTCACGCTCAGCGGCGGCCACCGGGTGACTGCTGACTTCGATGTCGAACTCGATCCCGGTTGCGGGGCCGGTGGTGGGCATGTCCAGGTCCTTCCTCCGGGCCCGGCGCCGCCGGGCCGCCCGGGGCCTGGCGCCGTTGCCCGGCCCCCGATCGGCGCGGCTGCCCGCCGCGCCGCACTCTTCATCTTGCCGCGCTGCCGGCGCGGCTCAGCCAGCTACTCGCTCGGCGATGTCGTCGCCTACTTCCGCGGTGGACCGCGCCGCCCACGCGCCCTGGCGTTCCACCAGGTCGTCCGCGACCGCCTGCTCGATCCGCGCCGCCTCGGCGGTGAATCCGAGATGCTCGCACAGCATGGCCGCGGACAGGATGGCGGCGGTGGGGTCCGCCTTCTGCTGGCCGGCGATGTCCGGGGCGCTGCCGTGCACCGGCTCGAACATGCTCGGCGATGTCCGTTCCGGGTTGATGTTCCCGCTCGCGGCGAGGCCGATACCGCCCGCCACCGCGGCGCCGAGGTCGGTCAGGATGTCGCCGAACAGGTTGTCGGTCACGATCACGTCGAACCGCTCCGGCTTGGTGACGAGGAACATCGTCGCGGCGTCCACGTGCTGGTAGTCCGTCGTGACGCCGGGGAAGTCCTGGCCCACCCCGGCCACCACCCGCTGCCACAGGTCGCCGGCGAAGGTGAGCACGTTCGTCTTGTGCACCAGCGTCAGGTGCCGCCGCGACCGCTGCGCCGCCAGGTTGAACGCGTACCTGACCACCCGGGTCACCCCGAACGCGGTGTTCAGGCTCTCCTGGGTCGCCACCTCCGCCGGGGTGCCCTTGCGAAGCACGCCGCCCGCCCCGGCGTAGGGCCCCTCGGTGCCCTCCCGGACCACCACTATGTTGACCGACTCGGGGCGGACCCCCTCCAGCGGGGTGACCATGCCCGGGTAGAGCCGGACCGGCCGCAGGTTGACGTACTGGTCAAGCTCGAACCGGAGCCGCAGCAGCAGGCCGCGCTCCAGCACGCCGCTGGGCACGGTCGGGTCGCCGACCGCCCCGAGCATGATCGCGTCGTGGCCGCGGATCTCCTCGAGCACCGCGTCCGGCAGTGTCTCACCGGTCCGGTGCCAGCGCTGGGCGCCCAGGTCATAGCTCGTCTGGTCGGCTGCCACCGCGGCCGCCTTGAGCACCTTGAGCGCCTCGGCGACGACCTCTGGCCCGATGCCATCGCCGCCGATCACCGCCAGCCTGATGGAGGAAGACCCCATGCGCGTACCCTACTGGTCCGGTGATGGCGCCGGGTCGCCGCCGTTGTCGCGCCGGTCCAGCGCGACCTGGACCGCCTGGACGGCCCGGTCCCGGCGGCCGGCTGGCCGGGCAGCGCCGTTCGGCCTGCCGGCGCTGGGCCCCCGCCCTGGGCGCGGCTGCCCGTCCGGCGTCCGGCGGCCGCCGCCCGCGGGCGTGGCCTGGTCCCAGCTGTACATGTCATACACGGTGAATCTCTCCTGTATCTCGGGCGAGGCCGGCTGCGGCCTCAGGTCATCTCCAGATCAACCGCCCGGCCGACGATGGCGCCGATCGTGGCGGTGATGTCGTCAAGCACCACCGGCGGCAGTGCGGAGTCCACGGTGAGCACGATCAGGGCATGCCCGCCGCGGGCATCCCGGCAGACCTGCATGCCGGCGATGTTGATGCCCTCGCTGCCCAGGATCTGGCCGACCACCCCGACGATGCCGGGACGGTCGGTGTAGGTCAGGAAGGCCATGTGCTCGGCCAGCGCGATCTCCATGTCGAAGCCGTTGACCTCGACCAGCTTCTCGATCTGGTGCGGGCCGGTGAGGGTGCCGCTGACCGACACCCGCTGGCCGCCGGGCAGCGTGCCGCGCAGGGTGACCAGGTTGCGCCAGTCCGGGCTGTCGGCATGGGTGATCAGGCTCACCTCCACCCCGCGCTGGCTGGCCAGCAGCGGCGCGTTGACGTAGCTGACGGCGTCCTCGACGATGCTGCCGAACACGCCCCTGAGCGCGGCCAGCTGGAGCACCCGCACGTCGTGGGCGGCGATCTCGCCGCGGATCTCCACGTCCAGCCGGGCGGCCACGCCGCCGGCCAGCGCGGTGAAGATCGTGCCCAGCTTCTCCGCTAGCGGCAGCCCCGGCCGGACGTCCTCGTGCACGCCGCCGCCCTGCACGTTGACCGCGTCCGGGACGAATTCACCGGCCAGCGCCAGCCGGACGGACCTTGCCACCTGGGTGCCCGCCTTCTCCTGCGCCTCGCGGGTGCTGGCGCCCAGGTGCGGGGTGACCACCACGCTGGGGAAGCCGAACAGCGGGCTGTCGGTGCACGGCTCAGTGGCGAACACGTCGATGCCGGCGCCGGCCACCCGGCCGTCTTTCAGCGCGACGGCGAGCGCATGCTCGTCCACGATGCCG
>Ga0318564_10000315_pt1 | contig 13605 bp, 9 predicted proteins | sample GRESIP066b5f20_FD_203479 | JGI IMG/M metagenome (GOLD analysis project Ga0318564, IMG submission 203479) | Tropical soil microbial communities from Luquillo Experimental Forest, Puerto Rico - GRE.SIPMG.066b5f20 | ecosystem: Environmental > Terrestrial > Soil > Tropical forest > Bulk soil...
GTCGTTGACGTGGGGGGTGGTTGACGTGGGGCGGTATGGCGTATTTGATTCTGCGGTCCGGTAGGAACGTGCCTGGAGGAGCTGACCATGAGCAAGCCGCCCCTGACGGTGCTGTTCATGCCCGAGAGCGCGTACGGGCCGACCAACAACTGCATCGGGATCGGCCGTGTGCTGCGCGGCCACGGGCACCGTGTGGTGTTCGCGGCGGAGGCGTCCTGGAAGGGGCGCCTTGAGCTGCTTGGGTTTGAAGAAGACCTCGTCGAATTGGCGCCCCCCAGCGCCGACGACGCGGGCGGCCAGGATGCCGGGCAGTTCTGGAAGGACTTCATCCGCGACACGGCGCCGCAGTTCCGCAGGCCGACGATCGAGCAGCTGGACACCTGGATCAAGCCGGTCTGGCAGGAGCTGATCAGCGGGGCGCAGTACTGCCAGCGGCAGCTCACGGAGATCATCGAGCGGACCCGGCCCGATGTGATCGTCGAAGACAACGTGGTCACCTTCCCGGCCCTGACGACCGCCGGGGTGCCGTACATGCGGATCGTGTCCTGCAACCCGCTGGAGATCAAGGACCCGGGCATCCCGCCCGCGTTTTCCGGCTACCCGGCCGCGGACCCGGCGGGCTGGCGGGCGTTCCGCGACGAATACGAGCGGGTCCACCGCCCGGTGTGGGAGGAGTTCAACGCGTGGGTTATTGGGCAGGGCGCCGCGCCGCTGCCCGACCTTGAGTTCATCCATGACGGCACCGTCAACCTGTACATCTACCCGGAGCTGGCCGATTATCGGCGCAGCCGGCCGCTCGGGCCGTCCTGGCACCGGCTGGACTCCTCGGTGCGGGAGACCGATGAGGAGTTCGCCCTGCCCGGCGCGCTCGCCGCCGGCGAAGGCGCGCTGATCTACTTCTCGCTAGGCTCGCTGGGTTCGGCGGATGTAGAGCTCATGCGGCGGGTCATCGACTGCCTGTCCGCAACGCCCTACCGGTACGTCGTGTCCAAGGGGCCGCTCCATGCGGAGATCGACCTGGCTTCCAACATGACGGGTGCCGAGTTCCTGCCGCAGACGTCGGTGATCCCGCTCTGCGACGCGGTCATCACTCACGGCGGCAACAACACCGTCACCGAGTGCCTGCATTTCGGCAAGCCGATGATCGTGCTGCCACTGTTCTGGGACCAGCACGACAACGCGCAGCGCGTCCATGAGCTGGGACTGGGCGTCAGGCTGGATACGTACCGGTTCACCGATGCCGAGATGCATGGCGCGCTCGGCCGGCTGCTCACCGACGCCGGCCTGCGAACCCGGCTCGCCGGTGCGGCGGCGGCCATTCAGCGGCGCGACGGCGTCCGCCGCGCCGCCACCCTCATCGAGCGCACGGCCGGCACCTAGCCCTGTCCCGGCACGCATCACGGCGTTGGCTATCGTCAGCGCCGGCATCCCGGGCCGGCCAGGGCGCAATTCACCATCAACGGCCCTGAGGCGAACCGATCGGTCAGCGCCCTGTGGCCGTCGCGGCCTGGTACTCCGCCACGACGCTGGCCGGGATGCGCCCCCGCTCACTGATCACCATACCGTGGTCCTTCGCCCAGGCCCGGATGTCACTGCTGCGCTGACGGCTGGCCGCGGTGCGCCCGGGCCGGCGCACATGTGCCCGCCCGGCCTTGCGGGCGTGCTCGACGAATGGCGCGAGTTGCCTGCGGAACGCGGCGGCGTTCTTCTTGCTCAGGTCGATCTCGTAATCCACGCCGCCGAACCCGAAACGCACGGTCTGCGCGGCCGGTCCGCCGCTCAGGTCATCTTCCAGGGCGACAGTTACCCGCTGGGCCATCCCTACCTCCCCCTTTGCGATGGTTGCCTGCACCGTATACCCATGCCTGTGCCTTTGATATAGCCGCAACGCCGCAGATCAGCACGGAACCAGGCGCGGCGGCGGCGCGCCTGGCGGCGCACCGGCAGGGCGGGAGCCGGGCATGTATCTGGACGGCGCTGGGCCGCTCTTGTTGCCGGGCACCGCGATGCGGCCGCTCGGAGCGACGGGTGACCGTTCGGTGCCGCGACAGGGCTAGTGCGACCGGGGGTATCTGTGATGAAGACGTTGTCGTGTGTGCGGTGGCTGGCCGCGATCGTGGCCGTCCTGGCCGCGGCCGGCCTGCTGCGGGCCGGTCCGGCGCGGGCGTCCGTCCCCGATAGCTGGGGGTTCGCGTACGTGAACATCCCGTCGGGCGTGCCCGACCCGAATCATCAGGCGGGCAGCTGGCCGCCGGGGTTTGTGGTGCACGTCACGCCGGGCTTGCCGGGCCAGGAGTTCGTCAGGTTCCCGCAGATCGCCTCGAGCGCCGGGGTGGTGCACGTCACGGCGGTCATTGACATCGCGGTGTGGTGCCAGGCGCAGCGCTGGCGTCCCGCCGGTCCGGACGAGATCGTGGCGGTGCGGTGTTACAAGCCGGGCGGGACGCCGGTGTTCGTGCCTTTCGTGGTCACCTTCAGCCAGAGCTCGGGCACCCTGGCACCGCCGCTGGCCTACGGATACGTGCACTTCGAGCCAGGTGGTGGCGGGATCGTCACCAGCTTCAACTCCTCCGGCGCGGCGAACACGGTGACGCCCGGGCCGACCGGGGTGTGGACCGTGCGCCTCCCGGGCCTGGGGCCTGCCACATTTGCCGGGGGCGTGCAGGTCAGCGCGGTCAACGCGGCGGTTGCGGCCAAGTGCGAGCTGGAGCACTGGACCCCCATGGCGTCGGGGCAGTCGTTCCAGGTCCGCTGCTACGACGCCACGATCAACCCACTGTCCACCGGCTGGACCCTGACCTACCAGCTCGGCCGGGCCGTGACGGGCACCCAGCCGCTGTTCTTCGGCTACAGCTACGACAACCAGCCGGGCAACCCCGGCCCCTACGCCCCGGCGCCGGCGGCGGTGAACTTCAACTCCACCGGCGCGGTCAACACGCTGGCGCGGGCCGGGACCGGGCTGCGCCTGGCCTCGTTCCCGCAGGTAGGCACGCTACCCAACACCGTCTTGGTCACCGCGGTCCAAGCCGGGCCCGGGTTTTGCAACCTCAACACGTTGTGGGGCACCGCCTCGCCCAACGTCATCGTCCGCGATGTCGCCTGCTACGCGGCCACGGGAGCCCACGTCAATCAGCAATCCATGATCACCTATTCGTCCGCGGCCTGACCGCCCCGGCGGCTCCGCGGCCTGGCCACCAGCTTTGTGCCCGCGCCGGCGGTCCGGGTGCCTGGCGAACGCTTGGCGAACGGCGCGCGGGCTACGTTCGGCGGGCCACGTCGCCGGGACGCATCCGAAGGGGGTTTCTTTACCTTTCATTGAAGAAATCGCAATTATCCGTTTAATCTATGGCTCAGGAGGACGCATTGACGTGTTGCGTGTGTCGCTCTTGGGGGAGCAGACCATTACCGGGGCCGGCGTCCGGGCCCGGTCGTCGCGGGCGGTTGCCCTGGTCGCGTTTCTGGCCGCGCACGCCGGGTCACCCCAGCCGCGGCAGCGGATCGCGGGCCTGTTCTGGCCGGAGTCGACCGGCGCGCAGGCGCTGACCAACCTGCGGCGGGAGCTGCACCAGCTCCGGCAGGTCATCGCCGGCGAGCCGTCGCTCGTGGTGACCGCAACGGACCTGTGCTGGCGTGACACCGGGACGTGCCGCGTCGACCTGCGTGTCTTTGGCCTTGAGCGCGAGGCCGCCTTGGCGGCGGCGGCGCGCGACGATCACGACGGGGTTCTCGTGCACGCAGCCCGGGCTATCGCGGAGTACCGCGGTGACCTCCTGCCCGGCATGTACGACGATTGGGTGCTCGAGGTCAGATCGGAGGTTGAGCGCCAATGCGTCGGCCTCTGCGATCTGCTCGGCGCGGCACGGGCCCGGCGGGGTGACCTGACCGGGGCGGTGGAGGTGGCGCGCCGCCGGATCCAGCTGCAGCCGCTGGAGGAGGTCGGCTACCGGACCTTGATGCGGTTGCAGGCCGGGCTGGGCGACCGCGCCGGTGCGGTGAGCACCTACCACCACTGCGCGTCGGTCCTGGAGCGCGAGCTCGGTGTCGTCCCGGACCCGGCGACACAGCAGGCGTTCCAGCGGCTGATGGCCCGCGCCGGCCAGGGCGGTGGGCGGCGGCGCGCACCAGCGCCCGCGGCCGGTCGCTCCGGGCCGGTCGCGGCGCAACTCGTCGGCCGGTCAGGGGAGCTTGGCCTGCTGCAGGACCTGTGGCGGGCCGCCGCGCTGGGCAGCCGGGGCCTGGCGCTGGTCCGCGGCGGTGCGGGCGTCGGGAAGACCCGCCTGGTGACCGAGCTCGCCGAGCGGGCCCTGCAGCGCGGCGCGGTGGTGGCGAGCAGCCAGTGCTTCGGGACGTCGGGGCGGCTGGCGCTGGCTCCCGTCGCGGACTGGCTGCGGAACCCCGCCGTCCAGTCGGCGGCGGCGACGCTGGACCCCGCCTGGCGCGCCGAGGTCGGCAGGCTGGTGCCGGCCGGGGGCGCCGAGGGCCCTGGCGCCGGATCCCAGGGGATGGCCGATGCCTGGCGCCGCCACCGTTTCTTTGAAGGCGTCGCGCGGGCGCTCCTTGCGGTGGGCCGTCCGACCCTGCTGGTGCTGGACAACATGCAGTGGTGCGACCAGGAGACGCTGGCGTTCGTCACGTTCTGCCTGGGCCTGGCCGGCGGTGCCCGGTTGCTCGTTGCTGCCACGCTGCGCGACGACGCCCTCGACGACGACCCCGAGCTGCTGGGCTGGACGGGCCGAATGCGGGCCACCGGGCTGCTTACCGAGCTCTCCCTCGCCCCGTTGGACGCCGCGGACACGGCGCATCTTGCCCAGGCCATTTCCGGGCGGCCGCTCCATGTGGCCGACACCAGCCTGCTGCACGCGACAACGGGGGGCTTCCCGCTCTACGTCATCGAGGCGGTGCGCGGCACCGACGATGCGGGCGGCCCGCCGCTGTCGGCCGGTGACCTGGCAGCCGTGCTGCGCAAACGCCTTGAGCAGGCGACCATGCCGGCCCGGGAGGTGGCCGGCCTCGCGGCGGCGGTTGGCTCGGACTTCACCCTTGACCTGCTTACCGAGGCAAGTGACCTCGAGGCCGATGCCGTCGTGGAGGCGGTCGACGAGCTATGGCGGCGCAGGCTCCTGCGGGAGTTCGGGGACGGCTACGACTTCTCCCACGACCTGCTGCGCGAGGCGGCATACGCGGCGGTCAGCCCGCCGAAGCGCTGGCTCCTGCACCGGCGGATCGCCCAGGGGCTCGAGCTGCTCCACGCCGATGACACGGATGCGGTCGCGGCTCAGCTCGCGGAACAGTACGCCCGCGCCGGGCGGCCCGGGCGGGCGCTGGCCTACTACCGGCGCGCGGCCAGGGTAGCCGCGTCCAGGTTCGCGCACGCCGAGGCGGTCCGGCTGCACGAGAGGGCGTTGTCGATCATCGCAGCGCGACCGGCCGGGCGGGACCGGGACTCCTCAGAGCTGGAGGTCCTTGAGGCGATGGCGGCGCCGCTCAACGCCAGGGACGGCTACTCGTCCGCGCAGCTCCAGCGGACCCTTGAGCGCTCTATCGCCCTTGCCGGGTCGCTGGGCCGGACCAGCTCGACGGTCACGGGCATGGCAGCGCTGTGGGCGTCCCGGTTCGTGCAGGGGCGTACCGCCGACAGCTATCGGATCGCCAACCGGGCGCTGGCCCTTGCCGACGCGGGTTCCAAGCTGAGCGGGCCGGCGCATTTCGCGGTCGGCGGTGCCGCCGTCAGCCTGGGGAAGCCCGCGGACGGACTTTGCCATCTCGAACTCGCCGCCGAACTGGGGTCCGATGCCTTCTTGAGCGTCGGGGTCCGCCCGGACATCCACGCCGAGGCCTGGGCGGCGCACGCTCACTGGCTGCTCGGCCAGGACGCTGATGCGCTGGCCAGCGCCGACCGCGCCATCGCCACGGCCAGGGCGATCCAGAACCCGTACAACCTGGCCGTCGCGCTCGCCTACGGGGCGGTCGGCGACCAGATGCGCCATGACCTGCCCCGGCTCCGGGCCACCGTCAGTGAACTGCGCGAGCTGTGCGCCCGGTACGACTTCGCCTATTACCGCGAGTGGGGGCTGATCCTGGACGGCTGGTCGCGCACGGACGGGCCGCGCATCGACCTGGCCCAGCGGGGCATCAGCAACCTCAGGGCGGAGGGCTCGTTCGCCCGCATGCCGTTCTGGCTCTCGCTGCTCGCCGACCTGCTGATCAGGTCCGGCCGGCCGGATGCGGCACGGGCGACCCTCGACGCCGCGGTGGCCGAGGCGCGGGCGCACGACGACCTCTGGTGGCTGCCGGAGGTGCTGCGCATGCGGGCCGCCCATGACGAGGGGCCCGCGGCCGTCGCGCGCCTGCGCTCCGCCGCCCGGCTGGCGTCGGCGCACGGCAGCGTCGCGCTGCTCCGGCGTTGCGAGCGCGACCTCCTCTCGCGGCGGGCTGCCCCGGCGCTGTGGGCGTGACCTCCTCCCGCGCCGGCTGTCCTGGCGCTGTGGGCGTGACCTCCTTCGGGCCGGGCTGTCCTGGCGCCGCGTTCCGCGCCTTCTCCCGCCGGCCCAGCGGCGCCGAACGCTGCGCGAACGCCCCGGCTCCTAGCTTCGGTTTCCAGTTCACCGACACATGAAGGGCCTGACATGACCACCTCAGCCATTGCCACCGCGCCGTACGAGGATCTGGCCGCCGCCGTGCGCGGGAGCCTGATCATGCCCGGGGATCCCGAGTATGACCAGGCACGCGCCGTCTACAACGGCATGATCGATAAGCGCCCGGCGGCGATCGTCCGCTGCCGCGATGCCGCCGACGTCATCACCTGCGTGCGGTTCGCGCGCGAGCACGGCGTCGAGATCGCCGTCCGCGGCGGCGGGCACAACGGGGCCGGTTTCGGGGTCTGGGACGGTGCCCTGGTCATCGACTTGTCGCTGCTGCGCAGCACCACGGTCAGCCCGGAGGACCATACCGTCCGCGCCGACGCCGGCTGCACCTGGGGAGATGTCGACCACGCCACCGTGGCGTTCGGCATGGCCACCCCCTCCGGCTTCCTGTCTTCGACCGGGGTGGCCGGCCTGACGCTCGGCGGCGGCATCGGCTATCTCGCACGGCGTTTCGGCCTCACCGTCGACAACCTCCTCGCCGCCGACGTGGTCCTCGCGGACGGAACCTTCGTGACGGCCAGCGAGAGCTCCCACAGCGACCTGTTCTGGGCGCTGCGCGGCGGTGGCGGGAACTTCGGCATCGTCACCTCGTTCACGTTCCGCTGTCACGACATCGGCGAGCACGGGACGGTCATCGGCGGCCCGGTGCTCTACGACATCGCCGACACCGCCGACGTGCTGCGCTGGTACCGGGAGCTGGTGCCGTCGCTGCCGGAGGAGCTGAGCGGCTTCTTCGCGCTGCTCGCGATCCCGCCCGCGCCGCCGTTCCCCGAGGAACTGTGGGGCCGCAAGGCGTGCGGCATCGTCTGGTGTTACACCGGGCCCCACGACCGGGCGGACGAGGTACTCGAGCCGGTCAGGACGTTCGGCTCGCCGCTGGTGGTCGGCGTGCATCCGATGCCGTTCACCATGCTGCAGAGCGCGTTCGACCCCCTGCTGCCGGCCGGGCTGCAGTGGTACTGGCGGGCCGACTTCTTCAACGAGATCTCCGACGAGGCGATCGACGTGCACGTCAGGTACGGCGCGCAGCTGCCGACCGGCCTGTCGACGATGCACCTGTACCCGATCGACGGCGCCGCCAGCCGCGTCGCCGAGGAGGCGACGGCCTTCGCCTACCGCAGCGGCGGCTTCGCCGGCGTCATCGTGGGCGTCGACCCCGATCCCGCGAACGCCGGCCTCCTCTCGCAATGGGCACGCGACTACTGGGAGGCGCTGCACCCGACCTCGGCGGGCGGCGGCTACATCAACTTCATGATGAGCGAGGGCCAGGAGCGCATCAAAGCCTCCTACCGCGGCAACTACCGCCGGCTCGCCCAGGTCAAGCACCGCTACGACCCGGACAACACGTTCCACATCAACCAGAACATCCAGCCCGACAGCGGGATCAACCCCTAGCGCGGCCCGCCGCCGCGGGCCGCGGTGTCCGGCCGCCTCACGCGGTCCAGGCGACCGGCAGCCGCTTGACGCCGCGCTGGAAGTTCGACCTCAGGTACGCGGGCTGGCCCGCGTACCTGAGGCCGGACGTGCGGGCCAGGACCTCCTCGAACAGCGCGCGCATCTGGGTGCGGGCGAGGTGAGCGCCCAGGCAGAAGTGCGGCCCGTGGCCGAACACCAGGTGAGGGTTGGGGTGGCGGCGGATGTCAAAGCGGTCCGGCCCGGCGAAGACGGCCTCGTCGCGGTTGGCCGAGGCAAAGGAGACGACCACCTTGTCTCCCGCGCCGATGCGCTGCCCGCCGAGTTCACAATCGGCGGCCGCCGTCCGGCGGAAGGTCATCACCGGCGTCCACCAGCGCAGCATCTCCTCGACCGCGGCCGGCAGCAGCCCCGGGTCGGCGCGCAGGTCGTCCTGTGCCCCCGCGTGCTCCAGTAGCGCGATGCAGGCGCCGGGCAGGCCGTTGCGCAGGGTCTCGTTCCCGGCCACCGCGAACAGCCAGAACATGTTCTCGAACTCGGCCACCGACACCCGGCCGCCGTCGTCGTCGACCTGCGCCAGCAGGATCGACATCACGTCATCCCCCGGGCGGCGCCGCTTCTCCTCGGCCAGCAGGTGGGCGTAGGCGTAGAGATCCGGCATGCCGTCGCGGGTCCGCGGATCGGGCATCCTGCCGTCGCTGCCCGGCACCGGCCGCAGTTCCAGCGCCTGCCTGGCCATGGGCGTGCCGGTGGCCGGGTCGAACTCGGCCGAGGAGGCGTAGTCGGGGTCCTGGTAGCCGATCACCCTGCTGGACCAGTCGAAGAGCAGCCAGCGGTCCTGCCGCGGCACGCCCAGGACGTCGGCCAGCGCGAGCAGCGGCAGGTCCGCGGCCACGTCCTTGGCGAAGTCGCATTCACCCCCCGGGCCGGTGAACACCCGCTCGCAGACGGCCTGCGCGTGACCGCGGATACGGTGCTCCAGCTGGGCGACCGCCCGGCGGGTGAACGATCTGCTCAGCAGCCGCCGCAGCCGGGAGTGATCCGGCGGGTCCATGTTGAGCATCATCTGCCGGACGTAACTAAGAGCCTGCGGCGTCGCCGGGTCACGGATCTGCGTGGCCCCCAGCGCGGACGAGAACAGCTGCGGCCTGGCCAGCACCGATTCGACATCCGCGTGCCGCAGCACCAGCCAGAACCCCGGGCCGGCCGGCCAGCCCAGCACGGGATTCTCGGCGACCCACGCGACCGGGCTCTCGCGGCGCAGCCGCGCCAGCGCCTCGAAGGGCACCCCGTCGACGTAGGTCGAGGGGTCAAAGACGACCTCGGTGTCCCGTCGGGCGGATCGGGGCAGCGCACACCTTGCCCAGGCTAGGGGCCGCGGTGGCAGACTGCCGCCATGGAGGCTGGCTTGCGGGTTCAGCAGGGCGGCAGCGGGGAGCCGGTGCTGGTGCTGTTGCACGGCCTTGGCGCGACCGGTGACGTCTGGGGCGGCTGGCGGCCTTTGCTCGCCCGGCGGTGGCCGGGGCGCTGGCTGGCGCCGGACCTGCCCGGCCATGGCGGCTCACCGCCGCTGGCCGCGTACACCTTCGACGGGCTCGCCGCCGCGATCGCCGTTCTCGTCCCGCCCGGTGCCCCCGTCGTTATGCTGGGGCATTCGCTGGGCGGCGTCGTCGGCCTGGCCCTGGCCGGCGGCAGGTCTCCCGTTGCGGTGCAGGCGGTCATCGGCCTGGGGATCAAGGTCGCCTGGACCGATGAGGAGCTGGACCGGGCCCAGGCCCTGGCCCGCCAGCCACCGGCCTTGTTCCCCTCGCGCGACGAGGCCGCCGCCCGCTATCTGCGGGTATCCGGCCTGGCCGGCCTGCTGCCCGCGGGCGACCCGGCCGTGGACGCAGGGCTGCGCGAGCAGGACGGGCGATGGCGGCTGGCCATGGACCCGGGAACCTTCGCGGTCGGGGCGCCCGACATGCCGCGACTGCTGGCACAATCGCGGGCCCCGGTGATCCTGGCCCGCGGCGAGCACGACCCGATGAACACGGACGGGCAGCTAGCGCGACTGGGCGCGCCCGCGATCACGCTCGCCGGCCTCGGTCACAACGCCCACGTCGAGAGCCCGGAAGAATCGATAACCCTGCTCGACGACTACCGGTGATCCGGGCCAGCCGGCGTGCCGCCCAGCAGCCTCCGCGGAGCTGACCGGTACGCCAGGCCCAGGCCGAAACTCGTGATATCACGAGTTTCGGCGGACAAACCGGGATAAACAGGACGTAAAAATGACCGTCTCGAATGATAAGGCGTCATGTTCTGATGGACTACATGGACGACTCGATCGCGCTGGTCACCGGGGGCAACAAGGGCATCGGCAAGCAGATCGCGTGGCAGCTCGCCGGCATGGGGCTCACCGTCTACGTCGGCTCGCGCGACGCCGGGCGCGGAAAGCGGGCCGTCGAGGATATAGGCGGTGATGCCCGGCTGCTCGCCCTCGATGTCACCGACGCCGCGAGCATCGCCGGCGCCGCGAGCCAGCTCGATACGCTGGACATCCTGGTCAACAACGCTGGTATCTCCGGGGACGGCAAGATGGCGCCCCAGGAGGACATCGGCAACTTCCGTCACATCTACGAGACGAACGTCTTCGGGGTCGTCGCGGTGACCAACGCTTTCCTGCCTGCGCTGCGGCGGTCAGCGCACCCCCGGATCGTGAACATCTCCAGCGGCACCGGATCACTGACCTGGGCTAGCGGGCCGCAGTTCCCGCACCGCGGGACCCATGCGGCCTACCGGTCATCCAAGGCGGCGCTGAACGCGCTGACCGTGTTCTACGCTCACGCCCTGGCTGATGACGGCATCAAGGTGAACGCTCTGGCACCCGGCCTGCGCCGGACCGACCTTAACGCCAGCGCCGCCGCCAGCAGCGGCGACCCCGCCGAGGCGGCGGCGGGCGCGATCCGGCTGGCCCTGCTGCCCGACGACGGGCCGTCCGGGGAGTTCTTCTCCTGGGACGGAACGCCGGTCCCCTGGTGACGGCCCGACCGATGGGGTGGCAGCCGCTGTTCGCCGAGGCAGCCGGGTTCCTGGGCCTGGCACCGGAGCCGGTGCTGGTCGACGGCGCCGCGGACGGGCTACCATCCCGGATGCCGGCCGGGGACACGGCCGTCGCGTGCGTGGCGACCGCGCTGACGGCCGCCGCCGGTTTGCAGCGGGAGCGCGGCGGGACGCGGCCTGTGCCGGTGCGGCTTGATGCCGCCCACGTGGCCGTCGCCGTCCGCAGCGAGGCGTACCTGCGCCTGAAGGGCCGCGGCTTCGGCAGCGGTTTCGCGCCGCTGTCACGGTTCTGGCCCGCGGCCGATGGCTGGGTCCGCACCCACGCCAACTACCCGTGGCACCAGGAGGCGCTGCTGCGTGCGCTGGGCACGGACGCCGACCCGGACGCGGTGCGGTCCGCCATCGGGGACCGGCCCGCCGAAACTGTCGAAGCCGACGTGGTCGCCGCGGGGGGCGTCGCCGCGGCGGTCCGTACCGCCGGGCAGTGGCGTCTGCACCCGCACGGCCGGGCGGTCACCGGCCGCCCGCCGATCCCCGCCGCCCGCACCGCGGGCGCCGCGCCGCGCCGCCACGGGCCCGCTGGCAGGCCGGCCGCCGGGCTCCGGGTCCTGGACCTCACCCGCGTCATCGCCGGGCCGGTAGCCACCCGTTACCTCGCCGCGCTCGGCGCCGACGTGCTCCGCGTCGATCCGCCCCACCGCCCGGAACTGCTGTTGAGCCGTTACGATGGCCTGCCCGGCAAGCGCAGCACCATCGTCGACGCGCGGACCCCCGGCGGCCTCGCCCGGCTCCACGAGCTTCTCGACGCGGCCGACATCGTGGTCCACGGCTACCGGCCGGGCGCTCTCGCGGCGTTCGGCCTCGACGCCGGCGAGCTGGCCGAGCGCCACCCCGGGCTCGTGGCCGTGTCGCTGTCGGCGTGGGGAGATCCCGGGCCATGGTCGGGCCGGCGCGGTTTCGACAGCATCGTGCAGGCGGCCTGCGGCATTGCCGTGGCCGAATCGCCCGGCGGCGGCCGGCCCGGGACGCTGCCCTGCCAGCTACTCGACCACGGCACCGGGTACCTGGCGGCCGCGGCCGCCCTCGAGGGCGTGCGCCGGCAGTCCGCCGCCGGCGGCACCCACTTTTTCGGCCTGTCGCTGGCCGCCACCGCGGCGTGGCTGCTCGACCGGTACCGGCCGGCAACGGCCGGGGCGCCGGAAGCCGATACACCGCCGGAAGCCGGGCCGCCCCCGGAAGCCGGGGCGCCGGGCGCCGAGCCGCAGGCCAGCGGCTACCTGACCACGCTGCGGTCCGACGCCGGGCCGGTCACGGTGGTCACCCCGCCCGGCGAGCTCGGCGGCTCCAGCCTGGCGTGGCCACCGCGGCTGGCCGCGTACGGCCAGGACCCGCCGGCCTGGCCGGACCGCTGACCTCAAGGCCCGGGCGGCGCCCCGCCGGATCGCGGCCGCGGCCCGCGGAGCACGGTGACCGAGCGGGGGCCGACGGTGATCCGGTCGCCGGCCTGGCGCGGCGATTGCGCGGCGGCCGCAGCGGGGTCATAGCTGTCGATCGCGACCAGCCACGCCTGCGCGTCGCGGGTGGCCGCGATGGCGAAGTCCAGCGGCTCCCACCAGGCGTTGAACAGCACCATGAAGTCGTCGTCGAGCAGCGGGGTGCCGTCTTCGGCCCGGTCGGGGTCGTCGGACCCGTCGAGGTAGATGGCCAGGGAGAGCGCGCTGGGGTCGGTCCAGTCGGCCCCGGTCATTTGCGTGCCCGCCGGGGTGAACCAGCCAAGTTCGGCCGCCTCCGTCCCGGCGAGGAACCGGCGGCGGCGGAACACCGGGTGGGCTTTGCGGAATGCGATCAGTTCCCTGGTGAAGGCGAGCAGTTGCCCGTCCGCGCTGGCCCAGTCGAACCAGGTGATCTGGTTGTCCTGGCAGTAGGCGTTGTTGTTCCCTTGCTGGGTGCGGCCCCGTTCGTCCCCGCCGAGCAGCAGCGGCACGCCGAACGACAGCAGCAGGGTGGTCAGCATCGCCCGGGACTGCCGGGCGCGCAGTGCCAGGATGTCAGGGTCGGTGGTCGGGCCTTCCGTGCCGCAGTTCCAGGAGCGGTTGTCGTCGGTCCCGTCACGGTTGGACTCGCCGTTGGCCTCGTTGTGCTTGTCGTTGTAGGAGATCAGGTCGGCAAGGGTGAACCCGTCGTGCACGGTCACCAGGTTCACCGAGGCGGTCGGCCGGCGCCGGGCACCGCCGTAGAGGTCGGACGAGCCGGCAAACCGGGTGGCGAACTCGCCCATCCCGATCTGGTGGCTGCGCCAGTAGTCGCGCATGCTGTCGCGGTATTTGCCGTTCCACTCCCGCCACAGCGGCGGGAAGCGCCCCAGGTCGTACGAGTCGCCCTGGCCCACGTCCCACGGCTCGGCGATGAGCTTGGCCCGCGACACCACCGGATCCTGGGCGACGAGGTCGAAGAAGGCCGATACCTCGTCGAACCCGCCCTCCTGGCGGGCCAGGGTGGGCGCAAG
>Ga0318564_10000328_pt1 | contig 13404 bp, 19 predicted proteins | sample GRESIP066b5f20_FD_203479 | JGI IMG/M metagenome (GOLD analysis project Ga0318564, IMG submission 203479) | Tropical soil microbial communities from Luquillo Experimental Forest, Puerto Rico - GRE.SIPMG.066b5f20 | ecosystem: Environmental > Terrestrial > Soil > Tropical forest > Bulk soil...
AATGTGATTCCACTCGTACGTCTTACCACTGTCATTGATGGTGGGGTTGTGTCCGTAGCGCGCAGCGTGAAAGTTTGGGTCAACAGTTCCCAGCATCCCGCAGGTGGAACACGTCTGAGCAACCGCCCGAAGGTTGCTCAGTTCCTCGCGGCTGATCTCTCCGTAAGTGTCGTTCTGAACGGTGCTGGTTGCCATCTCGCTGACTCCTTCTGCCTGGTTCCTGCTTACAAGACTCAATCTAGTGGTCTACCTGATCTAGGTCAACCCTCTTGGGTGGTTTCGATGAACTTTTTTTTGCACGTCTTGGGTATTGATAATGTTTCCGGCCGGTGGTATGCGTTCTGGTCTGGGTTCGGTGCTAATCTTGGTTGCCTGAGCGTGTTTACGGTGTTGTACCGTAAGCATAATTGTCATGTGCGGTCTTGCTGGCGGATTGGTCATTTTGTTGAGGGTGGGTTCGTGTATTGCCGTAAGCATCACGGGGGGTAACAGGATGGGTCACTGGTTGTATCACTGGTTGTTTCTGGATTTTTATGTTCCTGTGTGGCCTAATATTGCTGCTGATCTGATTGCGGCGGTTTGGACGATCAGCCGTCTTAAGACTCATCTTCATAGGCATCATGAGGCTGTTAAAAAGACTTTGGGTGGTTCGTGATGCCTGGTTGGGGTTCGTGGTATTGGCCTAGCTGGCTGGTCGTGCTGTTAGGGTCGTTTCTCGGTCCTGAGATCTTTGCTTTGGTGACTGACTGGCGTGACACTCTCAGCAATTGGGTTTGGACGGTTTTGAAGATCAGCGGGCATGAGAGTATGGCTGCTTGGAACGCGACTGATTACCTGGTGTTCGGGTGTTGGCTTGTTCTGGTTACTTGGCTGACTGGTCATTTCTTTTACGGGATTTGGCGTTAGGCAACGAAAGAACCGCCAGAGTGTGAGTCTGGCGGTTCTGGGTGGTCTGGTTATTGATCATCCTTTGCGTAGGATTTCTACATAGGGAAAGCGGGCACCGTGGGAATGTTCGTAACCGAAAGAGACAGAGAGATCGTTCGGGCGGACACGGTAGCCTAGGAATGAAACATATTCCGGCGCGTACTGGTTTGGTGGCGCAATGTGAGTGATGCGGACTATGACTCGTCTTTTACCTGGCATGGCCGGGTTTATGGCTACGGTGTCACCAACCTGAATTTCGTCTTGTGAAGTAATCATTCAGATCCACTCCCCTAGTTTCTCGTTCCACGTTTCGACTGCCTGACAAACCTTGACTTGGCAAACCCGCTGAACGTAACCGTTGTCTCGGCTCTCTTTCCACTTGTGAACGTGGCCAGCGGCTAGCTTACGTGCTTTGACTGGTGCGTGTGTCCTGCTTGACTGAAAGATTCCCTGTGCCATGCTTAAAGACTACTGGTCTAGGTGATCTACGTCAACTACTTTCGTGAACTTTCTTTTGGAGTGATGGTATGCCTCTTCCTGGTGACCTGACTTCTATCACTGTCACGGCTAGTTATCCGAATATTGCTGGTCAGCCTCAGACGGGTCTTGTCAAGTTTGACCCTGGTCAGCCTGTGTCTGATGGTACGGGCAAGGTGATTCTGACTGGTGCTGTCACGTGTTACGTGTTTAACGGTGTCATGCAGCCTGTGATCTTGCCGTGTACGGATAACGCTGGCCTGAACCCTACGGGTTTCTTATACAAGATCACTGAGACTCTTGGGACTAACGTGAGGTCTTACAGCGTTTACCTGCCTCATACTCTGGGTAGCACGGTTGACCTTAGTTCTCTTACACCTCAGACGGCTGTTTCTATGGTGATCACGAATATTGATGGCGGGGACGCTATCAGCGGCGGGGTTCCTGCTGGTTCTGTTGATGGAGGTAACGCGTAATGAGCGTGACGATTCAGCTTAGGCGTGATACTGCCGCTAACTGGACTAGCGTTAACCCGATCCTGTTTCAGGGAGAGATGGGTGTTGAGACTGACACTCTCAAGGCTAAGCTTGGTGATGGTGTTACTCACTGGTCTAGTCTTGCTTACTGGTCTGGTTCTGGTGGTGGTGGTTTCTCTAACCCGATGACCACTCTCGGGGACCTGATTTACGAGAACGGGACACCAGCAGCAGCACGGTTAGCGGGTGACACGAGTAACAATCGTAAGTTTCTTCGGACTCAGGCGACTGGCGGGGTTGCACAGGCCCCAGCGTGGGACTCGTTACAGGCTGGCGACGTTCCGCAACTTGCGGATTATGCGCCTACCGGGCTGACTGGTGCTACCGCGGTTACCCGTTACGTTGGCGGTACGGCTAGCGGCGCTCCTGTGTCGGGTACGTTTGCTGTCGGTGATTTCATCATTGATCAGTCTGGGGCTGTCTGGGTTTGCACTACGGCGGGGACACCTGGAACGTGGACTAGGGCGGGTACCGCTATCGACGGTACCGCCACTGATATTCAGCCGATCGGTGTTCAGGCAGCTGGTTCAATCGGTAAGGCTGCTGACGCTGGTCACGTTCACCCGTTTGAGCCGTGGCAGTTTCAGCCCGAAACCTACGGAGCGAAAGCGGACGGGAAGGTCATCGTTGATGCAACGATCGCCGCTGGGGCACTCTCGACGCTGACCAGCGCTACCGCGGGATTCACCAGCGCTGACACTGGAAAACACATCGTAGTGTCTCAGGCTGGCGGCAGTGCCACAACCCCGCTGTTCACCACGATCACCTTTGTCAACTCGACTACGGTCACGCTTGGGTCTGCTGCCTCTGCTGGGGGTGTCACGAACGTTGGCGCTATTTACGGCACGGATGACACTGCCGCTATCCAGTCGGCAGTTAACGCAGCGGTTACCTACGCGCAAGCACATGTTAGTCAGTTTGCTGAGGTTCTGTTCTGGCCTGCTTACTACATGGTGGCAGGGAATCCGCTGACTACCGTGTCCGGCAACGCGCAGATCACCTTGCCCATCGTGTCCGCATCGTCCGGGTACAAAGTGAATCTGAAACTTACGGGGATTGCCAACGTGACCGCCCCGCCTGAACACTGGCTGCAAGTCACCCAGAACGCTCCAGGTTCGGTGCTGGTCTGTGCGAATGGTACGGGCACGTATAACGCTACCAACGGGCCGTCTTGCGTGATCGGTGGACCTGTCAACGGATACGGTGGCGGTGGTGGCACCTACAGTAATATGTGCCTGACGGTGGACGGGCTGACCTGTCTGCTGCCGTACACCACCACGATCGGCGGGATGAACCTGTTTGGCGTAGGCCAGATGAAGATTAAAGGACTGTCGGTCATGCCGATGGCTACCGCTGCTGCGAGTACCCCGTGGCCGCAACTTGCTTCGGAAGGTCCCACCAGCAATTTCTTCCCGTCAGGTCTTATAATCCCAGCTTCGGGGAATAACGCCGTTGCTGACATTGACGTTTACACCTGTTACGGTCAGCATACGGGACTTGCCGGGACGGATCACCTGCGATGGAACACGCTTATTACGATTTACTGCAATAACGGGTGGCTGGCCACTAACCAGCAGAGCAACGCAGCTCATACCGCGACCGGGCTGTCTTGGTGCTGCGAGCAGACCGGAAACCCGATGATTGTGGCCACAGGGGCTACCTGGCCGGGTTACAACACGGTCGGCCCCGTCCGGGTAAACGTCGCATCAATCAGCCTGGAAACCTACACGGCGTATCTCATGCAAGGGGACTCGTCTGGGCTCGTATCAGGGCAAGTGTATTTCGAGGCAGATAGCGCAACCAACGTAAACTACTACTCGGTTCAGGCTGATGTCCTGTCGGTTAAGCTGATCAGCCTGGAAAACCTGCCTGGGCCTGTCGCATCGCCGCACGCGCCACCGTCGAGCACTGGAGTGTGGAATAACTACTATTACCGGGATGCGGAGATTACGTTGTCCGTGTCTGCGGGTACCCTATCCGCTCTCAGTATTAATAGCACTGCCCAGACCATACCCGCCAGCACCACGTTTTACAGGTTTACCCTGCCGTCTGGGCATTCCTATAAGCCGACATTCACGGGAACATTGACTCACACTGTAACTTTACTTTAGGAGGTTTCCGCTGTGGCTAGCCCGCCTAGAGTTTTAACACCAGTGACGCCTAGGCAGGTTAAGGCTGGTGAGGGTAACCAGGTTTGTGATTTCATCGAGTCTTTTTGCACGATCACTAAGGATTCGATGGGTGGTAGGGCTGGTGAGCCGATCGTTTTACGATCTTGGCAACGTAACATTCTGGGGATGACGTTTGCTAAGAGGTCTGATGGCAGACGTAAGCACCGGCAGGCGTTAATCGGGTTACCTCGTAAGAACGGTAAGAGCGCGCTAGGGTCTGGGATCGGGTTGTACGGTCTGCTGATGTCTGGTCAGGGTGCGGAAGTCTACTCGTGTGCTGCTGATAAAGAGCAGGCTAGGATCGTGTTCGGTGTCGCTAAAGCGATGGTTGATAACAACGGTGAGTTGAAAGAGCTGATCAAGCCTTACCGTGATGCTCTTGAAGTTGTCTCGACTGGTTCTGTCTATAAGGTGGTTTCTAGTGAGGCATTCACGAAAGAGGGTCTTAACCCGTCTATGGTGCTCTATGACGAGTTGCACGCAGCACCGACAGACGAGCTTTACAACGTCATGTCATTGGCAATGGGGGCTAGACGAAACCCTTTGCTGGTTGCGATCACTACGTCAGGGGTTAGATCCGACAGGGACGGCGGGGATTCGGTCTGTTACAGACTATTCCAGTATGGTGAGAAAATCGCGTCAGGTGAAGTTGTAGACGATTCGTTTTTTATGGCCTGGTGGGGTGCTGCTGACGATGACGACCATAAAGACCCTGGGGTTTGGGCTAGGGCTAATCCTGGGTTTGATGATCTGATTGATCCTGAGGATTTGGAGTCTACGGTTAAGCGGACTGCTGAGAACGAGTTTCGTACTAAGCGGTTGAATCAGTGGGTTAGTTCTGCTGTCGCGTGGTTGCCTGGTGGTGCTTGGGATGCTTGTTTACATAATGGCGGAAATAGCCGTCTGCAACATCGTAGTCGTGTCGTTCTTGGTTTCGATGGATCGAGAACAGGGGACGCTACTGCGCTTGTTGCTGTCACGGTTGAACAGAAGCCTCATGTTAAGGTGCTTGGATTGTGGGAGCGTCCTAAGGACCAGACAGAATGGAAGGTCCCGCGGGGAGAAGTAAAAGCAGCCATTAGGCAAGCGTGTAAGGATTATGATGTCTGGGAAATCGCTTGGGACGAGTTCTTGTGGATTGACTCGGCTGAAGAGTTGGAAGCTGAGGGTTTGCCTGTGGTGGTTTTTCCGCAGACCCTTACTCGTATGGGGCCAGCCACCCAACGCTTTTACGAACTCGTCACAACCAAGGGGATAACTCATGATGGTGACCCTAGACTTTCACGGCATCTTGGAAACGCAGTCATTAAGACTGACACGAGAGGAAGCCGACTCTCTAAGGATGCTAAGTCTAGCCCTAGGAAAATTGACCTCGCGGTAGCCGCGGTTATGGCTGCTGACCGTGCTGGCTGGTGGTTGACACAAGAGGCACCAGGAACGTTTAAGGGTGTGCCGATCAGTGAACTCAGGTTCGTCTGGTAAAGGGAGTTTTGATGACTGTTCTAGATGACACTGGCGGTTTCCCAGCCATCAGGATACCCAAACTGAAGCGTCCAGGCTGGTTGCGTGTCCCTAAGCTACCGCCGCTGAAGATGTCTCGTGAAGCTGGGCAGCTGGTCGCTCAGGGTGTTGGCGTGTTGTCGGTGCTGGTCGGTGTGTCCGCCTGGTCTGTACCCTGTTCGTTTATCCTTGGCGGACTCACTTTGATCGCTGCTATCGAAAGGCAATAACTGATGGCTCTTTTAGCTCTTGGCACACCAGCCAACTACCTGACTGACTACGCGTTCACGGGTACGTCTAAGATCCTGCCAGCGACGGAAACCGCTCTGACTGGTAACACGGGTTGCACGTTCGTCAACTCGCCTGAGGGTCTTGTGATCCTGCGTGTCGTGGTTGGCGCGTCTGGTGCGGGTAACGCAACCGTAGTCGGGCAGAACGGTGCGTCTAACAAGGTGGTTGCTGTCGCTAACTCTGACATTTACCTACTTGGACCGTTCGACCCTGCCCTGTACTCGAATAGTTCAGGACTGGTTCAGGTGAACTTCAGCGTTGTCACTGGTAACAGTGTAGGGGTTTATATCCTGCCGGATAACACTAACGTTCTGACGGGTCTGAGAGGTTTGCACAATCCTTTCGAGATGACTGCTGGTGCTGCTGACAGGTAACAACCCTTGGGGAGTGCTTTTAAATGAGCCTGTTTAATTTGCGCTCTCAGTTTGCTACTGGTGGCGCAACATACAACCCGTTTGAAAACCCAGCTGTCCCGCTATCGTCAGTCGCTCTTGACAACATGTTCGGTTCCGCTGGTGCTAACGACTCAGGCCAGCAAGTAACGATAGACAGCGCGCTCAGCGTACCGACAGTTTACCGTTGTGTTTCGCTGATCTCTGGGCTGATCGCTGGGTGTCCGTTAGAAGTATTCAAGAATCCTGGTAAGAAACTTATTACTGTTCCCGCGTTAGACCCTTTGAACGCTGACACGATGTATACCCAGTATGAGCTATGGGAATTAGTGATGGCTCACCTGTTGTTGTACGGGAATGCGTACGTTCTGAAGGTTAAGAATGGTTTGGATAGGGTTGTTGACCTGCGTCCTATCTGGCCTGGGCGGGTTACGCCTAAGATGGTGAAGGGCAGTAAAATATTTCTCGTTAAGAAGATGACCGTTGATGGTGCCCTGTCTCCTGGTGAACCTGACGTTTACACGACTGATCAGCTTATGCATGTTCCTGGTCTGGGTTATGACGGTCTGGCGGGCATGTCTCCTATCATGCTGATGAAACAGGCTGTTGGTACGGCTCTGGCGGGTGACAGGCTAGCGGCTAGGTTCTACGCGAACGGTACGCAGCTGGCGGGTATTCTGAAAACTGCTGTCCCGTTAACGTCTGAGAGTCAGGCTGACGAGCTTAAACGCAAGTGGGCTATCAAGAACAGCGGGATTGGTAACGCTGGTCAGGTTGCTGTCCTTGATGCTGAGACTGAGTTTCAGCCTCTTACGCTGGCACCTGACGAGTTGCAGTTCATTGAGGCTAGGCGTTGGGAGACAACTGAGATAGCCAGGATGTACGGCATCCCTCCGCACCTGGTAGGAGACGTTGAGAAGTCAACTAGCTGGGGCACTGGGATCGAGGAACAGAACACGGCGTTTGTTGCTTATACTCTGGCTGCCTGGGCTAACAGGATTGAGCAGAGAGTTACCCGTGAAGTTGTCCAGGTCCGCGGACAGTCGGCAACGTTCGATTTCAGTACGCTGCTGCGTGGCGATATGACCGAGCGGTTCACTGCTTACGCTACGGCTATTCAGTGGGGTTTCCTTACCCGGAATGAAGCTCGTATCCGTGAGGACTGGGAACCGATCGAGGGTCTTGACGAACCGTTGACTCCGTTGAACATGGTTGCTGGGAAAGTGAAGATTGACCCTGCGACGGGTCAGCCTATGGCGGTTCCTGGGAATGATCTGGACGGTCCGTTGACGACTACGGTTAAGCCTGGTAGCGGTAAGAATCAAGCATTGGATGAGTCGAATGAGTAATAGACGACAGACCCGCGGTGAGCATTTCGCTCCTGGTTCGCTAACTAAGACTCTTCAAGAACGGGATGTTGTCTTACTGGATAACCATGATCAAGGGAAGCCTATTGCTCGTAAGTCTGCGGGTACTCTGCGCACCGTGCAGACGGATAGCGAGATGTCCTGGGACGCTGATCCTGTTGACACGTCTTATGCTCGTGACGCTGTGGCTAACGTCAAGGCTAAGAATTATGGTGGTTGTTCGGTTGGGTTCCGTGCGATCAAAGAGGATTGGCTTGACGATGACGGTAACCCGTCTGACGCTTTCACGGGCACTCAGCGGATTATCCGTGAGGCTGAACTACCAGAGTTCTCCGTTGTGACGTTCCCTGCCTATGATGATACTGAGGTTTCCGCTAGGGATATGGTTTCCGCGGCTCGTGAAGCTAGGGCTAACAAAGAGCCTTACGGGGATGTTGAGTACGCTGACCCTGGCTATCAGAAGGATGGTAAGAAACGCTATCCGGTTGATAGTGAGGCTCACGTGAAAGCAGCCTGGTCGTATATTAACCAGGCTGATAATGCGGGTGAGTACACGGCGGAACAGCTGGCGCACATCAAGAGCGCTATCAAGTCTGCTGGTAAGAAGTACGGTATTCAGTTTAATGATGAGGATTCAGCCGTCTTGGACACTGAATCTCGTGAGGATGTTCCGAAGCCGGATGTTTCCACTTCGGAGATTGATATCAGGAGTTATCGACTCCGAATTAAGAAACGAACTATGGAGGCATAATATGTCTTACCTTTCGGTTAAGGAATTAAAGGAACAGCGTCAGCGGGTCTGGGACGGCATGGAAGCTATCCTTGCTGGTGTCCCTGAGGGTGCTGGTCTGGACGACTCTAAGCGCAGCGAGTTTGACGCTCGTGAGGCTGAATTTGATCAGCTCACTAAGGACATTGATCGGGTAGAGAAGCATGAGGCTCGCAGTAAGGCCCGTGATGACGTTGCGGAGACTCGTGGTGTTTCCCGTGACGAGCATGATTCGGCTGAGAAGCGTTACGAGAAGGCTTATGTCAACTGGTTTAAGCGTGGTATTGGTTCGCTGACTGAGGAACAGCGCGGTACCCTGGACTCTGGTCACGGTCTTTCGACTGCTCCTAACTCGGCTGGTATCTCGGCTGGTTCCACTGGTTACAACGGTGGCTACCTGGTCCCACAGGGTTTCTGGCACAACCTTCAGATCGCTCTGAAGGAATATGGCGGTGTTCTGGAATACTGCAATATTCTTCAGACGGACACTGGGAATCCGATGCCGTGGCCGACTGTTGACCCCACTGGGGTTGTTGGCGCGTATATCACTGAGCAGAACCAGCTTGGTTTCGGTGGCGACTCTGGGGGTACTGATTATCAGTTCGGTCAGGGAATGCTGAACGCGTGGACTATCGTGTCTGGTGTTATCCTCGCGTCTCTTCAGCTGATTGAGGATTCCGCTTTTGATGTTGACGGGTTCGTTTCGGATCGTATTGGGGAGGCTATTGGTCGTAAGGTTGCGGCTGAGCTTCACTCTGGTTCTGGCACGTCTGCTTTCCTGGGTGTTGAGACTGCCCTGGTCGCTAAGGGTGTGGGTTCCGGGTACGGCACTGGCGGGCTTTACAAGTCGGGTACCTCGATTAACCACGCTGCTACTGCTGGCGGTAACGCTTACGCGCTTCAGTTCGGGACGACTGCTACGGCTAAGCTGGCTAACGGTCTGATCGGGTTTGACGACATTGAGGGTATGAAGATCACCGTTGACCCTGCTTACCGTAAGTCTGGGCGTTGTGTTTGGGTTATGAATGACGCTACTGGCGCGATGCTGCGGACGATCACGGACGCTTATGGTCACCCTCTCTGGCAGCCGAGTGTCCAGCCTGGTACCCCTGACATGATCTCCGGTTTCCCTGTGGTTATCGACCAGAACACTTCTAGTGTGTCTACTACTGCTAGCACTGCTGGGGGTCTGCTGTTTGGCGACTTCAAGACTGCGATGGTTGTCCGTCAGGTTAACGGCGCGCACACCATGCGTCTGACTGAGCGTTACGCTGATTATCTTCAGGTTGGTTTCCTGGGTTATGTCCGTATGGACGCGCGCAGCAATGACCTTAGGGCTGCTGCGTACTACAGCACGAACGCAACCTAATTAGCTGACCAGGCCCCATGTCTGCCCCTTGCATGGGGCCTGGTCTTAACCACGTGGGGACATTATGAGCATTGATGTTTTTGGTGACATCACCCCTACCGTGGGGATAGTGACGTTAACTGAAGCTAAGACACACCTGAGGTTCCCGAACCCTACCCAGCCGAACACTGATGACCAGAACATTGAGGGTTTCATCCTCGCAGCTACGGAAGTCATTGAGGGTGAGGTTGGTAAGTGTGTTCAACGTCAGGTTATCGAATATCACGATGGCGGGCAGATAGCTATCTACCTCCGTCAACGGCCTGTCTTACAGGTTGTTGAGGTTATCGAGAACTGGGGTTATTTCAACTGGGATCTAGCCGCTCAGCCGTCTACTACGATTCCTGCTACTAACCTTTTTGCTTATTCTCTTGACAACCCTGTTGAGGGTAGGGTTACGCGGAGGTCTGTGGGGAACATTGCGGTTCCGTTTATGGCTATGGGTTCACAGTTTCCCGCTAACTTGAAGGTTACTTATATTGCTGGCAGGAATCAGGTTCCTTACGCGGTGAGGTTGGCGACGTTGGAACTTGTGGCGCACTGGTGGCAGCATTCCCAGCAACGTTCATTTGGTGGCGGTTCACCAAATGGCAATTTTGATGACGATATCCCTGATGGTGGCGCTACCGAGTTTAACGCTGGCGTACCGTACAGGGTGCTAGAGCTGTTGACGTGGCATCGTCGAGCACCGATTATCGGATAAAGGGGTTTTATGATGGCTAACGAGCCTGACGCTGCGGAGATTATCAAGGCTGGCAGGAAACGCAGCACCCAGACTGTAGAACCTCAGCCCGCTATCCAGCCTGTGACGTTACAGTCCAAGCCTGAACCTGAGGTCTCGGTTGATGACCCTCAGGTTAAGAACCTGGTGCAGACTACGGGTATGAGTGCTGAAGAGGCTTGGAAGCTGGTTACTGACCTTAAACGCATGTGGGGTTAGGTTATGGCGTCTTCTATCGGTCCAGCGGTTACTAATTTCATTTCTCTGGCGACTGCCGCTGTTCCGTCTGTTATAGCTGGTGAAGGTGCCACGCAAGTAGTTTTTGGTGAAATACCTAAGTATCTTGCGCCGGTAACTTTGCAGATTCTTGAGGTTACGGGTAACGCTGACGTTGCCGAACTGGGGCAGAACTTCAGGCGTGAGGAGACTTACTCGATTGTGTGTGAGATTGTCACCTGGGCTGGTGACCAGGATTACATCACCAGGTTTCAGGATGCTCTGACTATCTACAACCTGGTTACTGTGGCTGTGGCGAATAATCCTTGGTTGTCGGCTACCGGGTTGCATGACAGTACGTCTGCTGTGAGGTTCGCTGAGGTTGGCGACTATTCGATTATCCCTCATGCTGATATTCACGGGCAGTCTAGGTGTTCTCTACAGTTCCATGTCCGTTGTTCCGCTCGTGTTGATTCCTTGGATTAGGGAGTTACCGTGATTCTTAAGAATGTCCGGCCGTTCGGCAACTTCACTCCTGGGGATCTGGTTGAAGTGCCTGACGGTGCTGTTTTTGATGAGTTCTTTTTCGTTGAGGTGCCCGCGGAGGGTGGTAACTAATGGCCGTCAACACTACTATTGGCGCTGGTCTCGCTAGCCAGCTGGTAGCCTTAAACGAGGTTACTTATGGTGTCGCGCCAACTCTTACTAGCCCGCGGACATACGAGTTTAAGAGCGAGTCTCTTAAGCTTAAGAAGAATACTGTTCAGGGTCAGGGTTTGCACGGCAAGTCTGGGACGCTGCCGCTGTATGACCGTGCTAAGCGGCGTGTGCTGACTACGTATGAGGCTGCCGGTACTATCAGCATGGACCTTCCCGGTAACCAGCTGGGTTTCTGGTTACAACACATGATCGGGTCTTACGGTCAGACTCTCGCTACGCCTACACAGCTGGCAACTACTGGTGTTTACCAGCAGGTTCATCAGCCTGGTTCGTTACAGGGTTTCTCGTTCTGTGTCCAGAAGGGTGTTCCTGCTACTGACGGGACTGTCGAGCCGTTCACCTACGTTGGTTGCAAGGTGGAGTCTTGGAAGCTGATGTGTGAGGTTAACCAGATCAGCCAGCTTGAGTTAACGCTTGATTCTCGTAACGAGCTTGGCGGGGCTGGTAACAGTGACCCTCTGAATGGTTCTGTTCCGGCACTGGCAACACCAGGCTACACGTCTGGGATGCAGCTGTTTCATTTCCGTGAGGCTACTCTTTACACTGGCGGTACGCCTACGCTCACGTCTGGTGTCGTGTCGCTGGTTGGGGAGACTGCTGCCGCTCAGGTTAAGAAATGCGAGATTGGCCACGCGGTAAGCCTGGATAAGGAACGTATTTTCCTCGGTAACAACGGTTTCAAGTCTGAACAGCTGGAAAACGGGTTCCGTAAGATTAACGGGACGTTTGATATCGAGTTTCAGTCTAATGAGGCTATGTATAACGCGTTCGCAGCGGACACTACCACGAGCCTAGAACTTAAGTGGGTTGGTCCGATCATCGGCACGTCGGGCACTAACACGATGCTGCTGTCTTGCATCATCCCGAACATTAAGCTTGACGGTGATACGCCTACTGACGCTGGTCCTGGTGTGGTGACGGTTTCTCAGCCGTGGACGGGTCTAGATGACGAGTCTACTACTCAGATCCAGTTTACTTACCAGTCTACTGACACTGCACTGTAAGACTACTTTTAAAGGGGCAAATAATGAATGTTGAATTTGAGGGTAAGACGTGGACGCTTGACGTTGACGAGATCGATGTACGTCAGGCAATGGTGATTAAGGTTAAGACGGGTTTCAATCTGCTTGAATGGCAGGCAGCGTTAGAGCGTGGCGACGTGGATGCTGCTAAGGCTCTTTACTGGCTTATGCTGGCTCAGAATGGTGTCTCGGCTGATATTGACTTGGTTAACTTCAAGATCCTGAAGTTTATCGCCGCGGTTGGGGCTGCTGCTGAGGCTGAAGGTAAGAGCGAGGGAAACCCTACGATGGGTCAGCCGACAGGTGGTTAGTCCAAGACGTTAAGACGTTGCGCGGTAAGTACCTGTTCTGGCTGGCTAACATCTGCCACGTGACACCATTGGAGGTTGACCGTCTGAAGGTGACTGATTTCATCGGGCTGGTTGCTGGTATCGAACAGTATCTTGAGGCTAGGAAGCGGGCTGGTGACGTTGGCGACTAGACACACCCGTAGGCGTTCACCTGTGACACGGACCAGGGTGTCTGACCGTAGTATGAGACTGTCAGTGTCACCTGGTCGTAACGCTAGCGGTGACAGGCTCGTTGAGGCTGCTGACACGATAGCAGACGGGATCAGGGAGGTGTCGTCTACGTTTAGCCGTAAAATTCCCGCTAGCATTGACGTTAGGCCGGCTGGCGCTGACCTCGTGTTCGTTGTCGCTACCGCCCCTAACGCAGACCCTATCGAGAACGGGAAACGGCATCCTCTGTTCGGTAACCGTGAATACTGGTATCCGATGAAGAAAATACCGTTTATGGAACAGGGCGTTAAGCTGTCTATTGATGACGCTGCTGAGGTTTACGGTAAGACAGTTGACGACTGGCTGAAAGAAGTTGGGTGGGAATAA
>Ga0318564_10000332_pt1 | contig 13371 bp, 9 predicted proteins | sample GRESIP066b5f20_FD_203479 | JGI IMG/M metagenome (GOLD analysis project Ga0318564, IMG submission 203479) | Tropical soil microbial communities from Luquillo Experimental Forest, Puerto Rico - GRE.SIPMG.066b5f20 | ecosystem: Environmental > Terrestrial > Soil > Tropical forest > Bulk soil...
GCGAGCAGGCTGCGGCCCAGGCCGTTGGTGCCCGGGTAGTTCTCCCCGGCCTTGCCGTGCTGCCTGCTGCGCAGCTCCTCGCGTACCCGGAAGACAAGGAACAGGCCGTAGTCGGTACCCGCGCCCAGCACCAGGACGATCAGCAGCAGCTGGGCGATGGGGGATACCTGCAGGCCATGCTGGGCGGCCTCGGCCACCAGCGGCCCGGCGATGGTGACCGACAGCAGCGGCGGGATCACCGTCACCAGCGCCAGCGTGAGCGACCGGAAGATGACCACCAGCAGCACGATGATAAAGAGCAGCGACAGGTACTGGACCTTGTTGCCGGTGTTGCCGGACGCCTTCTGCTGGTCCACCTGGGCGGCGACGTCGCCCGCCACGTGCGCCTGCAGCCCGGCCGGCAGCCCGGCCGCGGCGATCTTCGCGCGCAGCCCGTCGATCAGGTCGACGGCGTAATTCTGGTTCTGGCCGCCCTGCTGCGCGAGCACCACCAGCTGCTCAGCGCGCCCGTTCGCGGACCGGCCGGCGTCGAGCACCTTGGCGACGCCAGACACCCCGTGCAGCGTGTGCTGGAGCGTGGTCAGAGCCGCTGCGTCTGCCGGGGTCAGCGGGGCCTGTGCACGCGCCGCCACCACCGGGATCGGGACCAGGCCAGCGATGCCAAACGGGGCGGCCAGCTCGACGGCATGTTCGCTGGGCGCGCTGGCCGGCAGGAATTTGCTGTTGTTGTTCTGGGTGACGCTGTTCAGCGACGGCAGCTGCGTCGCAGCGGCGAAGGCGCCCACCACCCAGATCACCAGCATCAGCCAACGGAACCGGACCGTGAACGCCCCGATTCCCCGGAAAATCGTGTCGATGTGCACGTCGCCGAGCCTACGCGGCGGAGCTGACGCTCCGGAGGCCGGGCACCCCGCTGGCCGGAATGCCCGGGTGCGGCCCGCTGGCTCCAGTAGAGTCACTCCCGACGCGTAACCGGCCAGGAGCGGGAGTAGGGACCAACCGACGACAATGCGTCATCTGATTGGCTTCATCCTGGCAATAGCCCTCGCGGCCGCGCTGTATCTGGCGGCCGGCTGGGGCATCGCCCATCTGTATGTGACCGTCACCCCCGGCCATGTGCTGATCAGCACCACCGGCCTGCTGGAGCTGTCGGCGCTGGTGGGGACCGGCCTGTTCCTGGGCATCCTGCTCGCGGTACGGGCGGTCTCGCCGCTGGCAACCGGCCTGCCCGGGCTCGGCCTGCTGGCCTGGACCGCACTGCTCGCGGTGAGCCCGCACCGGGCCCTCGGCTGGGTGCCGCTGGCGGGCCATGCGTTCGGCTCCGGCTTCCGGCTGCTGCTCGCCAGCGGGGCGCTGGCGGTGCTGGGGGCGGCCATGATCGTGCCGCTGTTCATGCCGTCCCGGTGGCACGGCAGCCACCCCGAGGACGACGAGGACGACGCGGACTCGGAGCTGCCGGCCGCTACCGGCCTGCCGTCCTGACCCAGCTGGCGGGGCCCGGAAGCGGCTGACCCGGATGGGTGCGAGTTCCCCGGCCGGTACGAGAAGGACTGAATACCGCCCTTAGAATCCGACGGTGAGCGAAACGACGGTGGGCCCGGTGCCGCCCGCGCCCACCGGTGATCGGGCGGCCCGGCCGCGGCTGGCGGCGATCCGGCGCAACGCGGTGGGCCTGGTGATCGGGGCCACCACGGTGCTGGCCCTGGGGCTGCGGATCTACCAGCTCGCCCGGCCGGGGGTGCTGCTCGGGCTCACCGAGTATGACGACGGGTCGTACTTTGGCAGCGCTGTCCACCTGCTCCAGGGCACGCTGCCCTACCGCGACTTCATCTTCGTCCAGCCGCCCGGGATCACGCTGCTGATGACGCCGGCCGCGCTGCTGGCCAAGCTCACCAGTACCGCGGCGGGGATGGCGGCCGGCCGGATCCTGACCACCCTCGCCAGCGCGGCCGCGGTGGTGCTGGTCGGCCTGCTGGTACGCCACCGGGGGGTGCTGGCGACGCTGGTGGCATGCGGGGTCACCGCGCTGTTCCCGGACAGCATCGCCGCCGCCCGCACCGTGCTGGTCGAGCCATGGCTGACGCTGTTCTGCCTGGCCGCGGCGGTCGCCGTGTTCGACCGGGACCGGATCACCGCCAGCCGCCAGCGGCTGGTCTGGGGTGGGGTGCTCTTCGGGTTCGCCGGCGCGATCGAGTCGTGGGCCATCATCCCGGTGGTGGTGGCGGCGGCCCTGTGCCTGCCCTGGACCCGGCGGGCGCTTGCTTTCGTGGCCGGGGTGGCGGCGGGGTTCTGTGTGCCGGTGCTGCCGTTCGCGGCGCTGGCCCCGCACCGCTTCTACCAGAGCCTGATCACCGCCCAGCTGGGGCACCGGGCCGCCTCGCTGCGGGTATCGATCTGGGTCCGGCTGCGGGAGATGACCGGGCTCAGCCACGTCATTCTGCCCGCCCGGGCCAACCTGCTGGTCACCGGCGTGTTCCTGTACCTGCAGTCGACGATCTTCCTCACGCTGGTGATCCTGCTGGTGCTCTCGGTGGGGAGCATGGCCGTGGTGATCTTCATAACGCGGCGGCCGCCGCCGCCGCTGGATGCGTTCGCAGTGGTCAGCATGCTCCTGATCGGGATCGTGTTCCTGCTGCCGAGCCAGTTCCACTATCACTTCCCGGCGTTCCTGGCGCCGTTCCTCGGCATGGCCATCGGCCTGCCGCTGTCCCGGGTCACGATGCTGGGCCGTCCTGCCCAGGCCAGCCCCTGGCGGGGGCTGCCGGGTGTGGTCACCGCCGCGGCGGCGGTCGTGCTGGTGGTGTTCACCATCTTCCAGGTCCGGGCCGAGGGGCGGGTCAAGGCGCTGCTGGCGCCGACCGGGCCGGTCAGCATCGCCGCCTTCGCCCGGCATGTCCCGCCCGGCAGCTGCGTCGCCACCGACGAAGTGTCACTGCTCATCGTGGCCGACCGGTTCGTCACCAGCGTGCCCGGCTGCTCGCCGATGCTGGATGGCACCGGCACCGACCTGGCGCTCTCAGCGGGCGGGACACCCGCCACCGGGGCGGCCCGGGACCCAGCGGTGGTGGCGGCCTGGCGGCAGGAGTTCGCGCTCGCGCAGTACGCCTGGTTCTCGGCTTACAGCAGCCGCCGGATTGCCTGGACCCCGGCCCTACAGGCCTATTTCAGCAGCCACTTCGTGCTGGTGATGCGGGACCAGCGAGGCGATATCCTCTACCGCCGGCGGGTGGGATGAGGCGGCCGGCCTGGCCGCCCGGCGGTCAGCGCAGCGGGGGATAGCCGGTGTAGTTCTCGGCCAGCGAGGTGGCCGCCGCCCGCGACATGGTGACGTACCGCAGCTGTGCTAGCTGCAGGTCCATGTCCATCGGGTCGCCGCCGGGCGCGGAGTGCAGCATCGAGGTCATCCACCAGGAGAAGTGGGTCGCCCGCCACACCCGGCCGAGGCAGGCGTCCGAGTAGCTGTCGGCCGGCTGGCTATCCCCGCGCATCAGCCGGTCCAGCGCCTGGGCCAGCACGGTCACGTCAGCGAGCGCCAGGTTCAGCCCCTTCGCCCCGGTCGGCGGCACGATGTGGGCGGCGTCCCCGGCCAGGAACAGCCGCCCGTAACGCATCGGCGAACTGACGAAGCTCCGCATCGGGGTGATCGCCTTGTCGGTTATCGGGCCTTCCTTCAGCTCCCAGCCGGGCAGCGCAAACCGGTGCTGCAGCGCCGCCCAGATCCGGTCGTCCGGCCATTGCTCGATCCGCTCGTCTGGGCTGACCTGCAGGTAGAGCCGGCTGATCTGGGGGGTGCGCATGCTGTGCAGGGCGAAGCCGTCCGGGTGGTGGTTATAGATCAGCTCGTCGGTGGACGGCGGGACTTCGGCGATGATCCCCAGCCAGGCATACGGGTAATCGCGGTCCCGGACGGTGAGCAGCTGAGCCGGGATGGCGGGCCGGCAGATGCCGTGGAAACCGTCGCAGCCAGCGATCGCGTCGCAGATCAGCTCACGCCGCTCACCGCCGGCGGTGGTGTAGGACAGCACCGGCCGGTCGGTGTCGAGGCCGGCCACCGCGGTGCCGGTCACGTCGAACTCCAGCGCCCCGCCGTCGGCCAGCCGCCGGGCGATGAGATCTTTGACGATCTCGGTCTGCGCGTAAATGGTGACCGTGCGGCCGCCGGTGAGGTCGCGGAAATCAAGGTGCTGGCGTTCCCCGTCAAACTGCAGGTAGATGCCGCCGTGCTCCAGCCCCTCGGTGTCCAGCCGCTGCGCGAGATCGGCCTCGCGCAGCAGCTTGACCGTGCCGTCCTCCAGCAGCCCCGCCCGCTGCCTGGCCTCGCAGTGCGCACGGCTGCGGATCTCCACCACCACCGACTCGATGCCCCGCTGCGCGAGCAGGTGGGACAGCATCAGCCCGGCCGGGCCGGCCCCGACGATGCCTACCTGAGTGCGCATGTCCTCCCGTGCCGGATCCCGGCGCTGGCCGCGCCGCCGCTAGAAGGGATAGGGGGCGATGTCCCCGCGGACGGTAACCCAGCGGGTGTCGGTGAAGGCGTCCAGGTTGGCGGTGCCGCCGAAGCGCGCGCCCGTGCCGGAGGCGAAGATGCCGCCGAACGGGGTGTTCGGTGCGTCGTCCACCGTCTGGTCGTTGATGTGCACGATGCCAGTCGGGATCCGGCGGGCCAGATCCAGGCCCGCCATCACGTCCCGGGTCAGGATGCCCAGTGACAGGCCATACTCGCTGTCGCCGGCCAGCTTGGCCGCCTCGTCCGCCGTCGTGAACGCGACCACCGGCGCGACCGGGCCGAACACCTCGTTTGCGTAGGCGGGCATGGCCGGTGCCACCTCGGCCAGCACCGTCGGCTGATAGAACAGCCCCTGGTAGCTGCCGCCGGCGGCCACCCGGGCGCCCGCATCCACGCTGCCGGTGACCAGGGCATGCACCTTATCCCGCTGCCGCTCGTCGATCAGCGGGCCGATCGCGACCTGGCCAGTGGCCGGGTCGCCAACCGGCAGGTGCGCGGCCTTGCCTGCCAGCCGTTCGACATAGGCGTCGTAGACCGATGCGTGCACCAGGTGCCGGCCGGTCGTCATGCAGATCTGGCCCTGGTGCAGGAACGAGCCCCAGGCGCCGGCCGAGGCCGCCTTGTCCAGGTCGGCATCGGGCAGGATGATCAGCGCCGAATTGCCGCCCAGTTCCAGGTGGCAGCGCTTCAGGTGAGCGGCGGCCAGCTGGCCGACCCGGCGGCCGGACGCGCTGGAGCCGGTGAACGAGATCACCCGCACCAGCGGGTCGGTGATGAGCGCCTCGCCGGTGTCCGGCCCCCCTGGCAGCACGTGCAGCAGCCCGTCCGGCAGGCCTGCCTCCTCAAACACCCGGGCCAGCACCACGCCGCCGCAGACCGCGGTGCGCGGGTCCGGCTTGAGGACTACCGCGTTGCCCAGCGCGAGCGCAGGCGCCACCGAGCGGATGGCCAGGATCTGCGGGAAGTTGAACGGGGCGATCACCCCCACCACGCCGGCCGGTACCCGCTCGGTGAAGCTGAGGTTGGGCTGCTCACTGGGCAGCAGCTCGCCGTGCGGCCGCGACGGCAAGGTGGCCGCCTCGAACACCTCTTCGGTGGCCACGTGGGTCTCGAACTGCGCGGCCGGGCCGATCTTGCCGCCCTCGCGGATGCTCCACTGCTCGATCTCGGCGGCATTGGCCAGCCAGATCTCGCCCGCGCGGCGCAGGATGGCCGACCGCTGGGTGTGCGGGAGCGCGGCCCATGCGGGCTGGGCGGCGGCGGCCGCCGCGGTAGCCGACGCGACGTCCGCGGGCGAGGCGACGCCCACCCGGCCCAGTTCCGCGCCGGTGGCGGGCTCGGTGACCGACGCCTCGCCGCCGGCCGCCCGCTGCCAGCCGCCCGAATAGACCCGGCCCCGCCAGGTGGCTTCATCCAGGAACGTCACAGCGCCTCCTTGACCGGCAGTTTTGTGCGGTAAGCGCACGGTGGTTCTTACCACGAACAGGGCGAATCTAGGACCAGTCGCCGCGGGTGTCAACGCACTGCCGGGACTCGCGCGCCCGCACTCCCGGCGGCCAAACCGGGCCGCCGACGCTCTAGGCGGGAAGAGGGTGATCATGCTACGCCTTATACATGGACCCGAACCCCGACGCGGGACCAGCGAGCGATGCGGCCCGCCAGGAGGCGATCGCGGCGGCCGCCACCCGTGCCGAGTCGGCCGGCGTCTCGCTGGTCTGGTTTCTCTACGCTGATCACGGCGGGATCATCCGCGGCAAGTCCGCCTCGGCCGCCACCCTGCCGGCCCGGATGGTGACCGGGATCGGCCACACCGTCGCCATGATGGCCATGTCGATGCTGGACCACCTGCAGCCGGTCGCTGGCCTGGGGCCGGTGGGGGAAGTCCGGATCATGCCGGACCCGGCCACCTTCGTGCAGCTTCCCTACGCACCTGGCGCCGCTGCCATGCTCGCCGACCTGGTCCACCCGGACGGCCAGCCGTGGGACGCGTGTGCCCGGACCTATCTCAAGCAGGCCGTCGCCGAACTGGCCAGCCAGGGTTACGCGGCCACCGCCGCGTTCGAGCCGGAGTTCACCCTCGGCCGCCGGGAGGCCGGACCGGACGGCGGGCCCGACCGGCTGGTGCCGAACGATGACAGCCTGTGCTACTCGGCCACCGGTTTCCACCTTGCCCACGACTTCACCACCGACCTGCTGCAGGGGTTGCAGGCGCAGGGGATGACGGTCGAGCACTACTATCCCGAGCTTGGCCACGGCCAGCAGGAAGTGTCGATCCGGCACGTGCCCGCACTCCAGGCCGCCGACAACCACGTGCTGTTCCGGGAAACCGTGCGGGGGACCGCGTTCCGCCGCGGGATGTGGGCCAGCCTGGCGCCGAAGCCCATCGCCGACCAGGCGGGCAACGGCGCCCACCTGCATATCTCGCTGACCGACCTGGGCGGCCAGCCCGCCTTCTACGATCCCGGCGACCGGTATCTGCTGTCACAGACCGGTTATCACTTCATCGGCGGCCTGCTCGCGCACCTGCCCGCACTCACCGCGCTCACCTGCGGCAGCGTGAACAGCTACCGCCGGCTGGCACCGCAGATGTGGAGCAGTGCCTACACCATCTACGGCATGGACAACCGGGAGGCGGCGATCCGGATCTGCTCGCCCATGCGGGATGACCCGGCCGCCTCCGTCAACCTGGAAATCAAGCCATCCGATTCCAGCGCCAATCCCTACCTGGCGCTCGGCGCGGCCATCCAGGCGGGCCTGGACGGCATCCGCCGCAAGCTCGATCCGGGCGAAGCCGTCAACGTCGACCCGGCGACCCTGTCCGATGCCGGGCGGCTGGCAGTCGGCGCCCACCGGCTGCCTGCCTCGCTGGCCGAGGCGCTGGACGCATTGGCCACCGATGACCTGCTGCTGGCATCCCTTGGCAACCTGCGGCGCCGCGCCTACCTGGCCGTCAAGCGGTCGGAGGTGGCGGCGTTCGCCGGCACTGATGCCAGCTACGAGTGCTTCGAGCACTTCACCAAGTTCTAGCGGTCCTTATCCCACCACGGCCGGAAACAGGAGGATGGCCATGGCAGCCGAGACCGATACCACCAGCAGCAGCACCCTGATCTCCGAGCGGGTAGCCGGCGGCATGCTGCCCAGGGTGCTCACAACCTTCGACATGGTCGCCATCTTCGTGGCGATCGTCCTGTTCATCACCAACTCCGCCGCCATCCAGCCGGCCGGCCCGGCCGCCTACGGCTGGTGGCTCATCGGGTTCCTGGTGTTCCTCATCCCGTGCGCCATCGCGACCGGCCAGCTCGGCGTGATGTTCCCCGGCGAGGGCTCGATCTACCTGTGGACGCACAAGGCATTCGGCCGGTTCTGGGGCTTCTTCGCGGGCTTTTGCGCCTGGTGGCCGGGGGTGCTGGTGATGGTGACCACCGGCACCCTGGCGATCGCTTTCCTCGGCTATGCCTTCCCGTCGGTCAGCACCTGGTCGATACAGGTGCAAGGGCTGGTGATCGTGGCGGTGATCGTGCTGTCCGGCGTACTGGCCGTGCTCCGGTTCCGGGTCACCCAGAACATGGTCAACGTGGTGTTCGCGCTCTACGGGCTGGCCATCCTGGCCATGTTCGTGAGCGGGGTGGTCTTCCTGGCTCGTGGTCACCATGCCGCCGTCAACCCGTGGAGCTTCTCGCAGTGGGCCGCCGGCAACGCGCATGGGCTCAACTTCACCAACTGGACGTTCTTCGGCCTGGTCGTGCTGGCCCTGCTGGGCGTGGAGGTACCGCTCAACATGGGGGTGGAGATCCGCGACCAGAAGGCGGTTACCCGCTACCTGATCTGGGGCTCCCTGGTGGTCATGGTCGCGTACGTGCTGGCCACCTGGGGCGTGATGGTCACCGTGCACGGCGCCGGGAACGGCGTGATCACCAACGTTGCCGAGGCCGTCACGGTGGGCCTGGGCAGCGTGGCCGGCAAAATCACGGCGGTCATCCTCGCGCTGTTCTTCCTGTTCATCACCGTGGTCTACAACTACTCCTTCGCCCGGCTGATCTTCGTGTCCGGGCTGGACCGGCGGCTGCCGAAAGCCATGGCCAACGTCAACAAGGCACGGGTGCCCGCCAACGCGGTCTGGGTACAGACGGTAATCGCCGGCGTCTTCACGCTTGTCGCGTTCGTGCTGCTACCGTCGATCAGCAGCGGCAGCGGGGTCAACACGGAGACCAAGGTCTACGACATCCTGCAAGCAGCGGTCACCGTGATCTGGTGCATCTCCATCGCGGTGCTGTTCATCGACATCCTGGTCATCCTGCGGCGCTACCGGGCCCAGTTCGAAGCGCGGCGGCTGGCCCATCCGGTGGTCTTCTGGGTGTGCTCGATCATCGGCGGCCTGGCCTCGGTCATCGCCATCGTCGCCACCTTGTCCGGCTCCTGGAATCCGCTGCTCATCCCCAACAACGCCGGCTCGGTGAGCATCTTCGGGGCGACCATCAACTACGGGACCTGGTTCTGGTGGATCGCCGGCATTGCGGTCGCGTCGCTGGTGGTGGCGGTAGTGCTGTACCTGGTCGGCAGGCGGACCGCGGACCGGCCGGAGCCGGTGCCGGCCGGGGCCGCCGGCGGGGATGGCTGACGGCGGTCCGATCGGGTCGGCGCTGGCCGGGCTGGCGCTGACCGACCACCACGTCCATCCCGCGCTGGGCGGCGAGCTGACCCGGGACCGATTCGAGCAGCTCATCACCGAGTCGGGGCAGGCCGCACCGGCCGGCACCACCCAGTTCGACTCCCAGCTCGGGCTGGCGGTCCGGCGCTGGTGCGGGCCGGTGCTGGGACTGCCGCCGTCCGCCCCACCGGAGGACTACCTGGCCCGGCGGGCCGAACTGGGGGCCGCGGCGGCGACCAGCCGGCTGCTCCGGGCCAGCGGCATCGGCCGCTTCCTGGTCGACACCGGCTACCTGGCCGACGGCATGCTGGACCTGACCGGCATGGCGGCGGCGGCCGGCGCGCCGGTGACCGAGATCGTCCGGCTGGAGTCGGTCGCCGAGCAGGTGGCCAGGGATGGGGTAGCGGCCGCCGAGTTCGGCGAGCGGTTCCGGGCAGCGCTGTGGCAGCGGGCGGGCCAGGCCGCCGGCGTTAAGAGCATTGTGGGTTACCGGTTCGGCCTGGACATCGACCCGGCACCGCCCGGGCCGGCCGAACTGGCCGCGGCCGCCGGCGGCTGGCTGCGGGAGGTCGAGTCGACCGGGCAGGCCCGGGTGACCGACCACGTGCTGCTCCGGCACCTGCTGTGGGCCGGGGTCGAGCGGGGCCTGCCCGTGCAGATCCACACCGGGTTCGGTGACCCGGACGCCGACCTGCGCCGGTGCGACCCGCTGCTGCTGCGCGGCTTCCTGGAGCTGACCCGGGACCGCGCGGTACCGGTGATGCTGCTGCACTGCTACCCGTTCCACCGGCAGGCGGGCTATCTGGCGCAGGCGTACCCGCACGTGTACCTGGACGTAGGCCTGGCGGTCAACCATGTCGGTGCCCGGGCGGCGGCCGTGGTCGGCGAGTCTATGGAGCTGGCGCCGTTCGGCAAGCTGCTGTTCTCCAGCGACGCCTGGGGCCCGGCGGAACTGCACTATCTGGGTGCGCTGCTGTGGCGCCGGGCCACCGCCACCGTCCTGCGCCAGTGGGTGGAGGCGGGCGACTGGAGCCTGGACGATGCCATCCGGGTAGCCACGATGATCGGCAGCGGCAACGCCCGCCGCGTCTACCAGCTCGGCGGTGGCACCGGTGACTGACCGGCCGGAGACGGCCAGCCGGGCGCTGCTGACAGCGATGACCGCGGCGGGCGTCCGCTATCTGTTCGCCAACCTCGGCAGCGACCACACCGGGATCATCGAGGCGTACGCGCGCGCCCAGCAGGACGGCACCCTCGGCGAGCTGCCGGAACTGGTGATCTGCCCGCACGAGTTCGTCGCGCTCAGCGCGGCCCAGGGTTACACGCAGGTCACCGGCCAGCCGCAGGCCGTGCTGGTGCATGTCGACTGCGGCACCCAGAACCTCGGCGGCGCCGTGCACAACGCCGCCAGGGACCGGGTGCCGGTGCTGATCCTGGCCGGGCTGTCGCCGGTGACCCAGCACGGGGAGCTGCCGGGCAGCCGCACCGAGTTCATCCACTGGCTGCAAGACACCGCCGATCAGGCCGGGCTGGTCCGCGGCTACGTCAAGTACGCGCAGGAGATCCGCCGCGGCCACACCGCCCGGCAGCTTGTCCACCGCGCGCTGCAGATCGCGCGGAGCGAGCCACCCGGACCGGTCTACCTGGCCGCGTCCCGCGAGGTGCTGGAAGAACTGGTGCCGCCGGAGCCGGACCAGTCGCCGTGGCGTTCCCCGGTGGCCCCAGCGGCACTGGCGCCGGAAGTCGCCGACGAGCTGGCCGGCGCGCTGCTGGGCGCCGCGAACCCGCTGGTGGTCACCTCCTACCTGGGCCGGGATCCGGACGCGGTGGCCGCTCTGACCGACCTATGTGAGCTGATGGCGGCGGGTGTGCTCGAGTCGGCCCCGATGCGGATGAACTTCCCCGCCGATCACCCGCTCCACCTGGGCTACCAGTGGAACACGGCCGGCCAGAACCCGGTACTCGGCGCCGCCGACGTGGTGCTGGTCGCGGGCAGCGATGTGCCCTGGATTCCGGTCACCAACTCGCCACCCAGCGGCGCCCGCATCTACATGCTGGACGCCGACCCGGTCAAAGAGCAGATGACGCTGTGGCACATTCCGGCCACCCGGTACGCCCGGGCCGATCTGGCCATCGCGCTGCGGCAGGTGGCCGGCGCGGTCCGGCGGCTGGGCGGCCCGGACCGGGCGGCCACCGAGGCCCGCGCCCAGCGCCTCGCGGCCACGCATCAGGCTCAGCGGGCGGAGTGGGCCGCCCGCGAGCAGCCCGGCCCGGACGGCACGATCACGCCCGCCTACCTGGTCGCGTGCGTGCGGGACGCGATCGGGCCGGATGCGCTGGTGCTCACCGAAGCGGTCACCAGCTACCAGGTGGTCAGCGAGCACCTGCGGGCCAGCCGGCCGGGCTCGCTGCTTGGCAGCGGCGGCAGCGCGCTGGGCTGGTCCGGCGGCGCGGCGGTAGGTGCCAAGCTGGCCGCCCCGGACCGGACGGTGGTGAGCCTGGTCGGCGATGGCAGCTACCTGTTCGGGGTGCCCGCCTCGGCGCAGTGGCTGTCCCGGCGGTACCAGGCCCCGTCGCTGACGGTGATCTTCGACAACCAGGGCTGGTCAGCGCCGGTGCTGTCGGCGCTGACGGTCCACCCGGACGGCGCGGTCGCAGCGATGGGCGGCGGCACCGGGTTTGCCCCTGGCGCCGATCTGCCCGGGGTCGCCGCCGCAGCCGGCGGGGCATATGCCGCCACCGTGACGCAAGCGGCCCGGCTGCCAGCCACCTTGCGCCGGGCGCTTGGCCAGGTCCGCCGCGGCCGGTCCGCCGTGGTCAGCGTCCGGGTGCCCGCCACCGGCCCCAGCTGACCCGGCGGCGGCAGAGCCGTGGCTGGTTCACAGCTGGCCGGAGGGCGGCGGGGAACCGCGCGGATCGGCGGTGCGTCGAAGCGGTGGTTCCACCCACCGATCAGGAGGCACCATGGCCGTCTCGCTAACCCCCAGCCAGCGCGCGGCCGCCATCGGCGTGACCGCTGCGGTACTCCTGACCGGCGCCTTCGCTGCCGGTGCCGGGCTGGGCGGCAGCACGCCCGCGGCTGCCGCGCCAGCGGGCAGCCAGGCCGTGCTGACCCGGCAGGCCATCACCAGCGGCAGCAGCGCCCGGATCACCGTGACCGGCACCGGTAATGTAACCGGCACCCCCAATCAGCTGACGCTGTCCATGGGCGTGCAGACCAATGGCGGCTCGGTCGCCAGCGCGCTGGCCCGCGCCAACCACGCGGTCCGGGCGGTCACCGCCGCGCTGGCCAGGACCGGGATCCGGGCCACCGATATCCAGACCTCGGGCCTGTCGATCCAGCCCACCTACGGCAACTCGCCGGTGCCCGATGGCTACGGGGTCAGCGAGTCCATCCAGGTCACGCTGCGGAACCTGGCCATCGCCGGCACCCAGATCAGCGACGCGGTACGGGCCGGCGGCAACGCCACCGTGGTGGACGGCGTGTCGCTGGACCTGAATGACAACGGCTCGCTGCTCGCCGCGGCCCGGGCCCGGGCGGTGGCCGACGCCCGGACCAAGGCCGGTCAGTACGCCCGCGCACTCGGCCAGCCGCTCGGGCCGCTGGTGACCATGTCCGAGCAGAGCCCAGTGACACCGCTGCCGGTGTTCGCGGCCTCCGGTGCGCGGCCGTCGCCGAGCGCTTCGCCGGTCCCGGTCTCGCCGGGCACACAGCAGGTGTCGGTCACCGTTACCGCCGTTTTCGCCCTCGCCTGAGCCCGCCTCGGCCGGGGCCCGGGCAGTGGCGCCGGGATCGGCCCGCCGGGTAGGCTCCCGGCATGCGAATTAGCCGTGACCGCCAGTGGTGGCGCCGCCGGTGAGGCGGTGACTGGTTCGCACAGCGCATATCCAGAAGCGACCGCCCGGAGGTGGCGGTCGCTTCGCGCGTCAGCCGGTCCGGGCACAGACCCAGGGAGCAGCCGTGGCGTCGGCAGCAGCAGGTGACCCGGCGGCGGGCGGCGGCCGCACCGTCAGCGTGACCGCGGGCGGGGTCCGCGTGACCCGGACCGCCGAGCCGTTCGATGAGCAGTTGCTGGCCGGCCTGTGCGCCCAGGCCGAGCAGGTGCGCGGCGGCGTGCTCAGCTCCGGCATGGAGTACCCGGGCCGGTACAGCCGGTGGCATCTGGCCTATCTCAACCCCTGCCTGGAACTGACCGGCCACGGCCGCCGGATCACC
>Ga0318564_10000338_pt1 | contig 13282 bp, 12 predicted proteins | sample GRESIP066b5f20_FD_203479 | JGI IMG/M metagenome (GOLD analysis project Ga0318564, IMG submission 203479) | Tropical soil microbial communities from Luquillo Experimental Forest, Puerto Rico - GRE.SIPMG.066b5f20 | ecosystem: Environmental > Terrestrial > Soil > Tropical forest > Bulk soil...
ACCGGGGGGTGGGACGGGCGTCTTCGGCGCGCTGGCGCTGGGCCAGGACCCGGCGCCTGCGCCATGCGACCAGCAAGACCAGCGCGACGGTCAGCAGGGCGGCGGCGATGGCCAGGCCCGCCTGCCCGTCGTCCAGGATCGACACCAGCACCCCGGCCAGGCCGCCGGCCACGTTGGCCACCTGGTTGATGGTCTCTGAGACCGCGAAGGTCGACGACCGGATCTCATCGCCGATCTCGCGCTGCACGATCGAGTCCTGGGCCAGCTTGGCCAGGCTGGCGCACAAGATGGCGGCGAACGCCACGGCGATCACCGCGGCCAGGCCGAAGAACCAGGCCGCGGTGGCCGCGACCACCGGGGCCACGGTGAGCACGGCGAACAAGATCAGCTGCGGAGCCCGGGACCGGAGCCAGGATCCGAGGGCCATCGCGACGATGCTGCCCGCCGCGACGGCGACCGCCAGGACGGCCAGCGCGAAGTGCTTGGAGACGCCGAAGCGCTCGGTCTGCAGCAGGAACGCGAAGAAGAAGAACGTGTAGCCGGAGAAGGCGCGCAGCACCGCGTTGCCGGCCATCGCCTCCGCGACCACGGGACCCACCCGGCCCAGCGTCCGCCATCGCCCCGGGCCCGGCGCCGCCCGGGAGGGCGCCGGGGATCCGGGCGGCAGGGCCCCGGCGGGTTCGTCGTAAGGGATCGTGCCATCGGCCCGCCCCGTGCCGTGCCATGGATCGCTGTCACGTTCCCGCGGGTATCGCCCCGGTCCGTTCGGAGAATAACCGGGCGGTGGCGTGCTCGGGCGGTCAGTTCCGCGCGGCGGCCGGCCCTCCGCGGCGGGCCGGGCGTCCCCGTTGGCCTCCGGTGCGGGGACCGGCGGGGTGTCCACCTGGTCGGGCAGGCGCAGCGCGAGGACGATGGCCGCGAGGTAAACCACCATGCCCACCCGGAGGACCCAGGCGGCGCCCCCGGTCACCTGCACGCCCTCCGCGACCGCCACGGCGATCGTGGCCGCGATCACCGCGATCAGCTGCGACCGCGCGTTGGCGGTGACCAGGGTGATCTGCTCGGGCAGCAGCCTCGGCGCGATCGACGCGCGGACCACGCCGTAGGCCTTCTGCAGCACCAGCACGCCGAACGCGGCGGGCAGCAGCGTGATCGGGTTGCTGACCGCGGCCGACATCGCGTAGCACAGCAGGCCGCGGGCCAGCAACGTGCCGGCCAGCAGGTACTTGCGGCCCTGCTGCACGCGGTCCAGGGCCGGCCCGATGAACGGCGCCAGCACCGCGAACGGGGCCATGGTGATGACCAGGAACAGCACCACCTTGCTGCGGGCCTGGTCGACGGAGGTGTTAAAGAAGATCGTCCCGGCCAGCGCCACGATCACGAAGGCGTCCCCGGCGCCGCTGGCGGCAGTCAGCTCGATGAGCGTGGACAGCCCGGTCCGGCCGGCCCCCGAGGCGCTGGTGGCCCGGTGCACCAGGCCGCCGGTCCTGCGGGTGCCGGTTCTGACCGCGCCGGTGGTCGCGCGGGCCGCGCTCCCGGTTCGGCGCAGCGCCTCGGACATCCACATGTACCCAGTATTCTTGGTAGCCGCGACTACCGCGAGTCGTACCTTCGCCGCAGCCGGCATCTGACCATAACCGCGAGCCCTGAAAACACCGCACCCGTGATGAGTAAGATCTGGTGACCGTGAGTTCTCCCCGTATCCGCAGCAAGGAACCCGACCAGGCCGCAGCGGAGGCTGTCGACCTCGCGCGGGCCGCCGCCGTCGCGGTCGCCGGCGCCAGCCGCGTGGGCGAGCACCTCGGCGTTCAGGCTGAAGGTGAGCGCGTCGTCACCCACCAGTTCGACTGCCTGGACCAGGCCTACGCCGGCTGGCAGTGGGCGGTGACCGTGGCCCGCGCACCGCGGTCCAAGATGGTCACGGTCGATGAGACGGTACTGCTGCCCGGACCTGCCGCCCTGCTCGCACCGCCGTGGGTGCCGTGGCAGGACCGGCTGCGCCCGGGCGACCTGGGCGTCGGGGACCTGCTGCCCGCTCCGCCCGACGACGAACGGCTCGTCCCGCTGGTCACGCTGGAAGGCGAGGACGCGGTGACCGACTGGTACCACGACGGCGAGGACGCCGGAGATGAACAGGGCCCGGCGGAGCCCGCCGAGCTGCCCGCGCCCGGCCGGTCGCGGGTGCTGTCGGCCATCGGCCGCGAGAGCGCGTCGGCGCGATGGTATTCCAGCGAGCACGGCCCGCGGACGCCGCTGGCCCACGCGGCGCCCGCGCACTGCATCAGCTGCGGATTCTTTGTCCCGCTGAGCGGCGAGCTCGGCCGGCTGTTCGGGGCCTGCGCGAACGCGTACGCGCCCGACGACGGCCGGGTGGTGTCGGCCGATCACGGCTGCGGCGCGCACTCGGAGTCGGTAATCTGGCAGGCGAGCGCCCGGGCCATCGCGCCGGTCATCGACGAGTTCGGCTACGACCTGGTCGACTTGCCGGGCGTGTCGGTCGAGGAGACGGTGTTCGAGCCGCTTTCCCGCGGGGCCGACTGAGCCGTCGATTGGGCCGCGGCCCGGCGCGCCGCCGCGCGGGCCCGGGCCCGCTTGAACCTCGGCACGTACCACAGGGCGAACAGCCCCATCGCCACCCCGGCCGCGCACGTCCAGATCCACCACCGGTCATCGGCGGGCAGGCTGTCGCGGATGATGAGCAGCACGATCAGGGCCACCGCCCACCCGGCGGTGCCGGTGAGGGTGACCAGCCGATCGTTTGCCTCCAGCGGCGGAGGCGGCTCCCGGCGGCCGGATTCCTTCACCCGTACAGGCTATGGGGTGGCGGGCCGGGCCTGCTGCGTGCGGTCGGCTAGCGTGATGTACTTAGTCCACGCCCGCTCCGGCGATGCCGGATTTTGAAGTACAGGTTAACGATGACGACAGTGACCCAGACCAGGACCGATGCCGGGCTAGCCACCGCGCTGCGGATCTCGGTGAGCCGGCTGGCCCGGCGGCTGCGGGCCCAGCGCACGACCTCGGGCCTGACCGAGGCGGTGCTGTCGGAGACCCAGCTGGCCGCGCTGTCGGCCTTGGAGGCCCACCAGGCCATGACCCCTGGCGAGCTGGCCGAGCACGAGAAGGTCCAGCCGCCGTCCATGACCCGCGTCATCGCCGTCCTCGAGGAGCGCAACCTGGTGCTCAGGTCGCCGCACCCGACCGACCGGCGCCAGGTCGTCCTCACCGTCACCCAGGAGGGCCGGACGGTGGTGCAGCGGGTCCGGCGCCGGAAGGATGCGTGGCTGGCCCGGCGGCTGGCCGAGCTCACCGCCGAGGAACGGGCCACCCTCCGGGCGGCGGTGCCGATCCTGGAAAAGCTCAGCCAGTCCTCATAGGTCAGGGTGCTTGGGCTCCGGGAGGCGCAGCGGCCAGCTCCCGAGCGTGGTGTAGCGGGGTTGTTCGGTGGCGCCCGGGCGGCTGCGGACCAGGTGGATGCGATCCGCGGTCCACGGCGGCCCCTGGTAGCCGGCTAGCGCGGCGACCAGTTCGGTGACGTCGGCCGGCATCCGGCAGCGCGCCAGCGTCAGGTGGGGCCGGAACCGGCGGCCCTTGTCGGGCGGCGGAGCGCCCGCCCGGCTGGCGCCCGCGACGACTGATTCGGCCAGGTGAGCCAGCGCCCCGCGGTCGCCGGACAGGCCGCTCCAGAGCACGTTCGCCCGGGTCGGCGCGGGGAAGGCGCCTGCCCCGCTGAACGCGAGCCGGAAGGCGTGATGGCGGCGCGCGGCCCGCTCCAGGCGCGGCAGGAGCCCGGCCGCGGCTGACTCGTCCACCTGACCCAGGAAGGCCAGCGTCACGTGCCAGGCGTCCCGGCTGGTCCAGCGCAGGTCCTGGCGCGCGGCCCGGAGCCGTCCGGCCCGGGCATCAAGGTCGTCGAGCACGGCCGTCGGCGGGGCGATGGCCACGAACAGCCGCATCAGCTTGCTGTCTCCGGTCTTAGGCTGGCGTTATGAATCGGATGCCCCGCTGGCTGCTTCCCGCCGTGCTCGTGCTGCTCGTGCTGGCCGTGGTGATCGGCTCGGTCATCCGTTAGGTGCGGGAGACCACGTAGTCGATGCAGGCGGTGAGGGCCTCCACGTCCGCGGGATCGACCGCCGGGAACATGCCGATGCGCAGCTGGTTCCGGCCTAGCTTCCGATAGGATTCCGTATCCACGATGCCGTTCGCCCGCAGCGATGCCGCCACGGCTTCGGCGGACAGCCCATCGGCCAGGTCGATGGTGCCGACCACCTGCGAGCGTTGCGCCGGATCGGCGACGAACGGATCCGCGTAGGCCGCCTGCTCCGCCCACGCGTACAGTATGGCAGCCGAGCGCGCGGTACGGGCCGTGGTCCATTCCAGGCCGCCCTGGCCGAGCATCCATTCGAGCTGGTCAGCCAGCAGGAACAGGGTCGCCACCGCGGGCGTGTTGTAGGTCTGGTCCCGGGCCGCGTTCTCCATCGCCACCCGCAGCGAGAGGAAGTCGGGGATGTACCGCCCGCTGGCGGCGATCTGGGCGGCCCGTTCCGCCGCCGCCGGGGACATCAGGGCGATCCACAGCCCGCCGTCGGAACCCAGGCCCTTCTGCGGGGCGAAGTAGTAGACGTCGAACTGGTCGGCCTGCACGGCCAGGCCGGCCGCGGCGCTGGTCGCGTCGACCAGGACCAGCGCCCCCGGATCCGCGCCGGGCACGCGCCGCACCGGCATCGCCACGCCGGTCGAGGTCTCGTTGTGGGTCAGCGCGTACGCGTCCGCGCCCGGCTCCGGCCGCGGCACCGGATGCGTCCCGGGTGCGGACTCCACCACCGTGGGCGCGGACAGCCACGGCGCCCGCCCGGCGATGGCGGCGAACCTGGCCGAGAACTCGCCGAAGCTCAGGTGCTGCGAGTGCCGCCGGATCAGCCCGAACGCGGCCGCGTCCCAGAAGGCGCTGGTGCCCCCGTTGCCGAGCACGACTATGTAGTCGCCGGGCAGGCCGAACAGCTCGGCCAGCCCGGTGCGGACCCGGTGCACCAGCGACCTGACCGGCGGCTGGCGGTGCGACGTGCCGAGGTAGGTTCGGCCCCAGCCGGCCAGCGCGGTCAGCTGCTCGGGCCGGATCTTGGCCGGGCCGCTGCCGAACCGGCCGTCCTTCGGCTTGAGCCCGGCCGGGATCACCAGTTCGCTCATCACCGCAGCCTACCGGGGCCTGCCGCGACTGCCGGGGCCCTGCCGGGGCTCAGACCCGGCGGTCGAGCACCTCGGTCGCGCCGGGCACGTCCCGGACCGACCGCGACGCGGGGCCGATGTAGCGTGCGGCCGGCCGGACCAGCCGGCCCGTCCGCTTCTGCTCCAGGATGTGGGCCGCCCAGCCCGCCGTCCGCGCGCAGGTGAACATGGAGGTGAACATGTGCGCCGGGACCTCCGCGAAGTCCAGCACGATAGCCGCCCAGAACTCCACGTTGGTCTCGAGCACCCGGTCCGGGCGGCGGGCCCGCAGTTCGGCCAGCGCGGCGCTCTCCAGGGCCAGGGCCACCTCGTAGCGGGGGGCGCCGAGTTCCTTGGCCGTGCGGCGCAGCACCCGGGCGCGGGGGTCCTCGGCCCGGTACACGCGGTGCCCGAACCCCATCAGCCGTTCGCCCCGGTCCAGCGCGGACGTCACGTACTGCTGGGCGTCCCCGGTCCGCTCGACCTCCTCGATCATGCCCAGGACGCGGGCCGGCGCGCCGCCGTGCAGCGGTCCGGACATCGCGCCCACCGCCCCGGACAGGGCGGCGGCCACGTCGGCCCCGGTCGAGGAGATGACCCGGGCGGTGAAGGTGGACGCGTTCATGCCGTGCTCGGCCGCCGACGTCCAGTACGAGTCGACCGCCTTGACGTGCCGCGGATCGGGCTCGCCCCGCCAGCGGATCATGAACCGCTCGGTGATCGTGGCCGCCTCGTCCACCCGGCGCTGCGGCACCATCGGCAGCCCGACTCCCCGCGCCGCCTGGGCCACGAAGGACAGGGCCATGACCGAGGCCCGGGCCAGGTCCTCGCGGGCCTGTTCGTCGCTGATGTCGAGGAGCGGGCGCAGCCCCCAGGCCGGGGCGAGCATGGCCAGGGCGCTCTGCACGTCGACCCGGATGTCGCCGGAGTGGACGGGGATCGGATAAGGCTCGGCCGGCGGCAGGCCCGGTGCGAACGCATTGTCGACCAGCAGGCCCCAGACGTGCCCGTAGGAGACGTGGCCGACGAGTTCCTCAATGTCGACTCCCCGGTAACGGAGCGCGCCGCCCTCTTTGTCAGGCTCCGCGATTTCGGTCTCGAAGGCGATGACACCTTCGAGCCCCGGCTTGAAATCCGACATCGGCGTTTTCCTCTCTTCCTCGTGGGTTCCGGCTGCGCCCGCGTCGTGCGCGGGGCCGGTAGGCCCATGAGAACCATAAGACCCGCAAGCGCCTGGACAGGCGCCGGCCTGCTTCTGTAAGGATCGTTACCCATGGACACCACTCAGCGTGATCCCGCCCTGGAGACCCTGTCCGAGGCCACGATGGCCGGCGACCCGATGACGCAGTTCGCCGGATGGCTGGCGCAGGCCCTGGAGCGGGGCATCCCCGAGCCGACCGGGATGGTGCTCGCCACGACGTCGGCGGAGGGCCGCCCGCGGGCCCGGACCGTGCTGCTGAAGGCACACGGCCCGGAGGGCTTCGCGTTCTACACCAACCGGACCTCGCGCAAGGGCCAGGACCTGCGGGCGCATCCCCAGGGGTGTGCCGTCTTCCCCTGGTACGCGCTGGGCCGCCAGGTGACCGCCGAGGGCAGCGTGCGCATGATGTCGCAGGCCAGCAGCGAGCCGTACTTCAGGTCCAGGCCCCGCGGCTCGCAGATCGGCGCCTGGGCCAGCAGGCAGTCGCAGGTCATAGCCTCCCGCGCGGACCTCGACCGTCGCGTCGCGGAACTGGAGCAGCGCTGGCCCGGGGACATCCCGATGCCCGATTTCTGGGGCGGGTACCTGCTCATGCCCGAGACGGTCGAATTCTGGCAGTCGGGCCGCCACCGGCTGCATGACCGGCTGCGTTACCGGCGGCACGGCGACGGCTGGATCATCGAGCGGCTGTCCCCTTAGTGCGGCTTTCCCCTAGGAGCGTCATGCAATACCGGCTCGCGAGTGCAGGCCTTTGGGGCCTGCGCGAGCGATCGGTGCAGGTGAGCGGTCAGTAACCACCGCAGGTTCTTTGCATGACGCGCCTTGCATGAAACACATTGGCCCGGGCGGCATAGCATCACAAGCAGGAGGATGAGAAGTTGACCGCCCATGGGCTCATCGACACCACGGAGATGTACCTGCGTACCATCTTCGAGCTTGAGGAGGAGGGCGTCACCCCGCTGCGCGCGCGCATCGCCGAGCGGCTGGGACAGACCGGCCCGACTGTCAGCCAGACGGTAGCGAGGATGGAACGGGACGGCCTGCTGCACGTCCTCGGCGACCGGCAGCTAGCCCTGAGCGATATCGGCCGGACGCTCGCCACCCGGGTAATGCGCAAGCACCGGCTGGCCGAGTGCCTGCTGGTCGGGGTCATCGGGCTGCCCTGGGAGGAAGTGCATATCGAGGCGTGCCGGTGGGAACACGTGATCTCGGAAAGCGTCGAGCGCCGCCTGGTCGAACTGCTCGGTTATCCGGTCCGGTGCCCGCATGGCAATCTCATTCCCGGCCTGGCCGAGCTCGGCGTCCCGGGCCAGGCCGAGGAAAAGATGCGCGCGGCCACGAGCGAGACGGGCGACGCGCTGACCAAGGTCGTAGCCGCGGACACCGCGCGAGTGGTCATCCGGCGAATTGGCGAGCAGATTCAGAGCGATCTCGATCTGATGCTTAAACTCCGGCGCGCCGGGATACAACCCGGACGCGAGGTGATACTCATGCCGGGCCGCGATGGTGTGTGCGTGACGGCTGGCGACGCAACGGACGCTATTTCCACCGAACTCCCCAGCCCGGTCGCCGCGCATATCTTCGTGTCCGTGCCGGGCCGCCCGGCGTCCCCCCATCCGGCAGGCAGCGGGTGACGACCTGGGGCGAGGCCGCGTTTGACGCGTACCTCCCGGCGGACACGGTGCTCGGCCAGGCCGACATCGGGGTCGTGGTGGCCGACCGGCTCGGCCATCTCCTGTTCCTCAACGAGTACGGGACGCGGCTGTTCCGGATCCCGGGCGACGCGAGCGGGCTGGCCGGGTCTTCGCTCCAGTCGGCCGGCCTGTTCGCCGGAGATGACCTGCGCAAGATGGAGGACGTCGCCGGGCAGGTGCTGCGGGGCCGGTCCTGGGAGGGCACCTTCGAAGCCGCCCGCGGCGACGGGTCGCGGGCGCTCATGCGGGCCCTGGCCGTGCCGCTGCGCCGTCCGGGCGGCGACATCGACGGGATGGTGATCCTGGCCCGCGAGGCGAGCAACCGGGACGGCCAGCTCCAGCAGGACCGGATCGCCCTGCTGGAGCGCGTGGGCGAACGGCTGGCCGGCTCGCTCGAGATCGGGACCACGCTGAAACACGTGGCCGAGATGCTGGTCCCGCAGTTCGCCGACCACTGCTTCATCGATCTGTTCCAGGGCGGCCAGCTCATCCGCCGGGTGATGCGGCACGCCAGGAACTGGGTACCACCGCCGGGCACCTGGGCCGAGGTCGGCCAGCAGATCCACTATCCGAAGGGCCACTTCTGCCAGCAGGCGATGGCCCGCCTGGACACGATCGTGGTGACCGACCTGGACATCGATCCCTACCCGGCGCCGAGCGCGGAGAGCATGGCGGCCGCCCACGCGGCCGGGCTCACCTCGGTGGTGGCCGCGCCGCTGCACGCCCGGGGCGAGCTGCTCGGCGTGATGAGCCTGGCGCTGTCCCGGCTCACCGACCGCGAGGAGCGCAACTACGGCGCGGCCGACCGTGACCTCATCGGCGCGATCGCCGGCCGGGTGGCCGTCGCGATCGACAACTCGATGCTCTTCGAGACCGAGCGGCAGACCGCCCTGGCCTTCCAGAAGAGCCTGCTCCCGCAGGTGATCCCAGACCTGGACGGGCTCGAGGTGGCCTGCCGGTACGTCCCGGCCAAGCCGCTGGAAATGCAGGGCCAGGGGATCCAGACGCAGGTGGGCGGCGACTGGTACGACATCATCCCGCTGGCCGCCGGGCGGGTAGGCATCGTCATCGGCGATGTGGAGGGCCGGGGCGCGCGGGCGGCGGCCATCATGGGCCAGCTCCGCGCCGCGCTGCGGGCGTTCGCGCAGGACGAGAAGTCCCCGGCCGACATCATGCGCAAGCTCGACGACTGGTGCCGCTCGCTCGCCCCCGCCGACGAGGCCGGGGTCCCGCTGGCCGGCGATCCGCCCACGGCCAGCTGCATCTACATGATCTACGACGCGTGGTCACGGGAGCTGACCTTCGCCAACGCGGGCCACGACGCCCCGCTCATGATCAGCGGCGGGCAGTCCAGGCAGCTGGAGTTCCAGTACAAGGGCGTCCTGCTCGGCGTGCGCGGCAAGGGGATCCGCGGGCTGCCCACCTACAAGGAGCAGACGATCCTGGTGCCGCCGGGCGCGATCCTGGTCTTCTACACCGACGGCCTGACCGACCGGCGGACCCGCGCCGACGGCTCCGGGCACTACACCGAGGCCGAAGCGGTCGAGATGCTGCAGCAGGCGGTCCGGGCCGCGGCGGCCAGCGGGGACGCCGACGCCGTGGCCACGGCGGCCGAGTTCGCGGTCCCCGGGGACATCGACGACGACATGGCCATTATGGTGGTCAAGTCCTCGCCCTCCGGGCTCGCCTCGATCTGGCGTTCGTTCCCCGCCGAGCCGATCATGGTGTCCGAGGCCAGGCGGCTGGCCGCCCAGACCTTCGGATCCTGGGGCATGGACGCCGAGCAGATCGACCTGGCCTGCCTGCTGGTCTCCGAGGTGGTCACCAACGCCGTGCTGCACGCGTCGATCACGCCGAGCCCGGGCGGGGAGCTTTACTTCGACCTCGACCCGGTGATCACGACGGCGCCGGCCGGCCCGCTCCGGAGCCCGGAACGGGTGCCCGCCCGGCCGCGTGGCCGGGCGGCGGCGGTCAAGGCCGCTGCGAGGTCCGCCCGGACGGCCACCATGCCGGTTCAGGACGCCGCCGTGCCCGGCTGGGACGACCCGGACCCCATGGCCCCCTTGGATCCCATGGCCCCCTTGGACCCCATGGGTCCCGGTACGCCGGCCGTCGGCCGCGCCGGGCGCCGTGAGTTCGCGTTGCGCCTGCGGCGCGGGGCGAACTCTGTCTGGGTCGAAGTGTTCGACCCTGACCTGCGGCTGCCTCGGATCCGGACAGCTGCGGAAACCGATGAGGGCGGGCGCGGCCTGTACCTGGTCGAGCAGCTCGCGACCCGCTGGGGATCGCGGCCCACGCCAGAGGGCAAGGCGGTCTGGTTCGAAATGCCGCGCAGCGGCTACCGGCCCTGAACTGGCTCCTGCCCGGGCGCTAGTGGCTGCCGTTGTGCGAGGCCCACAGCAGGAGCCCGACCACGACCACGACCACGATCGGCCCGATCCAGTTCTTGCCCGAGACGGGCATCTTCATCTTGCCGCGCAGACGTATCCAGGCATACCCGATCACGATGCCGATCAATACCAGCAAGATGAACCCGGATGACATGGCGGCCTCCTGAACGTGCGGTTCTTGCGAACCCGATTTGGAGCCTACGTCATTCGGGCTCGCGACGCGAGATGGTCACGGTCCGCGCCGCAAACGGGCCGGGACGTCAGCGCCGCGGCGAGGTACCGTGAAGGAAGAGACCTGCAATCCGCCCGGCCGGGGCGGGACAGGGCGACCGGGCATGCGCCGGAAAGCAAACGCCGAGAATCAAACGGAGGCCATGATGGCGGAGGCGTTCATAGCTGGTGCGGTGCGCACCGCGATCGGCAAGCGGAACGGCGGCCTGGCCGGGGTCCACCCGGTCGACCTCGGCGCTCACGCCGTGCGGGCACTGGTCGACCGGACCGGGGTTGACCCCGGCGCGGTCGACGACGTGATCATGGGCTGCGTCTCGCAGATCGGCCCGCAGACCTTCGATATCGCCAGGAACGCCTGGTTGTCGGCCGGCCTGCCGGAGAGCGTGCCCGGCGTCACCGTCGACCGGCAGTGCGGGTCCTCCCAGCAGGCGGTCCATTTCGCCGCCCAGGCCGTGATGTCCGGCACCCAGGACCTGGTGGTCGCCGCCGGGGTGGAGAGCATGAGCGTGGTCACCATGGGCTCGACGGTGCGGCTGCCGGCCCAGGCGGGCATGCCGGCGCCCTGGGGGCAGGGCTGGCGGGAGCGCTACGGCGACCAGGAGATATCCCAGTTCCGCGGCGCGCAGTTGATGTGCGAGAAGTGGGACCTCAAGCGCAGCCAGCTGGAGGAGTTCTCGCTGGAAAGCCACCAGCGGGCGATCCGGGCCATCGACGAGGGCCGGTTCGAGCGGGAGATAGCGCCGCTGGCCGGGGTCAGCCAGGATGAGGGCCCGCGCCGGGACACCTCGCTGGAGAAGATGGCCGGGCTGGCCCCGCTGCGCGAGGGCTGGGAGATCACCGCCGCGGTCTCCTCGCAGATCTCCGACGGGGCGGCCGCACTGCTGATCGCGTCCGAGGCGGCCCTGGACCGGTACGGCCTGACGCCCCTGGCCCGGGTGCACGCGCTGGCCGTGGTCGGCGCCGACCCGGTCATGATGCTGGCCGGCCCGATCGGTGCCACCGAGAAGGTGCTGGCCAGGGCCGGGATGACGATCGCGGACATCGACGTGTTCGAGATCAACGAGGCCTTCGCGCCGGTCGTGCTGGCCTGGTCCGATGAGCTCGGGGCGCCGCTGGAGCGGACCAACCCCAACGGCGGGGCCATCGCGCTCGGCCACCCGCTCGGAGCGACGGGCGCGATCTTGATGACCAAGCTCGTCCACGAGCTCGAGCGCAGCGGCGGCCGGTTCGGCCTGCAGACCATGTGCGAGGGTGGCGGGCAGGCCAACGCGACGATCATCGAGCGGGTCTGACCGGCCCCTCAGGGGCGGGGCCGCGCAGTATGTAGCCGGCCCCGCGGCAGGTGTGGATGAGCGGAGGGCCGAGTCGGCCGAGCTTACGCCGCAGGTAACTCACGTACGTCTCGACGACCTGGGACTGCCCGGTGTAGTCCCCGCCCCACACGCTGCCCAGCAGCTGGGTCTTGGACAGGACCGTGCCCTGCTGCCGCATCAGGCAGGCCAGCAGGCGGAACTCGGTCGGCGACAGGTCCACCGGCGTCCCGGCCCGGTGCACCGTCCAGCGCTCCTCGTCGAGCACCAGGTCGCCCGACCGGAGCAGGCCCGGCGCGGGGACGCCCCGGAGCGCCCGCGCGGGGTGCGGGCGCTCCAGGGCGGTGTCTGCCAGGGCGGTGTCTGCCAGGGCAGTGTCTGCCACGGTGGTGTCTGCCACGGCCGGGGCCGGAACCGGCTGAGCGGCTCGGCTCACCAGTGCGGGGGCGTGTTGCTGCCGGTGGTACCAGTAGTGGTACCGGTGGTCCCGCCGATGGCGCTGGTGCTGAGCGGGCTGAACAGGACCAGCTGAGCGTGCAGCGTCCAGTGCGAGCGCGCTCCGACGATGACGGCCAGGTCGCCGCGGGCCAGCGAGTTCCTGGCCTGCCACGCGTTCATCGTGTAGGTGATGGGCATCGGGGCCGGAATGCCGTTGGTCGGCATGGTCGCGGTCTGGTTCACCGTCGCGGTGTTCCGCGTCACCGTCACCGTCACGGTGAGGTCGGTGTTAGCCACCTGGACGGTGATCGTCTGCGTCGCCGGGGTCGGCGTCAGCATGCCGGCGGCGGTGGCCGGGCTCCCCGCCAGCAGCGTGGTCGCCGGGATCATGTTGCCGGAGTTCATCGCCTGCTGGGTCGCGGAGGTGTTCGCGGTCAGCGCCGCGGTGCCCGCCGTGCTGGTCGAGACGTTCTGGAACTTCGTCCCGGCCGACACCAGCCACAGGTGCGGCGGCCCCTTAGCGGACTTCAAGATGATGAACTGGTTCGTGGCCATGACCACCATGCCGCGCTGGACAGCGAGCAGCCTGCCGTGATGCCAGGTCTGGCTGAAGCCTCGCATCGAGGTCAACTGGGCCAGCTGGGAGTACGTGCCCGTCCTGGAGTAGTTCCAGTCGGCCAGCGCGGCGCTGAGCATGGTTCCCTCGTTGCCGTACCGTGCACTGTGGGCGGCCGGCGCCGCGGCGATCCCGGCGGAGTGGCTGCTGGCGGCCATCGCGGCGGCGATTGCGCCGCCGCCCAGCACGATCGCGGTCGC
>Ga0318564_10000340_pt1 | contig 13255 bp, 12 predicted proteins | sample GRESIP066b5f20_FD_203479 | JGI IMG/M metagenome (GOLD analysis project Ga0318564, IMG submission 203479) | Tropical soil microbial communities from Luquillo Experimental Forest, Puerto Rico - GRE.SIPMG.066b5f20 | ecosystem: Environmental > Terrestrial > Soil > Tropical forest > Bulk soil...
CGGTGACGTGGGAGCGGACCTGATCGAGCGCGGCATGGCGCTGCGCGACGCGCTGGCGCGGGCCGGCGGCCTGCCCGCGATCGACCGGGTCCTTGCCGGCCGCCTCGGCAGGGCCGACCGGGACATGCTGCTCGGCTGGGCGGACGACTCCGTCCGCGGGGTCTTCGAGGTCCGTTCGCCGGCGCTGTGGCGAAACCTCGTCGACGACCTCGATTACCGCGTGTACGGCCTCGGGCAGGCGCCCCCGCCGGGAGGCTTCGTCACCGGGACCCTGCTGCCGCTGACCGACGACGGCACGGCCTGGCTCGCCGCGGGCGGCGAGACGTTCCATCCCGCCGCCGACGCCCGGCAGGTCGCGCGCCTGGCGATCGACATGGCCACGAGGGAGCCGGAGCTGGTGTTCCGCAATCCCGAGAAGGTCAAGCAGGGCTGGGAGCACATGCGGCGGGACCGGGAGGAGTTCCTCGCGTTCTTCGGCGGCGACGAGCTGGTGCTGCCCACGGTCGAGGCCGAGGGCCGGCTGAACGCCTACTACCGGCGGCGGCGGGACGCGGCCCTGGCGGCGCGCGGCCGGCACCGCGCGGTCAGCGACACCGGCGAGACGACGTTCGTGATGCCGGACGGGTTCTTCGAGTTCGACACCGTCGGCGTCATCTACGACGAGCTCGACGGGTTCGTCGTGGTGCCGGAGTACGGGATGTTCCGGGCGCTGTTCGCCGACCCCGAGCTCGCGAGCGACCGCGAGCACGCCAACGTGCTGCGCGCGTACCTGCGCGAGGACACCATCCCGCCGCTGCCGCTGCGCCGGATGGCCGCGGCCTTCCCCGAGCACATGGACCCCGTCTTCCGGCGGGTGCTCGGGAACAGGACCTTCACGTGGCGTCAGCACGGCGAAGGGCTGCTGCGCAAGCGGAAGCCCGGCTACTACGAGACCGAGCCGCTGCCCGGGGTGGCCGTCCTCAGCGACCGGGTGCTCGAGCTGGCGCGGGGCAAGCGCTAGCGCTCACGCCCCCGGGACGAAGTCCGGGTCCAGCTCGACGAACGCGTCGATCACGCCCAGGTAGGCGAACGCCGCCAGCGTCCACTCGGCCGGCTCGCCGTCCAGGCCGGGGCCCGGCACCGGCGCGTTGAGCAGCGCGTCCACGTGGGCCGCGTCCGGCGTGTCGCCCAGGGCGGCCTGCACCTGCACGTTGCGCTGCGCCATGCTCTGCACGAGCAGTCCGCCGGCCAGCTGCATCTGCTCCGCCGTGCGGGCGGGATCGCGCAGCCGCAGGCCGAGCACGCCGGCCAGCAAATCGAACAGCTCGACCATCGAGTTCCTCGAGACCGCCTGGGCCTCTTCGAGCGCGGCCGCGATCTTCCGCCGCGACTCGCCGCTGCGGGTCGAGCCCAGCGTGACGATCAGCGCAGTGTGCAGCCGCCAGTGGACGCTTTCGCTCAGCAGCTGGTAGTTGCGCGTCACGGAGATCCGCACCACCTCGCGCAGCAGCGCCCGGCGGCCCTCCGGCGTCGCCAGCAGGTGCTGGTGGCCGGCCAGGACGTTCGTGACGAGGTCCACCGTGTCCGGGTCGTGGGCGGGCCGGTCGCTGAACCAGCTGCCCGCGCCGGCCAGGTAGCACAGCAGGTCGTCGATGAAGTCCTCTTTGTAGGGCCACATCCGGTAGACCGAGCTCCTGGGCACCCGCGCCCGCTGGATGACCTCCTCCATCCGCATGTGCTCGATGGTGAGCGCGGCACCGGACTCCATCGCCAGCTCCCGCCCCGCGTCGAGCATGCGCTTGCGGATCTCTTCAGCCGGTACCCGCTCCGGCCGGACCGTCATGGCCGTCTCCGCCTCCGGTTCCCCTCAAGCCGAGCCTCGTCACAGCGTAATGACGCGGAGCTTGTCTTGTCCCAATTGAGACATGAATTCCGATGTACAGAATCACACTACATGAGACACTGAATCCAATGTCTCAAACAGGCGTGCGGACGGGGCGTCCGGAACGGCCCTAAGAGGGGGAGGGCCGGGTGCGAGGCCGCCGTCAGTGTCAATACCTGATGGCGACCTCGCACCCGTCGTCGCCGCGCTGCGCCGGCGGGTCGGGCAGCACGCGGGCCGTGCCGCTGGCGATCCGCAGCGCGCTCCACGCCACCGCCGCCCCGTCGAGCAGGTCGTCCTCGGCGGCGCCTGCTGGCGCCCCGGGCAGCGCGATGCCGGCCGCCGCCAGCAGCGCGCGCCGGCGGGCGCGCCCCGCCGCCGAGTGCTTGGTCTCCGCCAGCGGCGCCCCGGCCAGTTCGGCGAACGACAGCTCCGGGTGCACCTCGTGCAGCGGGTGCCCGCCGCCGCGGCGGAACTCGTCGGCCTCGAGCAGCTTGGCGCGCAGCCCCCAGGCCTGCGCGGACAGGCCGCGGCCGGTGAGCTCACGGCAGCGCCGGCGGGCCTCGGCGTAGGAGGGCTGCGCCCACACGGAGCGGGGCGGGATCGCGAACACGCAGGAGCCGCGCCTGCCGAGCGCGCGGCGTGCCAGCAGGTCGGCGGTCCGCCAGCCGTCCGCCAGCAGCCCGAGCGGCATGTCGATCCCGGTGACGCCTTCCATCGGCAGGTCGCCGAGCGCCGCCGCCACCGTGACGCGCGCGCCGGACGGCGCCAGCGTGACCGCGACCCAGCCGCCCTTGCACGCGTCGATGCCTGTCACGAGCACGGTCACAGCCCTCAAGTTACCCCTGGTTAACCCCTTGACGGGCACACCTCGACGGCGTACGTTGCGGTGAAACGCTGTTCGATAATGCCGAACACGTTTCAGAGCGAGACCTTTCGCCAAGGGAGGCGAACCGCATGGCGGCACCACCATCTACCGTGCAGAAACTCACCGCCGAGGCTCTCGGCACCGCGTTCCTCGTCTATGTTGGCGCCGGGTCGGCGGCTGCGACGGGCGTGATCGCGGCGGGCACCAAGGTGCCATTCTCGATGGCACAACTCGGGATGATCTCCTTCGCGTTCATGCTCGTCATCGTCGGGGCGGTGTACGCGATCGGGCACATCTCGGGGGGCCACATCAACCCCGCGGTCACCCTCTCGCTGGCGGTGACCGGGAAGTTCCCCTGGCGTGAGGTGCCCGGCTACATCGCCGCGCAGGTCGTCGGCGCCGTCGCCGGCGCGGCGGCCATCTTCCTCACCCTGGGCCGCGCGGCGGCGGTCGCCGCGGGCGGCGGGGTGACGTCGTACAACTCCGCGACGATGGGCTTCGGGCGGGCGTCGCTGATCGAGGGCATCGGCACGTTCATGCTGGTCTTCGTCATCTTCGGGGTCATCGACCACCGCGCGGTCCCCGGCTGGGCGCCGATGGCGATCGGCGCCGTGGTCTTCGCGATCATCATTATCGTGGGCCCCGCCACCGGGGCGGCGATCAATCCCGCGCGCTACCTCGGCACCTTCTTCATGCAGGGCGCGTTCGGCGGGACGGTCTCGTGGGCGCAGGTGCCCGCCTACCTGATCGGCGAGGTCATCGGCGGGCTGCTCGGCGCGCTCGCCTACGTGGGAATCGCGCGGGTCCGCTCGGACGCCGCGCTGACGAGCCTGGCGCCGGACGTGCCGGGTGACACCGACCACGCGGGACAGCCAGTGAGCGGAGCGACGTCATGAAGAAGCTGATCAACGCGGCCGACACCGTCGTCACCGACGCCCTGGCGGGGGTCGCCGCCGCGCACCCGTCGCTGTCCGTCGACGTGGTGAACAAGGTCATCGCGCGGGCCGGCGGGCCCACGGCGGGAAAGGTCGGGCTGGTGTCCGGCGGCGGATCCGGGCACGAGCCGCTGCACGGCGGGTTCGTCGGCTACGGCATGCTCGACGCCGCCTGCCCCGGCGAGGTGTTCACCTCGCCGGTCCCGGACCAGATGCTGCTGGCCACGAAGGCGGTCAACGGCGGCGCCGGGGTCCTGCACATCGTCAAGAACTACACCGGCGACGTGCTGAACTTCCAGATGGCCGCCGAGCTGGCCGACGATGAGGACATCGAGGTCGCCAGCGTGATCGTCAACGACGACGTGGCGGTCGAGGACTCCCTCTACACCGCGGGCCGCCGCGGGGTCGGGGCGACGGTGTTCGTGGAGAAGATCGCGGGTGCTCTCGCGGAGGAGCGCGCCGGCCTCTCGTCCGTCGCCGACGTGGCGCGGGAGGTGAACGAGCGGTCCCGGTCGTTCGGCGTGGCGCTGAGCTCGTGCGCGACGCCGGCGGCCGGCAAGCCGACGTTCGAGCTGGGCGATTCCGAGATCGAGCTGGGCATCGGCATCCACGGCGAGCCCGGCCGGACCCGCGGCCCGATGCGGTCTGCGGGTGAGCTCGCCGCGATCGCGCTGGACGCGATCGGCACCGACATCGCGCTGGACGGCGAGCTGCTCGTCATGGTCAACGGCATGGGCGGCACGCCGCTCATCGAGCTCTACATCATGTACAACGAGGTCGTGTCCGCCATCGCCGCCCGCGGCGGCAGGATCACCCGTAACCTGGTCGGCAACTACATCACCAGCCTGGAGATGCAGGGGTTCTCGGTCACGGTCTGCGGGTTGACGCCCGAGCTGACCAGGCTCTGGGACGCCCCGGTGGACACGCCCGCCCTGCGGTGGGGACGCTAGGTTTCATGAACACTGCAGTCTTCCGCGCGTGGATCATCTCGGCCGCCGAGGTGATCGAAGCCAACCGTGATCACCTCACCCAGCTGGACGCGGCGATCGGCGACGCCGACCACGGGATCAACCTGGCCCGCGGCTTCGCCGCGGTGACCGCCGCCATCGACGGGGCAGCCACCCCCGGGGCGGTGCTCACCGTCACGGGCAGCACGCTGATCTCCAAGGTGGGCGGCGCGTCCGGCCCGCTGTACGGGGTGGCCTTCCGCCGGGCCGGCAAGGCCCTGGGGACGGCGCCCGAGGCCGACCTGCCCGCGCTCGGTCGCGCCCTCGAAGCGGCACTGGCCGGCGTGCAGCAGCTCGGCGCGGCTCGCGAGGGAGACAAGACCATGGTGGACGCGCTCGCGCCGGCCACCCGCGCGTTCGGCAAGGCGATCGCGGACGGGGCGCCGGCGGCGGACGCCCTGTCCGCCCTCGCCGCGGCCGCCGAGGCCGGCGCCGCGGCCACCGTCTCGATGCAAGCGCGCAAGGGCCGGGCCTCTTACCTCGGCCCGCGCAGCGTCGGGCACGAGGACCCGGGCGCGGCGTCCACCGCGCTGATCCTGGCCGCTCTCCGGGACGCGGTAATCCGGGACGCCGGCGCGTGATGACCGCCTACCGAGGACAGCCAGTTTCCGAGGGGGTAGCCGCCGGGGAGGTGTATCTCCCCGGCGGGCGGGCGGACGTGAGCGCCGATCCCGTGCTTTCCGGCACCGTGCTTTCTGACACCGTGCTTTCCGGCACCGTGCTTTCTGACACCGTGCGCGGCGCGTTCGGCGCGGTGGCCGCCGAGCGGCACGCGCTCGCCGGCGAACTCCGCGCGGCCGGGCGGGAGCACGAGGCCGGGATCGTCGAGATCGGCGCGCTCATCGCGGCGGACCCGGCCCTGTCGGCCCCCGTGCTCGCGGCGCTCGGCACGCCGGTACCGGTAACGGCGGCCGTCGCCCTGGTCCGCGAGGCTGCCGAGGCGCAGGCGTCGATCCTGGAGTCCCTCCCCGACCCGGACCTGGCGCAGCGGGGGAGCGACGTCCGGCAGGTCGCCGAGGCGGTGATCGCGCACCTGGCCGGCGCGGCCGCGCCGCCGGTCCCGGACGGCCCGTTCATCCTGGTCCGCCGCGAGGTCGACCCGGCCGACCTGATCCGGCTCGCCGACGGCGCGGCGGCGGGCCGCCTGGCCGGGGCGGTGTCGGTCGGCGGCGGCGCCAGCTCGCACGCGGCGATCATCGCCCGCGGCCTCGGCCTGCCGATGCTGGCGGGCGCCGACCCGGCGGTGCTCACCGCCCCGGCCGGGCATCCAGCGGTGCTGGACGCGACGGCGGGCGAGCTGATCGTCGACCCGCCCGCGCGCCCGGTCATCCGCGCCGCGAGCACGGCGAGCGGCGGCGTCCGCGCGGCCGGGCCCGTCCGCACCGCCGACGGCGAGGAGCTCACCGTGCTGTGCAACGTCGCCTCGGCGGCCGAGACCAGGCTCGGGCTGGCCGGCGGCGCGGCGGGAGTCGGCCTGCTGCGCACCGAGATCCCGTTCACCCGTGCCCGCGGCTGGCCGTCGCGAGGCGATCATCTCGCCGCGCTGGCGCCCATCCTGCGCCTGCTCGCGGGCCGGCGCGCGGTCGTGCGGCTGCTCGACTTCTCCGGCGATAAGGTCCCGCCGTTCGCCGGCGCGGCGGGCCTCGCCGCGCTGCTCGAGGCGCCCGGCGCGCTCGGCGCGCAGCTCGCGGCGATCCTGGCGGCGGGCGCCGGGACCGGCCTCGAGGTCATGATCCCCATGGTCCGCTCGCTCGACGAGGTGAGCCACGTCCGCGGTGAGCTGGCCAGGGCCGCGAAGGCGGCCGGCACGGACCCGCCGCCGCTGGGCATGATGGTCGAGGTCGCCGCCACCGCCGCGGCCGCGGCGGCGTTCGCGCCGCACGTGGACTTCTTCTCTATCGGCACCAACGACCTGACCGCCGACGTGCTGGGCGCCGAGCGCGCCGCGCTGCCGCCGTCCGCGGCGGCGCAGCCGCCGGTGCTGGCCGCCATCGCCGGCGTCGTCCGCGCCGCGCGCGCGGCCGGGATCGGGGTATCCGTCTGCGGCGATTCGGCGGCGGACCCGGACGTGCTGCCGCTCCTCGTCGGCACCGGCGTGCGCACCGTAAGCGTCGGCGCGGCGAAGGTCCCTCGCGTCGCGGACTGGATCACGACGATCAGCACGTCCGGTACAGCCGCCGAGGCGGCACCCCGATGATCGCCCGGTCCATGACGCCTCGCCTGGCCCGCGAGCGCGACTTTACGTACCTTTCGCATGGACATACCGGGCATTTCAGGCGTAAAAATGGTCGTACGGTACGTAAAGTGGACGCCAGTGGCGCGTGTGACGGAAGGGATCCGTGCCGGGAGGCGGCGGAGGAAGCCTCAAAGGGCGGACAGGGCCACGCCGCCGCGGCCGGCGCCGAGGTCGCGGGAGACGGCCCGGGCCGCCGCGACGACCGCGCGGACCAGATCGTCGCGGGCGCCCGCGGCGAGCAGCCGGTCGGCGGAGCCGACCACGCCGATCGCGCCGGCCACCGTGTCGTCGCGGCCGAGAATGGGCGCGGCGATGCCGGCGTCGCCCACGGTGGCCTCCTCGTTCTCGATGGCGTACCCGGCGTTGCGGACCTGGGTGAGCGCGCGGGTGAGCGCGCCGCGCGTCGTCTTGGTCCGGCCGGTCAGCGGCGCCAGGTCGGCGGCGAGCGCCGCGGCGCGCTGGGCGGCCGGCTGGCTGGCGACGATCGCGTGGCCGAGAGCGCAGGCGTGCCAGGGAATCGCGGCGCCGACCTCGAGGATCTGCACGGTGTTGTCCGGCCGGAACACGTGGTGCAGCACGATCACCCGGCTGCCGGACAGCGTCGCCACCCAGACCGCCTCGTTCGCCTGCTGGGCGAGCGACTCGGCCCAGCGCAGCGACCGGGCCCGCAGGTCCGAGCCGTCCAGGTAGGCGTTGCCGAGCTGCAGCACGCCGGGGCCGAGGCTGTATTTGCCGGTGTCCGGGTCCTGGGCGACGAGCTCGTGTGCCTCCAGGGTGCGCAGCAGCCCGTGCACGGTCGGCTTGGCCAGGCCGAGCCGGTCGGCGATCTCGGTGACGCCGAGGCGCGGCGTGCCGGAGCCGAGTACGACGAGGATCTGGGCCGCGCGCTGCACCGACTGGATCATGACACCCCTTCAGCCCATTCAGCAATGCCGAACAATATTCAGGATATGCCATGCCACAGGTAGGGATCGTGCTGGTCTCGCACAGTGTCCGGCTCGCTGAGGGCGCGGCGGACCTGGCCGCGCAGGTGGGCGGGGGAACCGTCGCGGTGGTCGCCGCGGGCGGGACCGACGACGGCGGCCTCGGCACCAGCGCGGCGAAGGTGGAGCGGGCGCTGCGCGACGCCGAAGGCGGCGCGGGCGTGGTCGTGCTGCCCGACCTGGGCAGCGCGGTGCTCACGGTGCGAGCGCTGCTCGAGGACCTGCCGGACGTGACCGTGGCGCTCGCCGACGCGCCGTTCGTCGAGGGAGCGGTGGCGGCCACGGTGACCGCCGCGGCGGGCGCGGACCTGATGGCGGTCGCCAAGGCCGCGGAGGAGGCATGGCATGCCCGCAAGCTCTGAGTCGATCACCCTGTCCGGCGACCTGCACGCCCGCCCGGCGGGCGCCCTGGCCGTCGCGGCCGGGCGGTTCGCCTCGGCGGTGTCGGTGACGGCCGGCGTCCGGACCGTGGACGCCAAGAGCGTGCTCGGCGTGATGGGCCTGGGCGCGACCAGCGGGCAGCAGGTCACCGTGTCCGCCGACGGCCCGGACGCCGACGAGGCGGTGACCGCGCTCATCGCCATCCTCGGCGAGGCGACCCGCGTCGGCGGCTAGACAGCGAGTGCGGTCGCCGGCGATGGGTGTTAGCTGGTAAAACGGCTGTGCGGGAAGCGCAGCCCGGCACCGCTGCTTCGATGGACGTCACTGGCTTCGAAATACGTCAGCTGACCGATGTCTCTCACTGCAACTTGCAGCAGCATTTGTCATGCAATCGGCAGTAGAGCACTGTCACTCTGCTCTCGCCTTTCCTCCGGGAGCTGCCGGGCGGAACTCCCCACTCCGCCCGGCTGCTCCGCTAAATCCAGACACCCGTGTGACCGGGAGCTCGCGCCAGTCCGTACCCCTGTTCGCACGCCGCCGGCCACACGGGTCAGGCTCCCCGGTAGCGAGCCGGCGAGGGGCGGGCGCGCTGCCCGCCGCCGCCCTCGCTACCGGGGCTGGTCGCGTCTCGCGCAAGGAGCAGACCATGATCGTTCACGCCCTGTCCGGAGCGGCATCGCTCGCAGCGTGCCTGCGGCTGTTCAGACACTATCCGCTGGCGGTCATGCCGGACTCCGCACATGGCGGGCGCCGGTCGATGGTCTTGATGAGCCGCGCTGACGGGCCGGCCTGCTACTTCGTACTCACGCAGGCCCGCGACGACCTGTTCGTCATCCGGTCATGGAACCAGTTCGACGGCGTTAACCAGCAGATCCGGGCGGGCGAGCCGGTTTCCGGCGTCATCCATCAGGTCATCAGCGACGGCATGCCGGTGCCCCGCGACGGCGCGCTGCTCGGCTGGCTGACCGACAGCCAGGTGACCGTCATGCTGGCGGTGCACAGCAGGCAGCCGGAAGCCTGGGACGTTCCCGTGCCCGCCGCCGTCCCCGAGATCCGGGTGATGCCGATGGCCGGCACCGATCCGATGACTCAGTGGCCGTCGTTCACGACGACACCGCTCGGCGACGGGCGGCTGTGGGAGTACGTCGAGTGGGGCCAGGTCGTGGACATTCTCCCCGTGATAACAGCAAGAGGCGGGCACGCGTACTGGGTGCCGTCTCCGGGGCATGGCGTCGAGCACGGCTACGGGTGCGTCGTCATCAAGAACAACCTGCCGGCCGAGGAGTTCTGGCTGCCCGCCGGCGTCTACATGGATCACTGGACGCTGCGCGAGGGCATCGAGGCGCCGCCCGTCGGCCGCCTGCTGGCGCTGCCGGGTGTCGTGGACCTGGCGGACGGGCGGGCCTGACGCGTGATGAGAGCCAGCTGTCCCGACCGAGCCCGCCGGCCGGGCTGGCGGACGGGCTGCCGGTGGCGCGCCCGCGGTCGGCGGCGGGCCGCGGCGTGGTGCCGCGAGTCCGCCCGGCGGGCACGGCCGTGATCGTCGTCCCTGTCGCCGCGGAGCGGGCGGCGGCAGGGACGACCTCAACGGAGAATCAGGAGCTGTACTGAAGGATCACGCCGACCACGTTGGTGCCGCGGTCATTGGCGGCGTGGGTGTACCCGACGGCGAGCTGCTGCGTCGTGCTGGGAATGCGCGCCACGGAATTGACCGTGATCGTTGGCGCGCTGACCGGCAGCGCCGCCTTCGTCAGCTTGCCGCCGGCGTAGTGAATCAAGAAGGACGTCCCGCCGAACGACCCGTTCATGGGCAGCCACAGGCCGCCGCTGCCGTCGGAACTGATTCCAGGGAAGGGGCCGAAGCCGAAGTTGCCCTGGGCTCCGTTGACCTTGGTCCACTTGCTCCCGTTGTAGTGCAGCACCACGACCGGGCCGCCCTCGTCCTGTCGGTTGCCGTTGCCGATCGCGTAGACGTTGTTCGCGCCGAGCGCGAGGATGCCGGTCACCGACGGGTTGTTGAGACCGTCTTTCGCCTTGGGCGGCAGCAGGCCCCGCACCGACGTGCCGGTCCACTTGTGCCCGTTCCAGTGCTCAACCGCCGTACCGTTGAACCCCCAGACATTGGTCGCGGACAGCGCGCTGCCGCCCTGGAAGGTCTTGCTGACCCGCGTCCAGGTGTGCCCGTTGTAGTGCAAGACCCCGAGCGCGGGCAGCAGCGGTTCAGCCGCGAAGCCGAACACCCAGACGTCATTGCCCGCGACCACCGAAGCGTCGCCGATCTGGGCCGCGAACGTCTTCACGACCGACCACTTCGCCCCGTTCCAGCGCAGCACCCGCGATCCCGCGCCGGAGACGTCGGTGAACGCCCACACGTTCGACGGCGAGGACGCGCCCGCCGCGATGACCGCCTCGCCGGCCTCGCTGGGGAACGCGGCCTTCGTCCAGGTCTTGCCGCTGAGCCGCCATGCCGTAGCGCGGGCCGTGAATCCGAGCCCGTCGAAGGCCCAGGCCGACCCCTTGCCCGTGGCGACGACGGCGGTGAACTGGCCGTTCACATCGGTCTTCACCGACTTGACGATGTGCCAGTGCGGCGCCGCGGCCGGCGCCGCGGTAGCGCTGGCGGCGGTAGCCCCGCCCGCGGCGAGCAGGCCGGCGACGCCGGCCGCGATCCACGCAACCTTGCGTGACATAGTTCCTCCCCTGTCCAATGACACGATCCGCAACGTAAGACGCACGACAGGGGGATTCGGTTAGCGTCCGATTATCTTCAGCACCTCGGCGCGAGACGGGCCAGGAGCCGCGGGCGGGTCGTGGCCGACGGCGGCCGCGGCGATCTTCTCGCGGATGCCGAGCCGGGAGAAGATCTCCTGGGGCGGCGCCAGCATCAGCATCATCTCCAGGTAGGCGCGGAACACGTCGGCGTCCCGCGCCGACGCGGTGAGCACGTCCCGCATGACGGCGGCGGCGTAATCCAGCGATTCCCCGGGCGGCCGCGGCGGCCGGCTCTCGATGGCGGCGGCGATGCGCTCGAGGCACTGGGCGTCCAGCGCCGCTGAGTTCCGGTACCAGGGGACCAGGCGCTCGCGCGTCAGCCGGTCGTAGGCGAGCGACAGCGCCAGCGGCTGCCCGAGGTGCTCGGCGACCACTTCGGCGATGATCACCGCGTGCATGAGGCCGAACGTCACGCCGCGCCCGAGCGCCGGGTTCGTGCACGACCAGGAGTCGCCGGCCGTGAGGATGCCGGTCGCGGCCGGGACGCCGCGGCAGACCAGGTGCCTGACGCGGCTCATGTCGCCGCCGGCGGGGAGCACCCCGGTGACCGGCTCTCCGTCGATGAGGTGCGCGTGCGGCGGGCTGGCGCTGACCAGCCGGGTCCACTTCGCCTCGTCGCGCAGCGCCTTGAGCGCCCGGTCGCGGGAATGGGTGCAGACGGTCACGGACCAGGTCCGCGCGTCGGACGGGACCGCGAGGACCGAATAACTGCCATAGGGGGTGAGGGCGCCGGCCCGCATCGGCGGCGCTTCCCCGCCCGGCCGGGCCCGGAAGAAGCGGGAGTAGTAGAGGAAGCCGGAGTGCTCGGCGCGCTCGGACATCTCGCCCGCCCCGGCCGCGGTCAGCCAGATCGGCAGCGGCGAGGCCCGGCCCATGGCGTCGATAACCAGGTCGGCGGGGAGCTCCTTGCGGTTGTGCAGCAAGACCCCTGTCACGTGCCGTGATCCGCTGGTCATCAGCCACACGGCGCGCGCCCCGCGGCGGGTCTCGACCCACTTGTCCGCCACGGTGGCCAGCGCGTGCTCGAGCACCGGCCGGCGGGCGTTGTACGTGCGGAACTTGTCGTCGCCAGGCCGGGGCGCCCGGTCGGCGAGCGTAGCCGGAAGCGCCGACAGGGGGCTGCAGGAGACCGCGTCCGCGTTCTGGAGGGCCGAGATCACCTCCGGCAGTTCGGCGTCCAGGACCCGCCTGGCCTGGGGGAGCAGGAAGTGGGGCTGGCGGAACTGCATCACGCCCTGGCGCTTCCAGCAGGTCCAGGCCTCGTGCGGCGTTTCCGGCAGCGGGTCCGGATCGCGCTCGAGGACCGTGACGTCATGGCCCTGCTTCGCGACCATCACCGCCGTGGCGAGTCCGATTAAACCGCCGCCCACGACGACAATGCGTGCCATCGTGATCACCCTTCGCTATTAGTGTCCCCTTAACAATCGCACGGCGGCGGAGCGGTGGGAACCCCTGTGAACGGGCCGAATCTTGCTACGAAAATTGCTCTTCAGCGGGCGGGGGAACGGCTGGCTACCGCTTGCGGCCGACCCCGGCCCAGCTGATGTCGGGCAGGTCCGCCGCCGGGTCACCGGGCAGCGGCCGCCACCGCGGCTTGGGCACCAGCCCGGGCTGCACGAGCTCGAAGCCGTCGAAGAACCGGAGGATCTGCGCCCGGCTCCGCGACCATCCCCGCGCGCTGGCCTTCGCATACGCGGCCAGGGCGCGCCTGGCGGCCTCCTTGTCCGCGACGAGGTCCGCGCTGACGTGGGTGAGCGCCAGGTAGCTGCCGGGCGGCAGCGCGTCGCGCAGCCGCGCGATGATCCCGGCCGGGTCATCGGCATCGGAGACGAAGTGCACGATCGCCAGGAGCAGCAGCGCCACCGGCCGGTCGAAGTCCAGGTGCTGGCGGACTTCGGGGACCTGCAGGAGCGCGTCCGGCTGGCGCAGGTCCGCCTGGACGATGACGCTCTGGTCGGAGTGGGCGAGCATCGCGTTGCCGTGCGAGACGACGACCGGGTCGTAGTCCGCGTACACCACGCGCGCGCGGGGGTTGACCTCATGGGCCACCTCGTGCACGGCGCCCTTGGCGGGCAGGCCGGGCCCGATGTCCAGGAACTGGTCGATGCCCGCCTCGCTGACGAGGAACGTCACCGCGCGCCGCAGGAACTGCCGGCTCGCGATCGCCGAGGTGCGCATGGCGGGCAGCGCGGCCAGCGCCCGTTCTGCGGCT
>Ga0318564_10000358_pt1 | contig 13082 bp, 10 predicted proteins | sample GRESIP066b5f20_FD_203479 | JGI IMG/M metagenome (GOLD analysis project Ga0318564, IMG submission 203479) | Tropical soil microbial communities from Luquillo Experimental Forest, Puerto Rico - GRE.SIPMG.066b5f20 | ecosystem: Environmental > Terrestrial > Soil > Tropical forest > Bulk soil...
GCGCCACGCCCGCCAAGGCCGCCCGCGGCCGCAGACGACATCGCGAGCTGGCATCGGCTGCACCCGCTGTCTCCGCTGGTCCGGGCCGGACGCCACCTGATGGGCATCGGCATCGTGGTGATCCTGGTCCTGTTCGCCAACCAGCGAGGGAGCCAGGCCGGCAACGACCTCATCATCGACCTCGTCGTCATCGCGCTGGTACTAGGGGCCGGCGTGGTTTCGTGGCTCGTCACCCGCTGGCAGGTCGCCGACGGCGTGCTGCGGATCGAGACCGGCCTGGTGCGGCCCCAGTCGCGGCGCTTCCCGCTGTCCCAGGTCCAGGCGATCGACGTGGTGCAGACCGGGCTGGCGCGGGTCCTCGGCCTGGCCGAGCTCCGGCTGCGGATGGCGGGCGCCGACTCCTCCGGCGGCCGTCTGGCCTGCCTGCGGCTGGCCGACGCGGAACAGCTTCGCCAGCGGCTGCTGTCGATGGCCCGTGCGACGGAGGCCGCTGGTGCACGCGCGGCGCCGGGCGGTGCGGCTGGCGCGTCCGGCGCGGCTGGTGCGGTCGGCCAGCCCGAGCGGGCCGTCGGCGGGCCCGAGCGGCCGCTGTTCCGGGTCCGTTCGGAGCGGCTGGCCGGCGCCATCGCGCTGAGCAGGACCGGGGCCTTCGCCGGCGTCGTGATCGCCGCCCTGGTCGCGGTCATCGTCGCCACCGGGCGGCCAGGCATCACCGCCTCGTTGCTGCCGGTGGTGATCGGGGTCGTGCTCGCGGTCTGGCGCCAGTTCAACGGCGAGTTCGGGACCGTCGTCTCGGCCGCTCCCGAGGGGCTGCGGCTGCGCTCCGGGCTGGTGCAGACCACCGCCGAGACCATCCGCCCGGGGCGTGTCCAGGCGGTGCGCCTGGTCGAGCCGCTGGTCTGGCGGGCGTTCGGCTGGTGCCGGCTGGAGGTGGATGTCGCCGGGCCCCGCCAGCGGCGGGAGAACCGCTCGGAGGCGCAGCGCCTGCGCGCGCTCGTCCCGGTCGGATCGCGCGCGGACGCGGAGCAGATGCTCGGCGAACTGCTGACCGCGGCGCCGAGGCCGGTGCGCCGGCCGCCGCCCAACGCGCGCTGGAAGGCGCCGCTGGCGTACCACTTCCTGGGGTGGGACGGCGACGACCGCTACGTGGTGGCCTCGCGCGGCCGGGTGTGCCGGAAAACCACCTGGGTCCCGCTGGAGAAGGTGCAGAGCATCCGCTGGATCCAGGGCCCGGTCCAGCGCCGGCTGGGGCTCGCCTCGGTCCGGCTCGACGTCGCGGGCCGGCGGGTGACCGCCAGCATCACTGATCGCGACGCCGCCGAGGCGCAGCAGATCCTGGCCCGGCTGCCCGACCTCGCCCGGGCCGCCCGGGAGGGTAGCGGCGCGGCCCGTGGCGGGCGGGGCAGCCGCGCGGCCCGGGGTGCGGTCAATCGCGCGTGATCGCTCGGACCAGGCCCGGGTTCCGCCACGCCACGGCGGCCATGATCAGTGACAGCAGCACCGCCGTGCCCGCCGTGGTCCAGCCCAGGCCGATCCAGTCGATGACCGGCCCTTGGGCGAGCGAGCCGATCGGGTAGGCGACCCCGAGCGCCACCAGGAAGAAGCTGAGTATCCGGCCCCGGTACGCCTGCGGCGCCCGGAGCTGGACCAGGGTGGAGAGCCCGGACAGGACCCCGATGTACACCAGCCCGACGGTGAACAGCAGTACCGCGCCCTGCCAGGGCGTCTGCGCGGCGCCGTAGGCGATCAGCACCACCGGAAGCAGGACCAGGTTCCCGGCCAGCAATCGGCCGCGACTCAGGCGGCCCGCCAGCGGGGCGAGGCAGAGCGCGCCGACCACGGCGCCGGCCCCCTGGGCGGTGGTGAGCAGGGCGGTCGTCTGCGCGACGGCCCGGGGGCCGCCGTGGGTCAGGTGATGCGCCATCACTGGGACGAGCGCGATGAACGGCGAGGCCAGGAAGGCCACCACCGCGATCGTGCCGATGGCCGCCCGGCAGGACGGCTCGCGCCGGGCCGCCGTGAATCCCGATCGCAGCGCGGTCAGCAAGCCGGAGGGCTGGCCGCCCGGCGGCCCGAGGCGCACGAACGCCAGCGCCACGACGACGGCGAGGAACGATGCGGCGTTCGCCACGAACGCCACCGGGTACCCGAAGGCGGCCACCGTGGCGCCGGCCAGGGCGGGCCCGGCGATGCGGCCCAGGTTGAACTGGGCCGAGTTAATGGACGTGGCCGCGAGGAATTCCGAGTGCGGCACCAGGTCCGGCAGGATGGCCTGCTGGAACGGGCCGATCAAGGCAGAGGCCGCGCCCTGCAGCGTGACCAGCGCCACGAGCGCGCCGGGGCTGTCGTGGCCCGCCGCCACGAGGATCGCGAGCAGCACGGCGGTTCCCGCCGCCGCCAGGTTCCCGGCGATGAGCACCGGACGGCGCGGCAGGCGATCCGCCAGCGCGCCCCCGATCGGCGACAGCATGCCGATGGGCAGGAACGCTCCGGCGGCCACCAGGACCGCCCAGGTCGCGCTGCCCGTGTTCGAGATGACCAGAGCGCCGACGGCCACCGTCTGCATCCAGGACCCGATGTACGAGATGAACCCCGCGATCCACAGCAGCGTGAAGCTGCGGTGCCGAAACGGCCGCAACGAGGAAGGCCCGCGTCCCGTCGGCGCGGTCGCGTGGTCTCTTTGACCGGTTCCGTGGTCTGGCGTCCCGCTTGCCTCGTCCGGCGGGCCGCCTGTCGGGTCTGGCCCTGCGGCCGCCCGGCCCTGCGTGCGTATCGCGCAGTCCGGTGTCCCCGCGGCGTGGTCCAGTCTCTCCGCCTTGCGGTCAGGCGCCCCGGTGTGGCAGGCCGACCCGTTGGTCGCCGGACCACCACCGCGCGGCCGCCGGATCCCGCCTTTCTTCCTCCAGGGCGCCCGTCCGGCTTGGCCCGCGGTTCTCATTCCGGCTGGGCCGTTGGGCCGTCGGCCACCCCGACCGTGCCCTGAGCCGACCGCGTCGCTGACATCGCATTCACCCGGAGAAGTCTCACGTATCGTGCGCCTCGGCTCATGACCTCAACCTACCGGCTCGCTGGCGGCCGTGACCGGTCAGGGAAGCTGCCCGGCATGATCGACAACGGCCAGCCCCAGGATGGCGGTTGAGTCAAGCACGGTGTCGGCTCTCAGCCCCGACGATGCGTCCACCACGACCTCCCGCTCGCCGATGAAGGCATAGGTTCGCGGGTTGAAGATCAACTGGTGGCTGATCCCCTTGTAGGTCTGCTGCACCGCGACGCCTGGCTGCCCGACCGCGTTGACCGCGTGATCGGCGACGCTGACGCCAGGCATTTCCGTCACGGCGTTGAAGAGCGCAGCCAGAGCGGCCGGGCGGAGGTAAGACTGGCGGATCAGGTCGCCAGCATGGATGAAGGCCTCCACGTCGGGCGGATTCTGACCCTGGCTGGTCCGGTAGAGGTAGGCGAACATGTCCTGGGCGGAGCTCGGCAGCGTCGGGTAGGCCGGCTGGGGCACGCAGCGCGGCACCGACTTGGGCGGTGGCTGGCCAGGCGCCTGCCCCGGCACCCATGCGTCCGGGTTGCCCCCGACGACGCGGCCATCGCGGCAGCCTGGTAGCACGGTTCCTTGCCAGGGACCCGTCGCCCGGCCCAGGTCGGAGGGCGATCGAGACTGCGCGCGCTCGAACCCGGCCTTGGTTCCGTCCACCGATAGCCAGATCTCGCTCAGGGACGTATCGATGCTGGCCAGCCGGCAGCAACCGTCGAAAACTGCCGATGACCCGACCGACTTGATGTAGATGAACTGGGACGGGGCCGCGGCCAGGACCGGCTCGTTCCGAGCCGCGACCGCCGCCTTGCGGAGGATGTCGGCCGCCCGCGCGCTGGCGGCAGGTGATCCGCCCCAGAACCGCAACGTCGAGACCGCGAGAAGGGCAGCGGCCAGTGCGACCGCCAGGCCGCCGGCGACCACCAGTCGCCAGCCGAGTCCGGACCGGGCCCGCCCCCGCCAGGCCCGGCCCGGCGGTCGGCCGATGTCCGTGAGCACCCTGTGCCGCAACTGCGGCGACGGCCCGCGCAGCTCTTGATCGATCGCCTCGCCCAGGTCCCGGAGGCTCGTCAGCTCGTCCATGGTCACTCCTCGTCAGCCGCCGGGTTGGTGCCGCCCAGCGCCTCGCGTACCTTCCTGCGTGCGCGGCTCAGGCGCGACCGCACGGTGCCCACGGGGATGTCCAGGGCCTGCGCGACTTCGTCATAGCTCAGATCGCCCCACGCGATCAGCAGCAAGACCCCGCGCTCGCCTGGCGACAGCCGCGTGAGCGCGACGGTGAGCGCCCCGCGGGCCGACTGAGCGGTCACGTCGGCCGCCACCTGGTCGGCGACGCCGTCGGCCGGCCGGTCGGACCAGGCTCGCTCCAGAGCACGGAACCGGGCCTTCTCGGTCCGGTGCCGGCGCGCGATCTCCTTGGTCAGGATGCCGAACAGCCACGGCCGGGCGCTTTCGCGCTCCAGGTCGAATCGGCCGCGGGCCCGGAACGCGGCCAGGAAGGTCGCGGCCACCAGGTCGTCGGCGACGTCATCACCCACCCTGCGTCCCGCGTAGCGGTGCAGAGCCGCCGCGTACCGGTCATAGAGCACGGCGAACCGCTCCGGCTCGTGCAGCGACTCGCGGATGGCGGCCGAGTCAGCCAGGCCCGGGGCCGGAGCGGCGGCCGCTCCGCCGGCTGGCCCCCCGGCAGGGGCCATGTCACCGGAGAAGGCAGCCGGTTCCGCCGGGTCGCAGGGGATAGCGGCCGGTTCCGCGTTCAGTGCCTCGGCCACGGCCGTAGCGACTCGTTCAAAGGCGTATTCCCAACGGGAGGCATCGTCACCTGTGTATCTCCCCATGCGCCGGTTCGGGTTCGCCAACCGTCGGCGGTCCCCCTGCGAGTAACTGGCAACCGCATCTTGGTGGCTGTTGTCGATGTGCGGCAATCGGGCTTTCCCGGCAGTCTGAAACCATGCGCCAGGCGATGCACCGGATCCGGCACGTTCTGCATCCGCATTCCCACGATGCTGCGGACAAGGTGGACGCGGCGATGGAGGCCAGCCGGGAGGGCTTGCGCGTGCTGTGGGTCTCCGCGGCGGCGCTGGGGGCGACCGCACTGGCCCAGGGCGCGGTGGTGGCGATGTCCGGCTCGGTGGCCCTGCTGAGCGACACGTTGCACAACGCCATCGACGCCATGTCAGCGGTGCCGCTCGCCATTGCGTTCGTCGCGGGCAGGCACGCCCCGACGCGCCGCTACACCTACGGCTACGGAAGGGCCGAGGACCTGGCCGGGGTGGTCATCGTGGGACTGATCGCCGCGTCCGCGGCGCTGGCCGCCTGGGCGGCGGTCAGCCGGCTCGCTCACCCGCGGCCGGTGTCGAACCTGATCGTGGTGGCCGTCGCGGCGCTGATCGGATTCGCCGGCAACGAACTGGTCGCCCGGTACCGGATCCGCGCCGGACGCAGGATCGGCTCGGCGGCTCTGGTCGCCGACGGGCTGCACGCCCGCGCCGACGGCTTCACGTCCCTGGCCGTGCTGCTCGGTGCGGGAGGGGCCGCGCTCGGCTGGAACTGGGCCGACCCGGTCGCCGGCCTGGTCATCACCGTGGTGATCGTCGCCGTGCTGCGCCAGGCCGCGGTGCAGATCTGGCGGCGCCTCATGGATGCCGTCGACCCCGCCGTGCTCGACCAGGCCGAGAGGACCCTGCGCGCCGCGCCGGGCGTGCTCGGCGTCGGCCGGGTGCAGTTGCGGTGGATCGGCCATCAGCTGCGCGCCGAATGCGAGGTCATCGTCGACGCCGGCGCGAGCGCGATCGAGGCTCACCAGGTGGCGGTCGGCGCCGAGCATGATCTCCGGCACGCGCTGCCGCGGCTGGCCGCCGCGCTCGTGCACGCCGATCCGCAGCCCCGTGACGGCGCTGACTATCACGCGGTGCTGGCCGCGCACAGGTGATACACAACGGTCCGTCAGCGCCCGACCCGGAGCGGCCAAGCCTGATCATCGAGGGCCGGATCACCATGGTCAGCGGTTGATAGCCTGAGCGCGATGAGAAGCATCTCCCGGCCGGGAAGGCCGCAGCGGAAAGACCAGGGTCCGCTCGTCTACCGGGTTTACCGGCCGCCGACCCGGCATCGGCCCAGCACCACGATGGTCGTGGTCGCGAGGGTCGTTCTCGCCGCGGTAGTCCTCGCGCTGGTCGCCGGCCTGATGGCGCAGATCTGACCGGTAATGGTCAGCCGCGGGGCAGGATGCGGCCGCGGGCGAGGGCATCCACCCGGCGCAGCGCGTCAGGAAGCCGGAAGGGGCCGGCCATGTCCCGGACCAGCCGGGCGGCCTGCTCCACCGGGATCCCGGCCGCGGTCATGAACAGCGGGCGGGCCGATGCGCCGCGCCGCACCGCGATGGCGTGCGTGGCCGTCCGGAACGCGGTCTTGGCCACCCCGACGACCGGGACACCGAGCTCTGCGTGCAGGTGAGCGCCCAGGCCCGGGCGGCCGGCCGGGTCGAGATCGGCGTAGCCGTCGATCACGAGCAGGTCCAGCGGGCCGGCGCCGTCGAGGACGGCGCGCAGCGGCGGGAGTTCCCGCAGGTAGAACTGTCCGGGACGGTACGGCGCGGCTTCGGGCGCCTGGACCGTCCGTTCGTTCACCAGCCGCGCGAACCGCGGGTCGGCGGCGACCACCACGGCCGCGCGGGCGGGACCCCGGTAGTGGTCATCCGCGGCGGCGAATCGCCCGTCGGCGCGGAGGTTACCGGTCTCCATCCGTACAGGATGGGTCAGGATGGCCCGGCCGGGGCCGGGATGGCCAGGGCCGGGCCGCGTTGACGCGAGCGGCGGCGGCGAGGACCCTGGCCGTTGTGGCCGGGATATCTGATCACGTCAACCGCAACCGGCTGGCCTGGGATCGCCTGGCCGCCAGTTACGCGGACGCGGGGCGGCGCAACTGGGCCGCGGCCGAGCCGAGCTGGGGGATCTGGGCGGTATCCGAGGCCCAGGTCGGAGTCCTGCCGCGGGGCCTGTCCGGGCTCGACACCGTCGAGCTCGGCTGCGGCACCGGCTACGTATCGGCCTGGCTGGCCCGGCGCGGGGCGCGCCCGGTCGGCCTGGACATCTCCCCGGCCCAGCTGGCTACCGCTCGCGAGCTGCAGGAGCGCTTCGGGCTGCGGTTCCCGCTGCTGCACGCCAGCGCCGAGCAGACCCCGTTCGCCGACGCCGCCTTCGACCTGGCGATATCGGAGTACGGCGCCAGCATCTGGTGCGATCCGTACCTGTGGATCCCCGAGGCGGCCCGGCTGCTGCGCCCCGGCGGGCGGCTGATCTTCCTCGTCAACGCGGTCCAGCTCATGCTGTCGATCCCCGACGAGGATGACCTGCCTGCCACCGAGCAACTGCTGCGGCCCTACTTCGGCATGCACCGTTTCGAATGGCCGGACGACCAGTCGGTGGAGTTCCACCTCGGCCACGGCGACATGATCCGGCTGCTGCGCCGCTGCGGTTTCGAGGTGGAGGACCTGATCGAGATCCGGCCTCCGGCCGGGGCCACCACCCAGCACCCGCTGGCCACCCTCGAATGGGCCCAGCAATGGCCGTGCGAGGAAGTCTGGAAGGCCCGCAAGTCGGGCTGACCCGGGTCAGGGCCAGCCTGCCCCCGGCACGTCGACCTGGGTGGCGAGGACCTGGCCGCTGCCGGGCGACACCATCTCGGACTCGGTCATCCCCCGCCACTGCGCGGCCACGATGAACAGCGTGGTCCGGTCCGGGCCGCCGAGCATGCAGGCGAAGCCGCCGCGGTCCAGCTCGACGGTCTGCAGCACCGTGCCGCCCTCGGCGACCCGCGCGCACCGCCGGTTGGGCACGTCGGCGTACCAGACGGCGTTCTGCGCGTCGACGCATATGCCGTCCGGGGTGCCCTCGCCGAGGTCGGCCCAGACCTGGCGGCCGGACAGCCCGCCGTCGGCGCCGATGTCAAAGGCCACCAGGTGGTGCCGGTACGAGTCCGCGACGATCAGCGTGGAGTTGTCGGGGGTCACCGCCATCCCGTTCGGGAACGCTAGGTCGTCGGCCACCTCACGCACCGGGCCGTCCGCCGGGACCAGGACGACCGAGCCGGGCTTGAACTCCTCCCCGGCGGTCGGGCTGAACCCGGCGCCGTTGACGTAGGCGTGGCCGCGCCCGTCCACCACGATGTCGTTCCAGCCCGGCCGGCCCAGGTCCGCGTGCGTGACCAGGGATCCGTCGGGCTCCCGGCGCAGCAACCGCCCGTCCGGGGATGAGACGATCACCAGCCGGCCGTCCGGGAGCCAGTCCGTGCACAGCGGCAGCGACGCCACACGCGCGATCACCTCGATGTCCCCGCCCAGGTCGACGGCCAGGACCTCGCCGGCCGACCAGTCGGAGAAATACAGCCGGTCAGCGTGCCAGCGCGGGGACTCGACCAGGCCCCGGCCGGTGAGCAGCGTCCGGACCTCGCTCACCGGCCGGCCCGGCTGGCCCACCGGGGGCCGGTGCCGGCGGCCTTGCCCCGGCCCAGTATCCGGTCCAGCGCCGCGCCCAGGCTGCCGTCGGCGTCGATGATGCGGCGGACCACCACGATCAGCATCGGGATAGCCCAGAAGTCACCGCAGACCCAGAGGATCCCGGCCCCGATCTGCTGGTCGGCGAACGGCGCGAGGGTGACTCCGGGGATGTGGCCGTAGACCGGGTACCAGGACACCTGGGTGAGGAAGCTCATCGACATGGCCATGATCCACATGATGACGTTCGTCCCTATCAGGGCCACCGCCTGCGCCTCGGGCGGCATCCGCATGCGGAACGGCGGGGAGTGGATGAACTGCAGCCAGAACAGTACGCCCACGATGAAGAAGCTGGTATGCATCAGCCAGATGTGCACGTACGGGTTGGTCTCGGACAGGTCGTAGGGCCCCGGGACGTGCCAGAACAGCATCACGGCGTTGAACAGCACCACGGCCACCCACGGCCGCAGCAGCCAGCCGCCGACCGCGCGCAGCGGCCGTGACCACCCGCCGCGCATGACCCCGGCGGTGACGCTGCGGCCGGTCCGCCAGGGCAGGCCGTCCAGCAGCGGCTGCCAGGGCGCCCCGGCCACGATCAGCACCGGCGCCGCGAACATCAGCAGCAGGTGCTGGATCATGTGCACGAAGAAGTAGTCGTCCGCCCAGTAGTCGATCGGCGACTGGACCGCGATCAGCAGCACGACCAGCCCGGCGTAGAACCAGATCGAGCGCAGCCGGCGCTGCCGCGTGCGCTCCGGGCGGGACCGGCGGGCCAGCCGGGCCAGGCCGATCTCGTGCCACACGACCACGACGATCGCGATGATCAGGAACGGGTCGAACGACCAGTGCTCGGTCAGGTAGCTCATGGCGGCTCAGCCCGATGACCCGTACGGGACGGTGACGCGGATGGTCTGCTGCTGGCCCCAGCCGGCGGGCGCGAGCCGCCAGTCGGTGAACGTGCTGGCGTGGGCCGCGATCGCGTCGACCTGCCCGCCCGGTCCCAGGGCCAGTGTGGCGGCCCACCTGGGCAGTGCGGGCAGCGTGCGCCACGACGCGCCCGGGCCGGCCAGGGTGGCGGCGTGCGTGGCGTTCAGGATGATGCCGACCGAACCGCCCGGGCCGATCGCCGTCGACCGCACGGACCCCGTGCGCAGCGGGGCCGAGAGGGTCCACCGGGTGCCGTCGTACCAGCCGGCGATGGTGCCGGCGTCCGGGCCGCGGCCGACCTGCAGCAGCGCCACCAGGCCGGTGCCGGCCGAGGCCAGCCGGAGCACCTCGACGTCCTCACCGGCGTTCGGCACGGCCGGGCCCGCAGCGTGCCAACGGCCGCCGCTCTCGGTGAAGATGCCCGCGAAGGCGGGGCGGCCGCAGCCGGTACCCAGCACCGGAGCGCCGGCGCTGCCGAACGCCACCGCGGTCAGGCCGGTCACCTGGCAGGGCTTGCCCGCCGGGGTCGCGGCCAGCGCCTGGGCGGTGATCAAGCGCGTCCACCCGGTCCCGCCGTACTGGCCGAGCTTGGCCCCGCCGCTGGTCAGCGCGATGAGGTTGCCATCCGGGCGGGCCGCGAGCGCGTCCGGCACGTCGGCCAGGCCCGGGTTGACCGGGCCCGCGGTCGCCCAGTGCGCGCCGCTGTCACTGGTGTCGGCGAGCGGGGAGAACGTGAGGTCCTGGCTGGGCAGGAACCCGGTCAGCAGCGATGCGCGGCCAGCCGGCGCCGCCACGAGGCCGCCGTTGTCGGCCACGCCCGCGGGGGTCACCAGCCGCCAGGCCGCCGCGCCCGCCGGGCGCGCGAACATCTCCCAGAAGTTCTCCTCCTGGGCGGCTGAGCCGCCCATCTCCACGACCGCCCAGCTGGTGCCCGTGCCATCCGCGAACGACGTCTGCAGCGGCGGCGCAGCGACGGGGACGGCCGGCCCCGACGGGGTGGCCGCGGGCGTGCTGCCGCAGCCCGCCAGTGCTCCGGCGATCAGCAGGATCACCGCGGCCAGGGTGGCCGGGAGAGCCGCGGGGAGGCGCCCCGGGCTCATGACGGCCTCATAACGTGCTCGGCGGCGGCGGCCAGCTCGCCGGCGAACGAGGACTTCGTGCTCGCCGTGCCCGGCCCCGGGTCGAGGTTGAGCTCGGTCCTGGTGCGCCCGTTGGCGTCGATGACGTAGGCCACGTCGTTGTGCAGGATCATCCCGCCGGCCGGCGCGATCTCCGCCGCGATTGCGTAGTTCTTCCAGGTCTGCTGGAGCTGGGCCAGGCTGCCGGTCAGGTAGAGCCAGTTCGGCAGGCCGGTGAGCCGCTCCTGGGTGTCGAAGGCCCGGGTGTAGGCGACCGAGTGGTATAGCGGGTTGGTCACGATCGCGACCAGCTCGACGCCGTGCGACTTCGCGCCGAGCACCTGGTCGGCCTGGCGGAACTCCTGGGCGATCAGCGGGCAGTCGCTGGTGCAGACCGGGTCGAGGAAGGTGAGCAGCACCACCTTGCCGTGCAGGCTGGCCAGGCTGACCTGCCTGCCATCCTGGTCGGTCAGGGTGAACGGGGCCGCCGCGAAGTTCAGCGGGGCGGAGTCGCCGTCGATCGCCTGGGCGAGGATCGGGGAGGCGTTCGGGCTGGCCTGGGCGAGCGCCATCGGGGCCGCGCCGAGGATGATCATCGCGACCGCCCAGGCGGCCAGGACCGCCCGGGTGCTCGCCGCGCCGAACGCCCGCGCCAGCCGGACCGGCCGCCAGGCCGGTCCCGTGCCCGTGGTGACTAGCTCCGCAGCGGCCGGCTCGGCGGTCGGCTGCGCGGTCGCGGGCTCCGCCGCCGGGGCGGGAGCCGGGGCCAGCGCCAGGTAGCCGGCCCCCACCAGCAGGATGATCGGGATCATGCTGTTGGGGTCGGTGCCCAGCCCGCCGAAGAAGCCGAAGTCCTCGACCAGCACCCAGTCCGCCAGACAGAGCGCGATCGTGGCGATGAGCATGGCCCGGCCCAGCCAGGCGGGCCCGCGGCCCGCGGCCACCGTGACCAGGGCCGTCCCGATGGCCGCCAGCGCGATCACGGCGAACAGGTTCACCGCGAACCCGTTCGCCGCGGTGAAGGACCCGAAGCCGCGGACCCACCCGGCCAGCAGGGAGGGCTGCGGGGTGCTGGCCATGGCGTGGACCATGCTGGCGAGCGTGCCCCGCTGGCCGTGCCGCGTGCCCGGCCAGAAGCCCCGTCCCGGCCAGGCCTGCAGCACGGCCATGCCGATGAAGAACGCGCCCGCCGCGGCCAGGATCGTCCGGCCGATCCGCGCGGTCGCCCAGCTGCGCTCGGGCAGGGCGATCAGGACCCCGGCCGCGCAGTAGAACGCCGCCGCGCCGGGCGCGCCGAACAGCCAGGTCAGGCCGGGGGCGAAGATCCCGCCGAGGGACTCGCCGAAGACCCAGACCACCAGGCCCCAGGCCACGCTGGCCAGCCCGGCGAGCCTGGACCACGAGCCCCGCGCCGCGGTGATCAGCCACACGCCGATCCCGATCTGGATCCAGACCACCGCGGCGCCCGCCTGGATCGGGTGGTACGACCACGCGGTGCCGGCCCAGTTCACGATGTGCTGTACCCAGCCGGGGGAGCTCGCGGCGGTGGGCTCGATGACCTGTGAGGGAAGCCCGGCGGCCATGGCCGGCTGGGCCTGCAGCAGGCCGTCGATGATCCACAGGGCGCCGAAGCCGATCCGCAGCAGCTGCCGCCAGGCCGGCTCGGCGCTCGCGGGGCTGGCGGCCTTCCCGGGCCGGAGCCACTCCCGGGCGCTGACCCACGCGACGGCCAGCACTGCGAAGATCAGCAGCACGATGAGGCCCTGGTGCAGCAGGGCCGCCCGGAACGCGGCGACCAGCACCGGGTTGTTGTCGTTGAGTCCGGAGTTCATCCCTGGCATCGGATTACCCCGGCAGGCTGGGCAGCGTCGCGTGGGCGGACAGGGACCTGTTGGCAGATTCCATGATCTTGTACACGGCCGCGCGCTGGGCCTCGAGCCTGCGCAACGCCTGCTGCAATGCCGCGGTGTCCGCGGCCTTGGCCTGCGCGCTGTGCGCGGTCAGGATCCGGGCGACGTCCGTCTGCACGTCGATGGCGTCGGGGGCGGCCCAGGCCACCAGGCCGCTGACCACGCGGCCCAGGCGGAAGCTGGCCAGTGACTCCGTGACCTGGTAGCCCTCCAGGTTGTCGAGCAGTTCGTTGTTTGCGGGCGAGCAGTTGCTCGCGCCGGTGTTGGCGATGTAGACCCCGGTCTTCACGTCGTGGCTGGCGCCGGACTCGATCTGCCGCAGCGCGGTCAGCGACTGGGGGACCCCGGCCGCGCAGGACCCGATGTCGGCCTCCATGTCACCCAGGAACGCCCGGAAATCGGTCGCGCGCTCGGTCTGCGAGGGCCGGTGCACCAGCGCGACCAGCACCGTGCCCACCAGCACGGCGGCGACCGCGAGCAGCACCCAGCGGGGGGTGCGGCGGGTGGCCCACCGGGTATGCCGGATCGGCACGTACGGCGGATCCGTGCGCACGGGCGGGCTCACTGGGTTCCGTCCATCAGGGCCACCCCGG
>Ga0318564_10000361_pt1 | contig 13011 bp, 12 predicted proteins | sample GRESIP066b5f20_FD_203479 | JGI IMG/M metagenome (GOLD analysis project Ga0318564, IMG submission 203479) | Tropical soil microbial communities from Luquillo Experimental Forest, Puerto Rico - GRE.SIPMG.066b5f20 | ecosystem: Environmental > Terrestrial > Soil > Tropical forest > Bulk soil...
CGACGACGCGGGCGGCGTCGTCGGCGACGATCTGGTTGTACGTGTCGACGAACCCAGAGGTCGTGTTCGGCGCCTCGTACACCCGGATCTGCGCGTCCGGCGCGATGGCCGAGACGTCCTCGACGTCGAGCGCCGCCTCGCCCGAGCCCGGCCCCGCACCTGCGCCACCGTCGACCTCGACGACCGAGACGCGTGACGAGTGGTCGGCGCCGAAGTAGCAGCTGTCGAACCTGGTCAGGTCGGACGGGACGAACGGCTCGAGCTCGAAGATCGCGATGGTCTGCCCCTGTCCGAGGTCGCCCTGGGCGTAGAGGCCGTCCACGCCGTAGGCGTGCGCGACCTCGTCGTCGGTGATGCCCCCGAAGCCGAGCTCAGTCGCGACGCGCGCCGCCTCGCACGCAGAGGGCGCACCAGGTGCGCTGGTGACCGGCAACGGCGCGGGGAGGCCGTTCGCGCGCGGACGCGCACGCGCGAGCGGGTGGCGCACCATGGCGTCGCGCGCCGCCACGAGATGGTCGAGCCCGACGACGGCCGCGACGTCGGGCGCGACCGCCGCGGGCAGCTCGAGCGCGGTCGTCGCACGACCCGGTGCGCCCCCGGCAAGCCGCACGTCCTCGATGCGCGTCGAGAACGCCCGCTCGAACGCGCCGGCACGGCCGACCACCGGGAGGCGCAGCCCGTTGCCCGTCGGTGCGCCCACGTCGAGCCCGGCACGCCGCAGCACGCCGGTGACGCGGGCGATCGTCGCGGTGGTCGGGCCGAACCGTGCGGCGAACATCCCGGGCGCGAGGTACGCGCCGAAGCGCGCGCTGTGCGGGTCCGTCACGCTCGCGACGAACGTCGCGAGGGCGGCTGGGTCCCGCGGTCGGAGGTACACGCTCGCCGTGAGCTGCTTCGACGGCGCGGTCAGCCCCGTGACGAGCGCGCCACGCGGGATGCGTGCCGCCTCGAGGGCGAGCGGTCGCGGCTGCGCGCGCGCCGTGCCGGCGGAGGAGGCCACGGGGAGGAGCACCGCTGGAAGTGCGACGGCGAGGGAGGCACACGCCGCAAGCCAGCGCCGTCCGCGCACTCGGCCCCCCCGTAGTCGGGACGAGGCCACCATACCCCCGCGCTGTTCGCGCGCAACGATGATTTTCTCGTCGCAGCGACGTCAGTTCACCAGGGTCCGGAGCACCGACCCGGTCGTTGGCGCGAGCTCGGTCACGCGGCTCTGGATCCGGTCGACCACCCACACGTGTCGGGCGTCGGCGAAGACCGCGGGGAACGTGAAGCGGTGCCGGAAGACGTGCACCGTCGTGCCGCCGCGCGCGCGAAGGCCCACGACGAACGCAGGCGACGCCGTGCTGGCGACCCAGATCGTCCCGTCGGTCGCCGCGATCGAGGTGGCGCGCCGGAGCGGGACGGCACCCGTCGAGATCGAGCCGAGGTACCTGCCGGTCGCCGCGCTGAGGACGGTGACCGTGCCGGTGCCGGCGTCCGCCACCAAGAGGTCCGCTCCGTTCGTGGTCGCGGCGACCGGGTGCACCAGGTGGGCCGTCGGTCCGACGACGACCCGAAGCACCCCGCCGGTCGCGCCGCTCAGCTCGGTCAGGGTGCCGTCGGCGCTCACGGCCCAGAGGTCCTGCCCGGCCCGGACGATCGCCACTGCGTGGTCGAGGTGGAACCGGGGGCCCTCCAGGTACCGCGCGAGGCGGCCGTTCCGCTCGACGATCACCGTGATCTTGTCCCCGGCCGCGTCGAGGACGTAGACGTGGCGGTCCACGGCCACGAGCTGGGTCGGGATGGCGAAGTGGAACGTCGGTCCATGGAGGACGTGCCGGAGCGTCCCGGTGGTGGCCGCGAACTCGGTCACCGTGTCGCTGGCCTCGTTCGAGACCCAGACGTCGTTGCCGTACTGGGTGATCGCGTCGGAGTTGTCGAACTTGAACTTGCTGCCCTTGACGTTCAGGAGCTCCCGTCCGCTGTAGGCGCTCAGCTCCAGGACCGAGCTCGAGCCGGTGTTGGCGAGCCAGACCCGCTTCCCGTTCGAGCTGAGGACCGAGGGCACCGAGATCGGCTCGTGCAGGCCCGTGGACCGGGGGGTGGCTGCCCAGGCGGGCGTCGTCGCCAGGACGGCCGCCGCGGCTCCGGCGAGCAGCGCCCGGCCGAGGCGCATCGCGCCTCGGTGCATGGGGGATCGACGTCGGTTCGCGGCGCGCACGGGCGCAACGGTAGGGCGCCACCCGCCCTCGCGGGTGGCATCCCGGTGTGTCGTTTAGACGTCGTCCTTCGCGGGTGCGGCCCCGTCGCCGTTCTCGCCCAGCTCGAGGTTGAGGAACCCCGAGAGCGCCGCGAGCAGGATCCTGATCCACGCGTCCTCGCTGACCGGCCGCTGGTCGAGGTCCCCGAGGACCTTGCCGAGCGTGACCGCCTGCACGAAGAGCGCGACCGCGCGCGGCTCGATGCCCTCGCGAAGCCACCCGCGGTCGCGGAACGCGACGGCCAGCGCCTCCCCGACATCGAGCACCATCGTCTGGGTGGCGCTGATCGACTCGAGCAGCTCTGGTCGCGACGCCGCCGCGCCGATCAGCTCGACGCGACGCAGCCGGCGGGGCGCACGCTCGGGCGACTGGGTGGTCAGGATCAGGCGCTCCAGCCGGTCGGCGAACTCCCGGGGGGTGGTCGCCGTCGCCAGCAGGTCGGCGACGTCGTCGGCGTCGGTCGGGAGCGACTGCAGGAACTGCCGCTCTCGCGCGGCCTTGATGAGCCCCTCACGGCTCTCGAAGTGGTGGTAGAGGGACCCGATCGAGACCCCGGATCTGCGCGACACGTCCGCGAGCCGGAGCGACGCCTCTCCGCCCTCGTCAAGGATCTCGCTCACCACGGTCAACGCCCGCTCCATGGTGGCGGCTCCGCGGGAGCGCACGAGGTGGGGCGGCGCCGCGGGCCTCCGTCTCCCGTCCTGCCCGTCAGTTGCCATAGCCGCCTGCATGCGCTCCACGACCGAAGCGTAGTGACGCGGGCTCACGACGCCCACCTCGGTCTCGTCGCTTTTATCTCCGCGTGCATCTCGCCCCGTGAGGCGCGACGCAGGAGCGGCATCGCGTCACAGGCATCCGATGGCGCAAGCAACATGTCGCGCGCCCCGCGGAGGACGCCGCCGAGCGCGTGCACCCGGGCGTGGGGCCGCAACGATGGCTGCTCGTCGTCGTCGGTCGGGTCGACGCGGACCCCGCAGCTCGCAGCGAGGCTGCCCCCGCGATCGCGGCGTGGAGCGTCAGGCGCCGTCTGACCGAGGCGATCCGAGGCGGTACAGCGGAGGGCCGCGCCGCGGTCGCGGTCGGGTCGACGCGGATCGACGCGTCTGACGCATGCCCCCGGGTGACCGGGTTCGTGGCGCTCACTCGGCGCTCGATGCGATCGACGCGTCCGCGTCGTGACCGAGCGGTCGTCGCACCTGTCCACCTCGTCTTCGGCCGCGGTCGCCCGCTCACGTACGCTCGGCCCCGAGGGCTAGGACCGCCGCCAGAGGGAGGGACGATGACCGACGTCGTGGTGGTCGGGGTGGACGGCTCACCGAACGCGTGGCACGCGCTCGAGTGGGCGGTCGCCGAGGCGAAGCTCCGCGGCGCGACCTTGAAGATCGTCTGCGCCTTCGAGGACCCCACCGCGGCGGTCGGGCTCGGGACCGCGTTCGGAAGCGGCGCGCCCGTGATCGTCGACCCATCGATCGTCGAGGAGGCGGCGAACGATGTCGCGAACGAGGCCGCGGCTCGAGCGAAGGACGTGCCCGTCGAGGTAGTGGCACGGTGCGACCGGCCCGGTGACGTCCTCGCCGAGGAGTCGCGCGGCGCCGCGATGGTCGTGGTCGGCTCTCGCGGCCACGGACGGGTCGGGTCCCTCCTGCTCGGCTCGGTCAGCAACTACGTCGCGCACCACTCGGACTGCCCCGTCGTGATCGTCCCGCCGCCGTCCAGGTGACCCTGGACACGACGCACGCATGCGTCGTGGACCTCGATGGCGTCGTCTGGCTCTCCGGTGCGGCGCTGCCCGGCGCGGTCGAGGGGGTCGCCGCCCTCCGTGCCCGGGGCGTGCCGGTGCTCTTCGCGACCAACAACTCGACGCCCACGATCGGCGACCTGCTCGGCCATCTCGCCGCCATCGGGATCGAGGCGGACCCCGAGGAGGTCGCGACGTCCGGACAGGCCGCCGCGATGCTGCTCGGCGCGGGGCGCCGCGCCTGCGTCGTCGGCGAGGCGGGGCTCCGGGAAGCCCTTGCGGCCGGGGGCGTCGGGTTGGACGAGCAACGCGCCGACGCGGTCGTCGTCGGCCTCGACCGCGCCTTCGACTACGACGCGTGCGACCGGGCGGCGGCGCTCGTTCGCGCGGGCGCGCGCTTCGTGGCGACGAACGCAGACCCCACGCTGCCGACGCCGCGGGGACTCCGTCCCGGCGCCGGCGCCGTGGTCGCCGCGATCGCGGCCGCTTCGGGACGCGAACCCGAGGTCGCGGGCAAGCCCTGCGCGCCCATGGTGCGGCTCGTGACCGAGCGCGGCGCGGTCGGCGCCGTGGTCGGGGATCGCACCTCGACCGACGGCGCGTTCGCCGCAGCGCTCCACGTGCCGTTCGTGCTCGTCGCCTCGAGCGTCGGCGAGCCCCCGCCCACGACGGGGCTCCGCGCCGAGACGCTGCTCGACGCCGTCGACCAGCTCGTGGGGTGAGCACGTCGGTGCCGACAGCGAGCCGATGAGCCGCTCGCCGCGCCGTCCCCTCGAGCAGGTCCTGGTCGACCGCGGCCACGCGGCGAGCCTCGAGCACGCCAGGTCACTCGTCGCCGCGGGGCGCGTCGTCGTCGGCGGGGCGCCCGCGACCTCACCGACCCGGGCGGTGGCCCGCGGCGAGCAGGTTCGGGTGCTCGAGCCGCCGCGGTTCGTGGGTCGTGGGGGAGAGAAGCTCGATGGGGCGCTCGACGCGCTCGGCATCGACGCCGCGGGCCGCCTGGCGCTGGACGTGGGGGCGTCCACCGGCGGGTTCACCGACTGCCTCCTCGCGAGGGGCGCCCGGCGCGTCCTCGCGGTCGACGTCGGTCGCCACCAGCTCCACGAGCGGCTCCGGGCGGACGAGCGCGTCGTGGCGATGGAGGGCACGAACGTGCGCGACCTCGACCTCGGGCGGGTCGCCGAGGCGCTCGGTGGCGCGCCGAGCCTGGTGGTGGCGGACCTGGCCTTCACGTCCCTGCGCCCGCACGCCGCGACGATCGTCGCCGTCTCCGCCGACCGAGCCGACCTCGTCGTGCTCGTCAAGCCCCAGTTCGAGGTGGACCGCGCCACCGCCTCGCGCGGCCGAGGGGTCGTGACCGACCCGACGGCGTGGCGGACGGCGCTCCTCGGGTGCGCCTCATCGTTCGAGGCCGCCGGAGCGGGCATCATGGGCGCTGTGGCCGCCCCGCTCGCCGGCGCGTCCGGCAACGTCGAGTTCTTCCTGCATGCGGTGACGGGTGCCGGCACCCCGCCGGGCATCGACGCAAGGATCGAGATGGCGGTGGCGGCCGCCGCCACCAGGTGACCGACGTCCTCATCGTCGTCCACGGCGCGCACGAGGACGCCGTCGCCCTGGCCGAGACGACCGCCGCGCGCCTTGCGGCCTCCGGGGCGCGACCGCAGGTCGCGAGGCTCGAGGGGCGGCCCGTCGAGGCGACCATCAGCGGCGCGCCGACCGAGGTGGACCTCGTGGTCTCGCTCGGCGGTGACGGGACGTTCCTCCGAGCGGCCCGCTTCGCGAGGGGGACCGGGTGCCCGGTCCTCGGGGTCAACTTCGGTCGGCTCGGCTATCTCCTCGAGGTCGCGCCGGACGAGTTCGAGCAGGTCCTCGACGACGCGATCCGCGGCACCGCACTGGTCGAGGAGCGCCTCGGCCTCATCGTGAGCGCCCCGGGGCTCTCGGGCTTCGCCCTGAACGAGCTCGTCCTCGAGAAGACGGTGCCCGGTCACATGGTGCGGCTCGACGCGACCGTCAACGGCGAGCACCTCCTCACCTACGCGGCGGACGGCGTCGTCGTCTCCACGCCGACCGGCTCCACCGCCTACAACCTCTCGGCCGGCGGGCCGGTCGTCTCGCCCGGGCTCGGCGTCCTCGTGCTGACCCCGGTGGCCCCGCACTTCACGATCGATCGCTCGATCGTGCTCGGTCCCGACGAGGTCGTCGAGCTCACCGTCCTCGAGGACCGTCCGGCGGTGCTGGTCGCCGACGGCTCCCTCCTCGGTCAGCTCGACCCCGGGGCGACGGTCGCCATCCGCCGCGACCCGGTGCCGGTCCGCGTCGTCGTCGGTGCGCGGCACGGCGTCGGGGGGCGGCTCCGCGCCAGCCTGCGCGAGGGCCACGCCTAGTGCTCGCGACGCTCCGGATCGTCAACCTGGGAGCCGTCGACGACGTCGTGCTCGAGCTGGACGAGGGGCTGACGGTGCTCACAGGGGAGACCGGCGTGGGCAAGACGCTCCTCATCGAGGCGCTCCACCTCGTCCTCGGTGGTGCGGACCGGGGCGTCCCGGTGCGCGACCGGGAGCGGCCGAGCCGCGTCGAGGCGCTCTTCTCCGACGGACCGGACGAGGTCGTCCTCGCGCGGGAGCGCAGCACCGGAGGCAGGTTGCGCGCGACGATCGACGGCGCGACGGCCTCGGCCGCCTCGCTCTCGGAGCGGGCAGCGGCGCTGTGCGAGCTGCACGGTCAGCACGAGCACCAGGTGCTCCGCGCCGCCGGCGCGGCGCGCGCCCTGCTCGACCAGTCCGGCGGCATCGACGACGGCGAGGTCCGCCGGCTTCGCGCCACCGTCGCCGAGCTCACCAGGGCGCGCGATCGGCTGGGTGGCGACGCCGACCAGCGGGCCCGTCGGATGGAGATCGCCGCCCATGAGGCAGCCGAGATCGACGCCCTCGAGCCCACCGGGCCCGACGAGGTGGAGCAGCTCCTCGAGGAGGCCGGGAGCGCCGCGGCGGTGATCGAGGGGCGCGACGCGCTGCGGTCGGCGCTCTCCCTGATCGCCGACGAGGGCGACGATCCGAGCGCGCAGGGCATGCTCGCGGCCGCGCGCGCGGCCATCCCGCGCGCCATGGAGGCGCGCCGCGCGGAGGTCACGGTGCTCGCGGAGCGGGTGGGCGAGCTCGCCGCCGGGCTGCGGGCCGACATGGAGGCGGTGGAGGGCGACCCCGAGCGGCTCGAGACGCTCGAGGCCCGCATCGCCTCGCTCCAGGCCCTGGTGCGCAAGCACGGCCGGACGCTCGCCGACGTCCTCGCGCGCCGCGAGGCGCTCGCCCTGGAGCTCGACCAGCTGCGGGCCGACGAGGCGCGATCAGGGACCCTCGACCGCGAGCTCCGGGCCGCGACCGTGGCGCTCGCGGCGGCGGAGGCGGCGACGGCGCGGGCTCGGGCTGAGACGGGCGCGGCGCTCGGCGTCGAGGTGTGCGCACGGCTGGGGCCGCTCGCCCTGCCCCGCGCCCGCTTCGACGTCGTCGTCAGCGGCCCCGCGGGGGAGCACGTCACGTTCCGCTTCGCCGGGTCGGGCGCGTTCGAGCCGTCCCCGCTGGCCGAGGCGGCGAGCGGCGGGGAGCTGAGCCGGGTGATGCTCGCGCTCACCCTCGCCACCCAGGCAGCCGCCTCCTGCGTCGTCTTCGACGAGGTCGATGCCGGCGTCGGCGGTGTGACGGCGCGCGCGCTGGCTGCGTGCCTCGCAGAGCTCGCGACGAGGCGGCAGGTGCTCGTGGTCACCCACCTGGCAACCGTCGCGGTCGCCGCGGCGCACCACCTGGTCGTCAGCGCGCCCGAGCGACCGGACGGTCCGGCGAGGGTCGCCGGGGTGACAGGCGACGCGCGGGTCGCCGAGATCGCGCGCATGCTCGCGGGCGACCCGGAGGACCCCGTCGCGCGCGAGCACGCGACATCGCTGCTCGCGGGGGATCCTGCAGTCGCGTGACAGCCATCGTCTAGCGTAGATCCGTGCGGGTCCCGGGTCCCCCGAGACGATGAGCAAGTTCGTCTTCGTCACCGGGGGGGTCTCCTCCTCGCTCGGCAAGGGCCTCACCGCCGCATCGCTCGGCCGCCTTCTCAAGTCGCGCGGGCTTCGCGTGACGATGTGCAAGCTGGACCCCTACATCAACGTCGACCCGGGCACGATGAACCCAGGCGAGCACGGTGAGGTGTTCGTCACCGACGACGGCGGGGAGACCGACCTCGACCTCGGGCACTACGAGCGGTTCATCGACGTGGCGCTCAACCGGAACTCGAACACGACCACCGGGTCGATCTACTCGAACGTGATCGCCAAGGAGCGGCGGGGCGACTACCTCGGCAAGACGGTCCAGGTGATCCCGCACGTGACCGACGAGATCAAGGAGCGGATCCGCCGCCTCGCCTCCGAGGACACCGACGTCGTCATCGTGGAGATCGGCGGGACCGTCGGCGACATCGAGATCGTGCCGTTCGTCGAGGCGATCCGGCAGTTTCGCAGCGATGTCGGCGCGCGCAACGTCTGCTACGTCCACCTCACCCTGGTGCCGTACCTCGCGGCCAACGGCGAGCAGAAGACCAAGCCGACGCAGCACTCGGTCACCGAGCTCAGGAGCCGAGGCATCCAGCCGCACGTGATCGTCTGCAGGAGCGACCAGCCGATCTCGGACGGGCTGAAGCGGAAGATCTCGCTGCTCTGCGACGTCCCGATCGAGGGCGTGATCTCGGCGGTGGACGCGCGGAGCATCTACGAGATCCCACTGGTCCTGCACGAGGAGGGCCTCGACCGGTACGTGTGCGACGCGCTCGACCTCGACGTCGACGCGCACCCGATCGACCTCGCACGCTGGGAGTCGCTGGTCGAGGGCGTCGAGGCCGCGGAGGCGACGGTGCGGATCGGCATCGTCGGGAAGTACGTGAACATGCCCGACGCCTACCTCTCGGTCGTCGAGGCCGTGCGCCACGCCGGGTTCGAGCACCGCGCGCGCGTCGAGGTGCACTGGATCGACGCCGAGCTCGTGCCGGACCACGTTGACGAGGACCGGCTCGCGTCGCTCGACGGCATCATCGTGCCCGGTGGGTTCGGCGAGCGCGGCGTCGAGGGGATGGTCGCCACGGCCGGGATCGCACGGCGCCTGTCCATCCCGTACCTGGGGATCTGCCTCGGGCTGCAGGCCGCCGTCGTCGAGGTCGCGCGCAACCTCGCGGGGCTCGAGGGCGCGAACTCCACCGAGATCGACGTGGCGACCCCGCACCCGGTCATCGCGCTCATGGCCGAGCAGAGCGACGTCGTCGACAAGGGCGGCACGATGCGGCTCGGCGCGTACCCCGCGATGCTCGACGCGGGGAGCCAGGTCGCGAAGCTCTACGGGACCGAGGTCGTCTCGGAGCGGCACCGCCATCGGTACGAGTTCAACTCCCGCTACCGGTCGCGCCTCGAGGACGCCGGGCTGCGCTGCAGCGGGACGTCGCCGGACGGACGGCTCGTCGAGTTCATCGAGCTGCCCGCGCACCCCTACCTGGTGGGCACCCAGGCGCACCCGGAGTTCAAGTCCCGGCCGGACCGCCCCCACCCGCTCTTCCTCGGCCTCGTCGAGGCCGCGCTCCAGCGCGCAGAGGGCCGGGACCCGCACCTGCTGGACGTCGCCGCGCTCGGCTGATGGGGGCGTTCGCCCCGAGGGTGGTCGGGAGCGAGCAGCTCGCGACGAGCCGGGTGTTCGACGTCGTCGCGCTCGACCTCGACGCGGACGGGGCTCGGTTCCGCCGGGTCGTGGCCCGACACCGCGGTGCCGTCGCGGTCCTCGCGTACGCCGACGGGGAGGTCGTGCTGCTCCGCCAGTGGCGCGCGCCGCTCGCTCGCGAGGTCCTCGAGATCCCCGCAGGCACGCGCGACGTCGTGGGCGAGGACCCCGAGGCCACCGCCCGCCGTGAGCTGGAGGAGGAGACCGGGTTGCGCGCCTCCTCGCTCGAGCGGCTCTGCGAGGTGCTGAACGCGCCCGGCTGGTCCGACCAGCGCACGATCGTCTTCCTCGCGACCGGGCTCGCCGAGGTCCCCCGCCGCCCGAGCGGGCCGGAGGAGGAGGCGAGCGAGGTCGTCCGGCTCCCGCTCGCCGACGCGGCGGCGATGGCGACCGGGCCCGACCCGTGCGACGCCGTCACCGCCGTCGCGCTCCTCGCGCTCGCGGCGCGGCCGCGCTCGTGACCGCGCTGCCCGCGCCCGCCGAGGAGTACCTCTCCTGGCTCGCCGTCGAGCGGGGGCGCGCGCCCGCCACGCTCGCGGCGTACCGCCGCGACCTCCGGGTGCTGACCGGGTGGCTTGCCGACCGCGGGGTGGCCGTGGAGGCCGCGCGCACCGCGGACCTCGAGGCGTTCCTGGAGATGGCGAGCGGCTCCGCGCGGGCCGCCTCGACGGTCGCTCGGATCGCCGCCACCGTGCACGGGCTCTACGCCTTCCTGCTCCAGGAGGGGACGGTGGAGACGGACCCGGCGGCCGCCCTCGCGCCGCACCGCGCCTCGACCCGCCTGCCGGTCGTGCTCACCGAGCCGCAGGTGGCCGCCCTCCTCTCGTCGCCGGCGACCGACGACCCCGCCGACGTCCGCGACCGGGCGGTGCTCGAGTGCCTCTACGGCACCGGCGTGCGCGTCTCGGAGCTCGTCGGCCTCGACGTCGGCGACGTCGACTTCGAGGAGGAGCTGCTCCGGGTCACCGGCAAGGGCGCGAAGCAGCGGCTGGTGCCGCTCGGGCGCGCGGCTGCCTCGGCGCTCCGCGCGTGGCTGGACGGGCCCCGGTGGACGTGGCTCGCCGCCGCCCGCGGGCCGACCGACGGACGCGCGGTCTTCTGCAACCATCGCGGCCGCCGCCTCACGCGACAGGGCGTCGACCTCGTCGTACGGCGCCACGCGCGCCGCGTCGGGCTGCCCGCCGCCACGAGCGCGCACACCCTGCGGCACACCTGCGCCACGCACATGCTCGAGCGCGGTGCGGACGTCCGGGTGATCCAGGAGCTGCTCGGCCACGCCTCGGTGGCGACCACCCAGCGGTACACGGCGGTCGCTCCTGCCCACCTCGTGGCCGCCTACCGGGCGGCCCACCCGAGGGCGGGCGACGTCGTGGCAAAGCCCTAGGCTTGCCGCGTGGCAGACACCTACAGTGCCCAGACCGAGGTGCTCGAGTCCGAGCGCTCGCGGCTGCTCGCGCAGCTCGACGAGCTCGGGTTCGGCCCGAACGGCTCTCTGACGTACGACACCAACTTCGCCGACTCGTCCCAGGTGACCGCGGAGCGCGGCGAGGCCGAGCGCCTGGCGGCGGACCTCCACGACTCCCTTGCGGACGTCGACGACGCGCTCAACCGCCTCGCGGCGGGCACGTACGGGCAGTGCGAGCGGTGCGGGAAGCCGATCTCCGAGGCGCGGCTCGAGGCCATGCCGACGGCCCGACGCTGCCTGGACTGCGCGAAGCTGCCCTGACCCGCAGGCACGCCCGCACCCGCGGCGCGGAAGGCGCCTGATCGATGCCGACCCTCACCGAGCAGCGGCTCGTCGTCTACGGGATCCTCTTCGGCTCGATCATCCTCCACGAGATCAGCCACGGGTGGGTGGCCCTCGCGCTCGGCGACGACACGGCGAAGCGGGCCGGGCGCCTCACGCTCAACCCGATCCCGCACATCGACCCCATCGGGTCCATCCTCGTGCCCGGGCTCCTGCTGATCACGAACGCCGGGTTCATCTTCGGGTGGGCGAGGCCGGTCCCGGTCAACGTCGCCAGGCTCCGCCACCCACGCAACGACGCGGTCCTCACCGGGCTCGCAGGACCGGCCATGAACCTGGTCCTCGTCGCGATCGCGTACGTGCTGCTGCGCCACCTGATCCAGCCCGCGTCGTTCTGGCCGGCGTTCCTCCTCTTCTACCTGGGGCTGCTCAACCTCATGCTCGCGATGTTCAACCTGCTCCCGATCCCGCCGCTCGACGGGAGCTCGGTCGTCGAGCGGCTCGTGCCCGCGCGCTACTACGGCCACTACCTCGCGTTCGTCCGGCCGTACACGCTGCCGATCGTGTTCCTGCTCGTGATCGTGGGCCAGCGGACCGGCGTCTACGGCCACGCGATCGACACGCTCTACGCCCACTGGGCGAGCGCGACGGGCTACTTCCAGTAGGGGTCCGTCACGGGGCGACCAGCCCCATACGGCCCGCCGCCTCCGCGTACTTGGGCGCGGCCATCGCGTGGGCGCGCGCCGCGCCGTCGGCGAGGACGCGCATGAGCTCGCCGCGGTCGGCGGCCACCTCGTCGCGGCGCGCGCGCAGCGGGGCGAGCACCGAGACGAGCGCGTCGGCCACGTCGTCCTTGAGCGGCCCGTAGGCGGGGTACTTCGCCGCGAGCGCGCGGGGGTCGTCGCCGGTGACCGCGGCGAGGATCTCGAGGAGGTTGGAGACGCCGGGCTTCTCGGCCGGGTCGTAGCGGACCTCGCCGTCGGTGTCGGTCACCGCGCGGCGGATCTTCCTGCGGATCGCCTCGTCGTCGTCGAACATCCCGAGCAGGCCGAGCGCCGAGGCCTCCGACTTCGACATCTTCCTCGTCGGGTCCTGCAGGTCCATGATCCGCGCCCCGGCGGAAGGCACGAACGCCTCCGGCACCACGAAGGTCTCGCCGAACCGGTTGTTGAACCGCTCCGCGATCTCGCGGGCGAGCTCGAGGTGCTGGCGCTGGTCGTCCCCGACCGGGACGAGCTCGGTGTCGTAGAGCAGGATGTCGGCCGCCATCAGCGCGGGGTAGGTCAGCAGCCCGCCGCGGACGACCTCGTGGCGATCGGCCTTCTCCTTGAACTGCGTCATCCTGCGCAGCTCGCCGAAGGTCACGGTGCACTCGAGGAGCCAGGAGAGCCGGGCGTGCTCGGGGACGTGGCTCTGGACGAACACGGTGCAGACGCTCGGGTCGAGCCCCGCTGCGAGCAGCCCGGCTGCCGCCCGCAGCGTCAGCTCGCGCAGCGACTCGGGGTCGACGTCGACGGTCAGCGCGTGCAGGTCGACGAGGCAGTA
>Ga0318564_10000365_pt1 | contig 12970 bp, 10 predicted proteins | sample GRESIP066b5f20_FD_203479 | JGI IMG/M metagenome (GOLD analysis project Ga0318564, IMG submission 203479) | Tropical soil microbial communities from Luquillo Experimental Forest, Puerto Rico - GRE.SIPMG.066b5f20 | ecosystem: Environmental > Terrestrial > Soil > Tropical forest > Bulk soil...
GTCTACCTCGGCGTCGAGCGCCTTGTCGGCCAGCGCCTCGGCGGCGTCGTCGGCCACGAACACCCGGGCACCGTTGGTCTCGATCACCTGGTCACCCTCGGCCGGTGTCTCGGCCAGCGTCAGCTGGAACGGCGGGACGCCCTGGCCCTGGCCCATGATGCGCAGGCCGGTTTCGGGCGACTGCTCCGGCTGTGAGGTCAGGGCCCGGATGGCCGTGACCGCGTTATCGGTGAGCGTGAGCATGATCTGCTCCTCCCGTTGGGTTGTCGGCTGCTCGGGAGTTGTGCCCCCTACCCAGCCGACGCGGTCGCATGCGTGGTCGCCGTGAAACCTCCGCGCAGCGGCAGGCCGGACAGGGCCCTGGCCGGGCCGCAGGCTGGCACGATCATGGTCCAGCGCGGTGGCGCTGCCGTAGCTGGTGCGGCCGGCCGGGTAGGGTCGGCACCGACCACGATCGAGGGGCGCTCAGAGGTGACGCGAGCCGGCAGCGAGGCGAAGACCGGCGCGAACGCACCCGCTGACCAGCAGGGGCGCATCCTCACCGTGCCGAACGCGATCAGCGTGGCCCGGCTGGCGGGCGTGCCGGTCTTTCTCTGGCTGGTGCTCGGCCCCCACGCGGATGGCTGGGCGGTCGCCCTGCTCATCGTGGCCGGGCTGTCCGACTGGCTGGACGGGGTGATCGCCCGCGCCTGGAACCAGCAGAGCCGGCTGGGGCAGGTGCTCGACCCGACCGCCGACCGGCTCTACATCGCCGCCACGCTGATCGGGCTGGCCGTCCGCGCGATCATCCCCTGGTGGCTGGTGGGCGTGCTGGTGGCCAGGGAACTCGTGCTCGGGGTGGCGCTGCTGGTGCTGCGCCGGCACGGGTACGGCCCGCTGCAGGTCAGCCTGGTGGGCAAGACGGCCACGCTGTGCCTGCTGTACGCGTTCCCGCTGCTGTTCCTCGGCGACCACGCGGGAACGCCGGCCCTGGTGGCGCGGGTCATCGGCTGGGCCTTCGCGATCTGGGGGACCGCCCTGTACTGGTGGGCCGCCGTCCTCTACCTGGAGCAGGCGCGCCGCCTGGTCCGGCCGCCGGGCGGGCGCGATGAAATGATGGGGGACGCACCGGGTTAGCGGGAGGGAGACGGGTCGCAGGTGAAGGCAGTGGTGATGGCGGGCGGGGAGGGCACCCGGCTGCGCCCGATGACCGCCAACCAGCCCAAGCCGCTGCTGCCGGTGGTGAACAAGCCGATCATGGAGCATGTGTTGCGGCTGCTCAAGCGGCACGGCTTCACCGAGACGGTGGTGACGGTCCAGTTCCTGGCCTCGCTGGTCCGCAATTACTTCGGCGACGGCGAGGACGTCGGCATGAGCCTGCAGTACGCCACCGAGGACATGCCGCTGGGGACGGCCGGCAGCGTGAAGAACGCCGAGGACGAGCTGCGGGCCAGCCCGTTCCTGGTGATCTCCGGCGACGCCCTCACCGACATCGACCTGTCCGCCATGGTCAGCTACCACAAGAAGAACGGCGCGCTGGTCACCGTCGCCCTCAGCCGGGTGCCCAACCCGCTCGAGTTCGGGATCATCATCGTGGGGGAGGACGGCCGCATCCAGCGGTTCCTGGAGAAGCCGACCTGGGGGCAGGTCTTTTCCGACACGGTGAACACCGGCATTTACGTAATGGAGCCCGAGGTGCTGGCCGAGGTGCCGGCCGGCGTTTCCGTGGACTGGTCGGGGGACGTTTTCCCGCGGCTGCTGAAGGAGGGCGCGCCGCTGTACGGCTGGATCGCCGACGGGTACTGGGAGGACGTCGGCAGCCACGAGAGCTACCTCAAGGCGCAGGCGGACGTGCTGTCCGGCCGGGTCGAGACGGAGATGGACGGGTTCGAGGTCTCACCCGGGGTGTGGGTCAGCGAGGGCGCCGAGGTCGACCCGGAGGCGCTGCTGTCCGGGCCGCTGTGCATCGGCGACTACGCCAAGATCGAGGCCGGGGCCCAGCTCCGCGAGTTCACCGTGGTCGGCAGCAACGTGGTGGTCAAGGAGGGCGCGTTCCTGCACCGGGCCGTGGTGCACAACAACGTCTACGTCGGCCAGGGGACCACCCTGCGCGGCTGTGTCATCGGCAAGAACACCGACGTCATGGGCTCGGCCCGGATCGAGGAGGGCGCGGTCGTCGGGGACGAGTGCGTGATCGAGCCGGAGGCCTACGTCTCGGCCGCGGTGAAGGTCTACCCGTTCAAGACCATCGAGGCGGGCGCGGTGGTCAACACCAGCGTCATCTGGGAGTCACGCGGGCAGCGCACCCTGTTCGGCCCGCGCGGGGTCTCCGGCCTGATCAACGTGGAGATCACCCCGGAGCTGTGCGTCCGGCTGGCCAGCGCGTACGCGACCACCCTGAAGAAGGGCGCGGTCGTCACCACCTCGCGTGACGTCTCCCGGGCGGCCCGCGCGTTCAAGCGCGCGGTGCAGGGCGCGCTCAACGCCAGCGCCATCGACGTCGTGGACCTCGAGGCGCAGCCGCTCCCGGTGGCGAGGTTCCAGACCTCCCACAGCGACTGCAGCGGCGGCATCGCGCTGCGCACCACCGCGGGCGACCCGCAGTCGATCGACATCATCTTCCTCGACGAGCGCGGGGCCGAGCTGTCCCAGGCCGCGGCGCGCAAGCTGGAGCGCGTGTTCTCCCGGCAGGAGTACCGGCGCGCCTTCCCGGGCGAGATCGCCGAGCTGAGCTACCCGTCGCGGGCGGTGGAGTCCTACACGGCCGAGCTGCTGCGGTCCGTGGACATGACGGGCGTGCGGGAGGCCGGCCTCAAGGTGGTGGTGGACTGCGCCGGCGGCACCGCCTCGCTGGTGCTGCCCGAGCTGCTGGGGCGGATCGGGGTCGAGGTGCTGACGGTCAACAACCGCCTCGATGAGGAGTCGCCGACGCAGAGCCTGGCGCAGCTGCGGGCCGGCATGCAGCGCCTGTCGGAGCTCGTCGCCTCGTCCCGGGCCGCGTTCGGGGTCCGGTTCGACCAGGTCGGCGAGCGGATCCAGCTGGTCGACGACAGGGGCGCCATGGTCAGCGACGACCGGGCGCTGCTGGTGGTGCTCGACCTCATCGCGGCCGAACGGCACTCGGGGCAGGTCGCCCTGCCCGTCACCACCACCCGGGTGGCCGAGCGGGTGGGCCGTTTCCACGACGTGAAGGTGGTGTGGACACCTACCTCGCAGCACGGCCTCACCCAGGCGACCGCGGCCGACGACATGATCTTCGGCGCGGACGGGCGGGGCGGGTTCGTGGTACCCGAGTTCAGCCGGACCATCGACGGCATCGCGGCGTTCGCCCGCCTGCTCGGGCTGGTCGCACGGACCAGGCTCACCCTCAGCCAGATCGACGCCCGGATCCCCCGGGCGCATCTGCTCAAGCGCTCGATGCCCACGCCATGGGCGGCCAAGGGCAGCGTCATGCGCACCGTGGTGGAAGCGGCCGGCGACCGGGAGATGGACACCACCGACGGCGTGCGGGTGGTCGAGCCCGACGGCGGCTGGGTGCTCGTGCTGCCCGACCCCGCGGACGCGGTCACGCACCTGTGGGCGGAGGGCGGCGACGCCGACGCCGCCCAGGCGCTGCTGGACGCCTGGGCCGCGGTCGCCGAACGGGCCGGAGCCTGACCCTGGCCGGCAGCGGCGAGGGCGATCGCGGCAAGGCCTCGCGAGGCCGGCCGAGTGGCCGGCGCGGATACCCTGCACGTGAGAGAATTCCAGTTCATCTGCTGCCAGCCGTGAACGCGCCGGAGGTTCGACCTGATGTGGCGGAGGCGTCGTGACCATGCCCCTGACGACCACCGGGGAGCGGCACCGGATACCGGGGTTGATACGAGGCAGCCCTGGAGCTGGCGAGGGCTGCTGGGGCGCCGCCGCAGGAATGCGTGGCGCATGGACCGGGCGCCCGCTTCGCAGGTAGCGTGGGCGAACGTACCTGAGCTGACGCCGAGAGCCGCGCATGCGGGCGTGGTTCCCGGCCCGAGCCCACTTCCGGCGGACGAGAGGCTGGGCCACGACATGCCGCGCGTCTACTGCACCCGCTGCGGGCAGGAGAACCCCGAGGTTGCCCGGTTCTGTTCGCATTGCGGGATGCCGCTGGCGCGCGGCGGAGGCGAGCGGCCGGGGGAGAGCACGTCGACGATCTCGCTCGGCACGGAGCCGGCCGAGGCGGAAATGGACGAGCCGCTCGCCGACTCCGCGGCGGTGGAGGCGCTGCCCCTGGGCAGCGCCCTGCTGGTGGTGAAGCGCGGCCCCAATGCGGGCAGCCGGTTCATGCTCGACACCGATCTCACCACCGTCGGCCGGCACCCGGAGAGCGACATCTTTCTCGATGACGTGACGGTGTCGCGCCGTCACGCAGAGTTCTACCGGCATCCGCGCGGCTTCACCGTGCGCGACGTGGGCAGCCTGAACGGGACCTACGTGAACCGGGAGCGGATCGAGGAAGCCGATCTGAACGACGGTGACGAGGTCCAGGTGGGCAAGTTCCGGCTGATGTTTCTCGCCGGGCGGCGCTCCCACGCCGACCGTGGCGGGGGTGCACAGGTAGGGGCATGAGTGCTGAGCCTGCCCGGGCGTATTTCGGGATCGGAGAGGTGCTGGCCCAGCTGCGCGCCGAGTTTCCCGACGTGAGCGTCTCGAAGATCCGTTTCCTGGAGACCGAAGGGCTCATCCAGCCCGCCCGTTCGCCCTCCGGCTACCGGAAATTCGGCCCGGCCGACGTGGAGCGGCTGCGCTACATCCTCACCGCCCAGCGGGACCGCTACCTGCCGCTGCGCGTCATCAAGGATCAGCTCGACGCCGACGGGCAGGACGACGGCACCGGCCGGGTGCGGCCCCACCCGGCGCTCACGGACCGCCCCGCTGGCCCCGCGCCGCTCACCCGGCGGGATCTGCTGGAGGCGACCGGCCTGGACGAGGCACGGCTGGCCGAACTGGAGGACTTCGGGCTGGTCCGGCGCAGCGGCCGGCACTACGGGCACGACGCGCTGGCCGCCACCCGCGCCATCGTGGCGCTCGACCGTTACGGCGTCCAGGCCCGGCACCTGCGGGTACTGCGCGCTTCAGCCGAACGGGAGACCGCGCTGATCGAGCAGGTGGTCGCCCCCATCCTGCGCCAGCGCACCCCGGGGGCGCGGGACCGGGCAGGCCAGACCGCGCGGGAGATCGCCGCCGTCACCCTGCAGCTGCACGCCGCCCTGATGCAGGCGGCGCTGGCCGACGCCGGTTTCGGCGATCCGCACCCGGCGCAACCGGGCCGGCCGGATGCCTGAGCGCAGGGCGCGGGCCTCGCCGCGCGGCAGGCGGGTGTACGTTGACAGGAGAAGGCCTTCATTAGATTCAGGACGCTGGCCGCGTCCGGCGTAGGTGAGGACGGAGCCGCTGTGAGGAAGATGGAGGTCGTTGGCGTCCGGGTCGAGATGCCCACGAACCAGCCCATCGTCCTGCTCAAGGAGGTGCAGGGGGAGAGGTATCTGCCGATCTGGATCGGCCCGGTCGAAGCCACCGCGATCGCGTTCGCGCAGCAGGGAATGGTGCCGGCCCGGCCGCTGACCCACGACCTGTTCCGTGACGTCCTCGAAGCGCTCGGTGTGCAGCTGAACACGGTCAACATCACCGCGCTGCGGGACGGCATCTTCTTCGCTGACCTCATCTTCTCCAACGGGAAGGAAGTGAGCGCCCGGCCATCGGACTCGATCGCCCTCGCGCTCCGGACCGGTGCGTCGATCTTCGCGAGCGAGGAGATCCTGGACGAGGCCGGTGTCGCCATCCCGGACGAGCAGGAGGACGAGGTCGAGAAGTTCCGCGAGTTCCTGGACACCATCACTCCGGAGGACTTCGGCCGGTCGACCTGAAGGCGACGCGCCGTGGGAGGTCATTGACCCACCCGGGCAGGTCGGCCTAGCGTGCGAAACGAGTACCCAGGGTGGCCAGCTCCGGGGCGGAGGCGGGTGTGGCGGTAACCGAGAAGGACGGCGGCCAGCCGCGCGAGCACGGCGCGGCGATCGAGCGCGCCGGCGAGCAGGGTCTCCTGTTCGGCGAGGACCTCGCCGCCCACCCCGAGAACGTCGGGTACCGCGGCCCGACCGCCTGCGCCGCCGCCGGGATCACCTACCGCCAGCTCGACTACTGGGCGCGCACCGGCCTGGTGGAGCCCAGCGTCCGGGCCGCGCACGGGTCGGGGTCGCAGCGGCTCTACAGCTTCCGCGACATCCTGGTGCTCAAGGTCGTCAAGCGCCTGCTCGACACCGGCATCTCGCTGCAGCAGATCCGCGCCGCCGTCGACCACCTGCGGGACCGCGGCACCGGGGACCTGGCCGGGCTCACCCTCATGAGCGACGGCGTCAGCGTCTACGAGTGCACCTCCCCGACCGAGGTGGTGGACCTGCTGGCCGGCGGGCAGGGCGTGTTCGGGATCGCGCTCGGCCGGATCTGGCAGGAGGTCGACGGCACGCTCGCCGAGCTCCCCTCGGAGCCCGCCGACGAGCTCGGGGACCAGCGGGCCAGCGCGGACGGCACCGGCGGCCAGGACGAGCTCGCCCGGCGCCGCGCCAAGCGCATTGGCTGACCACCCCCGGCGCACGGTTACCCAGTGCGGTTGGGTAGGGTTCCGGGCGTGACGGCGGCCATCGAGGTGCGGGACCTCCGGAAGTCCTACGGGGACCTGCGGGCCGTGGACGGGGTGACGTTCGAGGTCGGCCACGGCGAGTTCTTCGGCATCCTCGGCCCGAACGGGGCGGGGAAGACCACCACCCTGGAGATCATCGAGGGCTTGCGCGAGCCGGACGGCGGCGAGGTGACCGTGCTGGGCCTGCGGCCGTGGCCGCGGAACCCGGCGCTGCTGCCCCAGATCGGCGTCCAGCTGCAGGCGACGTCGTTCTTCGAGCGGCTCACCGCCCGCGAGCAGCTGCGGACCTTCGCCGACCTGTACCAGGTGCCGGCCCGGCGCGCCGACGAGATGCTGGAGGTGGTCGGCCTGACCAGCGTGGCCGCGACCCGCACCGAGAAGCTCTCCGGCGGCCAGGCGCAGCGGCTGTCGATCGCCTGCGCGCTGGTCCACCGCCCCGACGTGCTGTTCCTCGACGAGCCGACCGGGGCGCTGGACCCGCAGGCCCGCCGGAATCTGTGGGACCTGCTGCGGGCCATCGCCGCGGAGGGCCACACGGTGGTGCTCACGACCCACCACATGGACGAGGCGGAGACGCTCTGCCAGCGGGTAGCGATCATGGACCACGGCAAGATCCTGCAGATCGGCGCGCCCGCCGCGCTGATCCGGGAGCTGGCGCACCCGGTCCGGATCAGCATCGAGTCGGGGGCGCTCGGCCAGGAAGAGGCGCGGGCGGTCGCCGACGGCGCCACGGTCGCCGACGACGGTGTGTCCCTCACCTTCACCACCACCGAGCCCGCCCCGGTCCTCGAACGGCTCGCGGACCGCGACGCGCTCGCCGGGCTGCAGGTGGCCGGGGCCTCGCTGGAGGACGTCTTCCTCCAGCTCACCGGGCGGGAGTACCGGGCGTGACCACGAGCAGGACACCCGCGCCGCCGACCGAGGCAGGCCGGTCCGGCCCGGCCAGCGCGGCCCGCCGGGGAGTGAACTGGCAGGGCTTCCGGAGCCTGTCCCGGGCCATGTTCCGCGGCTTCGTCCGGGACCGGGCGGCCCTGTTCTTCACGATCTTGTTCCCGGTCCTGTTCCTCCTGCTGTTCGGCTCGATCTACAAGAGCAGCAGCACGCCCAAGATCAACGTGGTCGAGGTGGGCCGGGTCAGCGTGCTCGACCAGGCGCGGGCGGGCAGCCACGGCCAGCTGGACAAGGTGCTCACGGTTACCCACACCACCAGCCTGCCGCACGCCCTGTACGAGGTCCGGCAGGCCAGCGTCGACGCGGCCGTGCAGCAGCAGGGCGGCAGGCTCATCGTCCACTATTCGATCGCCAACCCCACCACGGCGGGCGTGGTGCAAAGCGTGTTCGCCGGGATCGTGGAGGCGGCGAACCAGGCCGCGTCGGGCAAGCCGCCCGCCTACCAGCTGGCCACCCAGCAGGTGGAGGACAAGTCGATCAAGCCGATCCAGTACCTGACGCCGGGACTGCTCGGCTGGGCCATCGCCTCCGGCGGCGCGTTCGCGGCCGCGCTCACCCTGGTCGGCTGGCGCAAGAACAAGCTGCTGCGCCGGCTCCGGCTCGCGCCGGTCGGCACGACGTCGATCGTCACCGCCCGGATCGCGGTGAGCGTCGCGGTCGCGATCGTCGAGACGTTCGTGTTCATCGCCATCGCCACCACTCCCTACTTCGGGCTCAAGCTCACCACCTACTGGTGGATGGCGATCCCGGTGGTCATCTGCGGCACGCTCGCCTTCATGTCCATCGGGCTGCTGGTGGGGGCGCTGGCCAAGACGCAGGAGGCGGCCACCGCCATCGTGAACCTGATCGTGCTGCCGATGGCGTTCCTGGGCGGGGCGTTCATCCCGCTCGCGCTCGCGCCGCAGTGGATCGTGAAGGTCTCCTACGTGATGCCGCTTCGCTACCTGGTCGTCGGCATGCAGAACGTGATGGCCCGCGGCGACGGCCCGGCCTCCGCGCTGCCCGCCATGGGCATCCTGCTCGGGTTCGCCGCCGTGCTCACCGTGATCGCGATCCGGGTGTTCCGGTGGGACGAGATATGACCCAATATGACCCTTGCCCTCGGGTAAGCTCGGGATAGCCGGCGACACCGCCCGGGAGAGATCCCGCGCCGCCAGCGCGGGGCGCCGAAGGGGCAACCTCCCCGGAACCTCTCAGGCACCAAGGACCGGGCGGGACAGGCGTCTCTGGAGTCGTGGGGCCCAGCGGGGACGACGACAGAGGGGGAGGACCACGGGCGGGTGCGCAGCACCCGGCGCCGCTCCCTCTCTGGAGGCTCCATGGACTTCTCCGATCGCCACATCGGGCCGTCCCCGGCCGAGCAGCAGCAGATGCTCGCGGCCGTCGGCTACTCCTCGCTCGACGAGCTGACCGCGGCCGCGCTGCCGCCCGCGCTGGCCAGCACCGGCGCGGCCCCGCTCGATCTGCCCGGCCCGCTGTCGGAGGCCGAGGCGGAGGACGAGCTGCGCCGGCTCGCAGGCAGGAACAGGGTCCTGACGTCGATGATCGGGCTCGGCTACTACCCGACCATCACCCCGGCCGTGATCCGGCGCAACGTGCTGGAGAACCCCGGCTGGTACACGGCCTACACGCCGTACCAGCCGGAGATCTCGCAGGGGCGGCTGGAGGCCCTGCTGAACTTCCAGACGATGATCGAGGACCTGACCGGGCTGCCGGTGGCGGGCGCGTCCCTGCTGGACGAGGCGACCGCCGCCGCCGAGGCGATGACCCTGGCCCGCCGCGCGGCGGGCAAGGGCAGCATCTTCCTGGCCGACGCCGGCTGCCTGCCGCAGACGCTGGCGGTCCTGGCCACCCGCGCCGAGCCGCTCGGCATCGACCTCGTCGTCACCTCTGTCACGCCGGAGGTGGTGGCCGCCCAGCCGGACTCCGAACTGTTCGGCGTCCTGCTGCCCTACCCCGCGGCCAGCGGCGAGATCTGCGACCCGCGGCCGGTCATCACGGCCGCCCACGCCCGGGGCGCGCTGGCCGCGGTCGCGGCCGACCTGCTCGCGCTGACCCTGCTCACGCCGCCCGGGGAGCTGGGCGCCGACATCGCGATCGGCACCACCCAGCGGTTCGGCGTCCCGATGGGCTTCGGCGGGCCCCACGCCGCCTACATCGCGGTCACCGGGGACCTGCGCAGGCAGCTGCCCGGCCGGCTGGTGGGCGTCTCCGTGGACGCCGACGGCCACCCGGCCTACCGGCTCGCCCTGCAGGCCCGGGAACAGCACATCCGCCGGGAGAAGGCGACCAGCAACATCTGCACCGCCCAGGTCCTGCTGGCCGTCATCGCCGGGATGTACGCCGCCTACCACGGCCCGGACGGCCTGGCCACGATCGCCCGCCGGGTGCACGCCAAGGCCGTGACGCTGGCCGCCACGCTGCGTGCGCTCGGCGCCGGGATAGCTTCGCCCGCGTTCTTCGACACCGTCGCCGTCCGCGGGCTGCCGGGCGGCGCCGCGGCCGCGGCGGAGCGCGCCCGCCAGGCCGGCTACAACGTCTACCTGGCCGGCCCGGACACGGTCCAGGTCGCCTGCGACGAGACGACCACCGACGGCCACCTGCGCGAGGTCGCCGCCGCGCTGGCCGGGCGGCCGGCCGGCGAGGTAAGCCTGGCCGCCGGCGCCGGCGCGCTCCCGGCGGACCTGCGCCGCACCTCGCCCTACCTCACCCACCCCGTCTTCCACGAGCACCGGAGCGAGACGGCGATGCTCCGCTACCTGCGCCGGCTGGCCGACTTCGACATCGCCCTGGACCGGTCGATGATCCCGCTCGGCTCGTGCACGATGAAGCTGAACGCGGCGGCCGAGATGGAGCCCATCACCTGGCCGCAGTTCGCCAGCCTGCACCCCTTCGCCCCGCCGGAGCAGGCCCTCGGCTACGCCGAGCTGATCGGCCAGCTGGAGGCCTGGCTGGCCGAGATCACCGGCTACGACGCTGTGTCGGTGCAGCCGAACGCCGGGTCACAGGGCGAGCTGGCCGGGCTGCTCGCGATCCGCCACTACCACGCCGCCCGCGGCGACGCCGGCCGCGACGTGTGCCTGATCCCCGAGTCGGCGCACGGGACGAACGCGGCCAGCGCGGTGCTCGCCGGGCTGCGGGTCAAGGTGGTCAAATGCGGCGGCGACGGCGCCATCGACCTCGGCGACCTGCGGGCCAAGCTGGCCGAGCACGAGGGGCGGGTGGCCGCGATCATGCTGACCTACCCGTCCACAAACGGTGTCTTCGAGGAGACCGTGACCGAGGTCTGCGACCTCGTGCACGCCGGGGGCGGCCAGGTGTACGTGGACGGCGCCAACCTCAACGCGCTGGTCGGGCTGGCCCGGCCGGGCAGGTTCGGCGCCGACGTCTCCCACCTCAACCTGCACAAGACGTTCTGCATCCCGCACGGCGGGGGCGGCCCGGGCGTGGGACCGGTCGCGGTCCGTGAGCACCTGGCCCCGTTCCTTCCCAGCAGCGCCGCCCCCGGCGCTGCCCGCGAGACCGGCACCGGGCCGGTCGCGGCCGCCCCCTACGGCTCGGCCGGCATCCTGCCGATCTCCTGGGCCTACATCGCGATGATGGGCGCCGACGGCCTGCGCCGGGCCACCCAGGTGGCCGTCCTGGCCGCCAACTACCTGGCGAAACAGCTCTCGCCGCACTTCCCGGTGCTCTACACCGGGCGGGACGGCCTGGTCGCCCACGAGTGCATCATCGACCTGCGGCCGATCACCCGGGAGACCGGTGTCACCGTGGACGATGTGGCCAAGCGGCTGATCGACTACGGCTTCCACGCGCCCACCATGTCGTTCCCCGTGGCGGGCACCCTGATGATCGAGCCGACCGAGAGCGAGAACCTGGCCGAGCTGGACCGGTTCTGCGCGGCGATGGCCGCGATCCGGCAGGAGATCACCCGGGTCGAGACCGGCGGCTACGACCCGCAGGACAACCCGCTGCACAACGCCCCGCACACGGCGTCCATGCTGCTCGCCGACGACTGGAAGCACCACTACGAACGGGCCGAGGCGGCCTACCCGCTGCCGGGGGACCGCCGGGCCAAGTACTGGCCGCCGGTGCGCCGGATCGACCAGGCCTACGGCGACCGCCACCTGGTCTGCGCCTGCCCGCCGCCGGAAGCGTTCGCGGACTGACCCACGGCCCTCATGTCGCAGCAGCAGATCACGGCCGTCGTCTTCGACCTCGGCGGGGTACTCCTCGACTGGGACCCGCGGCACCTCTACCGGCGGCTGTTCGCCGACCCCGGCGAGATGGAGGACTTCCTCGCCCGGATCTGCACCCCCGACTGGCACCGCGCGCACGACCTGGGCGAAGACGTCAACCAGTCCTGCCTCCGCCTCGCCCGGCGGCACCCGCGCCACCGGGACATGATCATGGCGTGGGTGGATCCCGGCGACGAGATGGCCGCCGGGCAGATCGACGAGGCGGTCGGCGTGCTCGCCGAGCTGAAGGCGCGCGGCGTGCGGTGCCTGGTGCTCAGCAACATGGAGCCGGCCACGTTCACCGCACGGCTGGACCGGTTCCGGTTCATGAACTGGTTCGACGGCTACGTCATCTCCGGGCTGGAGGGCGTGGCCAAGCCCGACCCGCGGATCTTCCAGCTCCTGCTGCGCCGCCACCGGCTGGAGCCGGCCGCCACCGTGTTCATCGACGACTCGGCGGTCAACACCGAGGCCGCCCGCGGCCAGGGCATGGCCGCCGTGCGCTACACCCCCGGTGAGCTCAGGTGCCAGCTGCGCGCGGTCGGCCTCACCGCCCTGAGCCCGGCCCTGCCATAGAGTTGCTGCGTGACGGATCCGCACGCCTACCGGCCGGCCCCGGGCTCGATTCCCGAGTCCCCGGGGGTCTACCGGTTCCACGACGGCCGCGGCCGGGTCATCTACGTGGGCAAGGCCAAGAACCTGCGGGCCAGGCTCAACTCGTACTTCGCCGACTTCGCGCACCTGCACCCGCGCACCCAGTCGATGCTCACCTCCGCGGCCGGGGTGGACTGGACCGTCGTCGGCACCGAGGTCGAGGCGCTCCAGCTGGAGTACTCCTGGATCAAGGAGTTCGATCCCCGTTTCAACGTGCGCTACCGGGACGACAAGAGCTACCCCTACCTGGCGGTCACCATGGACGAGGAGTACCCCCGGGTCATGGTGATGCGGGGCGCGCGGCGGCGCGGGACCCGCTACTTCGGCCCGTACGCCCACGCCTGGGCGATCAGGGAGACGGTTGACACGCTGCTGCGGGTGTTCCCGGTCCGGACCTGCTCGGCGGGGGTGTTCAAGCGGGCCCGCCAGATCGGCCGGCCGTGCCTGCTGGGTTACATCGGCAAGTGCTCGGCGCCGTGCGTGGAGCGGA
>Ga0318564_10000369_pt1 | contig 12893 bp, 16 predicted proteins | sample GRESIP066b5f20_FD_203479 | JGI IMG/M metagenome (GOLD analysis project Ga0318564, IMG submission 203479) | Tropical soil microbial communities from Luquillo Experimental Forest, Puerto Rico - GRE.SIPMG.066b5f20 | ecosystem: Environmental > Terrestrial > Soil > Tropical forest > Bulk soil...
ATCCCAGTATCCTTCCCGCCATAGACTTGGCACTCGTGATACCGGAGTGCCAGGGAGGTGAGCGTGCTCGACGACCGGAAGCTGGCGGTGCTGCGCGCCATCGTCGAGGACTACGTGTCCACTAACGAGCCGGTTGGCTCGAAGGCCCTCGTCGACCGGCACAGCCTCGACGTCTCCCCGGCGACCATCCGCAATGACATGGCCGTGCTCGAGGAGCAGGGCTTCATCGTGCAGCCGCACACCAGCGCGGGCCGGGTGCCTACCGACAAGGGCTACCGGCTGTTCGTCGACCGGCTGTCCGGGGTCAGGCCGTTCTCGGGCGCGGAGCGCCGTGCCATCGAGACGTTCCTGGCCGGCGCCTACGACCTCGATGACGTGGTGATGCGGACCGTGCGGTTGCTCGCGCAGCTGACCCGCCAGGTGGCCGTGGTCCAGTACCCGTCGCTCACCAGGTCCGCGGTACGTCACATCGAGCTCGTGCCGCTGGCCGAGCGGCGGGTCCTGCTGGTGCTGATCACCGACACCGGCCGGGTGGAGCAGCGCGCGGTCGACCTGCCGGGCCTGATCGACGAGGAATCGATCACCCAGCTGCGCGCGGTGCTCAACGCGTGCCTCGACGGGCGCAGGCTGACCGAGGTGGCGACGGTGGTCGCCGAGCTGCCTGACCGGGTGTCGCCCACCGAGCGCGCGAACGCGGCGGCCGTGTTCTCGGTGATCCTGGAGACCCTGGTGGAGCGGCACGAGGAGCGGGTGGTCGTGGGTGGCGCCGCCAACCTGACATCGGCCGACTTCGCGCAGGGGCTGCACGAGGTCCTCGAGGCACTCGAGGAGCAGGTGGTGCTCATGCGGCTGCTCGGCGAGTCCGGCGACCAGGAATCACTGACGGTCACGATCGGTTCAGAGAACGAGGTACAGGGCCTGCAGAGTACCTCCCTGGTGGCCTCGGGCTACGGCTCAGGCAACCTGGCGCTGGCGAAGCTGGGCGTGCTCGGCCCGACACGGATGGATTACCCGACGGCGATGGGAGCGGTGCGCGCGGTGGCACGGTACGTGGGCCAGATCCTGGCGGAGTCATAGGGGATGCGCGTGGCGAACGACTACTACGGCATCCTCGGGGTCAGGCGGGACGCCGACCCCGACGAGATCAAGAAGGCTTACCGTCGGCTGGCCCGGGAGCTGCATCCCGACGTCAACCCTGATCCGCGGACCCAGGAGCGGTTCAAGGAGATCACCCAGGCCTACGAGGTTCTCTCCGACCCCGGCAAGCGGCAGATGTACGACATGGGCGCCGACCCGTTCGCGCAGCCGGGAGCGGGCCCCGGCGGGTTCGGCGGGGCCGGGTTCCCGTTCAGCGACATCATGGACGCGTTCTTCGGCACCGCGACGGCCACCCGGGGGCCGCGGAGCAGGGCCAGGCGCGGCCGGAACGCGACCATCAGGGTCGAGCTCGACCTCGCCGAGTGCGCCTTCGGCACGACCAGGGACCTGGTGGTCGACACCGCGGTCGTCTGCCCGAACTGCTCGGGCGAGGGCACGGCACCCGGCAGTCACCCGGAGACCTGCGAGGTGTGCAACGGGCGCGGCGAGGTGAGCCAGGTGACCCGGTCGTTCCTCGGCCAGGTGATGGCGACCAGGCCGTGCCCGGGCTGCGGCGGGTTCGGCACGGTGATCCGCCGGCCGTGTACCGAGTGCGATGGCGAGGGCCGGGTCCGGACCCGCCGGACCATCAAGGTGCGGATCCCGGCCGGGGTCGAGGACGGGACGCACATCCAGCTGGCCGGGGAGGGCGAGACCGGCCCGGGCGGCGGGCCCGCCGGGGACCTGTTCCTCGAGATCGTGCAGCGGCCGCACGCGATCTTCGAGCGCCAGGGGGACGACCTGCACTGCACGGTGACGATCCCGATGGTAGCCGCGGCGCTCGGCGCGACCCTGAAGGTGCAGACCCTGGACGGCCCGGCCGACGTGGACATCAGGCCCGGCACCCAGTCCGGCCAGGCGATCCCGCTGTACGGCCAGGGCACGGCCCACCTGAATTCCTCCGGCCGCGGCGACCTGCTCATCCACGTCACCGTGGAGACGCCGACCAAGCTCGAGCCGGACCAGGAGGCGCTGCTGCGGGAACTGGCCCGGCTGCGCGGCGAGGAGTCACCGCCCGGCCGGTTCGCCCCCGGCCAGCAGGGGTTCTTCTCCCGGCTGCGCGACGCGTTCAACGGCCGCTGACGCGCACCGAAGGGGAAGGGGCCGGGAGGTGGATGGCGCCCCGGAGGCGCAAGGCAGCACGCGGCCTCCGGTCTTCCTGGCCGATCGCGCCGACCTGGGGCGCGGCTCGATCGTGCTGTCCGGGCCTGAGGGCCGCCACGCGGCGACCGTACGCCGGCTGACCGCCGGCGAGCGGGCCGACGTCACCGACGGCGCTGGCATGATCGCCGAGTGCGTGGTGACCGGCGTGCGGCCGGGCGTGGTCGAGCTTGCGGTGCTAGCCACGCGGGCCGAGCCCGCGGCCGAGCCGAGGATCGTGGTGGTCCAGGCCATCCCCAAAGGCGACCGCGGGGAACTCGCCGTCGAGATCATGACCGAGGTGGGCGTCGACGCCGTGGTCGCGTGGCAGGCCGAGCGCTGCGTGCCCCGGTGGCGCGCGGACCGGGCCGGCAAGGCGCTGGCCCGCTGGCAGGGGACGGCCCGGGAGGCAGCCAAGCAGGCCCGCCGGGCCTGGATCCCCGAGGTGACCGGGCCGGAGGCCACGCCGGCCATCGCGCGCCGGGTCGGCGCGGCGGCGCTGGCGGTCCTCCTCGACCCCGGGGCGCTGGCCGCGCTGGGCCGCATCCGCCTGCCGGACCGGGGCGAGATCGTCGTGATCGTCGGGCCGGAGGGCGGGGTGAGCCCGGCCGAAGCCGACGCGCTGACACGCGCCGGGGCGGTCGCCGCCCGGCTGGGGCCGACGGTGCTGCGGTCGTCGTCGGCCGGGGCCGTGGCCGCGGCGGTCGCCCTAGCCCGCTCCGCCCGCTGGCCCTGAGCGCGGCGGCGGGCGGAGCTAGTAGTTCAGCGCGGGCTCAGCTGCCCCCGGACGTGCAACTGCTGGGGCTCGGGCTCGGGCTCGCTGCCGCACCCGAGCCGGACAGGGCGCCGACGACAACGACGGCGCTGTCCTGCGCGGTCTGGATGGAGGCGGACGAGATGCTCTGGTTCGGCCCGGACGTGGCCGGCGGTGTTGTGGGCGGCGGTGTTGTGGGCGGCGGTGTCGTGGGCACCGGTGTCGTGGGCACCGGTGTCGTGGGCACCGGTGTCGTGGGCACCGGCGACGAGGGCGAGACGGTCGGGTGAGACGTGGGCTTCGCCGTCGGCGTACAGCTCGAGGTCGGGGTCGGCGAACCGCCGTTCCTGCCGCTGGGACCCGGTGACGTCGGAATGGGTGTGCCGCCGCCGTTCACCCCCGAAGTATGCGTCCCGCCACCGTTGCTCTTAGCCGTCTGGCCGCCCGACGAGAAGACGGACGACGCGGCCTGCGAGATCTGGTTGAGCCGGCCGGACAGGGCGAAGCCGCCCACGACCGCGACCAGGACCACGGCCGCCATGGCGACGGCCGGCCGCACCCACGCGTAACGGGGTCGGCGTTCCTCGGATCCGGCCTGCGCCGGCCTGATCATCCGGCCCAGCCACGCCATCGCGGCGATCAGCCAGGCCAGCGCCGGGCGCAGCCGCTCAGCCAGGGGCTGCAGCCGTTCGGTCACCGGGCGCAGCCGCTCGGTCACCGGGTACAGCAGCCCGTCCATGGTCCGCGGGGCCGTGCGCAGGCTGCTCCCCAGCCAGTCCAGCACCGCTTCCAGCCAGAGCATGACGAACTGGCTCACGGTCTCCCAGGCCGCGATCAGCCAGGCGAGAGCCAGCGGGCGCGGGGCCGACAGGCGCGCCCGGATCTGAGTCAGCCCTTCGGCTGCCGGCTCTACCGACTCCGCGGCCGCGTGCAGTGCCCGGCGCAGGATGTCCTCGGGCTCCACGTGCGTCATCCCTCACGCTCCAGCACGCTGCGCAGGGCGGACATGGCCCTGGCCGTGTGGCTTTTGACTGCCCCCCTGCTGATGCCCATGATAGAGGCGATCTGGGCCTCGGACATGTCACCGTAGTACCGCAGCACGAGCGCTTCGCGCTGTCGCGGCGGCAGCGTGCGCAGCGCGGAGACCACGGCCGAGCGCTCCAGCAGGGCGATCGCCCCGTGCTCAGCGCTCGGCATGTCCGGCGCCGGTTTCGGCGCGTTCCGGTCCACCACCACGCGATGCCGCAAGACGGAGCGGGATCGGTTCACCACCGACTGCCGGAGGTAGGACAGTGCCTTGTCGCTGTCCCTCAGCCGGCGCCAGCCGCCGTGCATCGCGACGAACGAGTCCTGCACCACTTCCTCCGCCGTGGCGACGTCACGGACCAGCAGCGCCGCCAGCCGTACCAAAGAGCGGTAATGCGTGCTGTACAGCGCGGTCACTGCTCGGTCGGCGTCCCAGTCGGCCGGAACCGAGCCCAACGCAGCGGGGTCCGCCACAAGGGTTTCGGTCACGTGCATTGGACGCGCGGCCGTGCCGCCAGGTTCACCCGCGGTCATGCCGGATCTTGGCGCCCGTTTCCCACGCGCCATGTGGCTTAAACGATCCCACCGCCCCCACACCCAAGTCGTGCTGAGTTCGCTTTGCCGCGACTGCCACGCTGGCAGCGCACCCGGCGACAGGCAGCGCGCTAAGGAGACACGGAAGCAGTATTTGCCGGGCCGTGCACCAGGAGAACGGCGCGCCGCCGGTTCGCGGCACTGCAACCATATAGGTCAACAGTCCGGCCGGCCCGCCACAAGCGAAGATAGGCCGGTGTTCTCGGTGGCAGGCTGCTGGCCTGGCCGCCAGGATGAGGCCCGCCGGATGAGACCTGCGGATAGCATGGCGTGCATGCGGGCCCGGGCGCGCGCCCGGGCGGGGAAGGGCCTTTGACAGAAACTCCCACGGATCCGCGCGGCGCTGAGCTGTCCTCGGACGGCCGCACCCGCGTCAAGATCGTGATTCCTGACGACCACTCGATGGTCAGCTTGCTCGGATCCCGGGACGAGCTCCTGCACGTGATTGAGGGCGCCTTCGGCGCCGACATCCACGTACGCGGCAACGAGATCACCGTGACCGGCTCGCCGGAGGAGACCGAGCTCGTCGCGCGGCTCTTCGAGGAGCTGACCCAGCTGCTGGCCAGCGGGGCAGAGCTCGCCGCGGACGTGGTCGAGCGCAGCGTCGCCATGCTCCGCCTACCTGGCCATGGCCAAGGCGGTGCGGGCGCTGCAGGCCAAGGAGTACAACCGGATCATCCTGACCCGCCCGGCGGTGGAGGCGGGGGAGCGGCTCGGGTTCCTGCCCGGGACCCTGTACGAGAAGATCGACCCGTACCTGCGGCCCCTCTACGACGCCCTGCACGACATGATCGACCCGGACTCGATCCCCAAGCTCACCGCGGCCGGCACGATCGAAATAGCCCCTTTGGCGTATATGCGGGGTAGAACCCTAAACGACTCTTTTATCATCCTCGACGAGGCGCAGAACACCTCGCCCGAGCAGATGAAGATGTTCCTGACCAGGCTCGGCTTCGGCTCCAAGATCGTGGTGACCGGCGACGTGACCCAGGTGGACCTGCCGGCCGGGCAGACCAGCGGCCTGCGTTTGGTCCAGGAGATCCTGGACGGCGTCGACGACGTCTACTTCTCCAGGCTCACCAGCCACGACGTGGTCCGGCACAAGCTGGTGGCCGACATCGTGGACGCCTACGAGCGCTACGACGCGCGCCGGGCCTCGTCCGGAGATACCGAACGGATACCAGGCAGCCGGTCTCGCCGCACGGGCAACCGGGCCCGCTGAGGACGCAGGAGCGGTGACGGCGTGAGCATCGAGATCGCCAACGAGTCGGGCGTGGCGGTCGATGAGGCCGAACTGGCCGCCCTGGCCCGGCACGTGCTGGATGGGATGCGGGTGCACCCGCTGGCCGAGCTCTCCGTGCTGCTGGTGGACGAGGCGGCCATGACCGACCTGCACGAGCGCTGGCTGGGGGAGCCCGGGCCGACCGACGTGCTCGCCTTCCCCATGGACGAGCTGCGGCCGCCGCCGCCCGGCGGCAGCCAGGCCGAGCACGGCTCGGACGACGAGGTCGGCCAGGCCCTGCTCGGTGACGTAGTCCTTTGTCCCCAGGTGGCGATCGAGCAGGCCCGTCAGGGGAACCACAGCGTGCAGGACGAGCTCGACCTGCTGTGCACGCACGGCATCTTGCACCTGCTCGGGTACGACCACGCCGAGCCGGACGAGCACGCCACCATGTTCGGCCTGCAGGAGAGGCTGCTCGCCGCATGGCGCTCCGAACGCGACGCCAGTGGCGACCCGGATCACCAGGCCGGAAGGCAGGACGCGCGGGAGGAGCGCGAGGAGGCGGGGTGAACAGGCCGTGGGCTGGCTGCTGGCGGCGGCGCTAGCGCTGACGCTGCTGGCCGGCTGGTGCGCCAGCGCGGAGGAGGCCCTGGTCAGGATCTCCCGCGCCGGGGCCAAGGAACTGGGCCGCGGCGTCGGCCAGGGATCGACCCCGCTGCAGGTGGTGCTGGCCGACGTGGCGCGCTACCTGTCCGTGCTGCTGCTGGCCCGGATCGCGGCCGAGGTCACCGCCACCATCTTGGTGACCGTGGTGCTGCTGCACTGGCTCGGCGGCGGCTGGCGGGCGTTTGCGATCGCCGCCGTGGTCATGACCGCGGCGATCTACGTCGTGACCGGCATCGTGCCGAGATCCCTGCGGCACCGCAACGCGGTACGGGTGGCCAGCGCGGCCGCGTCCGTCCTGGCCCCGGTGGTGCGGTTGCTGGGCCCGCTGTCCCGGCTGCTGCTCCCCGGCGGCGCGGGCGGCCGGGGCGGCGTGCCGCCCGGATCCGAAGAAGACCTCCGGGGCCTGGTGGACCTGCTGGAACGCCGCCGGGTGATCCAGCCGGCTGAGCGCGCGATGATCCACTCGGTGTTCGAGCTCGGCGACACGATCGTCCGCGAGGTGATGGTGCCGCGCACCGAGATGGTGTACGTCGAACGCGGCAAGACCCTGCGCCAGGCGTTGTCGCTCGCGCTGCGCAGCGGGTTCTCGCGGATCCCGGTCGTCGGCGAGAACGAGGACGACGTCGTCGGGATCGCCTACCTCAAGGACATCGTCACCCGCAGCTATGAGCACCGCGAGGGGGAGTCGGTCGAGAAGGTCGACTCGATCATGCGCCCGGCCACGTTCGTGCCGGAGTCCAAGCCCATCGACGTGCTGCTGCGGGAGATGCAGGCGCGCCAGATCCACCTGGCCATCGTGATCGACGAGTACGGCGGCACCGCGGGGCTGGTCACGATCGAGGACATCCTCGAGGAGATCGTCGGCGAGATCGCGGACGAGTACGACAAGGAGCAGCCGCCGGTGGAATGGCTCGGCGAAGGGCGAGCGCGGGTGACCGCCCGGCTGCCGGTCGAGGAACTCGAGGAACTGTTCGGCGTCCGCATCGACGCCGAGGACGTGGAGACCGTGGGCGGCCTGCTGGCCCAGCGGCTGGGCCGGGTGCCGATCGCGGGATCGGTGGCGACGGTCGCGGGGCTGCGGCTGACCGCGGAGAGCCTGGCCGGCCGGCGCAACCGGATCGGGACCGTGACCGTCGAGCGGGCTGACCTGGCCGGCCACGGACCCGCCGGTAACGCCCACGGCCGCGACGCGGCGGGCAACGGGCGAGCCGGCCACGGACCGGACGGCGCCCCACTAGACTCAGCCGGATGAGCGAGGCCCAGCCCGGCCCGGAAGACTTCAAGATCATCAACCTGGCCCGCGCGGCCCGCGCGCGGGTCGAGGCCGCCGAGGGCGCCGCGGTGCGCGATGAGACCGGGCGGACCTACGCCGCGGCGGCGGTGGCGCTGCCGTCGCTGCGGCTGTCCGCGCTGCGCCTGGCCGTGGCCATGGCGGTGTCCAGCGGGGCGGCCAGCCTGGAGGCGGCGGCGCTGGTGACCGACGGCAGCGGGCCCGACCCGGCCGACCTGGCCGCGGTGCGTGACGCAGGCCCGGACGCCGTGGTGTTCCGCGCGGCGCCCGACGGCACGGTGAAGGCCACCCTCCGCCCCTGATGGATCCGTGGGCCGCGGCCAGGCCGCCACAGCGGGTTAGGGCGCGGGCGCCTCGTTAGGGGAGAATCACGGCGTGGGATCCCCGCAGACACCGTCGTCGCCGGCCGGCCTGGCCAAACCGCCTCCCGAGGCACCGCCCGGGTTCAGGTCCGGCTTCGCGTGCTTCGTCGGTCGGCCGAACGTGGGCAAGTCGACCCTGATGAATGCCCTGGTCGGGGCCAAGGTGGCGATCACGAGCAGCCGGCCGCAGACCACCCGCCGGGCGATCCGGGGGATCGTGCACCGGCCCGATGCGCAGCTGGTCATCGTCGACACCCCGGGACTGCACCGCCCGAGGACCCTGCTCGGCGAGCACCTGGACAGCCTGGTCCGGTCCACGCTGGCCGAGGTGGACGTGATCGGGTTCTGCGCGCCGGCCAACGAGCGGATAGGTCCCGGTGACAAGTACCTGGCGGGCGAGCTGGCCGGGCAGCGCTCGACGCCGGTGGTCGCCGTGGTCACCAAGACCGATCAGGCCTCCCGGGAGCAGATCGCCGCCCAGCTCGCGGCGGTGGGACAGCTCGGCAGCTGGGCCGACGTGGTGCCGGTGTCCGCCGTCTCGGGCTTCCAGCTCGACGTGCTGGCCGACGTGCTCGTCTCGCACCTGCCGGAGGGGCCGCCGCTGTACCCGGACGGCGAGGAGACCGACGAGCCAGAGCAGCGGCTCGTCGCCGAGCTGATCCGCGAGGCGATCCTGGAGGGGGTGCGCGACGAGCTGCCGCACTCGATCGCCGTCGTCGTGGAAGAGATGGCGCCCCGGGAGGGCCGCGAGGACCTGATGGACGTGCACGCCGTGATGTACGTCGAGCGCCCGAGCCAGAAGGCGATCGTCATCGGTGCGAAGGGGGCCCGGCTGAAGGAGGTGGGGTCCCGCGCCCGGCACCAGATCGAGGCCCTGCTGGGTACCAGGGTGTACCTTGACCTGCGTATCAAGATCGCTAAGGACTGGCAGCGGGATCCCAAGCAGCTGCGCCGGCTCGGCTTTTACGACTGAGCCTTCGCCCGCCGGCCGCGGCCCGACGTGGTCGGCGAAAATGCCCGACTTCCGCGTCCGTCCAGGCCGGGCGTGTGATGATCAGCGGGGGCTGGCGTGACCGTTCGCGGCGAGACGGCCCGTGGAGGCGGGGACCGGAGGGGAGCGAGCTTGCTGATCATCTTTGGGTTCCGGGTGCTCTACCGCACGATCGGGCATGGAACGTTCCACTGCCAGCGGTGCGGAGGCGACCGCGAGTACGCCCGCCGCGCCGGCCGGCGCTGGTTCACCCTGTTCTTCATCCCGGTCATCCCGCTCAGCAGAGCCGGCGAGCACGTGCGGTGCGCCGTCTGCGGCACCCGGTACCGCATGGAGGTGCTGTCGCTGCCGACGGTGGCGCAGATGCAGGCGGCGCTCCCGGCCGGGATGCGGGCCGCGGCCATCGCCATGCTCCGCACCGGCGGCGGGAGCAGCGTGCCGGCCCGGCGTCGCGCCATCGACGCGATCAAGGGCTCCGGGCTCGCGGACTACGATGACGCGGCTCTCGATGCCGACCTGTCCGCGCCGGCCCTGCCCGGTCAGCCCGGCCGGGAACTAGCGGGCCCGCTGAACCGGCTGACCGTACAGCTGGCGGTCCCGGCGCGGGAATGGTTCCTGGCCGAGGCGGTGCGCATCGGGCTGGCCGACGGGATGCTTTCCGACGACGAGCGGCACGTGGCCCGGGAGATCGCCGCCCAGCTGGGCATGACGCCCGCGCAGGCGCGCGGGGTCATCGCCATGACCGAGGAAGGCGCTTCGGCCTAGGGCCGGTCCGCCTGCAGCCGCGGCCGGCCGGATCAGGCCGGGAAGAACCGCCGGCCGCGGCGAATCACGGCTGGACGCGCGGCATACGGGACAATGAACGGGTGGGCAGCTACCGTGACGACGGCATCGTGCTTCGCACCCAGAAACTGGGCGAGGCCGACCGGATCATCACGCTGCTGACCAGACGGGCCGGCCGGGTCCGCGCCGTGGCCAAGGGCGTGCGGCGCACCAAGTCCCGGTTCGGCGCGCGGCTGGAGCCGTTCACCCACGTGGATCTGCTGCTGTACGAGGGACGATCGCTGGACTACATCACGCAGGCCGACACGGTGCGGCCGTACGGGAAGCCGCTGTCGGCGGACTACCCCCGGTACACCACGGGGACCGCGATGCTGGAGACGGCCGAGAAGCTCACCCCGGTGGAGAAGGAGCCGTCCCTGCGCCAGTTCCTGCTGCTGGTCGGCGGGCTGCGGGCGCTCGCCGAGAGCGCCCACAACCCCCGCCTGATCCTCGACGCGTACCTGCTCAGGTCGCTGGCCGTGGCCGGCTACGCGCCCGCGCTCGACGAGTGCGCCGTCTGCGGGACCCGGGTCGGCGATGCCTCCGCCGGTCCTGCCGGGAGCCGGGAGCCGCCACCCCGGCCGTGGCGACGATCGCGCTGATGAGCGCGCTGATGCGCGGCGACTGGGCGCATGCCGACCGCAGCGAGCACCGCCACCAGGCCGAGTGCAGCGGCCTGGTCGCCGCCTACCTGCAGTGGCACCTGGAGCACTCGATCCGCTCCCTGCGCCACGTGGAGCACGTGTGATTCGGCCGCCGGAGCCGCACCCTGAGGGCGCCAAGCCGCCCAGTATTCCCGCCGACCTCATCCCGCGGCACGTGGCCCTGGTCATGGACGGCAACGGCCGCTGGGCCAAGCGACGCGGGCTGCCGCGGACCGAGGGGCACAAGCGGGGCGAGGCGGCCCTGTTCGACGTGATCATGGGCGCGATCGAGCTCGGCATCCCGTACCTGTCGGCCTACGCGTTCTCCACCGAGAACTGGCGCCGGTCACCGGACGAGGTCCGCTTCCTCATGGGGTTCAACCGGGACGTTATCCACCGTCGGCGTGACCAGTTCAACGAGATGGGCGTGCGGGTGCGCTGGGCGGGCCGGCGTCCCCGGCTGTGGCGCAGCGTCATCGCCGAGCTGGAGAACGCTGAGCAGATGACCGCGGGAAACTCCGTGCTCACCCTGCAGTTCTGCGTCAACTACGGCGGCCGCGCGGAGATCGCCGACGCGGCCAAGGCGCTGGCCGCGGATGTGGCCGCGGGAAAGCTCCGCCCCGACAAGATCAACGAGAAGGTGTTCGCCCGCTACCTGGACGAGCCGGGCATCCCCGACGTCGACCTGTTCGTCCGCTCGTCGGGCGAGCAGCGGACCTCCAACTTCCTGATCTGGCAGTCGGCCTACGCCGAGTTCGTTTTCCTGGATACGCTCTTTCCCGACTTCGACCGGCGCCACCTCTGGCAGGCCTGCGAGATCTACGCGAGCCGGGACCGGCGCTACGGCGGCGCCGAACCGAACCCGGTCCCCGGCCCCGACCGGCGTTCGTGATCGCGGCTCGCGTCCGCGGCTTCGCGTTATGGTCTTGGTCTCTGAGACCCTGGGACAGGCGACTTCTGGGTGAGAGGGCAGACGTGAACGAGACAGACAAGCCTCGCTATTCGCGGGTCGTGGTCAAGCTCAGCGGCGAGGCACTGGCCGGGCCGACCGGCTGGGGAGTGGATCCGACGAGCCTGGGACAGCTGGCGGATGAACTGCTGTCCGTGCATGAGCTCGGGGTGGAGCTGGCCGTGGTCATCGGGGGCGGCAACTACTTCCGGGGGCGGATGGCCCAGGGCTGGGGGATTCCCCGGGCCGAGGCGGACAACATCGGGATGCTCGGCACGGTCATGAACGCGCTGATGCTGCGGGGGGTGCTGACGGCGCGCAGCGAATCAGACGTGCGGGTGATGACGGCGATCGAGATGCAGAGCGTGGCCGAGCCGTTCATCAGGCTGCGCGCCGACCGGCACCTGCGGCGCGGGCTGATCGTCTTGCTGGCCGGCGGCATCGGGCAGCCCTATGTCACGACCGACTATCCCGGCGTCCAGCGGGCGCTGGAACTCGAGGCCGATGCGCTGCTGGTGGCCAAGCGCGGTGTGGATGGGGTCTACGACAGCGATCCGAACGTGGATCCGGACGCCAAGCGCTTCACCAACCTGACGTACCGGGAAGCGCTGGCCGCCGGGGTCAAGGTCATGGACTCCAGCGCCTTCGTGCTCGCCAACGAGCAGGGACTGGTCATGCACGTCTTCGACGTCGCCGCGGTGGGCGCGATGAGCGCGATCTGCCGGGGTGAGGACATCGGCACCCGGATCACGAGGGACGACCCGCCGTGAGCGGTCCCGCTCAGCGGGTCGCCATGAACGCGGCCAGCCCCAGCAGGAAGACGATCGCCGCCACGCGCCCCAGCCGGCCCGGGCCGGCCAGGCGGGGCCAGGACAGATAGGCCAGCCAGCCCAGGAACGCCGCCACCGCGCACAGTGCGACCGCCCCGGCCCAGCCCCGCAACGCCAGCCCGGCGACGAACAGCGCAGCGAGCACGATCGGCGGCACCCAGGCGGGCAGATGGCGCAGGTAGAGGAGCGGTACGGCGCTGCGCTGCTCGGCTGACCGCCGGCGCTCGGACGCAGGCCGCGGTGATCCGGGCCGGTTCGTGCTCACTGTGCTTCGGGGTCCCTTCGGCGGCGCCGGACTGCCCGGCGGGCCGCCCGCTGGCGTTGTGCCTGTCCACGGCCAAAGATACGGCCTCCGGGAAAGCCCCCGGACCCGCGGCTGCGGCTCCCGGCCTGCGACCCCCGATCGCGCCGCGCCACGGCCGGCCCGCGCGACCGCCGGGGCACGGCTAAGCTTGTCCGAACGGC
>Ga0318564_10000380_pt1 | contig 12718 bp, 8 predicted proteins | sample GRESIP066b5f20_FD_203479 | JGI IMG/M metagenome (GOLD analysis project Ga0318564, IMG submission 203479) | Tropical soil microbial communities from Luquillo Experimental Forest, Puerto Rico - GRE.SIPMG.066b5f20 | ecosystem: Environmental > Terrestrial > Soil > Tropical forest > Bulk soil...
GTGGCGCACGCCGGCGACGCGCGCGCGGCCGTCCACCAGCACGAGGTCGAACGACTCGTCCGGCTCCGCGTCGATGCTGCGAGCGTAGGCTTCGTAGTCGCGCGGGACACCGTCGACTTTCGTGGACACGTAGCTGCGGTCGCTCTGGCCGGGCGAAAGCGGCCGCGGCTCGACCAGGCGGAGCCGCGCGCCCGGGGACTGCGGCACCACCGCGCGCATTCGCGCGTGCCAGTCCGCGTCGTGTTCGACGCTGGTGAGCTCGGCGCCCCGGTCCAGGAAGAAGCAGCTCGAGCCGCCACTGCCGAACTCGAACACCCGGCTGCCCGGCCCCACCACCGTGCCCAGCCAATCCACCGCGCCGTAGGTGAGCCAGGGGATGCGGCGGCCCACGAAGTCCGAGGCCCTGCGATCGGGCCACCAGCGCCGCAAGTAGCGGAGCTGACGGGGATCGTCGAGCAGGAGCCGGGTCATCCGCTGCGCCGAGTCCGCAGCCTTGCGGAGCCGCTGCAGCGCAGCCTGGGTCATCGCGCGCGCCCGGTCATCCTTTCGGCGGCATGCGCAGCGCGCCGTCGAGGCGGATCACCTCGCCGTTCAGCATGCCGTTCTCGACGATCGAGCGCGCCAGGTGCGCGTACTCGACCGGGCGGCCGAGCCGCCGCGGGAAGGGGATGTTCGCGGACAGTGCCTGGCGCGCGGGCTCGGGCAGCCCGGCCAGGAGCGGGGTGTCGAACAGCCCCGGCGCGATGGTGACCACCCGGATCCCGAGCGAGGAGAGGTCGCGCGCCGCGGGCAGCGTCATCCCCACCACCGCACCCTTCGACGCGGCGTAGGCGATCTGTCCGATCTGTCCGTCGTAGGCCGCGACCGACGCGGTGTTCACGATCACGCCGCGCTCGCCGTCGGCGTCGGGCGGGTTCTTGCTCATGCGGTCGGCCTCGAAGCGGATCGCATTGAACGTGCCGATCACGTTCACCTCGAGCACCTTCTGGAACGGCTCGAGCGCGTGCGGGCCGTCCTTGGTGACGGTGCGCTGCGCCCAGCCGATCCCTGCGCAGTTCACCGCGATGCGCAGCGCGCCGAACTCCGCGACCGCGCGGTCGACCGCCGCCTGGACCTGGTCGGCCTTGGTCACGTCGCAGGCGCAGAAGATCGAGCCGCGGCCGAGCTCCTTGGCGAACTCCTCGCCCTTGGAGCGCGGCAGGTCGAGGATCGCGATGCGCGCCCCCGCGGAGACCAGCTCGCGCGCGGTCGCGCCGCCCAGGCCGGAGGCGCCGCCGGTCACGAGCGCTCCCGCGCCCTGGATCTGCATCGACCTAGGCTTCCTGTTCGAGGTAGGTGTAGCCGCTCATGCCCTGCTCGAACCGGCGCCGCAGCAGCGCCGACTCCTCGATCGTGAGCCGGCCCTCGCGCATCGCGGCCTCGGCGGCGAGCCGCACCGACTCCGACAGCTGCCGTCGGTCGTAGCCCAGGTACTGGACCACCTGCTCCACCGAATCGCCCTCGACCACCTGCTCGACGGTGTAGCCGCCGTCCTCGTAGACCTTCACGTGCGCCGCGTCGGTGTCGCCGAACAGGTTGTGCATCTCGCCCAGCGTCTCCTGGTAAGCGCCGACCAGGAACACGCCCATGTAGTAGGGGCGGCCGTTGGGAGCGTGCAGCTCGAGCACGCTCTTCACGTCGCGCAGGTCGATGAACTGGTTCACCTTGCCGTCGGAGTCGCAGGTCAGGTCGGCGAAGGTGCCGCGGCGCGACGGGGCTTCGTCGAGCCGGTGGATCGGGATCACCGGGAACAGCTGTTTCATCGCCCACGAGTCGGGCAGCGACTGGAACACCGAGAAGTTGCCGTAGTAGGTGTCGCCGAGCTGCCGCTCCAGCCGCTGCAGGTCCTCGGGGGCGTACTCGAGGTCGCGCACGATGCGCATGATCTTCTCGCAGCAGGCCCAGAACAGCTCCTCCATGCGCGCGCGCGTCTGCAGGTCCAGGTAGCCCAGCGAGAACGCGGTGGTCGCCTCTTCCTTCAGCTGCAGCGCGTCGTTGTAGGACTCGAGCACGTTGCGGCTGGTGATCGAGCTCCAGACCTCGTGCAGCTGCTGGATCACCTTGGGCTCGTCCGGGCCCGGCGCCTGCGGCTGGGTCGCGGTGCGCACGCCGTCCACGCCCAGAACGTCGAAGATCAGCACGGACGCGTGCGACACCAGTGCGCGGCCCGCCTCGGTGACGATGTCGGGGTGCGGAATGCCCTTCTCGTCGCAGATGTCGCGGATCGCCGCGACGACGTCGTAGGCGTACTCCTGGGTGGTGTAGTTCATCGAGGAGTGGAAGTTGGTCTGGGAGCCGTCGTAGTCGATCCCCAGCCCGCCGCCGACGTCGAGCAGGCGCATCGGCGCGCCCAGCGCGTGGAGCTCGGTGTAGATGTGGCTGGCCTCGCGGAAGGCGTCCTTGTGCGAGCGGATCGCGGTGATCTGCGAGCCGTTGTGGAAGTGGAGCATCTCCAGGCAGTCGAGCATGTCGTCGTGGCGCAGCCGGTTCACCACCGACATCAGCTCCTCGGCCGACAGCCCGAACTTCGAGCGGTCGCCGGACGACTCGGCCCACTTGCCGGCGCCGCGCGCTGCCAGGCGCGCGCGCAGGCCGATGTGCGGGCGGATGCCCAGCTCGCGGCTCGCCTTGATCAGCGTGTCGAGCTCGTTGGGCCGGTCGATCACGATCACCACGTAGCGCCCGAGCCGCTGCGCGAGCAGCGCCAGCTCCATGTAGGCGCGGTCCTTGTACCCGTTGCAGATGATCAGCGCGTCCGGCGTGTTCAGCAGCGCCAGCCCGACCAGGAGCTCGGGCTTCGAGCCGACCTCGAGACCCAGGTGATAGGGGCGCCCGTAGTTCACGAGCTCCTCCACCACCTGCTTCTGCTGGTTCACCTTGATCGGGTACACGCCGCGGTAGCGACCCTTGTAGTCGTAGTCGCGCATCGCGCGCGCGAACGCCTCGGAGATGTGGCGCACGCGGCTCGCCAGGATGTCGGAGAAGCGGATCACCATCGGCGTGCGCAGGCCGCGTCCGCGCAGCTCCTCGACCACCGCGCGCAGGTTCACCGTGGAGGTGCCCGGTCCATTCGGGTGCACCAGGATGTCGCCTTCGGCACTGACGGAGAAGTAGTCGCCGCCCCAGTACGGAATGCCGTACAGCTCGGCGGCTTCGCGGACGGTCCAGGCACGCATCGATTCGATCACTCCAGTGAAAGAGCCGCGGCAGTCGCGTCGAACCCGGCGCGAGTCGCGGCGCATGTTATCCCCGCTCTCCCTACAGGTCGAGCAGTTCCGACAAAAACTTGCGTCACTCGAGTGCCAGCGGGAGCACTTCGGCGAGCTCCGCGATCACATGGTGAGGCTGACCCGCCTCGCCGACCCCGCTTCCCGGCGGTGCGGCGCCCGGCTCGCGCAGCAGCGCGGTGGTCATGCCCACCGCCCGCGCTCCGGCGATGTCCTGCTCCGGTGAGTCGCCGACGAACAGCACCTGTTCGGGCGCACACCCAGCCTTGGCGCAGGCGTAGCGGTAGATCGCCTGGTGCGGCTTGCACGAGCTGGCCTCCTCGGAGCTGGTCCAGTCGTGCAGGAGCTCGCCGAGGCCGGCGCGGACGATCATCGGGTCCAGATAGTCGTCGTCGATGTTCGACACCACGGCCACGTGGCGGCCGGCCGCCCGCAGCCGCTCCAGCGTGGCGACGCAGTCCGCGCGCAGCTCGAACGACTCCGTGACGATCTGTCGCTGGGTCGCGATCAGCCAGTCGAGCCAGTCCAGGGCGGGCTCGGCTCCCAGCCCCAGCGCGAAGCGCCGCCAGGTGTCGGCGAACAGGTCGCGGTGCAGGTAGTACGGCTGCTCCTGCAGCGCGAGGTAGGCGTCGCGCGAGGCGTCGCGGTAGGCGAGGCCCATGCGCAGCGGGTCGGTCGTGACGCCGAGCCGCGCCGCGGCGTCGCCGATCAGCCGCCCGGTGCCGCCTCCGACGCGGCGGTAGCTGAACAGCGTGCCGCCGAAGTCGAAGAACACGGCGGCGACTCGCCCACGGGGGGATGAGCGCGAGGCGCCAGTCACGGGCGCGGAGCGTATCAGCGCGGTGGGCGCTGTCAAAGTCTGCGCGGCGCCGCCGCATCCGGGTTCGATAGAATCGCCGCGATGTCCGACGAAGCGTTCGCAATCGCCGTGATCGGCGGCGCCACCGCCGGGGCCGAGGCCGCCGACATCTTCGCCAAGCAGGGGATCCTGACGGTGGTGTTCGAGCAGAACGCCCGCCCGTACGGGAAGGTGGAGGACGGGCTGCCCCGCTGGCACGTCGGGCTGCGCGCCAAGGAGTACGAGACCATCGACCAGAAGCTCGGACAGCCCCACGTCCACTTCGTGCCCGGCACCCGGGTCTCGCGCGACGTCTCGCTGCGCGAGCTCTGCGACGCCTGGGGCTTCCACTCGGTGGTCCTCGCCAACGGCGCGTGGCGCGACCGCGCGCTGCCCGTCCCGGACGCGGAGAAGTACGTCGGCGAGGGCCTCGTCTACCAGAACCCGTTCATCCAGTGGTTCAACCACCGGCACGAGGCGGGGTATCGCGGGCCGGTGTTCGAGGCGCTGGACGACACCATCGTGGTCGGCGGCGGGCTCGCCTCGATCGACGTGGTGAAGGCGGTGAACCTCGAGCTCGCCTCCAGCGCGCTGCTCGCGAAGGGAGTGGAGTTGGACCTCGAGGAGCTCGAGGTCGAGGGCATCCCCAAGGCGTTGGCCGCGCACGGCCTCTCCTGGGAAGGGCTCGGCTTCAAGGGCGCGACCCTGTTCTACCGCCGGCGAGTCGAGGACATGCCGCTGGTGACGCTGCCCGAGGGCGCGAACGAGAAGACGCGCGCGAAGATCGAGAAGACGCGGGCGCACATGCTCGAGAAGGCGCAGTCGAAGTACCTGTTCGGCATGCGCCCGCTGCGCGCGCCCGAGGCGCTGCTGGTGGAGAACGAGCGGGTGGTCGGCATGCGTTTCGCCGTCACCCGGATGGAGGGCGGCAAGCTCGTGCCCACCGGCGAGGTCGAGGAGGTGCGCGGCTCGCAGGTGATCAGCTCGATCGGCTCGATCCCCGAGCCGATCGAAGGCGTGCCGCAGAAGGGCGAGCTCTACTCCTACAGCGACTGGGACTACGGCCGCCTGCCGGACTTCCCCACCCTGTTCTCGGCGGGGAACGTGGTCACCGGCAAGGGCAACATCGTGGACTCGCGCCGGCACGCCCGGCAGGTCGGCCAGCACGTGCGCGACGAGTTCCTGAAGCTGGCGGACCACGTTCGGACCAGCCACACGCCGCTCACCGCCCCCCAGCGCGAAGCGCTGCTCGCCCGCGTGCGCGCGCGCCAGGAGAAGGTCGGCTACCGCGGCTACGCGGAGTGGATCGAGGCCGCGCGTCCACCCGAGTTCATCTAGTGCCCAATCGGCTTGCGCAGGAGACCAGCGCCTACCTGCGCCAGCACGCTCACAACCCGGTCGACTGGTACCCCTGGGGCGACGAGGCGTGGGAGCGGGCGCGGCGCGAGGACAAGCCCGTGCTCGTCTCGATCGGCTATTCGTCGTGTCACTGGTGTCACGTGATGGAGCGCGAGTCGTTCGAGGACCCGAACACCGCGCGGCTGATGAACGACGCGGTCGTGGCGATCAAGGTCGACCGCGAGGAGCGGCCCGACGTCGACCAGATCTACATGGACGCGGTGCAGCGCATGACCGGCTCCGGGGGCTGGCCGCTCAACATGTTCTGCACTCCCGACGGCCGGCCCTTCATGGGCGGCACCTACTTTCCGCCGCGGCGCATGCACGGCCGGCCGAGCTTCGCAGAGGTGGTGCTGGCGGTCGCGCGCGCGTGGAAGGAGCAGCGCGCGGACGTCGACCGCGCCGCGGCCGAGGTGCTCGCGGCGCTGGGCGCGCGGCCCGAGGTCGCCGCGCCGGATCCGCTCGGCCGCGAGTCGCTCTCGCTCCTGGTGCGGCAGCTGATGGCGCGCGCGGACCGCCGCCACGGCGGCTTCGGCGCCGCGCCCAAGTTCCCGACTCCCACCAACCTCGAGGCCGTGCTCGCCGCGACTCAGCTCGGCGTCGCGCGCGGCGACGCGCTCGAGCACCTGGGGTTCACGCTGGAGAAGATGTCCCGCGGAGGCATCTTCGATCAGCTGGGTGGCGGCTTCCACCGCTACTCCACGGACGAGCGCTGGCTGGTACCGCACTTCGAGAAGATGCTCTACGACAACGGCCAGCTGCTGCGCGTGTACGCCGAGGCCTACCGACAGACGGGCGACGAGCGACTGCGCTGGCCGGTGGAGGAGACGATCGCCTGGCTCGAGCGCGAGATGCGCGATCCCGCAGGCGGCTTCTACGCGAGCCAGGACGCCGACAGCGAGGGCGAGGAGGGCCGCTTCTTCGTGTGGAGCCCCGACGAGCTGCGCGAGGCGCTCGGCCCCGAGCTGGGAGACGAGATCGCCAGCGCCTACGGCGTCGAGCCGGGCGGGAACTTCGAGCATTCCGGCAAGAGCGTGCTCTCGCACGGGCTGGCCGGCGAGCGCCCGCGCTACGCCGAAGCGCGCGCGACGCTGTTGGCGGCCCGCTCCCGGCGCGTGCCGCCGGCGACCGACCGCAAGAACGTGTGCTCGTGGATCGGCTACGCGATCTCGGGCCTCGCGCTGGCCGGGTCCTGCTTCGGCCGGCCCGAGTGGATCGCGGCCGCGGCGCGCGCCGCGGACTTCGCGCTCTCCGAGCTCTCGGACGAGGGCCGCTTCCTGGTGCGCATCTACGAGGCGGGCGAGGCCAAGATCCCCGCGTTCCTGGACGACCACGCCGCGGTGCTCGCGGCCCTGCTCGACCTGCATCGCGCGGGCGCCGGGGACCGCTACGTGGAGGCGGCGATCGCCGTCGCCGAGGAGATCCGCACGCGCTTCTTCGACCCGCGCACGCGCGAGCTGTTCTTCACGCCGGGCAGCGACCAAACGCTCGTGTTCCGGCCGTCGAGTGACTCGGACGGCGCCACGCCCTCGGCCGCGGGCCTCGCGGTGCTCGGCCTGCTGCGGCTCGCGGAGCTCACCGGGCGCGCCGATCTCGCCGAGATCGTCGACGCGGTGAGCGAGCGCGAGGGTCCGGTCGCGAGCCGCGCCCCGATCTACCTGCCCACGCTGGTGCGCGCGGCCGCACTGCGGGAGACGCAGATCGGTGTCGCGATCATTCTCGGCCCGCAGGGCGACCCGCGCAGCGAAGCGCTCGCGAACCGCGCACGCGCTTTGCTCGGCCCCGAGGACGCCGTGGTCATGGTCACACCCGGAGCTCCCCCGCGCTGGCTCGCGAGTGACTGGCTCGCGCAGCGGGAGCTGCGGGACGGCGCACCCACCGCCTACCTGTGCCGCGGGCGCAGCTGCTCGCTCCCGGCGACCGAGCCCGGCGCGCTCTCTTTGCCCCCCGCCTAGCCCGCGTTCGCGCCGCCGTTTGTACATCTGCGCTCGACGGATCTGCCCCGCGCACGGGCCGCCTCGCGGGGCTGGGCACGGCGCTCGCACCGCTTCCTGCTGGAAGGAGGAGTGCCATGCCATTTCCTTTCAGGGCGGTGGTCCTCTCGAGCGCGGTGGCGCTGGTCCCGGTGACCGGGGCAACTGCACAGAACGACGAGCCCCAGCCCCCCACCATGGAGCAGGGCCCGGGGCTCACGCCGCTGGACCAGGGCTCGAGCCCGAGCGACGTCCGGATCACGCAGGACATCCGCAGGGCGCTGACCCGGACGAACGGCTTCTCCGTGGACGCGCGCAACGTGAAGATCATCACGAAGGACGGCGTGGTGACACTGCGCGGTGAGGTGAAGAACGACAGCGAGCGCGCCGCAGTGGTCGCCGCCGCGCGGCGGACCCCGGGCGTGACGCAGATCGACGAGGATCTGCACACCCAGCCGGGCCAAGCCCAGATGAGCGACCCGAAATTCGCTGAACGATCCCAACCGGATGGTCGACCCGAACGGCACGCGTTACCCGAGCCCGAACGGCACGGGAACGCCGGGCACGATGGGCTACCCGCCAGGCACTCCGCCGGTCGGCGCGCCGCCTCCGTCGACCTACCCGCCGCCTACGACGCCTCCGGAATCGCAGCCGCAGCCGCAACCCGGCACGGGAAACGGTCACTGACTGGGTGAAGTCGCCCGGCGCGCCGTGATCAAGCCGAAGCTCGTGCCTCGGAGAGTCCGTAGTGTCTCAGGAGCGGTTCCGTGTGGGGCTCGCGCCCGCGGAAGCTCTTGAACACCTCCATCGCAGCCACGCTGCCGCCCAGCCCGAGCACGGTGTCGCGGTAGCGGCGGCCGGTGGCGCGCAGCGCGGCGGCGTTCTCGAGCCCGGCCTCCTCGAACGCGGCGAACGCGTCGGCCGACAGCACCTCGGCCCACTTGTACGAGTAGTAGCCCGCCGCGTAGCCGCCCGCGAAGATGTGGCCGAAGCTGCACAGGAAGCGGTCTTCCGGCAGCGGCGGCAGCACCGCAGCGATCCGCGCCACTTCGCCCTGTACACCGAATGGTGTCGATGCGCCGCCGGGCTCGAAGCGGTCGTGCAGCTCCAGGTCCAGCAGCGAGAAGAACAGCTGGCGCAGCATGTCCGAGCCGGCGCGGTAGGTGCGGGCGGCGCGCAGCTTCTCGATCAACGCGTCGGGCAGGGGCTCCCGCGTCTCGAAGTGGCGGGCGAACCCGAGCAGCGTCTCGCGGTGGTAGCACCAGTTCTCCATGAACTGGCTGGGCAGCTCGACCGCGTCCCACTCCACGTTGCGGATGCCGGAAGCCAGCCCGTAGTCGACGCGCGTCAGCATGTGCTGCAGCCCGTGGCCGAACTCGTGGAACAGCGTCTGCACCTCGTCGAAGCTCATCAGCGACGGCTTCCCGCCGACGGGCGGCGCCTGGTTGCACACCAGGTGCGCGATCGGGAGCCGAGAGTGGCCGCGTCCATCGCCGAAGAGCCGGCTGCGCCCGACGCACTCGTCCATCCACGCGCCGCCACGCTTCTCCGCGGGGCGCGAGTAGGGATCGAGATAGAACGCGGCGATCGGGGTGCCCGCCTCGTCGTGCACCCGGAAGAAGCGGACGTCGGCGTGCCACACCGGCGCCTCGCCGTCGGCCGCGCGAATCGACACCCCGAACAGCTTCGCCGCCAGCGCGAACAGGCCGTCCAGCACCGTGGGCAGCGGGAAGTACGGGCGCAGCTCCTCTTCCGAATAGGCGTAGCGCGCCTCGCGCTGCCGCTCCGCCCAGTAGCCGACGTCCCAGTGCATCAGCTCGTTCGCCTCGCCCTGCGCTCGCGCGAACGCGCGCAGCTCGTCGAGCTCGCGCCGGGCGGCGGCGTACGAGACCGCGCGCAGCTCCTCGAGCAGCCGCCGCACCGCGCCGACGTCCGGAGCCATCTTCGACGCGAGCGACAGCTCGGCGAAGGTCTGGAAGCCGAGCAGGCGCGCCTCCTCGCGGCGCAGGCGCAGGATCTGATCGATGAGCTGCGTGTTGTCGCTCGGGCCGTCGCTCGCACGCGCGAGGTTCGCGCGGTAGAGTTGCTCGCGCAGCTCGCGCCGCTCGAGGTGCTGCAGGGCCGGCACCAGCAGCGCCTGCTCGAGCGTGAGCCGCCACGGCCCGCGCTCGGCGCTCGCGTCGGGCGTCCCGGCGCCGCGGGCGGACTCCGCGGCGAGCTCGAGCGCGCTCTGCGGCAGACCCGCGACCTCGGCGCGCTCGCGCAGCACCAGCGCGAACGCCTTGGTGGCGTCGAGCACGTGGTTCGAGAACGCGGTCTGGTGCTCCGCGAGCTCGGTCGCGATCGCCTGGAATCGCTCCCGCGCCGCGCCTTCGAGGCCGATCCCCGCGAGCCGCGCGTCGCGGATCAAGAGCGCCACGATCCGCCGCTGCGCCGCGTCGAGACCGGCGAACTCGGGGCTCTTCTCGAGCGCCACCAGCGCGTCGTAGATCGGCTTGCTCTGCGCCACGCGCAGCCCGAACACGACCACCGCGGGCTGCACAGCCTCGTGCGCCGAGCGCAGCTCGGGCGAGTTGCGCACTCCCAGGAGGTGCCCGACCACGCCCCAGCGCGTCCCCAGCGCGTCGCCGATGCGCTCGAGCGGCTCGACCACGCCGGCCCAGGTGGAGCGCACGTCGCGCTCCAGCGCGTCGAGCGCGCGCTCCGCCTCGATCAACACCTCGCGGATGCCTGGCTCCACGTGCTCGGGCCGGACCGCGTCGAAGCGAGGCAGGCCGCCGGGCCCGGTCTCGAGCAAGGGATTCGCCGCCATCGCTCCGCTCCTTCTAGAAGCCGATGGTGTACGAGACTTCGCTGTCCGGGTCGAGCCGCGCCTCGACCAGCTCGATCCAGGTGTGGTCGGCGGAGACCCGCAACAGCGGAGCGGCGCGCAGCCTCGGTCCGGACTCGATCCGGGCGCTGTCGGCTCCGTCGGGGAGATAGACGCGGGCGGTGACTCCGCGCGCCTCCGAGCCGCCGACGTTCGAGAGCGTGACGCGCACGCGGTCGCGCGCGACGACGTCGAGCTCGGCGTGGACGCCCGAGCGGGCGCGCCACCAGCGCGCCAGCTCGTCGGGCCGGGCGAACCAGGCGCCCCGCGCGCGCAGCTCGTCGCGCACGCGGGCGAGATCGCGGCTCGAGGTGTGCTGCCAGCCGGGGTCGGCCCGCAGCGAGTAGATGCCGCCCAGCCGCTCCGCGCGCTCGTAGCCCGCGAGCAGCTCGCGCAGCAGCTCCGAGCCGCGCGCCGAGGCGGGCGCACGGCCCTCGGGAATCGCGACGAAAGGCGCGCCGTCGAGCAGGACGATCTCGGGCAGCGCGCGCTGGTCGGGCGGGATCGAGGCGAAGCCGCAGCCCGAGCGGGCGAGCGCGCGCAGCGCGTCGTCGGAGACGTCGCCCTCCGCGCGACACGCAGCGGTGTCGGACGCTTTGGCGCCCGGAGCGTCGATCAGCACCGCGCAGGGCCGGCCCTCGGGCCAGGCGCGCAGGTCGAGCAGCGGCTCGCGCAGCGCGTAGCGGAGCGCGTTCTCGGCGAGCATGCGCGCGAGCTCCGGCTCGACGACCTCGTCGGGCGCGAAGCCCAACCAGGCGACGGGCGCGCCCAGATACACCTCCTGCAGCCCCGCCGCGCCGCCCTCGCCCTCCCAGGCGAGCGCGTCGCTGGCGCTCGCGGCCAGCGCCCCGACCGGCTTCGCCAGTGCGATCTCGGAGCCGGCGGGAAGACCGGCCACCAACGGCCCCGGCCCGGTGACCCGCAGTCGTGTCGTGCCCACGGGCGGCGCGCCGAAGCGCTGGCCCGGGAAGAGCTTTGCGATCGGGCTGCGGCCGACCGACTCCGTGCCGCTGCGGCCCGACAGGACGGCGCCGCCGCCCAGCTGCAGGTACGCGTCGAGCGCGGCGAAGTCGGCGGCGTCGAGCTCCGCCTGCGCGGGCAGGATCCACGCGGAGAAGCGCGTGGTCGGGATCTCGGCCAGGCTGTCGCCCGCGAAGACCTCGACCCGGCGGCCCAGCGCCGCAGCCGCGGCGCGCCAGGCCTCGCCGGCGTCGGAGCCGCCCTTCACGCGGTTTCGCGCGAGCTCGACCAGCAGGATCGGGCGCAGGATGCGCGCCCCCACACGCTCGCGCATCCGCTCCTTCGAGGCGTGGTGCACGATGCCGAGCGTCACCAGGCCGAGCGCGAGCGCAGCCGCGCCCCAGAAGAGCGCGACCGGTCTCGATCGCGCCTGGAGCCCCGGTCCCCGCATCGCAGCCGCCCGCCGTCGGACTCTTCGGCCGCGGACGCGCGCCGCTGAAGGCTCCGTTCATCTGCCCAGCGAGCGGAACGACTCCTTCAGCCCGAAGAGCGGGCGGAAGCCGGTCTCGCGCGTGAAACGCTCTCCGGCGATGGTGCAGGGGTACTTGATGTAGTCGATCGCGCCCGGGGGGATGCGCACCACGCCGAGGCGGAACAGGCGGGAGAGCAGCGCGCGGGCCGCCGGCTCCGGCAGCGGCAGGGGCCGACCGCCGGTCTCGCGGATCGCGACGCGCAGCGGCACCTCGCCGGGTCCCGTCACGTTGTAGACGCCGCGCAGCCGCCGCTCGAGCGCCAGCGCGATCGCCTCGACCAGGTCCTCCTCGTGCATGAACTGCATCATCGGGTTGAAGCCCATCATCACCAGGACCCGGCGCTGGCCCAGATAGTTCACGATCGAGTTCTCGCTGTAGTAGCCGAGCGTCGGCACAGGCCGCAGGATCGACGTCCACAGGTCCGGGTGCTGCCACATGAAGGCGGTGGCGAGAGAGTCGACCTCGACCAGGTCGCGGATCTCCGGGTAGTTGCGCCCGGCGAGCAGCGGATGGTCCTCCGCCATGAAGCTCGGGTTGTCCGGCAGCGCGCCGTAGACGTAGCTGGTCGACAGCACCACCAGCTTCTTCACCGCGTGGCTGCGGCACACGTCGAGCAGCTTGCGGGTGCCGCGCACGTTGACGTCGAAACGCTGCACCTCGGAGCCGCGGAAGTGGCGCACGGTGCCCAGGTGCACCACCGCCTCGGGCTGCTCCTTGCGCACCGCGTCCTCGAAGGCGCGCGAGCGCACGTCGGTGCGGTAGAACTGCGCGCCCGCGGGACGGCGCTCCCAGTCGTCGGTGTCGACGCCGACGACCTGGTGGTCGCGAGAGAGTCGCCGCGCCAGGAGGCGGCCCTGCCCCCGGGCGACGCCGACGATCAG
>Ga0318564_10000391_pt1 | contig 12663 bp, 11 predicted proteins | sample GRESIP066b5f20_FD_203479 | JGI IMG/M metagenome (GOLD analysis project Ga0318564, IMG submission 203479) | Tropical soil microbial communities from Luquillo Experimental Forest, Puerto Rico - GRE.SIPMG.066b5f20 | ecosystem: Environmental > Terrestrial > Soil > Tropical forest > Bulk soil...
GGCCGGTCCGCCGCCGAGGACGTGCGGGCGGGTGGGCCACAATGACGGCGTGGGGGACCAGGGCGCGACGCGGCGGCCGCAGGTGACCGCGCGACGCCGCTCGTGAGCCCGGTCGCCCTCGTCACCGGCGCGGCCCGCGGCATCGGCGCGGCGACCGTGGACGCGCTCGTCGCGGACGGCTGGCGCGTGGTGGCGGTCGACCGGTGCCGCGACATCGAGGGCGTGCCGTACGCGATGGCCACGCCGGCGGATCTCGACGCCGTCGTCGCGCGGCACCCGGGCCGCGTCATCGGGATGGTCGGCGACGCGCGCAGCGCGCAGGACATGGCGCTCGCCGTGCAGACCGCGGTCGCCCAGCTCGGCGGGCTCGATGCCGCCGTCGCCGCGGCGGGGTGCATCGCCGGCGGCACCCCCCTGTGGGAGACCCCCGACGACGTCTACGACGCCGTGCTCTCGGTCAACCTCGACGGCGTACGGCGCTGCTTCGCCGCGGCCGCCCCGGTGCTCCTGGACGCCCCGGCCCCGAGGCGCGGCAGGCTCGTCGCGGTCGCGTCAGCGGCGTCGCACGTCGGGCTGCTGCACCTCGCGGCGTACGCGGCGGCCAAGCACGCCGTCGTCGGGCTCGTGCGCGGGCTCGCCGCCGACCTCGCGGCGAGCGGGGTGACGGCGAACGCGGTCTGCCCCGGGTCCACCCGCACGGCGATGCTCGAGGCCACGGCCAGGCTCTACGGGCTGGGCGACGAAGAGGCGCTCGCCGTCCACCAGCCGATCGGGCGGCTGCTCGAGCCGGCCGAGCCCGCGGCGCTCATCGCGTGGCTGTGCTCCGAGGCGGGCTCGGGCGTCACCGGCGCGGCGCTCGCCGTCGACGGCGGGATGACCTCGGTCTAGCTTAGCTAGAAGAGCGACGCGAGGTTCGCCGGGCCGTCGTCGGCGTCCACCGCGTCGAGGACCGACGGGGGGAGCGAGCACGCGGCGCGCCACAGCGCGAGGTAGCTCCGGTACTCGAGGGGGTCCGTCACGTAGCCCGCGCGCCGGAGCTCGGCGTGGAACGCCGGGAGGTGGCGCCAGGGCACGCCCATGTCGACGTGGTGCGCGAGGTGCCAGCCCGTGTGGTACGGGACGAGCCAGAGCCGCGCGAGCCAGCGCTGGCGGACGCAGTGCGTGGTCACGCGTCGGTCCCTGCTCGCCTGCAGCCCACCGTGCTCTGCGATGGCGCGGAGGCGGTTGAGCACGCGCCACTGCGTCATCCACGGCAGCCACCAGAACGCCAGGTACGCCCACCACGCGCCGCTCACGGCGAAGAGGGCGGCGCCGAGCACCACCTGCACCGCGAGGATCGGCACCGCGACCGCCCGTCCCTGCTTCGTGCGCACCGCGAGGAGGAGCACCTTGAAGTTCTTCCACCCCGAGATCCCGACCGCGTCGCGGCCGAGCCGCCGCAGCAGGTCCCTCGGCCGACCGGGGTACCCGCCGTAGAAGGCGAGGTCGGGCTCGTCGGGCCCGAACTCCTCGCGGTGGTGCGCGAAGTGGCTGCGCCGGTACAGGCCGATGGGCACGAGCGCGGGGTAGGCGAGGAGCCACGTCCCGACGAGGTCGTTCCACCGCTTCGAGGTGAAGAGCAGCTTGTGCGCCGCCTCGTGCATGAGGATCGCGAACCGCGCGTGGATCGGCCCCATGGCGACGAAGCACAGGAGCGCCACCCACCACAGCCCGAGGCGACCGCCGACGGCGGCGATCCCGAGGGTGACCGCCCAGAGCGACGCCACCGTCAGCGCGTTGCGGGCGTCCGAGATCGTCCGGTACCTCGCCCGGATCTCCGGGAGCGCCACGCCGGTCGGGCCGAGCCGGTCGGTGGGCAGCACCTCGGGCCGCGTCGCCTCGCTGGGCACCATCGTCAGCGCCACGACGGCTATCTTACAGAAATCGAACGGCTGGATCAAGATCGTAAGCAGCCGCTGACCGCCCGCAGCGTGCTCGCGAGCGCCCTCCTGGGCGAGGACCCGCCAGCCCTGCCGGTGCGGCGGCTCGTGCGGGTCGCGGCGCTCTTCGGGATCAACGAGAACCGGGCGAGGGTCGCGCTCTCGCGGATGGCCGCGCGCGGCGAGGTGGAGGCCGACGGCGCGGGCGGGTACGCGCTGGCGGGGAGGCTGCTCGAGCGCGCGGGCCGGCTGCAGGCGGCCCGCGCGGGGCGCGCGGGGCCCTCCGACGGCACCTGGCACGTGGTCGTCGTGATCGCCCCGCCCGGCGCGCCGGACGTGCGGCGCGCGCGGCGCGGCGCGCTGCGTGCGGCGCGCCTCGGCGAGCTCCGCGACGGGACATGGGTGCGTCCCGCGAACCTGGCGGTCGTCCTCGACGACGCGATCGCCCGCTCGGTCACCTCGTTCCGGGCGGTCCCGGACGAGGACCCGGTCGACCTCGCGTCGAGGGTGTTCGACCTCGGGGGATGGGCCCGTCGGGCGGCGAGGCTGGTCGAGGCGCTGGACGCCGCGGACCTCGTCGGGGCGCGCGCGCTCGCGACCGGGTTCGAGCTCGACGCCGACGTGCTCCGGCACCTCCAGCGCGACCCGCTCCTCCCCGCGGCGCTGCTGCCGGCCAGCTGGCCGGGCCCGCGGCTGCGCTCGGCGTTCGAGGGGTTCGACCGCCGGTACCGCGCGCGGCTGGCCGACGCGCACCGCGCCGCGGCGGTCGCGGCCGGCTGAGCGCACGGCCGCAGCCGTCGTCGCCCTCGCGGGGTAGGGTCGCCACAGCCAGCGGTGTCAGCGAAGTCCGGTGCGATTCCGGCGCTGTCCCGCAACTGTGACGCCAGCCCCGGCTGGCGGAGCCAGGTCGACTGCCCGCTGGCGCGCGAGTACGGCTTCCGAGGAAGAAGCGGCCGTGCGGGTGCCTCACCCGTCGTCCCTCTCGACTTCGGCGGAAGGAGGCACATGCGAACCAACAGCACCTGGAAGGTCGTCGCGTCCCTGGCGTGCGCGCTCATGGCGCTCGGCGCGGTCACGACGGTCGACGCGGCCGGCGCACCGCGCCCGTCGGGCGGGTCGGAGTACGCGCCGCGGCTCACGTTCCCGATGACGATCACCACGCCTGCGGGCACGATCCACCTGAGGGCCCCGGCGAGGCGGATCGTCTCGCTCTCACCGACGGCGACCGAGATCCTCTACGCGATCGGCGCGGGCCCCCAGGTGATCGCCGTCGACGACGACTCCAACTACCCCACGAAGGGGCTCCCGACGACCCGGTTCAACGCGTTCGCGCCGAACGTCGAGCGGCTGGTCAAGCTGCGCCCCGGGCTGGTCGTCGTCTCGTACAACCCGAGCGGCCTCGAGGCGAAGCTCGCCGCCGCCGGCATCCCCGTGATGGAGCAGGACGCCGCCACGAACCTCAAGGGCACGCTCATGCAGATCACGTGGCTCGGCGACGCGACCGGGCACTACGCCCGCTCGGTCACGGTGGCGGCCTACGACCGGCGGGTGGTCGCCCACGACATCTCGCTCGTCCCGAAGCGGCACCGGTCGCTCTCGATCTACTTCGAGCTCGACCCCCAGCTGTACTCGCTCACGTCGACGACGTACGCGGGCCAGCTCCTGAAGGCCCTCGGCGTGACGAACGTCGCCGACAAGGTGTCGACCTCGCTCGACGGCGGCTACCCGAAGCTCTCGGCCGAGTACCTGATCGCCTCGAGCCCCCAGATGATCTTCCTGGCCGACACGAGGTGCTGCCACCAGACGTACAAGACGGTGGCGGCGCGGCCCGGGTACTCGGTCATCTCGGCGGTCCAGCACCACTGGGTGATCGGCCTCAACGACGACATCGCGTCGCGGTGGGGCCCCCGCGTCTCGGTCCTCATGGACGACCTCACCGCCGCGGTGCTGCGCTACTACCGCTCGTGAGGACCGGCGCGCGCGAGGCCACGCCGAGCGCCGCGCTCCGCGCCCGTCACCTCGTCGCGGCGATCGCCTTCGCGGTCGTCGCGACGGGGGTCGGGCTCTCGGTGGGCTCGGTCCACGTGCCCATCACGGCGATCGTCAAGGACGTCGCGTGGCGAGCCGGGCTGGGCGGCCAGCCGATGAGCCCGGTCGACGCCATCATCGTCTGGACGCTGCGCGCGCCGCGCGTCGTCATGGCGCTGCTCGTCGGCGGCACGCTGGCCGTCGCCGGCGGGTCGTACCAGGGCGTGTTCCGCAACCCGCTGGCCGACCCGTACCTGCTGGGGATCGCCTCGGGCGCGGGCCTGGGCGCCACGATCGCGATCGTCACGATCGGCGGTGGCGGCGCCGAGCCGGGCGTGACGACGATCTTCGCGTTCGTCGGCGCGCTCGTCGCCGTCGCGCTCACCTGGCTCGTCGCCGGGCGCGGCGGGGCGGGCCCGACCACGCTGATCCTCGCGGGCGTGGCGGTCGCCTCGGTGCTGGCGGCGGGCCAGACCCTGCTCCAGCAGACCTCGTCGCTCGCGGTCGCCCACGTCTACTACTGGCTCCTCGGCTCGCTCGCGAGCGCGACCTGGTCGAGCATCCTCGGCGTGCTGCCGTACATGGCGGTCTCGGTCGCCGTGTGCCTCGTGTGCGCGCGGCTCCTGGACGTCCTCTCGGTCGGCGAGCTCGAGAGCGCGTCGCTCGGGCTGCCGGTCGTCGCGGTGCGGACCACGGTCATCGCCGCCGCGTCGCTCGGGGCTGCCGCCGCGGTGTCGGCGGCCGGGCTCATCGGGTTCGTCGGGATCGTGGTCCCCCACGCCGTACGGCTGATGGTGGGCGTGAGCTACCGACGGATCCTCGTGCTCTCGCTCTTCGGCGGGGCAGGGTTCCTCGTCCTCGCCGACGTGCTCGCGCGCTCGATCCTCGCGGGCCAGGAGCTCCCGATCGGCGTCGTGACGGCGATCCTCGGCGTCCCGTTCTTCGTGCTCGTGCTCCACGTCGGCAGGCTTCGGCTGCGATGACGGCGGCGCTCGCGGCGACCGGGCTCACGGTGCGGGTGGGCGGGCGCGCGCTGGTCGACGACGTCGAGCTGACCGCATCCCCCGGCGAGTGGGTGACCGTGATCGGTCCGAACGGCGCAGGGAAGACGACGCTCGTCCACGCCGTCGCCGGGCTCCGTTCTCTCGACGGTGGCCGCGTCGCGCTCTCGGGGAGGGACCTCTTGACGCTGTCGTCGCGTGCCCGTGCGTCGCTGGTGGCGTTCGTCCCGCAGACGCCGGTCGTGCCGGAGGGCCTCTCGGTCGCCGACTACGTGCTGCTCGGCCGCGTCGCGCACCGCTCGCTGCTTCGCGGCGAGACGCCGAGGGACCGGGCCGTCGTGGGGGAGGTCATGGCGCGGCTCGACCTCACGGAGCTGGCTCTGCGGTCGGTCCACACCCTCTCGGGCGGCGAGCGGCAGCGCGCGGTGATCGCGCGGGCGCTCGCCCAGGAGGCGCCGCTCCTGGTGCTCGACGAGCCCACGACCGGCCTCGACCTGCGTCACCAGCTCGACGTGCTCCAGGTCGTGGCCGAGGAGCGCCGCTCGCGCCGGATCGCCGTGCTCGCGACGCTCCACGACCTCACGCTCGCGGGCCGGTTCGCAGACCGGATCGTCCTGCTCGACGGCGGCCGGACGGTCGCGACCGGCGCGGTGCGCGACGTGCTGACCGAGGAGCTGCTCTGCGCCCACTACGGGGTCGCGGTGACCGTGCTCGAACACGACGGCGTGCCGGTGGTCGTGCCGGGGTCGCCGTCAGCGGTGCGGGTTACTTGACGAACTCTTATGTCGTGCCCGAGGTTGTGCACCACGTGCGTCTACATTGATCGCGTGTCCCTTCGTCGTCGGATCGCCCGGTGATCGCGTGAAGACGTGCACGGACTTCCCTGAAGGGCTCGACGACTCGGGCAGCAACGCGTGGACCGAGGTCGTCTCGCTCCTCGAGGACGCCGCCGAGCTGCTGCACCTCGACGAGGGCACCACGAAGATGATCATCGCGCCCGAGCGGATCCTCGAGGTGGCGATCCCCGTCCGGCACGACGACGGCCGCGTCGAGATGTACAAGGGCTGGCGGATCCAGCACGACAGCAGCCGCGGCCCCGGCAAGGGCGGGATCCGGTTCCATCCGAGCGTGGACGTGAACGAGATCGCCGCGCTCTCCGCCGACATGTCGATCAAGTGCGCGGTCGTGAACATCCCCTTCGGCGGGGCCAAGGGAGGGGTCAAGGTCGACCCGCTGACGCTCTCGCGCGGCGAGCTCGAGCGCCTCACCAGGCGGTACACGTTCGACATCGCCGCGATCCTGGGCACGGAGCGCGACATCCCGGCGCCCGATGTGAACACCGACCCGCAGGTCATGTCGTGGGTGATGGACACGATCTCGATGATCCGAGGACAGTCGACCCCCGGGGTCGTCACCGGCAAGCCGATCGCGATCGGCGGGACGTTCGGCCACGCCGGCGCGACCTCCGTCGGCGTCGCGATCTGCGCCAGGGCGATGTTCGAGCGCCTCGCGATCGACGTGAACGGCGCGCGCGCGGCCATCCAGGGGTACGGAAAGGTCGGCGCCCCCCTCCTCGACCTGCTGCACCACATGGGCATGAAGATCGTGGCGGTCGCCGACGTCATCGGCGCCATCCACGCCGAGGACGGGATCGACCCCGCGCTGCTCCACGAGCACGTCCAGGCGAGCGGGACCGTCGCCGGGTTCGACCGGGCCGACGCGATCACCCAGGAGGAGCTCTTCTCGGTGGAGTGCGAGCTCGCCGTGCCCGCCGCGCTCGGCGGGGCCGTCGACGAGGCGGTCGCCTCGACGATGTCGGCGAAGGTGCTCGTCGAGGCGGCGAACGGGCCCACGACCCGTGAGGCCGAGACGGTCCTCGAGGCACGCGGCATCGTCGCGGTCCCCGACGTGCTCGCGAACGCGGGCGGGGTCGTCGCCTCGTACTTCGAGTGGGCCCAGGACCTGCAGGCGTTCCCGTGGGAGCGCGAGCTCTTCAAGAAGCGGCTCCAGTCGACGATGCTCGAGGCGTTCAACCACGTCTACGACCGCTCCGAGAGCCTCAAGGTCACGATGCGCCAGGCCGCGGTGGCCGTCGGGGTCGAGCGGATCGCCGAGGCGATCGCGCTCCGCGGGCTCTTCCCCTGATCGCCCTCTTCCCGTGATCGTCTGGCCGGTGGCCGCGCCCCCGCGCTAGGAGCCGACCGCCGCGTGGGTCGCGGTGAGGTCGGCGATCCGCTGCAGCGCCCCCACGGTGCGGGCGATCCGGTCGCGCGCGCGCTCGGCCTCCGCGTCGAGGCCCTCGAGGTCCTCGAGCCGCCACGCGTCGAGCGTCGGGCGGACGACGGCGTTGCAGTACTGCGCCGCGTCGAAGATCCCGGCCTCCGCGATCGCGCGCTCGTGCTCGGCGAACCCGGGGATCCCCTGGCCCGGCATCCGGAACAGGCGGAGCCGCCGGCAGATGGCGATGACCATCAGGCTGGGGTCGATCGCGAGCGCCTGCACGGTGAGGTCCCGGTAGAAGGCGTGGTGCAGCCCCTCGTCGCCGGCGATGAGCGACATGATCCGCTTGCCGCGCCGCGTCTTGTCGAGGGCCAGGGCGACGTTGCGGTGCGCGACCTGCGTGGCGAGCTCCTGGATCGTCACGTACGCGATCGTGTCGGCGATCATGTCGGCGCTCGGGACGATCCCCGTCGTCATCTGCTCCATGCGGTCGTCCTCGAGCCTCCACGGGTCGAGCGCACGCGTCGCGAGCACCCAGTCACGCATGGCCGCGGAGTGCCGCCACTCCTCGGCGGTCCACCGCCCCGTCCAGGCCCGCAGCGGGTGTCCGTCGGGCAGGTTCACGAGGATCGAGTGCGTGTAGTACGGGAGGTTGTCCTCCGTCAGCAGGTTCACGACGAGCGCGCTCCGGAGCGCGGGCGCGAGCGGGTAGGCGCCCTCGTCGAACTCGTCACGGGTGAAGTCCGTCGCGTCGTCCCAGGGCACCTCCTCGAACGGGTACCACTGCTTCGCAGATGCGAGGTGGCGCTCGAGGAGGGCGGCGGCGGGCTCCGCCAGCTCCGCCAGGAGCGCTCGGTCGCGCACCAGCTCGTCGTCGTGGTCCATCAGCCGTCCGTCCAGCGCCCGCGCCGCGACGTCGAGTCCCCGGTGCGCGGCACGCCACAGGTTGGCACAGCCGGTGAGGCGGACGACACCTCAGTCGTGGAGCCGCGGCTCGTGGTCCAGGTGGCCCGCGGCCTCCAGCTGGAACGTCGAGTGCGCGACGTCGAAGTGGCTCGAGAGGCACGCCTGCACCCGGTCGAGGAGCCGGCCGCCGCCGCCGGCCTCGAGGCACGCGTCGGCCACGACCAGGTGAGCGGTCACCGCGGGGAGGTCCGAGGTGACGGTCCAGGCGTGGAGGTCGTGCACGGCCACGACGTCGTCCAGCGCCTCGATGTGCCGGCGCAGCTCGGCGAGGTCGACGGCCTCCGGCGTGCCCTCGAGCAGGACGTGCCCGGACGCCCGGAGCAGCCGCCACGCGGCGACGAGGACGAGGCCCACGACGAGGAGCGTCGCCACGGGGTCGGCGCGGTTCCACCCCGTGGCGAGGATCACGACGCCGGCGAGCGCGGTGGCGACGAGGCCGGCGACGTCGGTGAGCACGTGCAGGTACGCCCCGCGCACGTTCAAGGATCGCGCGGACCCAGGCGCGAGGACCGCGGCCGCGACGACGTTGACGACGACGCCGACGGCCGCGACGACCACCATCGCGCCGCCGCGGACGCTCGCGGGGTGCACCAGCCGCTGGACCGCCTCCACCAGGAGCACGGCGCCGACGACGAGCAGCGCGACCCCGTTTGCGGCCGCGGCGAGGATCTCGGCACGGCGCAGCCCGAACGTCCAGCGCGCCGTCGGCGGTCGCACCGCGACGTGCAGCGCCCACAGCGACCCACCGATCGCCCCCGCGTCGACGAGCAGGTGGCCGGCGTCGGCCCACAGCGCGAGGGAGCGCGCGAACGCGCCGACGACGATCTCGACGGCCATGAACGTGACGACCAGGGCGAGCGCGATCCGGAGCCTCGAGGCGTCGCGCGCACGGTGCGCGTCGTGGCGGCTGGCGTGCGCGGGGCTCATGTCGACGCCGGGACGCTCGCGCCCCCGGCAGGACTCGAACCTGCGCACCCGGCTCCGGAGGCCGGTGCTCTATCCACTGAGCTACGGAGGCGAACCAGGGGATGCTACCAACCGACGTTTTGCGACCGGCTCGTCGTGGGCGGGCACCACGGCGCTCGGTGCTCGCGCGTGCAGCCCCGGTCCAGCGGGACCGCGGCCGTATGGTGAGCGCGTGGTTGAGCCGTCGACCGCGCCGGTGTCGCGCGCGCTCCTGCCCGACACCGCGGTCGTGGCGGCCGACGGTCGCCTGTGGGTCGGGGGGTGCGACGTGCTCGAGCTGGCCGCGGAGCTCGGCACGCCGCTCTTCGTCTACGACGAGGCGCACCTCGCGGCACGGTGCGCCGAGGCGCGGGCGGCCTTCGACGACGGCGTGGCGTACGCGGCGAAGGCGTTCCTCTGCCGCGCGATGGCGAGGCTGGCGCACCGGGCCGGGCTCTGCGTCGACGTCGCCTCGGCGGGGGAGCTGCACTGCGCCCTGACCGCGGGCGTGCCCGCCGGTCGCCTCGTCCTGCACGGCAACGACAAGTCCGAGGTCGAGCTCGCCGCGGCGCTCGAGGCGGGCGTCGGCCGGATCGTCGTCGACGGGGCGGACGACCTCGCGCGGCTCGCCCGCCTCGCGGCTGGCCGTCAGGTGCCCCAGCCGGTGCTGCTCCGGGTGACGCCGGGGATCGAGGCGCACACCCACGAGTTCGTCCGCACCGGCCAGGAGGACACGAAGTTCGGCGCGTCGATCGCGTCGGGGGAGGCGTCCCGGCTGATCGAGGCGATCGCGGGCGAGGCGCACCTCGTCCTCGTCGGGCTGCACGCCCACATCGGCAGCCAGGTCTTCGACGTGGGGTCGCTCGCCGAGGCGGCGCGCGTGCTCGGCGCGTACTTCGCGCCGCTCGGCCTCGAGGAGCTGTGCGTCGGCGGCGGGCTCGGCGTCCCGTACGTCGCGGGCGAGTCGGCGCCCTCGATCACCGAGTGGGGGCGCGCGGTCCGGGCAGCCGTGACCGACGCCGGGGTCGCTCCGAACGTCCGGCTCACCGCCGAGCCCGGCCGTGCGGTCGTCGCGGCCGCGGCCGTCACCCTGTACACGGTCGGCGCGGTCAAGGAGCTCCCGGGCGTGCGCACCTACGTCGCGGTGAACGGCGGGATGAGCGACAACCCGCGCCCGGTGCTGTACGGGTCGGGGTACGAGGCGTTCCTCCCGAGGGCCACGGACGCACCACGCCGCCGCGCCGTGCGCGTGGTCGGCAAGCACTGCGAGAGCGGCGACGTCCTCGTCGAGGACGCGCGCCTTCCCGCCGACGTCGCGGTCGGCGACGTACTGTGCACACCGGTGACCGGCGCCTACGGGTACTCGATGGCGTCGACGTACAACCGCGTGGGACGCCCCGCCGTGGTGTTCGTCCGCGACGGCACCCCGCGCACCGTGCTGCGTCGTGAGACCCTCGACGACCTCGCGTCGCTCGAGTGCGCCTGAGGGGCCCGGTGGGCGACCCCGTCCGCGTCGCGCTGCTCGGGTGCGGGACCGTCGGCGCCGAGGTCGCCCGCGCGATGCTCGACGCGGGCTCGGCCGCCGCCCTCGCGGAGGCGGCCGGTGCGACGCTCGAGCTGGTCGGCGTCGCCGTCGCCCGCGAGGGCGTCCCCCGCGACGGTCTCAGCCCCTCGCTCGTCACGACGGACGCGAGCGCGCTGGTCGCCACCGCACCCGACGTCGTCGTCGAGCTCATCGGCGGGCTCGGCGAGGTCGAGGGGCTGGTCCGCCAGGCCCTGGAGGCGCGCTGCTCGGTGGTGACGGCGAACAAGGCGCTGCTCGCCGCCCGGCTGCGCGAGCTCTCCGAGCTCGCGGCAAGCCGCGAGGTCGACCTCCTCTACGAGGCCGCGGTCGCCGGGGCGATCCCGATCGTGCGAGTGCTTCGGGACTCGCTCGCGAGCGAGCCGATCCAACGCGTGCTCGGGATCGTGAACGGCACGACCAACTTCCTGCTCACCACGATGGCGCGGGAGGGGTGCGAGCTCGACGAGGCGCTCGCGACGGCCACGGCGCTGGGGCTCGCCGAGCGTGACCCGAGCGCCGACCTCGACGGGCACGACGCGGCCCAGAAGGCGGCGATCCTCGCGTCGCTCGCCTTCCGCGCGGAGGTGACCGACGCCGACGTCCCTCGCGTCGGGATCGCCAAGGTGACGCTCGAGGACGTCGACGCGGCCCGGCGGATGGGCCACGTGGTGCGGCTGCTCGCGGTCGCCGAGCGCGTCGGCGTCGACGTCTCGGTGCGCGTGCATCCCGCGATGGTCCCCGCGTCGCACCCGCTCGCCGCGGTGGACGGGGCGTCGAACGCGGTCTTCGTCGAGGGCGACCGGCTCGGCCCGCTCATGCTGGAGGGCCGGGGGGCGGGGGGTCCGCCCACCGCGACCGCGGTGCTCGGCGACCTCGCGGTCGCCGCGCGGCACCGGGCGACGGGCGTGGTCGGGCGCGCGCCGACCATCGCGGCCGCGGCGAGGCTGGTGCCGCCCGGCGAGGTGCGGAGCGCCTTCTACCTCGCGATCCGCGTCATCGACCGGCCCGGCGTGCTCGCCGCGGTCGCGCAGGTCTTCGGCGACCGCGGGGTCTCGATCCGCTCCATGGAGCAGACCGGGCTCGGCGCCGACGCCCGTCTCGTCTTCCTCACGCATGAGGCGGCGGCGGCCGACCTCGACGCGACCGTGGCCGACCTCGGGCGGCTGGACGCGGTCGCGGAGGTCGGCGCGGTGCTCGACGTGGTCGGCGGCGAGGGGCCGTGACGCCCGAGGGCGTGATCGCCGCCTACGGCGAGCTGGTCGGGGTCCCGGTCGGGACCGAGGTCGTGACGCTCCGCGAGGGGCAGACGCCCCTCGTCGAGGCGCCGACGCTGGCTGCGCGCACCGGGTGCGACGTGCGCCTGAAGGTGGAGGGCGCGAACCCGACGGGAAGCTTCAAGGACCGCGGGATGACCGTCGCGATCACGAAGGCGCGCGCCGCGGGCACGCGCACCGTCGTCTGCGCCTCCACCGGCAACACCTCGGCGTCCGCGGCGGCGTACGCGGCGCGCGCGGGCCTCGACTGCGCGGTCGTCGTCCCCGAGGGGCGCGTCGCCGTCGGCAAGCTCGCCCAGGCGATCGTGCACGGGGCGCGGGTGCTCCAGATCCGCGGGAGCTTTGACGACGCGCTCCGGTGCGTCCGCGAGGTCGGGGCGCGCGGCGGCGTGACCGTGGTCAACTCCGTCAACCCGGACCGGATCCTCGGGCAGGCGTCGGCGGCGTTCGAGCTCGTCGACGCCCTCGGCCGCGCACCGGACCGCGTGTTCCTCCCGGTCGGCAACGCGGGGAACATCACGGCCTACGGACGCGGGTTCGAGGCGTACCGCGCGATCGGCCGGGCCGACGCGGTGCCGGCGCTGATGGGGTACGAGGCCGAGGGGGCCGCCCCGATCGCGCTCGGGCGCGTGGTCGAGCACCCCGAGACCGTGGCGACGGCGATCCGCATCGGGAACCCCGCCAGCTGGCGGCCGGCCGTCGCCGCGGCCGAGTCGTCGGGCGGGCGGATCGGCGCGGTCTCGGAC
>Ga0318564_10000405_pt1 | contig 12531 bp, 8 predicted proteins | sample GRESIP066b5f20_FD_203479 | JGI IMG/M metagenome (GOLD analysis project Ga0318564, IMG submission 203479) | Tropical soil microbial communities from Luquillo Experimental Forest, Puerto Rico - GRE.SIPMG.066b5f20 | ecosystem: Environmental > Terrestrial > Soil > Tropical forest > Bulk soil...
GGTTTCTGGTTTGAAGACAGTCATCGCGCGACTGCAATAGAAGGGCTTGCGGCGCTCGGCTGCAAATGGCGGACGGTCGAGGAGCGCGGAAAGATCGGACCGTATCCCGGGCATTGCCTGATGACGGCTCTCGTGGACGCAGCGACATTGGCCGATTGGCACGCACGCTTTACGAAATTCGCGCAGGACAACGGCGGTCATTACTACGGATGGACGCACGCGCTCCCAGCGTCCGACTAGGCTCCCAGGCCGACTATGCCGAGCGCCGCGTCGAGCGCGCTGGAGTGGCGACTGCTACTGCAGGTTCCTAGTGCCGATGCCGCCGGAATGATGTGGGGTGACGTGGGCTGCCTCTACTATTGGATTCGGCAGGATGACCTCGCCGCACGGCGATTCGATCGCTCTTGGATGATTCTTCAGTGTGGCTGACCGGTCGTCTTCGTTCAGCCCGGAATCCGATCGAGTATCGCTCGCGCTTCCCGCGATCCCGGATCCCTTCGCAATGCCTCCTGCGCCATCTGACGCGCCTCGGCAGCTCGTCCGCGCGCGCCGAGCCACTCGGCGGCGTACACCGCGCACCGCGGCGTATCGGGCCACGTATTGCAGCTCCGCTCCAGCCACGCGAGCCCGTCCTGCTCGCGGCCTGCATGCAGCAGCACGCGCCCCTTCTCGGCCATCAGATCCGGATCGTGCGGCGCGTGCACGAGCGCGTCGTCGACGTAGGCCGACGCGCCATTCACATCGCCGGCGCGCAGGAACACGTCGACGCGGCGCCAGCCGTTCGCTCCGAGCAGGTCCGCGGATCTCGAAAGCGCCGGGTCGTCGCGGACCGCGGGCATCGCGGCGAGCATCCGCGCACGCGCGCGCAGATCGAGCGCGGCACGCCGGAGAAAAGCATCGGAGTAATTCCCCCGCCCCGGCGTCAGATCGTATTTTGCGAGCGCTTCGAGATCTCGCAGCGCCGCCGTCGAGACCGCGGCGGCGCGCGTGTCGAGGATCACGGGATCGCGGTTGGCGTCCGGAGCACGATCGAGGAGGGCCAGGGCGCGGTCGAACTCCGCTCGTCCCGGAAGCGGCGACCCCGGATGGCGCGAGGCCATCTCGCGCGCGGCGTTTGCGAAGTCGTAGCGCGGGTCGCATCCGGCGCGGAGCGGCGGAAAGCTCCAGAGCGCCATGGGGACGATGACGACCGATGTGATCACGAGTGCCGGGAGCTCCCCTCTTTCGAAGTGAGTCGTTTTCTGTCCGGCGTCGATGATCGCCATCACGAGGTACGCCGCCCCGATCGCGAGCGCCAGGCTCGCGGGGTGGCGGTACTCTCCCGAGACGAAGAACAGGAGCGCCGTGGCCGCCGCTGCGGCGAGTATCGCCAGCGGATACGCCGCCCGGGCCGGCAATCGGAGCGCGAGGAGCGTAAGACCCGGCGCACCGAGGATCGCTAAGAGCCCGTAGCCGGTCTGAAGCCATGCGAGCAGCGGCGAGAAGCGGCGGATGAACGCCAGGCTGACGTTCGTGTTGACCTCGAAGGCGTTCCAGAACAGAACGAGCTTCCGGCCTTCGAGCGAGAGCCAGCGCGAGGGTGCCTGGGCGGCCTCGGCGAGCCCCTCGCGGAGCCAGTACCGGGAGGCGCCCGCCAGCGTCAGCGCGGCGTTGCCCGTGCGATGTCTCGCTTCGTCGAGGTAGGCATGCTCCTCCGCGGCGGGATTCACGTCGCGCAGGAACGAGGCCGGGGTGTACACGCCCGTCGCCTCGGGGCCGTTTCCGACCCAGAAGTTCATGCCGCCGTTCGCGGAGACCGGAACCCACTCGCCGTGCCGGATGCCGATGCCGGCGGACACGAGCACGGGAAGCGCCATTGCCGCGACCGTGAAGACGACCGCGCGACGGAGGGCCTTGCCCCGCGCATGGTGGAGCACCTTGATGGCCCATCCCGCGACGGCAACGGCCAGCAGCGGGATCGCGAGCAGCACGTTGGCGCGAACGAGCGCCGCCGCGCCGAGCAGGAGGCCCGCGGCGGCGAGTCGAAGATGGGGCGCTCGCTTGTCTTGGTACGCGATCAGCGCGAGCGCTCCCGCAAGTGCAGCGTTGACCAGCGCCGGGGTCAGCAGCAGCCCGTCGTAGAAGATCGCGGGGGCGTAGATCGCGGTGATCGCGCCCGCGAGCAGACCGGTACGACGATCGGCTCCAATCCTTGTCGTCGCGATCGCGAGGCAGACCGCGGAGAGCGCGCCCGCGAGGGCCTGGACGGCGAGCGCGGCGCCGACCTGGGGGCCGAGGACCGCGTAGATCGCGGCGAGGGCGTACGGGTAGCCGAGGTTCATGAACGTCGGCCCCGACGGGGTAGCACCCGCGACCAGGCCTCCGATGCGTAGCGCCTCGGCGTGGTAGTAGGCGGCATCCTCGACGAGCGTCGTTCCCAGCGGCGAGCGCAGCAGGGAGAGCGTGTGGATGGCGCGGATGGTGAGCGCGAAAAGGGCGATGATCGCCAGTGCCGAGTAGTATCCAGCGTCCGGAAGCGGCCGTGGGGGCTCCGGCTCGCGGGGCTTGGTGCTGGCCTTCTTCGACCCCACGGCTAGCCGAACGGGCCGCTCTCCCGGATCGGGTCGGCGGGGGCGTCTCCGCGCGAGCGCCACGCCCCGTACGCCAGGACGGCCCCGGCCCAGATCCCGAGAACGATCCAGGCGGTCCTCGCGTCGAGCAGCCAGCCGTGAGACTCGTGCATCGCTCGCTCCTTACGCGCCGGGGATCGTGGGTGCCGGATCGCGGCGCGCGGTCTTCTCGCCGAGCGCCGCCGCGAGCTTCGCGGTCACGGGGCCGCTCTTGCCGCCGCGCACGTCCTTTCCGTCGAGGCGGACGACCGCACGCACCCCCGCGAGGCTCGACGTCAAGAAGATCTCATCCGCCTCGCGCAGCGTGAGAACGCGAACGCGCCCCTCGCGCACCTGCAGGCCGAGCCGGCGCAGCGCCTCGATCGCCCGCGCCCGGGTCACCCCCGGCCGCGCCCCGTCCGAGACCGAAGGCGTCACCGCCGCGCGGTGGCGTACCACGAAGAGGTTCGCGGTGCACGCCTCGACCGCGTGCCCTCGCTCGTTGAGCCAGAGCCCCTCGTCGGCGCCCCGGCGTCGCGCCTCCTCGAGGCCGCGAATCATGCCGGCCGTGGCGATTGTTTTCATCCCCGCGAGAGGATCCAGGCGATGCCGCCGCCACGGGAGGAGCACCGCAGAGACGGCGCGCCCCTCGTCCTCCGGAGCGGAGGCTCCGGCGAAGACGACCCACCGTCCCGAGCGCGAGACCGCGACCTTGAGCCATCCATGCCCCGAGACGTGCGCCGACGAGACGAGCCCGATCGCCCCCTCGAGGGTCGCGGGTTCCGGGAGCGGGATCGCGAGCGCTCTTGCGGCCTCCGTGAGGCGCTCGAGGTGCTCGGAGACGAACGCCGCCCGATGCTCGCGCACCGCGATCGTCTCGAAGACGCCCAAGCCCCACTGCGCTGCCGGATCGGCCCACGTCAGTGCCAAGGCCTCGGGCACGACGGGTACACCGTCGGCAATGGCCGCGCCCTCGGGGCGCCGCTCGATCACGACGCCTCCTCGGGCTCGAATCCGAGCACGCGCGTGAGCGCCCGGACCTTCGCGTTCGCTTCCATCCACTCACTTTCCGGGTCCGAATCGGCGACGACACCGCCGCCCCCGCCGATGCGAACCTGGCCGGAAATCACCACGATCGATCGTATCAGGATGCTCGAGGCGGTGCTGCCGTCGTCGTCGAGCCAAAAGAGCGATCCGGTGTAGAGTCCGCGGGCCGCCGGCTCGACCTCGCGGAGGATCTCCATCGCCCGGATCTTCGGCGCTCCGGTGATCGACCCTCCCGGAAAGGCCGCCGCCACGAGGCCGGCGAGCCCCACGCCCTCGCGCAGGCGGGCGTCCACGCGCGCCACGAGGTGATGCACGGCGGGATAGGAGCGGAGCTCGGGGAGCGGCCCCACGCGAACCGAGCCCGGACGCGCGATGCGGCCGAGGTCGTTCCGCTCGAGATCGACGATCATGGTCAGCTCCGCCCGGTCCTTCTCGGACGCGAGCAGCTCCGCCGCCGCGGCACGGTCCGCTTCCGGCTCCGTCCGCCGCGCGCGCGTCCCCTTGATCGGCCACGTCGAGGCGCGTCCGTCCCGGTCGACGTCGATGAAGACCTCGGGCGAGACGGACGCGAGCGCCATCCCGCCGGCCTCGAGAAACGCCGAGCGCGGCGCCGGGGTCGCCGCGGCGAGGGCACGGTAGAGTGCTATCGGATCCCCTCGCCACGGTGCCTCGAGCCGCTGCGTGAGGTTCGCCTGGTAGATGTCCCCGCGCGCGATGTGGTCCTTGACTCGCGAGACCGCGCGCAGGTACGCCTCGCGCGGGAGGGAGGTGCGCGGCGCCCCGGCGCAAGGGATCCATGGCTCGGGCGTCGGAATCCGCTCGCCGAGGAGGCGCGCCGCGCGTTCCACCGCTGGACCCCGGCCTGCGGTCCTCGCCGCGCGCTCGTGCCAGCGCACCGACGTGTCGACCGACAGCGCCAGCAGCGACCAGGGGGAATCGTCGCGGGACGGAGGCGCGCCCGTCGCCTCGTACGAGATCGCCACGGCCAGGCCCGTTCCGCCCGGACCGCCGCGCTTCCGGCGGCGGAGCGCCTCGGCGTCCACGCGCGCCAGAGCGGATCGCACCGCCTCCCCGCTCCCCGGAACCGAAACGAAGATCTCGGGCTCGAGCGAAAGCGTCGTCGTCCAGCTCCCATCGTGGCGGCCGCGTCCGTCGAGGAGCAGGGTGGGCCGCCCGGGATGCCGCAGCGCCGCACACGCGGCGATCGGATCGAGGGCCGCCACGAGCGGTCGGTCGCGCACCTTCGCCTGCGAATCAGTACTTGCGGATCAAGCCGACCACGACGCCCTGCACCTGGACGCGGTCGGCGGCGAGGACGATCGGCGGCATGGTCGGGTGCGAGGGCTGGAGGCGCACGGTGGCGCCGTCCCGGTAGAACCGCTTGAGCGTCGCGTCGGCGCCGTCGACTAAGGCCACGATCGTCTCGCCGTCGCGCGCGGTCTGGCGCTCCTCGATGACGACGTAGTCCCCTTCGCGGATGTGCTCGCCGGTCATCGAGTCACCGTGGATCTTGAGGACGAACGTCCTCCCCCGTCCGCTGACCATGTCGGCCGGGACCGTGATCGTCTCGGTCGTGGGCACGGCCTCGAGAGGCGTGCCCGCGGCGATCGTGCCGACCAGAGGCAGGTCGAGTGCGCGCCCCGCCGCCGAGTCGACGAGCTCGATGGAGCGGTTCTGGTTCCACACGCGGCGCACGAGCCCCTTCTCGACCAGGTGGGTCACGTGCTTGTGAACCGTGGCGACCGAGGAGAGTCCGAGCGTCGCGCCGATCTCCTCGAGGCTCGGCGAGTACCCGTTCGCCGCGATGAACTCGCGGATGATGTCGAACACTTCGCGCTGCCGCTTGGTGAGGGCCATCCTCCACCTCCCTTGGCTACCGAAGGTTAGGCGAAGATCGGACGAAACTCAACCGGAAGCGCCGTCTCCCGTTTTTTGCCGGTCCGCGAGGCCCGCCGTATAGTTGCCGTTCGCATCGCCGGTCTTGCGGTCCCCGCGGTCCCGGCGGAAAGGATTCCGTGAAAAGGCCTCTCATCCTGCTGCTGGCCGCGCTCTGGCTCGCCCTCTTCCCGGCTGCCGTTCTGGCCCCGGCGCCCGGGGCCGAGGAGGCCTCCGGCCCGCCGACGACCGAGCAGCTCGCCGCGCGCGAGCGGATCCGCCCCAAGATCGAGGCGATCTTCGCCGACATGAAGGCGGAGTGGGACCCCAACGAGGACCACAGCCACTACTTCCCCGAGGCGACCGAGGCGATCGTCGCTCTCGGTCCGGAGGTCGTCCCGTTCCTCGTCGCCGAGATCGAGCTGATGGACACGCAGACCTACCACTACTGCGCGTACGCGCTCGGCCGGCTCGGCGGCCCGGATGCGGAGGCGGCCCTCCGGAAGGCCTACCGCCGCTCGGTGGACCGCGGCGGGCCCTTCGGTCACGCCGCCGAGCGCCTGGCGCTCTACGGTCTCGCGGTGATGGGGAAGCCCGACGTCGTGGACCTGATGCAGGAGGGTCTGCCCGTGCAGGGGCTCGAGATGCTCCCCGATCTGCCGCTGGCCACGCAGTACGCGATGCTGACCGCTCCCGGAAACGTTCCGAACCTCCTGAAGCAGCTCGAGACCTACAAGAGCGACCCGGAAGCGGTGGACAAGCTGCGGTGGACGATCACGGCGCTCGGGCGCTCCGGCGAGTCCTCCGTCGCCCCGAAGCTCCTTCCGTTTCTCGACCACGCGTCGGCCCCCATCCGGGCCGCCGCCGCCGAGGCGCTCTCGCGCGTGGGCCCTCCGTCGGTCTGCAACGACCTTCTCGCGCACCTCGGCGACTCCCACGTGAAGACCAACTACGTGATCGTCGAAGCGCTCGAGCGGATGAAGCCGGCCCAGTGTCTCAAGGGCATGATCTCCCGCCTCGAGGTCGAGCCGAATCTAGAGGTTCGTGCGGGGCTCTACCGGACGCTCATGGCGATCCAGGGGGAGACCGCGCTCGAATCGCTGCGCACGGGGTACGCACGCGGCGGCGTAATCGAGCGGGCGCTCGTCATCCGCTACGCCGGGGACCTCGGCAGCAAGAAGGGGTTGACGCTGGTCCGCGCCGCGCTCACCGACAAGAGTCCGGAGGTCGTCGATGCCGCCGTGGACGCTCTCGGGGACATCGGCGGCCCGGCCGCGATCGACACGCTCCTGGCGCTGGTCACCAACCCGCACCGCGACATCGCGCTCAACGCGACCAAGGCCCTCGTCAACCTCGATGAAAAGCGCGCCGGGCCGCGCGTCGCCAGTCGTCTCCTCGAGATCGTCGCGGAGCCCGTGGGCGACCTCACCTTGCGCCCGCCGATCGTGCAGTACTCCGAGGCGCTCGTCTCGCTCGCGTTCGTCGACGCGCGGGACGACATCCGGAAGGCCGCCGACCTCCAGTCGGACGGCGAGATCCGGGAGCAACTCCGGTCGTGCGCGCGGCGGCTCGACCGGATCGCGACCGCCGGCGACGACGTCGCCGCATGGACCTCCGACCTGGCCTCGCCCGACGGCCCCGCGCGGGTCCTCGCCGCCCACCGGCTCGCGAAGATCGGCAGCCCCGCCGCGATCGCCGCGCTCGAAGCCCAGTTCGGACGCGCCGAGACGACCGATCCGGCCCGGGTCGACATCCTGCGGGCGATCGCCGACGAACGCGCCGCGGGTGCCGCCGGGCTCGTCGAGCAACAGCTCGCCGATCCCGCCTCCGACACCTGGGCGCGCCAATTCGTGCGGCGCGAGACGGCCTGGGCGGCCCGCCGGATCGGCGGCGAGCGAATGATCCGCGCGCTCACGGCGTCGGCCACGCGGCGCGACGGCCGGGATTGGGGCACCCTCGTGGCCTTGGCGCTTGCCGACCCGACAGGATCGGCAGACCTGCTCAAGCGCCTCCGGATCGTGCGGCTTCGCTACCCGGAATCCCGGTTCGGCCGGGAGGAGGGCCAGATCGACGCGATCCTCTCCGACCTCGCGCACGGCGTGGCCCCGCGCGACTACGACATCCCGCCGGACCGGCTCTTCGAGATGTGAGTTTCAGACCGCCGCGGGCTCGGGTGAGGGTGCCGGCGTCGTCCGGACCTGTGCCTTGACGATGTCTCCCGCCCGGTAGGCGCGGTTGAACGCCTCGACGATCCGCGGATCGAGAGCGTGGCCTTTCAGTGCGTTCAAGCGCGCGAGCGCGTCGTCGAACGTCATCCCCTTCTGGTACGGGCGGTCGGTCGTCATCGCGTCGAACGTGTCGGCGACCGCGATGATCCGCGCGAGGAGCGGGATCGCCTCGCCGCTCTGTCCATCGGGGTACCCGCCTCCCTCCCATCGCTCGTGGTGGTTTCTCAAGCCGGGGAGGACCGCCTTCATCTGCCGGATCGGCCGCATGATCTGCTCGCCGATCTCGGGATGCTTCTTCATTTGCGCGAGCTCGTCGGGCTCGAGGTGTCCGGCCTTTTTCAGGATCTGGTCCGGCACGCCGATCTTCCCGACGTCGTGCAGGAGCGAAGAGTACTTGACGATCTCGACCTCGGACCCCTCGAGGCCGAGATGCCGAGCGAGCACGAGCGAGTAGTCGTGCACGCGCACCGAGTGACCCCTGGTGTACGGATCCTTCGCGTCGATCGCGGAGGCGAGCGCGCGGACCGTCTCTCCGAACAGCTGCTTGTTCTGCTGCAGGGCCTTCTTGAGGTCGGCGATCAGGTTCTCGAGCTTCGACGCCATGCTGTTGAACGACGTCGAGAGCTCTCCCACCTCGGTCAGGGACCTCACCTCGACCCGCGCCTTGAAGTCCCCGCGCGCAATCGCGCGCGAGGCGTCGGCGAGTCGCTTGATCGGGCCCGCGAGCACCCGGGCAAACAGCACGGCCACGACCAGGGCGAACCCCAGGGCGAGCAGCGCCCACTTCAGGGTGCTCGCGATCATCGTGGACACCGGGTTGTAGACGTCCCGCTCCCTGGCGTGGACAAAAACCCCCCATCCCTCGGCAGACAGCGCGTACGATCCCATGTACGTCTCGTGATAGTCCCGGCTGCGGGGCGCCCAGTCGAACGGCATCGTCTCGTTCGTCCGGCCGGGGCTTTGCAGGAATCGGCTCACCACCGGGGAATCCTTCATCGAGTCGCCGATGGCGACGCCGCCGAGGTTCGTCGAGGCGAGCAGCCGCCCCTCCCGGTCGACGGCGTACATCGCGTGGCTCTCCGACCGCCCCGCGATGACCGAGTTCCACACGACGTTGAGATCCACGAGGGCCAGGAGGACCCCGCGGAACGACCCTGAGATGACGGGGGCTCCGATCAGCACCGCCGAGCGCGGCGGGCTCCCGGGCATCGCGAACGGCGGGGAGATCACCGGGACTTCCGAGGCCGCCGGATCGTGCGCCGCCTGCCGCTCCCCGACCCGCTCGGCCACCTGGCGAAACCCCGCCTGGAAAACGGGCTCGAGGCTCCGCGGAACCTCCCCCCGCCCCGCGTCGATGACTCCCCCGCGCAGGTCCATGAAGCGGAGGCCGATCATCTGCTCGTCGGACGCCTCGAGCAGGTCGCTCTTGATCTCGGCGTCCCGGACCGCCCCCGGCCGATCGGCGCCCCTCGCGAGGGCGCGCGAGGCGCGGACCACCTGGTTCTCGAGGTTCTCCATGTGAATGCGGAGGCCGCCGGCGATCGTGCCCGCGAGCAGATGCTGGAACTCCTGCTGCGAGGTCTTGAGCGCCTCTTTGTTGTTCCCGATCAGCCCCCAGGCCGCCAAGCACAACGGGACCAGCGCGATGAAGCTGAAGGCGGCGAGCAGGACGTAGACCAACCGCACCCGCGGCGTGTAGGGGGCTTGCTGCGGATCCGGCTCGACGATCTGCGGCGACGGGGCCACGCGGACACCTCGAAATATCGCGGCGGAATATAGGGTCCGGGGCCCGCGCGAGCCACGCGGGGACATGGGCCCCGCGGGGGCCCACCTGGTAGACTCCCGCTCCGTTGAGTCTTGAAACCGTTCGGCCGGAACGGCCCCCGTCGCCCCCTATGCGCCTCGTCTACAACACCGCGCTGCTGCCGCTTGGCGCCGCGGCGGTCGTGTGGGGAGCCTGGCCGCGGACATCGGCGACCGCCCGGCTCGAGCGGGACCAGCGCCTCGGCCGTCGCCTGCCGTCCGTCCCGTCCGGGGCGGTCTGGCTCCACGGCGCCTCCGTCGGCGAGGCGCGCCTGGTCGCATCGATCGCCAGAGCCTGGCGCTCCCGCGCGCCGCGGCTTCCTCTCGTCGTCTCGGCGGTCACCCCGGCCGGACGCGCGGTGCTCCCCGCCCCACCGGACGCCGACGCTTCGTTCTTCTTGCCCCTGGATTTCGCGGCGGTGCAGCGGCGCGCGTTCGACGCGATCCGCCCCACGCTCGTCGTTCTGCTCGAGACCGAGCTCTGGCCGAACCTCCTCTGGGAAGGGCAGCAGCGCGGGATTCCGGTCGCTCTCGTCAACGCGCGCCTGGCACCGGAGCGATGGCGCCGTTACCGCCGCCTCCGATCGCTCTACGGCCCGCTCGTCCGCTCGCTCGCGGCGGTGCTCTGCGCGTCCGCCACGGAGGCCGAGCGGTTCGCGGGCTTGGGCGCCCTACCTGCGCGCTTGAGCGTCACGGGGAATCTCAAGTACGACCTGCCGGCTCCGGACACCGATGCCGGGACGCTCTCCGCCCGCTTCGGCCTCGACCCGGGCCGGAGCGTCGTCGTCGCGGGATCGACCGGCGCCGGAGAGGACACGATCCTCCTCGACGCGCTCGTCGCAGCGCGGCGGGAGATCGCGGACCTCTTCCTGGTGCTCGCGCCGAGGCACCTGGAGCGCGCGGCGGAAGCCGCGTCGGACGCCACGCGGCGCGGGCTCCGCGTCCACCGGCTCTCCTCCGGGGCCGACCGGGACGCCGGCGGCGCCGACGTGCTCGTGGCCGACCGGATCGGAGAGCTCTCCGGGCTGTATGCCCTCGGCGCGGGCTCGTTCGTCGGCGGAAGCCTCGTCCCCGTCGGCGGGCACAACCTCCTCGAGCCGATCGCGGCCGGGTCTCCCCCGCTGTTCGGGCCCCACACCGGGCACGTCGCGGAGATCGCGGAGGCGCTCCTCGCCGCCGGCGCCGCGGAGCGCGTCGGCGACGGCGGAGCGCTCGCCCGGGCGTGGATCCGGCTCGCGCGCGAGCCGGACGAGCGCGCGAAGCGCGTGCGCGCCGGGCGGAAGTTTCTCGACGCGAACCGCGGCGCCCTCGACCGGACGCTCTCGGCGCTTTCCGCGCTCCTCGATCCCGCGCCGCGGGGGCGGGCCGCGGTCTCGCCTTGAGCGGCTCCCTCTCCGGGCCCGCGACGGCGCTGCTGGCGCTGCCTGCCGCGGTTTACGGCGCCGCCGTGCGGATCCGAAACGCGTGGTTCGACCGCGCGAACGCGCCCCGTGCGGCGGCGTTGCCGGTGATCTCGGTCGGAAACCTCGCGGTCGGGGGCACCGGAAAAACCCCCCTCGTCGCCTGGATCGCCGCGCGGCTGCTCGCGGCGGGGCAAAGGCCCGCGATCGTCAGCCGCGGGTATCGCGGAACCGCCGGCTCCGGGCCGCTGCTGGTGTCGACGGGATCGGGGCCTCGCGTCGACGCCCGCGCCTGTGGCGACGAGCCGTTCCTGCTCGCGCGACGGCTTCCGGGCGTCGTCGTCATCGTCGGTGCCGACCGCATCGAGGGCGTGCGCGCGGCCGCGGCGGCCGGCGCGACGGTGGCGGTCCTCGACGACGCCTTCCAGCACCGGCGCATCGCGCGGAACCTCGACCTCGTCGTCCTGGACGCCCGCGCGCCGTTCGGCAACGGCCGCCTCTTGCCCGCGGGGATCCTGCGGGAGCCTCCCGCCTCCCTCGCGCGCGCGGACCTCGTGGTCCTGACGCGCCTCGACGCCGACGACCGCGCCGACTCCTCGGTGGCCGCGGTGCGCGCGGCCGGCTTTTCGGGGCCGGTCGTCCGCGCGGGGCATCGCCTGGCCGGCTTCTTCGACGAAGGAGGGCGCCCCGCCGGGACGCCCGCGGAGGCGTTCGGGTTCTGCGGCATCGGGGACCCGGAGCTGTTCCGCTCCGACCTGGCGCGCGCGGCGGTGCGTCTTTCCGGGTTCGAGTCGTTCCCCGATCACCACGCCTACACCCGCGCGACCTGGGAGCGCCTCGTCGCCCGGGCGGGAAGCGTGCCGCTGGTCACGACCGAGAAGGACCTCGCGCGCCTGGCCGCCCTCGCCGGCCGCGCGGACGCGCCGCACGGGTTGCTCGCCCTCCGCATCGAGGCGGCCGTCTGGGACGAGGCCGCCCTGCTCGAGGCTCTCGGGCTGGGGACCGCCCGCGTGCCGCACGGGTCCCCATGACGCGCGCGCGGCAGTGGTCCGAGGCGGCGCTTGCGGTGACCGCGATCGGTCTCGCTCGCGTCGTCCCGCGCCGCGTCCTTCACGGCTTCGGGAGGCTCGTTGGAGCGGCGCTCGGGAGGGTCGACGCGCGGCACACGGGGATCGCGCGCGACAACCTGCATCGCGCGCTCGGGGGCGGGCTCGAGGACGCCGCGCGGGAGCGCATCCTGCGCGCATGCTGGAGGCACTTCGGCGGGATCACGCTCGACGCGCTGGCCTTCCGCGACGTCGCCCGCGAGGCGGCGGCGGGGCGCCTCGTGCTCCGCGGCGAGGAGCACGTCAGCAAGGCCTACGCGGCGGGCAAGGGCGTCTTGTTCGTCTCGGCGCACTTCGGCGATTGGGAAGCGGGTGCGCTGCTCCTTGGGCATCTGGGCTACGAGCTGTCGGTCGTCGCGCGCCCGCTCGACAACCCTCTTCTCGACCGGATGCTCGATCGCCTCCGCCGCCGCACGGGCAACGGCGTGTTCCCGAAGCGCCGGGCCGTGCGGGAGATCCTCAAGGCGATGGGTCGGGGGGGCGG
>Ga0318564_10000417_pt1 | contig 12392 bp, 13 predicted proteins | sample GRESIP066b5f20_FD_203479 | JGI IMG/M metagenome (GOLD analysis project Ga0318564, IMG submission 203479) | Tropical soil microbial communities from Luquillo Experimental Forest, Puerto Rico - GRE.SIPMG.066b5f20 | ecosystem: Environmental > Terrestrial > Soil > Tropical forest > Bulk soil...
CTCGAGCAGCGCGGTGAACAGCTCCGCCTGGACCATCGCCGGGGCGAGCTCGTCAAGCAGCTCGGCCACCTCCGGCTCGAACTCCGTGTACCCCCCGCCGCCGGCGGAGGGCTCCGAGCCCTCGGGTTGCTCGGGCGTGGGGAGCGGGAGGAGCTGGCGGGTCGCCACCTCCTGGCGGCCGGCCGAGAGGAACCGCATCGAGACGAGCAGGACCTGGTCGGCCTCCCCGAGCCGGAACGGGGCGCTCACCGCAGCGGCGAGCTTGCGCGCGTCGTCGAACCCCGGCCGGTCGGAGAACCCCTGGAACGCGCGGGCCACGTCGATCCGGCGGAACCGGAAGTACGCGTGCGCCTTGCGGCCGACCGTGACGAGCTCGACCGAGACCCCCGCGTCGCGGAGCTCGGCCACGCACCGCTCCGTCATCCGGAGCACGGACCCGTTGTACGGCCCGGCGAGCCCGCGGTCTCCCACGATCGAGACCACGACCGCGCGCTGCACGCGCTCGGGGGTGCCAGTGACCCTCGCGGCGGCGTCGGGGTCTCCTGCCACGGCCTCGGCGAGGACGCGCTGCATCCCGTCGCGGTAGGGGCGGTTGGCGGCGATCCGCGCCTGGGCGCGGGCGATCTGGGACGCGGCGATCAGCTCCATGGCCTTCGTGATCTTCCGCGTCGAGCGGACGCTCCGGATCCGCCGCCGGAGCTCGCGCTCCCGTCCGCCCGCCACGGTCCGCTACTCCCCCGTGCCGAACGCGGTCGTGAACGACTTGAGAGCGGTGTCGATCTCCTCCTCGGAGGGGAGCTCGCCGGTCGTCCGCACGTGCTCGATGAGGCCCGCGTGCTGGGCGCGCAGGAACGCGAGGAGCTCGGACTCGAACCGACGGACGTCCGCGATCGGCACCGGGTCGATCCACCCGCGCGTCCCTGCGTAGAGCACGAGGACCTGCTCCTCGACCGGCATCGGCGCGTTGAGCGGCTGCTTCAGGAGCTCGGTGAGCCGGTACCCGCGGTCGAGCTGGGCCTGCGACGCCTTGTCGAGCTCGGAGCCGAACGTCGCGAAGCTCTCGAGGTCGCGGAACTGCGCGAGGTCGATCTTGAGGCTCCCGTTGACCTGGCGCATCGCCTTGATCGCCGCGGCGTTGCCGACCCTCGAGACCGAGTTCCCGACGTCGATGGCCGGGCGCACGCCCGAGTAGAAGAGGTCGGCCTGCAGGTACACCTGGCCGTCGGTGATCGAGATCACGTTCGTCGGGATGTACGCCGAGATGTCGCCGGCCTTGGTCTCGATGATCGGGAGCGCCGTGAGCGACCCGCCGCCGCGCTCGTCGGAGAGCTTCGCGGCGCGCTCGAGGAGCCGGCTGTGCAGGTAGAAGACGTCGCCGGGGTACGCCTCGCGGCCCGGCGGGCGCCGGAGCAGGAGCGAGATCTGCCGGTAGGCCTCCGCCTGCTTCGAGAGGTCGTCGTAGACGACGAGCGCGTGCTCCCCGTGCTCCATCCAGTGCTGCCCCATCGCGCACCCCGCGTACGGCGCGAGGTACTTGTAGGGCGCGGGGTCGCCGGCGGAGGCGAGGACCACGACGGTGTACTCGAACGCACCGTGCTCCTCGAGGACGCGCACCGTCTGGGCGACCGAGGAGTTCTTCTGCCCGACCGCGACGTAGATGCACTTCACGCCCTGGCCCCTCTGGTTCAGGATCGTGTCGAGCGCGACGGTGGTCTTGCCGGTCTTGCGGTCGCCGATGATGAGCTCGCGCTGCCCGCGGCCGATCGGCGTCATGGAGTCGATCGCCTTGATCCCTGTCTGGAGCGGCTCGTGGACCGGCTGGCGTCCGGTGATCCCGGGCGCCTGGACCTCCATCCGGCGCGTGGACGCCGCCCGCACGTCGCCCTTGCCGTCGAGCGGCTGGCCGAGGGCGTTCACCACCCGGCCGAGGAGCTCGTCGCCGACGGGGATCGAGAGGATCCGCCCGGTGGCGCGCACGACCTGCTCCTCCTCGAGCGAGTCGACGCTGCCGAGGACGACGGCGCCGATCGACTCCTCGTCGAGGTTCATCGCCAGCCCCATGGTGCCGTCCTCGAACTCCAGCAGCTCGTTGACCGCGGCGCGGGGGAGCCCGCTGACGCGCGCGATCCCGTCGCCGACCTCGATGATGCGGCCGACCTGCTCGGCACCCACCTCGGGCGAGTACGCCTCGACGTGGCGCTTGAGCGCGTCGGTGATCTCCGCCGCGGTGATCGTGAGCTCGGGCATCAGCTCGCTCCTTGTGTTGCGGTGGTGGCGCCAGCCCCGTCGGACCGGCCGGCGCGCAGGGCCTCTGCGAGGGCGTCCAGGCGGCCGCGCACGGTGGCGTCGACGCGGAGGTCGCCGACCTCGACGACGACCCCGCCGAGCAGCTCGGGACGGGGCTCGACCTGGAGCTCGACGGGGCGGCCCACGAGGCCGCGCAGGGTGGCCGAGAGCCGGTCCCCCGCCTCCTCGTCGATCGCGCGGGCGGCGCGGACGCGCGCGACCCGCCACCCGCGCTCCTCTGCGACGCGGTCGACCAGCCAGTCGAGCGTGCCGAGCAGGTCGCGGGGCCGTCCGCCGACGACCGCGTAGCGCGCGAGCCGCACGGTGACCTCGCTCGCGCGCCCGGCGAGCAGTCCGACCACGATCTCGGCGCGCGCCGGCGCCGGGAGGTCGCGGTTCGTGATGGCGCGGCGCAGCTCGGGGCTCGCCGAGACGGTGAGGGCCCAGCGGAAGAGGTCATCCTCCACCCCGTCGAGCGCCTCGGTCGGCAGCTCCTCGAAGACGCACGCGGCGTACCCGCCGACACGCGCGCGAGAGCCGGTGACCGAGAGCGCGGGCTCGTCGAGCTCGCCGTCGGCGTCGGCGGCCGCCGCGGCGCGCAGCGCCGCGTCGGTCAGCGCGATCGGGACGTCGGGGGCGGGGGCGGCGAACGCGGCGAACGCGGCGATCCGCGCGGCCTCCGCCGAGACCTTGCCGCGCAGCACGTCCTCCATGACCCCTCGGCGCGCCACGGCGGTGACCGCGGTGTCGGTCAGCGCAGCGCGAAGCGCCGGCGCGCCCTGCACGGTGGCCTCGAGGGCCAGGAGCTCGTCGGCGGCGGCACGGCGACGGGCGGGGTCCAGCCGCTCGAGCACCGCGGTCTCGTAGCCCATGAGCGATGGGTTCATCGCGGCTGCGCCACACCCTTCTGCGACTCGTCCCTGAGCGCGGCGATGGCCTCGTCGATCAGGTCGCGGTGGGCGGCGGCGTCGATCTCGCGGCCGAGGACCTTGGTCACGACCTCGATGACCACCTCGCCGAGCCGGGTCGCCGCCTCGTCGATCGCGCGCTGGCGCGCCACCTGGACGTCGGCCTCGGCCTGGCCGACGATCCGGTCGTGCTCGGCCTGTGCGCGGGTCACGGCCTCCGCGCGCACCTGCTCGGCCGTCTGCTGGGCGAGCGCCACGATCTCGCGCGCGCTCGCGCGCGCCTCCTCGAGCAGGCGGTGGCGCTCGTCGTCGGCGGACTCCGCGTCGCGGCGCGCGCGCTCAGCGGCCTCGATCGAGTCGCGGATCTGCTCCTGGCGCTCCCGCATCGCCCTGAGGAGCGGCGGCAGCAGGTACTTGTAGAAGAGGAAGACCAAGATGAGCACGACGACGAGCTCCACGAAGAACGTGGCGTTCGGCAGGAGGAAGAGGCTGGCAGTCACGGTCGTGCTCCTTGGGTTCGGTCCGTCGGTCGCTGCGCGGTCGGGATCAGTGCTTCGAGAACACGTAGACGAAGACGACCATGAACAGCAGGTTGATGAAGTACATGGCCTCGACCAGCCCGACGGTGAGGAAGAAGTAGGTCCTCGCCTTCGACTCGACCTCGGGCTGGCGCGCGATGGCGGCGATCGTCTGGGAGCCGGCCAGCCCGTCGCCGACGGCCGCGCCGATCGCCCCGCCGCCGAGAGCGAGCCCGCCGCCGACCATCGCTCCGGCTGTCCGGATCGCGGTGTCCACGGTGTTCGTTGCCATGTGGTTCCTTCCGTTGTTGGTTGAGGCTCAGTGGTCGCGGGACGTCGCCATCCCGAGGTACATGATCGTGAGCAGGGCAAAGATCAGCGCCTGGATGGAGCCGATGAGGATCGTGTCGAACGGCTTCCAGATGGCGGTCCAGATGCCGGTGAGGACCACGCCGCCGACCGAGCCCAGGATCTGGGCGCCGACGACCGAGACGACCGTGATCATGAGCGCGCCGGCGAACAGGTTCCCGAAGAGCCGGAACGTGAGGGTGATGGGCTTGGTCAGCTCCTCGATGACGTTGATCGGCGCCATCGGCCAGTAGGGCTTGGCGTAGTGGCGGAAGTACCCGCCGAGGCCCCTGGTGCGGATCGAGAGGTAGTGGCAGAGGAAGAAGACCATGAGGGCCATGGCGAGCGGCAGGTTCACGTCGGACGTGGGGGCGGGCAGGAGCTCCTGGCTGACCCCGACCTGCAGCGTCGACGGCAGGAACTCGATCCAGTTGCACACGAGGATGAAGAAGAAGAGCACGAGCCCGAGCGGCACCCACCGCTCCCCGGCCTCGCCCATCGACGAGCTCGTGAGGTCGCGCACCTGCTCCACGAGGGTCTCGAAGAAGAGCTGGAGGCGGCTCGGCACGCCCGCCGTCACCTTCGCCCGCATCCGGAACCCGAGCACGAGCACGATTGCCGCCGCGACCAGCGTGGCGAAGATCACGTAGGTGTCGAACGTCAGCGGCCCGATCTTGAACGTGGGGTTGTCGCCGATCGTGATCTGCGGCTTGCCCGCAGCGAGGAACGTCACCTCACGCCTCCTTGGGCGAGCATCGCGCCGATGACGTTGCCGACGAACGCCAGCTGGAAGATCACCAGCCCGACAACGATACCGATGCCCAGCGGGGCCTCGATCACGACGAGCACGAGCGCGATGGCGGTGAGCGCCGCGAGGCGCAGGATCGTGCGCGAGCCGATCGCACGGCGCATCGCCTTGCGCGACGCGTCGGGGTCGACGTCGACGCGCGACACCTGCCTGTCGATCGCGCGCACGTTCCAGAATCCGATGGCGACGCCGAGCGCGACGCCGAGGCCGGAGAGCGGCGGTGCGAGCAGCAGGGCCACCACCACGCCGGCCGCGCCGAGGACGATCGCGGTGACCGTGAGCCGGCGGAGCAGCGACCGGAGGACCTCGGGCTCGAGCGCGCCGAGGACGTTCACGCCGCGCTCACAGGTACCGGCGCACGAGCGCCACGGTCGCGGCCGTCGCCGCCACGGACCCGAGCACGATCCCCGCCAGCAGGCACCACGGCGAGGAGTGGAGGGCGGCGTCGGCCCAGATCCCGAGCACCACGAACACCCCGATCGTGACCGCGATCGTGGTCCCGAGCGTGGCGAACGCGGCGAGGCCGGGCAGGTCCCGAGGCTCGTCGGTGTGCTCGGGTGGGGGCGTGGTCAACAGGGGGGCTGACGGCGTCGGTCACGGAGCTGCCTCGAGGTCACGAAGCGGCGGAACGGCCGTCAATCACGGCGAAAACTATGGCATCTCGGTGCCGGAAACGCCACTTCGCGCCGAGCTCCGCGCGATCGGCACGGGGGTCGGCTCGTCCACCCCGTTGCGGTGCAGCCCGGGGTGGAACCAGGTGTAGAGGGCCGCGCCCATCGCGGCCACGCCGACCGGGATGAAGACCCCGACCCCCGGCTCGTAGAGCGGGTAGAGCACCAAGAGCCCCAGGAGCGCGGTCCACAGCCACAGGATCGCGACGGTGCGCCGGTGCCCGTGGCCGAGGCGAAGCAGCCGGTGGTGGATGTGGTCCTTGTCGGCGTTCTGGAACCCCTGGCCGGACGCGGTGCGCCGCACGATCGCGAACGCCATGTCGACGAGCGGCACGCCGAGGATGAAGAACGGGATGAGCAGCGGCGCGAAGAAGAAGTACGTGACACCGCTCGCCGGCGGCGTCCGGCCGCCGATCACCATCGTCGAGGCGCTCATGAGCACGCCGAGCAGCAGGGCGCCCGCGTCGCCCATGAAGAGCCGCGCGGGATGGAAGTTCGACGGGAGGAACCCGAGGCAGATCCCGCAGGTCGCCGCGGCGACGAGCGGGCCGATGTTCGTGATCGGCAGCAGCCCGAGGTGCTCGAGGCGGAGCCCGTAGATGCAGAGCGTGCCGGACGCGAGCGCGACGATGCCCGCGGCGAGGCCGTCGAGCCCGTCGATGAGGTTGATCGCGTTGGTGAGCGCGATGACCCAGATCGCGGTGATGAGCGGGAGGACCCCGGGGCCGAGCACGAGCGCGCCGTGGAACGGGATCTTGAGCTGGTACATCGTGACGCCCGTGAAGTACAGGACGCACGCTGCCAGCACCTCGCCGGCGACCTTGGCTGGCGCGGACATGCTGCGGAAGTCGTCGACGAGGCCGACGCCCAGGACGACCGCGCACGCGAGCACGACGCCGATCACCTCGTTGGTCGAGACGTAGAGGCTGCGCAGCGCCGGGATGCTCGCCCCGATGAGGATGGCGACGCAGAGGCCGGAGAACATGGCCACGCCGCCCCCGTACGGGGTGATCCGCTGGTGCACGGAGCGGTCGCCCGGCACGCAGACGTACCCGACCTTCCGGGCCATCAGCCTGGCGGGGTAGCAGAGCACAGCCGTCGTGCCGGCAGCCGCCGCGGCGACCGCGATGTACCAGCCGAGGCCCTCCATCGGCTCAGGCCGGCGTCGTCGGGTACGGGGGGAACGCGTCGCAGAGCGTCGCGACCTCCCCGCGCACGGCCGTCTGGACCTGCTCGTCCGTCCGGGCGCGGAGGGCGCGGACGAGCAGCGCCGCGATCCGGCGCATCTCCTCGGTCCCCATCCCGGCGGTCGTCTCCGCCGCGCTCCCGAGCCGCAGCCCCGAGGTCACGAACGGGCTGCGCGGGTCGTCGGGGATCTGGTTCCGGTTGAGGGTGATCCCGGCCCGGTCGAGGACCTCCTGGGCCTGCTTGCCGGTGAGCTCCGCGTCGAGGTCGCGCAGGTCCACGAGGAGCAGGTGGTTGTCCGTGCCGCCGGTCACGAGCCGCAGCCCCTCGGCCTCGAGCGCCGCCCCGAGCGCCGCGGCGTTCGCCACCACCGCGCGCGCGTACGTCGAGAACGCCGGGGACGCGGCCTCGTGGAACGCGACGGCCTTCGCGGCGATCACGTGCTCGAGCGGTCCCCCCTGCAGCCCCGGGAAGACGGCGGAGTCGATCGCCTTCGCGTGCTCCTCGCGGCACAGGATCGCTCCGCCCCGCGGCCCTCGCAGCGTCTTGTGGGTCGTGAGCGTCACCACGTCGGCGACCTCGACCGGGCTCGGGTGCACCCCGCCGGCCACCAGCCCCGCCACATGAGCCATGTCGACCATCAGCATGGCGCCCACCTCGTCGGCGATCTCCCGGAACGGCTCGGCCTCGAGCAGCCGTGGATACGCGGTCGCGCCGGCGACGATGAGCCGCGGGTGCTCGGCCTTGGCCCGGTCGCGCACCTGGTCGAAGTCGATCCGCTCCCCGGTCCGGGGCCCGTCGGCGTCGCGCGGCGTCACCCCGTAGGAGACGAACCGCCAGATCTTGGAGGTGATCGACGCGGGCGAGCCGTGCGTCAGGTGCCCGCCGTGGTCGAGGCGCATCGCGAGCACCGTGTCGCCCGGGGAGAGCAGCGCCTGGTAGACGGCGAGGTTCGCGGGCGCGCCGGCGTGCGGCTGCACGTTGGCGTGCTCAGCGCCGAAGAGGGCGGCGAGCCGCGTGCGCGCGAGGTCCTCGACCTCGTCGATGACGCGGTTGCCGCCGTAGTACCGGCGGTGCGGGTACCCCTCCGAGTACTTGTTCGTGAGCACCGACCCGGTGGCCTCGAGGACCGCGGGAGACGCGAAGTTCTCGCTCGCGATGAGCTGGAGCGTCCGCTGCTGGCGCTCGAGCTCGGCGGCGACGAGGCTCGCGACCTCCGGGTCGTCGGCGAGCGACGCGAGCCTCGCCATGGCGGTCGCGTCGGCCACGGTCGCCTCCTCAGCGCTCGATCGGGATGGTGTTCAGGTCGTCGAGCGCGGCGAGCTTGTTGACCCGTGCGAGGTGCCGGCCGAGCGCGGGGACCGCGTCGAGCCACGCGTCCACCGCGTCGAGCGCGAGCGCCGGGCCGATGGTCCTGCCACCGAGGCAGAGCACGTTCGCGTGGGTGTGCTCACGGGCGAGGCGCGCGGTCGTCGGGTCCTGCACGTGCGCCGCGCGAACCCCGGCGATCTTGTTGGCCGCGATCGCGATGCCGACCCCGGTGCCGCAGACCGCGACGCCGAGGTCCGCGTCGCCGTGCGCCACCTCGCGACCGATGGCCGCGCCGTAGTCCGGGTAGTCGACCGCGCCCTCGGTGCCGTCGCAGCCGAGGTCGATCACGTCGAACCCACGATCGCGCAGGTGCTCGGCGATCGTCCGCTTCAGCGCCGCGCCCGCGTGGTCTGCAGCGACTGCGATCCGCATCGTCCGCACCCTACCGTTCCACCGATCGGGGGCTCGTCCTCCCTGCATACTTGCGAGGTGTCGATCGACCCTCGCACGCCGGTGATCGCCGGCGTCGGCCAGGTGACCGCCCGTCCCACGGCCGACGACCCGTCCACGTGGCACGAGCCGCTCGAGCTGATGGTCGAGGCGCTCTCGCGCGCGGGTGGCGACGCCGCGGGTGGCGACGCTCGGCGCTCGTCGCTCCTGGACCGGGTCGACGAGGTGACGGCGATCCCCTCGTTCGTCTGGTCCCCGCGCGACCCCGCGCGCGCGGCGGCCGAGTCGCTCCGGATCTCGCCACGTGCGACCCGGGTGACCGGACCCGGTGGCACCGTGCCGCAGACCGCGCTCCTCGACGCCGCGACGCGGATCGCCGCGGGCGAGCTGGACGTCGCCGTCGTCGTCGGCGCCGAGGCCATGAAGAGCCGCGATCTCGCCAAGCGCCGCCGCGCCGACGTCGCGTGGCGCCACCAGGGAGACGACGTCCCGGCCGCGCCGGTCGTGCTCACCGCCCCCGACGCGCTGAGCGACCCCGAGCGGGCGTGCGGCCTCGCCCTCCCGGTGAGCACGTACGCCCTCTTCGAGCAGGCGCTTCGGCGCGCGGCCGGGCTCGACCGGGTCGGGCACCTCGCGAGGCTCGACGCCCTCGCCGCACGGATGCGCGAGGTCGCGAGGACAACGGCCGGCGCGTGGCTCCGCGACGGCGGCGGCGACGGGTCGGTGACCGCCGCGTCGCCGTCGAACCGGATGGTCTCGGCGCCGTACACGAAGCTGCTCGCCTCCAACGTGATGGTGGACATGGGCGCGGCGATCATCGTCTGCTCGCTCGAGGCCGCCCGCCGCGCGGGGGTCGACGAGGACGCGATGGTCTTCCCGCTCGCTGGCGCCGTCGCGAAGGAGCAGTGGCTGGTGTCCACACGCAGGGAGCTCTCGACGTCGCTGGCGATGGCCGCGTGCGCGAGGGCCCTCTTCGGGCCCGCGGCGCCGAGCCCCGAGGCCGTCGCGCTCGTCGACCTGTACAGCTGCTTCCCCTCGGCGGTCCAGCTGGGCTGCGCGGCGCTCGGCATCGACCCGCTGACCGACCCGCGACCGCCTACCGTCACCGGCGGGATGACGTTCTTCGGCGGCCCGGGGAACAACTACGTCACCCACTCGATCGCAGAGACCGTCGCTCGGCTCCGCGCGAGCCCCGGCGCCACCGCGCTCGTCACCGCGCTCGGCTGGTACGCCTCGACGCACGCGTGGGCCACCTACGCCACGACCCCGCCACGTGGCGGGGGGTTCGCGGTCCACGACGCCCAGGGTGCGGTCGACGCGGTGCCCCTGCGCGAGGCCGACTGGGGCTACGAGGGCGAGGCGGAGGTGGAGGCCTTCACCGTCGGCCACGACCGCGGGGGCGACGCGGCCCGCGCCATCGTCTCGGTGCTCGCGCCATCGGGGGCGCGCCGCATGCTCGCGTGCGACGACGCCGCGGCGGCCGCCGAGCTCGAGGCGGCCGACCCGCTCGGCGGGCGCGTCACCGTCCGGGACGGGTGGGTCACGATCCGCTGACCGTCGAGCGCACGTCGGCGGTCCCGATCGCGCCCTCGCGGACGATCGCCGCGCCGTCGCCGGTCAGATCCACGACCGTCGAGACCTCGCCGTCGCGCGGCCCGGCATCGAGCACCGCGGCGACCTCGGCGGCACCGAGCGCGTCGAGCACCGCCTCCGCCGAGGTCGCGGGCCGATCGCCGTGTCGGTTCGCGGACGTGACGGCGAGCGGTCCGCTCCGCCCGAGGAGCCCCCTGCACGTGGCGTCAGCGGGGACGCGCAGCCCCACCCCGCGCGTGGCACCGACCCTCGCAGCGAGCGCCGCGTCGGTCGGCACGACGAGGGTCAGCGGCCCGGGCCAGAACCGGGTCGCCAGGGCGGCCGCGGCCGGCGGCCACCTCGTCGCGAGGGCGCGCGCAGCGTGCGGGGACGCGCAGAGCACCGCGATCGGCACGGACGTCGGCCGGCCCTTGGCGGTGAAGAGCGCCTCGACCGCACGCGGGTCGTCGAGGCGCGCCGCCAGCCCGTAGACCGTGTCGGTCGGGATCGCGACGAGCGCGCCCGAGGCGAGCAGCTCGGCCGCTGCCTCGAGCTCGACGGCCGCGAGGACCCGCGTCACGCCGGGGATCGCGCCTCGAGGATCCGAGGCAGCCCCGCCAGGTCGGCGTGGTCCGCGACGAGCTCGAGCCCGCACCGTGCCGCGAGCCGGGTCGCGGCGTCGCGGTGCGCCGCGCCGTGCTCGACGAGGAGCGTCCCACCCGGCGCCAGCCACCGCCCCGCGCCGGCGATCACCCCCTCGACGGCCGCGAACCCGCCCGTGCCGTCGGACCCGTCGGTCGCGACGAGCGCGAGGTCCGGCTCGAAGTCGAGCTCGCGGGCGAGCCTCGGCCGCTCGGACGCCGAGACGTACGGCGGGTTCGCGCACACCACGTCGACCGCGTGGACGAGCGAGCGCGGCAGCGCGTCGTACCACGAGCCGAGGTGGAACGCGACACCGGCGCAGCCGAGCCGTGCGGCGTTGCGACGGGCGAGGTCGAGCGCCTCCGGCGCGACGTCCACGGCGTGGACCTCCGCGGCCCGCCCCGCGGCCGAGAGCTCCACGGCGACGCTGAGCGCGATCGCACCGGTCCCGCACCCGAGGTCGCACACGACGGCTGCCCGGTCGAGCTCGAGCGCACGGGCGACGGCGAGCCCCGTGAGCGCCTCGGTCTCCGGCCTCGGGATGAGCGCCGCGGGCCTCACGAGCAGGTCGATCCCGCGGAACGGCCAGTGGCCGAGCACGTACTGGAGCGGCTCGCCCGCCCGCCTCCTCGCGACGAGCGCGTGCGCCGCACGGTCCCGATCCGCGCCCACGCGACCCTGGCGATCCACCTCCTCGAGCACCCACCGCGCTTCACGGGCGCCGATCGCGACCGCGAGCTCGTCGCAGAGCGCGTCAGTCGGCATCGGCGGCGCGCAGCGAGGCGCCCTGCTCGGCGAGGAGGCGGGCGCGCTTGTCGGCGACGAGCGCGTCGACCAGCTCGTCGAGCTGGCCCGCCATGACCTGCTCGAGCCTGTAGAGCGTCAGGTTGATCCGGTGGTCCGTGACCCGGTTCTCCTTGAAGTTGTAGGTCCGGATCTTCTCGCTCCGCCCCCCACCGCCGACCTGGGAGCGTCGAAGCGCCCCCTGGCGCGACGCCGCCTCCTCTTGCTCGAGCCGCAGGAGCCGGCTGCGCAGCACGACCATCGCCTTCGCGCGGTTCTGCAGCTGGCTCTTCTCGTCCTGCATCTCGACCTTGATGCCCGTGGGCAGGTGCGTGACCCGCACGGCCGAGTCGGTCGTGTTCACGGACTGCCCGCCTGGACCGCTCGAGCGGTACACGTCGACCTTGATCTCGTTGGGGTCGATCTTGACGTCGACCTCCTCTGCCTCAGGCAGCACCGTGACGGTGGCCGACGACGTGTGCACGCGGCCCTTGGCCTCGGTGACCGGGACGCGCTGCACGCGGTGGACCCCGCCCTCGTGCTCGAGCCGCTCCCACGCGTCGTCGCCGGAGACCCGAAGGATCGCCTCGTCGATCCCGTCGCGGTCGCTCGCCCGCTCCTCCAGCACCTCGACGGCCAGCCCGTGCGTCGTGGCGTAGCGGCGGTACATCTCGTAGAGGTCGCGGGCGAAGAGGTTCGCCTCCTCGCCGCCCTCGGCGCCACGGATCTCGACGAGCACGGCGCGGCCGGCGTTCTCGTCCTCTGGGATCAGCAGCTCCTCGAGCCGGGCCTCGAGCTCGTTCGCGAGCGCCGCGGACCTCGACCGGTCCGCCTCGAGCTGGGCGCGGTCCTCGCCGCTCGCCTGCTCGAGCAGCTCGTCGGCGGCGACGACGTCGGCGCGCGCGGACCC
>Ga0318564_10000428_pt1 | contig 12289 bp, 11 predicted proteins | sample GRESIP066b5f20_FD_203479 | JGI IMG/M metagenome (GOLD analysis project Ga0318564, IMG submission 203479) | Tropical soil microbial communities from Luquillo Experimental Forest, Puerto Rico - GRE.SIPMG.066b5f20 | ecosystem: Environmental > Terrestrial > Soil > Tropical forest > Bulk soil...
CCGCCGCGGCCGCCGCGGGCCGGCGCCACCTGCTCGCACCCGCCACGCATCGATGCTACGAGCGCCGCGGTCGCTCCAGCGGTCGGCCGCAGCCAGCGACTTCCTGGTGAGCCCCGCGCGGGGCTCTGGGTGACGAACCGCGACGCCGAGTCGCAACGACCGCGGGGCCGTGGGATTCGTCGCGCAGCGCTACCCGATGAAGCGGTTCGTCACAGAGCAGCGCTCGTCGCCCTCGGGGTCTCGCCGCAAGGAACGGATCTCCTGCATCTCAGCTCTCAAATGACTTCGCGGCCAGGCAGAACTCGTTTCCTTCGGGATCTTGTAGCACGGTCCAGGCGTGCCCGCCGAGCTCGCGCGCAGCGACGATGGTCGCTCCGAGCGCGACGAGGCGCTCGACGGCACCGGGGTCGGGATCGATGAGGTCCACGTGCACGCGGTTCTTCGCGGACTTCGTCTCCGGAACGCGCTCGAAGTACCACGCGGGATCAGCACGGACCGGATCCCCTCCGCCGATCGACGCGTAGCCTGGGTCGCCACCCGGGTCGAGCGGCCGTCCGAGCGCCGCCGACCAGAAGCGTGCGACCAGGAGGGCGTCGTCGCAGTCAAATGTGATGTTGCCGACTCGTGCGACCACTTGTCCTCCTAGGCCTGAGACGCGGGGATCGGTGAGGCGCTCTCTCAGGGTCGGACGCCCCTGCGTCAACGATCTGCTCCTTGAGCCGTCCCCCCTGACTACGGCGAGGACACGCGCCTCGAGAGAGCCGCGGATCCTGCCCACCATCATCGGTGTCCTGCCTGGCATCCCCGCCGCCACATCCGGTGAGTGCGCGCATAACGCCGACCCCGGACGACGGGAGTCCTGGCGTGCAAAAGCGCTGCAACCATCGCTGCCCCTGCCAACCTGCCTCCGACGTCACGCGAGCCCGCCGGCACGGAGCTCTGGAACCACCGACGTCATGACTTCCTCGAACACCTCGTCCTCGTGCGTCGCGTGCGGATCCCAGTTGCGCGGCCAGTAGAGCACGAACTCGTCGATGCCGATCGCCCCGTAGCGCCCGACCATCTCGCGGAAGGCCGACACGGAGGCCCATGGAGTCAGGGGCGGGTAGCACACGAGCGAGTGCCGAATCGACGCAGGGTCCCGCCCGCGCGCAGCGCACAGATCAGCGAGGAGCTCCGCGCGCCCTCGCGTTGCCTGGTAGAAGTCGTCCTCGGTCTCGATCCCATATCCGCCCCACGAACTCCAGCCGTCGGCAAAGTCCGCGGTGATCTCGAGCATCTTCGGCCCGTGCGCAGCCACGGTGATGGGGGGCCGGGGACGTTGCAGCGGAAGGGGAATCGTCTCCGCTTCTCGGCAACGGTAGAACTGACCTTCGTAGGTCGTGATCTCCTGGCGTAGCAGCAGATCAGTGACTTCGACGAACTCACGGAACCGCTTCACCCGCTCGGCGGGGGACCAATCCACGCCCGCCTGCGCCGCACCGGCGGAAGGGTCACCGACGCCCAGTGCAATCTCCACGCGACCACCCGAGATGTGATCGACAGTCATCGCAGCCTTCGACAAGGTCACGGGGCTTCGAAAGTACAAGCTCGAGATGAGGGTCCCGATCCGAATCCTGGCAGTGGTCGAGGCCAGATCGACCAGCGTCGCGGGACCGTCGAAGATCGGATGTCGCGCTCGGTCCGGTTCGACCACGGTGTCCACGTTCCACATCACGTCGAAGCCCAGATCTTCGGCTCTTGTCCACCGGTTGCGCAGTTCGACCAAGGGAAGGTGCTGATACTGGTACGCACAGAATCGCAACTCGGCCATGGGAACGCCCACCTCGCCGCCGGGCACCCCCCGACATCATCAACGTACTAAAGATGCCGAAAGCGCAGCTCCCTTGCATCCCTTGCGCGCATGCGCGCATGATCCATCGAGCGTCGGGCGTGGCCAGTTGTCATGATGTATCGCACCTCGACGGCTCAGCCGGGAGCTCGTCGAAGGCGTGAACCCCCGACACACCGGCGACGGCAGAACAGCCTGAGGCTGCGACGCGCATCTCAAGAGCTTCTCGCTCCGGACCCGCTCGAGGTGTCACCCAGCTCCACCTGCACGACGGACTCCATCGAGATCGTCCACAGCCAAGAGCCGGCGCCATCGGCGGGCAAGGACCGGGTATCGCAGACCTACCGAAGCCGGTGTCGCACAGGTGTCGGCCCGTGTCCTGCGGGTGACGCAAAGGTGCCGGAGCCAAGGTGTCGCTCAGGTGCCGAAACTCCACAGCGCAGACGCGGCTCCCTCAGTGGAGGTGATGGGACTCGAACCCACGACCCCTACATTGCGAACGTAGTGCTCTACCAGCTGAGCTACACCCCCGAGGGCGTTCGATCCTACCGCACGCCTCCGGACGCCACGGCCGGGGTGCGGCTATCTCAGCCGCGAGCGGTGGCGACCCGGCGGCGCTCCCAGCCGTCGTCGTCCTCTTTGTAGGCGCGCTGCTGCTCGTACGGGGCGACGACGCTGCGGGCGACGGGTGTCACTCGCGCGAGCGCGTCGTTGCCGTACATGCCCGCGTTCGACGCGTAGTACATGAGGGCGAGGTAGGTGGCGAGCGCGAGCACGCAGACGAGCGTGACGACCCAGAGGATCGTGAGCCCTGGCACCAGCCCGAGGAGGAACGAGACCAGGACCCCGGCACCGAGGCCCGCGATGATCCGGGTGCGCCGTGCCTTCGCGCGCGCGGCCGGCAACGCGACGACGGGCTCGTCGATCGCCTCGAGCTCCTCGTCGTACCCGTCGTCCTCGGTGTACTCGTCGTACCGGGGTGCGCGGACCGTGCGGCTGCGGTTGCGGCGCGTGCGCGGCTCGTAGGCCGGCTCTGGGTCCGGCTGATCCCACGGGTCGTCCCACGGCGCGACCTGCTCGCGCGACTCGTAGGGATCGCCGTAGGCGTGGGCGTCGACGTAGCGGTCCTCGTGTCGCATGGTGGTCTGCTCCTTTGTGATCGCGCCGCCGGGGAGCAGCACGAGGTGCGGGACCGCCGTCAGGGCCGCTGCCCGGTCGATCTCGTCCTCGTCGCTGTCCTCCAGCCGGAACGCCGGTTCCATGAGCTTCGGACCCGAGTGCTCGAGCCCGCGCAGCTGGCGGTGGAAGGAGGCGATCGAGGTCGTCGGCCTGTGGCGTCTGACCCACCGGACCACGCCCGGGGCCAGAAGCGCGACCCACAGCGCGAGGATGATGAGGGCCGGCACCACCGCTACGGCCTCGTCCCCTCCTGTTCCACTGGCTTGCAACGGTACCGACGCACGTGTCGCAAGTGGTGGATTCCCGCAGGTCAGCCGTGCAGCCCGCACTCCTCCTTGTCGGTGCCGGTCCACCGTCCGGCGCGGCGCGGCTCACCGGGCGCGACCGGTCGCGTGACCGGAGCGCACCCGATCGAGGCGTAGCCGCGCGCCCACAGCGGGTGCTCGTCGAGCCCGTGCTCGCGCAGGTACCACGCGACGTCGTCGTCCGTCCAGGTGGCGAGCGGGTTGCACTTGACGAGCCCGAAGCGCGTGTCCCATCCGACGATCGGGACGGAGGTCCGCGTCGGGGCGTCGACGCGCTTGAGCGCCGTGAGCCACGCATCGCGACCCTCGAGCGCCCGCTCCAAGGGCGCGACCTTGCGGAGCTCGCAGCACCGCTCGGTCCCGCACGGCCACGCCGCAGCCTCGGGTCCGGGGGTGGTCACCGTGAGGTTCACGCCGCGTGCGTCGCAGAACCGGTGGGCGAACTCGATGGTCTCGGGGAAGTGGAACCCCGTGTCGAGGAAGATCACCTCGAGGTCCGGGGCGCACTGGATCGCGAGGTCGACGAGGACGAGGTCCTCGAAGGAGCACGCCATCGCGACGTTCCCATCGAACCGCCCGAGCGCCCACTCGATGACCTCGCTCGGCGCCGCGTTCGCGAGCGCGCGTTCGGCTGCGTCGAGCTCGTCGAGGAGGGTGTCGCCTGGTGCGGTCACGCCGTGCGGCTCCGGTCCGAAGGGGGCCTGGTGACTATAGTGATCGCAGCGGGAACGACGACCAGCGTCCCTCCGCGGACGTCGCGCGCAGAGCATCTTCATGACGACCTCCTCCGCGGCACCAGCGAGCGACGCAGCGCTCCCAGTCCGCGTCGACCACCTCGACCTGCTCGAGTCCCACGCGATCTTCATCATCCGCGAGGTCGTGGCCGAGTGCGAGCGGCCGGTGCTGCTCTTCTCGGGTGGGAAGGACTCCGCGGTGCTCCTGCACCTCGCCGTGAAGGCCTTCGCCCCCGCGCTCATCCCGTTCCCGGTCATGCACGTCGACACCGGGCACAACTTCGACGAGGTCATCGCCTACCGCGACCGCCAGGCCGAGGCGGCCGGGGCGAGGCTGGTCGTCGCCTCGGTGCAGGCCTCCATCGACGCGGGGCGGGTGCTGGACCCGGGCGAGGGGGTCTCTCGGAACCGGATCCAGTCGACCACGCTGCTCGACGCGCTCAGCCACCACGGCTTCGACGCCGCGTTCGGCGGCGCGCGGCGCGACGAGGACAAGGCGCGGGCGAAGGAGCGGGTGCTCAGCTTCCGGGACCGGTTCGGGCGGTGGGACCCGCGGCGCCAGCGGCCGGAGCTCTGGCAGCTCTACCAGGGGAGGGTCAACCACGGCGAGCACCTCCGCGCCTTCCCGCTCTCGGACTGGACCGAGCTCGACATCTGGCAGTACATCGAGCGCGAGCGGATCGAGCTCCCGTCCATCTACTTCGCCCACGACCGCGACGTGGTGCACCGCGACGGGATGCTGCTCGCGGTCTCCGAGTGGGTCGCCCCGCGCGGCGACGAGGTCGCGGAGCGAATGCGCGTGCGGTACCGCACCGTGGGCGACGCCACCTGCACCGGCGCGGTCGTCTCCGAGGCGCGCACCGTGGCCCAGATCATCGAGGAGATCTCGGTCGCGCGGGTCTCTGAGCGCGGCGCGACCCGCGCCGACGACAAGTTCTCCGAGACGGCCATGGAGGACCGCAAGCGCGAGGGGTACTTCTAAGGCATGGCCGACAGCACCGTCATGGACCTGCTCCGGTTCGCGACCATCGGCTCGGTCGACGACGGGAAGTCGACGCTCATCGGCCGGCTCCTCGTCGACACCCGCCAGCTCTTCGACGACCAGCTCGAGGCAGTGGCCCACGCCTCGGTCAGCCGCGGGGTGGGCGACCTCGACCTCTCGTTCGTGACCGACGGCCTGCGGGCTGAGCGCGAGCAGGGGATCACGATCGACGTCGCCTACCGGTACGCCGCGACGCCGACGCGCAAGTTCATCATCGCGGACTGCCCGGGCCACGTGCAGTACACGCGGAACATGGCGACCGGGGCGTCGACGGCCGACCTCGCCCTCGCCGTCGTCGACGCGACCGCCGGCCTCAAGGAGCAGACGCGGAGGCACCTGTGCATCGCCGCGCTCCTCGGGGTGCGCCGCGTGATCGTCGCGGCGAACAAGATGGACCTCGCGGAGTGGGCCAAGGACCCCTACGACGCGATCGCGGCCGAGGTCGACGCGCTTGCCGACCGCCTCGGCATCGAGGAGCCGCTCGTCGTGCCGATCTCCGCGCTGCACGGGGACTACGTCGTCGAGCCCACCGGGGCCGCCCCCTGGTACGACGGGCCGACAGTGCTCGGCGCCCTCGAGGCCGCCCCCGCCGGCGGGTGGGCCGGCGAGGGCACGGTCGGGTCCCGCCTCCCGATCCAGTGGGTGCTGCGCCACCCCACCGGCAAGCGCACCTACGCCGGCATGGTGGACGGCGCACCGCTCGCGCCCGACCAGAGGATGGTGCTGCTGCCGGCAGGCATCGACGCGACCGTGCGGCGCGTGGCGACCGCGGACGGCGACCTTGCCCTCGCACCGGTCGGGCGCTGCGTGGACGTCGACCTCCACGAGGACACGCCGGCGGGCCGGGGCGACATGCTCGCCTCCCCGCCGCTCCCCCAGGTCCTCGACCATCTCACGGCCACGGTCTGCTGGTTCGGCGAGGAGCAGGCGCGCGAGCAGCCACGAGAGCCGCTCACCGCCGGCCAGCGGTTCCGTGTGAAGCACACGACCCGGACGACGGTCGGGTTCGTGGAGCACGTCCACGCGAGGCTCGACGTCAACCGTCTCGTGCTCGAGCCCGCGGACACGCTGGAGGCGAACGACATCGGGATCGTCTCGATCACGACCGCTGACCCACTGGTCGTCGACCCCTACACCGCCAACCGGATCACGGGGAGCTTCGTGCTCGTCGACGAGCGGACCAACGCCACGCTTGCGGGCGCGATGGTCGGCGAGCCCACCTTCGCCACGGCCTGAGCCAAGCCGCCGTCACCGGGCCACCGTCAAGCTCTGGTCGTGGTGCGAGCCGGCGGGCGCCTACCGTGCAGCCGTTCGTCGCACGCGAGGGTCGACGAGCGCGGTGCAGACGTGCGCCACGAGGTTCCCGGCGACGACCAGCACCGCGGCGAGGAAGAACAGCGCCGTCACCACGGTGTAATCACCGAGCGTGGTCGACCTGAGGAGCTGGGCCCCCATCCCGGGGACGTTGAAGAACCCCTCGACGACGATCGCGCCGCTCAGGACGACCGGGAGGGACAGCCCGACGATCGGGATGAGCGGGATCACCGACGGTCGCAGCAGGTGACGGAAGAGCACCCGCAACCGGCCCGCGCCCTTCGCCCTAGCGATCAGGACGTAGGTCTGGGCGCGGGCTTGCACCGCCGAGCCGCGCGTGAAGCGGGTGAGCCCGCCGACCGACAGGAGCACGATCGCCACGTACGGGAGGAGGAACTGCTCGAAGTGGTGGCCGATGTACGACGGGACTTGCGAGCCCGACACGCCCCGCGCGGCGGGGTCGACGGTCGGGGTGCCGATGTGGTGCTTCACCGCGACGTACCACGAGAGCAGCAGACAGACGAAGAACGTCGGCGTCGAGTAGACGACGAAGCTCAGCGTCGTCATCACGTGGTCGTACGGCCTGCTACGACGCACCGCCTGGATCAGCCCGACTGGGATGGCGATGAGGATCGAGACGAGCGTCGCCGGCACGATCAGCCAGACCGACCACCACAGCTCGTCGTGCACGACGGCGTTGACGCTGACGTCGCGGTACTCGTTCGACTCGCGGTAGGCGACCCCGAAGTCCCCGTGGACGGCGCCGAGGAGCCAGTGCCAGTACTGGACCCACAGCGGCTGGTCGAGGCCGTGCAGCTGGATCCAACGCTGGATCTCGGCCGCGGTGACGCCGTGCGAGTTACCGAGCTCGAAGATCGCGATCTCTTTGGGTGACGTGTTGAGCGCCGGCAGAAAGAACGCGATGAGCGAGACGCCGAGGAGGATGAACGCTCCCCCTGCCACCCGGACGAGCACGTACCGCACGGACGAGCGTACCTGGCTGTGCGTCCCTCCATCTCGTGACTCTCGGCGCACGGTCGTGACGGAGCCGACTGGGAGCTGGGGCTACCTCGCGGCGGTGAGCCGGACGCGGGGGTCGGCGACGGCGGTGCACAGGTCGGCGATCAGGTTGCCGACGACGGTCAGGGCCGCCGTGAAGATGGTGATCGCCATCACGACGGTGAAGTCACCGGTCTCGGTGGACTTCACGGTCTGGAGCCCCATACCGGGGAAGTTGAAGATCGCCTCGACGATGAGCGCGCCGCCGATGATGTCGGGGATGGTGAGCCCGATGATCGTGATGAGCGGGATCACCGACGGCCGCAGCACGTGGCGGTAGAGGACCCGTGTCGGGCTGGCGCCCTTGGCTTTCGCCGTCCGGACGTAGTCCTGCACGACGGTGTCGAGCGCGGAGCCGCGCATGTACCTCGTGATCCCGCCGATCGAGAGCACGATGATCGCGACGAACGGCAGCAGGAACTCCTTGAAGTGGTGGACCATGTAGCTCGGGAACTCCGATGGGGAGACACCCTGCGCGGTGGGGTCGATGGTCCCGGTCCCCAGGTACTTCACCCCGACGTAGAACGAGAGCAGCGTGCACACGAGCACCGCGGGCGTGGAGTAGAGCACGTAGATCCAGGTCGTCATCGCGTGGTCGTAGAGCTTGTTGCGCTTCATGGCTTGGGTGAGCCCGATCGGGATCGCAATCAGGATCGAGAGGATCGTCGGCGGGACGACAAGGAAGACCGAGCGCCACAGGTCGCCGTTGATGACCTCGCTCACGCTGACGTTGTGGAACCCCGCCGACTCCACGTACGCGGTGCCGAAGTTCCCTCGGATCGACGCGAGCAGCCAGTGCCAGTACTGGACCCAGATCGGCTGGTCGAGCCCGTGGGTGTGGATCCACTGCCTGATCTCCTCTGTCGTGATGAACTTCGCGCCGCCCCGGAGGAGCATCTGGACGGCGAGCGCGGTCGGGGAGAAGTACAGCGTGGGCAGCAGGAACGTGATCAGCGAGACGCAGAAGAGGATGACGAGGCCCTGCGCCAGCCGGAGGAGGACGTAGCGCACGGCCGAGGGTATCCCGGCCTCTCTCGCCTTTGCGGTCGCCGACGCGGACCGTTTGCTCGCGATCTCCTCACGAGGCGGTCGCCATGACGATCGCGGCGACCGCGATCGCGACCGCGGCGAGCTCGACGGCGCCGACCATCCGCGCTGCGGCACCTCGCGGGTCGCCGCCGTGATCGAGCGCCCGCGCCGTCTCGTGCTGCGCCGGGAACGCGATGGCCTCGAGGCAGACGGCGGCGACGGCCCACGCCACGACCCCGACGACGACGAAAGGCGTGCCGAACCCGAAGGCGCCGTCCGAGAGGGCGACCAGCCCGACCCCGGTCAGCGGGACCAGGTGGACCACGCGGCCGGCCACCTCCGGCCGGCCGGTGAACGACCGGCGCGCCGCGCTGGTCGGCTCGCCACGTCGCACATCGTGCCCGGCGGCCGCGAGGACGCACAGGACGACGAACGCGGCCACCGCCACGACGATGTGGACGACCAACAGGACGTCGAACCCCTTCGACGCGACCGCTGCGCTCACTCGACCAGGCCGTCCACCGCCGTGTAGGGGTCGAGCTCGCCGCTGCCGACCCGGCGGACGGCGGCGTCGAACCGCCCGGACCCGACCAGCTCCTCCACCGATCGCGCCGCCCGATCCGCGACCAGTCGTGCGAGCAGCCGCCTCGCCCGGTCTCGCCGCCGCCGGTCCGCGACCGCCCCGGCCTGCGCGGCGCGGAACGCCTCCAGCGCGTCGAGGACGGCGTCGACGCCGGTCCCCTCGGTGGCGACGGTCTCGAGGACCGGCGGCCGCCAGCCGTCGTCCCTCGACGTCCCGAGGTCGAGCATCTGCTCGAGGTCACGCCGCGCCTCCGTCGCACCGGGGCGGTCCGCCTTGTTGACCACGAAGAGGTCGGCGACCTCGAGCAGCCCGGCCTTGGCCGCCTGCATCGCGTCGCCCCAGCCAGCCGGGACCACCACGCAGGTGACGTCCGCGGTGGCCGCGACCTCGAGCTCGACCTGGCCGACCCCGACCGTCTCGACGTAGACACGGTCGAAGCCAGCCGCGGCGAGCGCCGCGAGCGCGTCGGGGACCGCGACCGAGAGCCCGCCGAGGTGGCCGCGGCTCGCGAGGGACCGGATGAAGACGCGCGCGTCGGTGGCGTGGCCCTGCATCCTGACCCGGTCGCCGAGGATCGCGCCGCCGCTCAGCGGCGACGAAGGATCCACGCAGAGCACGCCGACCGCGGCCGGCTCTCTGTCGGCGTCGGCGCGGGCGAGCGCCCCGGCGATCAGGCGGTCCGTCAGCGTCGACTTGCCCGCGCCGGGCGCCCCGGTCACGCCGACGGCGTACCCGCGGCGCGCGGTCCAGGTCGCGGGGGCGATCGCTCGCGCCGCGGCGGGGTCGTTCTCGATCGCCGTCAGCAGCCGGGCGAGCGCGACGCGGTCCCCCTCACGCGCGGCGGCGAGGAGGTCCGAGGGGGCGTGCGCCCCCGTCACACGCGCTCCACGTCGGCACCGAGCGCGCGCAGGGTGCCGGCGAGGTCCTCGTACCCGCGGTCGACGTGCGTGGCGTTCGCGACGACCGTCTCGCCGTCTGCGACGAGGCCCGCGAGCACGAGGGCGGCCCCCGCGCGGACGTCGGTCGCCCGCACCGCCGAGCCCGTGAGGTTGGTCTGGCCGTCGATGACCACGTGGTGGCCCTCGGTCCGGACCTGTGCCCCGAGGCGCTGCAGCTCCTCCACGTAGCGGAACCGTCCCTCGAAGAGGTTCTCCGTGACGACCGAGGTCCCGTCGGCCACCGAGAGCACCGCGACGAGCAGCGGCTTGTAGTCCGTCGCCACCCCCGGGTACGGGAGCGTCGCGACGTCGCACGCGTTCGGCCGAGCGGGGCCCTTGGCCGTGATGCCGACCTCGCCGCTCAGCTCGGTGCCGATCGTGGCGAGCTTGCGCAGCAGCGTCTCCATGTGCGCGCGGCGCGCGTCGGTGACCGTCACCTCTCCCCCCGTGATGGTGGCGGCGGCGAGGTAGGTGGCGGCCACCACGCGGTCCGCCACGACCTCGTGGTCCGCGGGTCGGAGCACCTCCACGCCCTCGATGACCAGCCGAGACGTCCCGAGGCCGGTGATCTGCGCCCCCATCCCGTTCAGCATCGAGCCGAGGTCCTCGACCTCGGGCTCACGCGCCGCGTTCTCGATGGTCGTCGTGCCCTCGGCGGTGACCGCCGCCATGAGCAGGTTGTCGGTGGCGGTGTGGCTCGGGTACTCGAGCGTGAGCCGCGCGCCGCGCAGCCGCCCGGGCGGCATGGTCGCCGCCTCGATGACGCCGCGGTGCACCCGGATGTCCGCCCCCATCGCGGTGAGCCCCTCGAGGTGGAAGTTCACGGGGCGCGCGCCGAAGTCGTCCCCGCCCGGCATCGGCAGCGTGACCGCACCGGCGCGTGCGAGCAGAGGGCCGAGGACGACGAGCGAGGCGCGGAGCTGCGCGACGTGGGCGGCAGGCGCCGTCGTCGAGAGCCGGCTCGCCGAGGGCACCCCGATCGAGAGCTCGTGGGCGTCGGCCCAGTGCACGCGGCACCCCAGCTCGGCGAGCACCGACGCCATCGTCTCGACGTCGGTGATGCGCGGCACGTTGCGGAGCCGATGCATCCCTTCGGCGAGGAGGCACGCCGCCATCTGCTTCAGCACGGCGTTCTTCGCGCCGCCGGCCGTCACCGATCCGGCGAGCGGGCCGGACGGCCGCACCACAAACCGGCTCATCGTCAGAGGGTAGGCCGAAGCACGTGCTCCCTTGGTGTTCCCGGCGCCCGAAGCGGCCTCGAGGGGCCCTTAGTAATCTTCAGCTGATGACCCACCCGCAGCGTGCGCCCGACCGCAACCTCGCGCTGGACCTGATCCGCGTCACCGAGGCGGCCGCGATGGCGTCGTCTCGGTACATGGGCCGCGGGGACAAGAACGGAGCCGACGGGGCCGCGGTGAACGCGATGCGCACGGTCCTCGCCTCGGTGCCGATGGACGGCGTGGTCGTCATCGGCGAGGGCGAGAAGGACGAGGCGCCGATGCTGTTCAACGGGGAGCGGATCGGCGACGGCACCCCACCTCAGGTGGACATCGCCGTCGACCCCATCGAGGGCACGACCCTCGTGGCGAAGGGCCGCGCCGGGGCGCTCGCGGTCATCGCGCTCTCCGAGCGGGGCACCATGTTCGACCCGGGGCCCTGCGTGTACATGGAGAAGATCGCCGTCGGGCCGCGCGGGCGCGGGGTCATCTCCATCAAGAAGAGCCCCGCGGAGAACCTCGGCGCGCTCGCCGACCAGCTGGAGGTCCCCGTCCGCGACCTGATCGCCGTCATCCTCGAGCGGGACCGCCACGACGCCCTGGTGGAGGACGTCCGCGCGGCAGGGGCGAGGGTCCGGCTCATCTCGGACGGCGACGTCGCCGGCGCGATCTCGACCGCGTGGGACGAGTCCGACGGGGACATCCTCTTCGGCATCGGCGGCACCCCCGAGGGCGTGATTGCCGCGGCCGCGCTCAAGTGCCTCGGCGGGGAGATCCAGGGCCGGCTGTGGCCGCGGAACGACGACGAGCGCCGCGCTGCGATCGCAGCCGGCTACGACCTCGACAAGGTGCTCATGACCGACGACCTCGTGAGCGGCGACAACTGCTTCTTCTCGGCGACCGGGATCACCGACGGCGAGCTGCTGCGCGGCGTGCGGTTCCACGACCACGGCGCGTCGACGCAGAGCCTCGTCATGCGCTCGCTCTCGGGCACGGTCCGCAAGGTCGACGGGTTCCACCGCCTGGACAAGCTCCAGGAGATCAGCTCGGTCGCCTAC
>Ga0318564_10000452_pt1 | contig 12071 bp, 11 predicted proteins | sample GRESIP066b5f20_FD_203479 | JGI IMG/M metagenome (GOLD analysis project Ga0318564, IMG submission 203479) | Tropical soil microbial communities from Luquillo Experimental Forest, Puerto Rico - GRE.SIPMG.066b5f20 | ecosystem: Environmental > Terrestrial > Soil > Tropical forest > Bulk soil...
GCACTTGATCCGCGCCGGGTACTTGGCCACGCCCTCGAACGCGACCGCGTCGCCGAGCAGGTCCTCATCGGGCTCGGCCGCGCCCCGGGACTGCATCAGCTCGAGGAACGCCCCGCTGATGTCCATCGCCTCGCGCACGGTCTTGCCGATCACGGCCTCGGTCATCACCGACGCGCTGGCCTGGCTGATCGAGCAGCCGAGCGCGTCGTACGACACGTCGGCCACGGCGACCTCGCCGCCCGCGTCCTTGAGCGCCACCCGCAGCGTGACCTCGTCGCCGCAGAGCGGGTTCACGTGGTGCACCTGGGCGTCGAAGGGCTCCCGCAGGCCCTTGTTGTGCGGGTGGCGGTAGTGATCCAGGATGATCTCCCGGTACATCGACTCGACTTCCATTCTCGCCGCCTTCAACGCGCCGCCGGCCGGGGGTTGTTCCCGCCGGTACCGCTCATCAGCTGAAGAACCGCTGCGCCTGCCGCACGCCCTCGGCCAGCGCGTCTACCTCGTCGTGGGTGTTGTACACGTAGAACGTCGCCCGGGTGCTGGCCTGCACGCCGAGCGCCCGGTGCAGCGGCCAGGCGCAGTGATGGTTGGCCCGTACCGCGATGCCGAGCTCGTCGAGGACCTGGCCTACGTCGTGCGGGTGAACCTCGTCGATCGTGAACGACACCGCGCCGCCGCGGTCCTCGGTGGTCAGCGGCCCGAGGATGCGCACGCCGGGGATCTCCCCCAGCGCGCCGAGCGCGTGCGCGGTCAGCGCCTCTTCGTGCGCAGCCACGTTCTCCATGCCGAGCGCGTCGAGATAGTCGCAGGCCGCGGCCAGGCCGACCGCCTGGGCCGCCGGGGGAACCCCGGCCTCGAACCGCTCGGGCGGCGGCAGGAAGGTCGAGCCCTCCATCCTGACCACTTCGATCATCGACCCGCCGGAGATGAACGGCGGCATGGCCTCGAGCAGCTCACGCCGCCCCCACAGCACCCCGATCCCGGACGGGCCGAGCATCTTGTGCGCGGAGAACGCGAGGAAGTCCGCGCCCAGGGTCGTCACGTCGACCGGCCGGTGCGGCACCGACTGGGCGCCGTCGGCCACCACCAGGGCCCCGCGGGCATGCGCCAGGGCGGCGATCTCGCCGACTGGCGGGATCGTGCCGGTGACGTTGGACTGGTGCGTGACGGCTACGAGCCTGGTCCGATCGGTGACCAGGTCGCCGGCGTTGGACAGGTCCAGGCGGCCCTCGGGAGTGACGCCGAACCAGCGCAGCGTGGCGCCGGTCCGCTGGCACAACTGCTGCCACGGGACCAGGTTGGCGTGGTGCTCCATCTCGGTGACCAGCACCTCGTCACCGGGGCCGACCCGGAACCGCTGCGCCTGCGGCCCAGCGGTGGCCGCGTTGCTCATCGCGTACGCCACCAGGTTCAGCGCCTCGGTCGCGCTCTTGGTGAACACGATCTCGCCGGGATCCGCGCCGATGAAGGCCGCGACCCGCGCCCTGGCCCCCTCGTAGGCGTCGGTGGCCTCCTCGCCGAGCAGGTGCGCCCCGCGATGCGCGGCCGAGTTGTGGACGGCGTAGAAATCACGCTCGGCGTCGAGGACCTGGCGCGGCTTGTGCGAGGTGGCGCCGGAGTCCAGGTAGACCAGCGGCTTCCCGCCGCGCACGGTCCGGCCGAGGATCGGGAAGTGGGCCCGGATCCCGGCCACGTCGAACGGGCGTGCGGTCCCGTTGGCCGCTGCGGCCTGTCTGGTCGTCGTGGAAGAGGTCATGAGACTGCGCCCGCGGTGAGGAACCTCTCGTAGCCTTCCCGCTCCAGCCGCTCGGCCAGCTCGGCGCCGCCCTCCTCGACGATCCGGCCGCCGACGAACACGTGCACGAAATCGGGGTGCACGTACTGCAGGATCCGGTTGTAGTGGGTGATCAGTAGCACGCCATGCTCGGGCTCCTGGCGGAACGTGTTGATTCCCGCGGCGACCACCTTGAGCGCGTCGACGTCCAGCCCGGAGTCGGTCTCGTCCAGGATCGCGATCTTCGGGTTCAGCAGCTGCATCTGCAGGATCTCGTGCCGCTTCTTCTCTCCGCCGGAGAAGCCCTCGTTCAGGTTCCGCTCGGCGAAGCCCGGGTCGATCGACAAGGCGTCCATGCTCGCCCGCAGTTCCTTGACGAACGTGCGTAGCTTGGGCGCCTCGCCGCGCACCGCGGTGACCGCCGTGCGCAGGAAGTTCGACACCGAGACGCCGGGCACCTCTACCGGGTACTGCATGGCGAGGAACAGGCCGGCCCTGGCCCGGGCGTCCACGCTCATGGCCAGCACGTCCTCGCCGTCCAGGGTGACCGACCCCTGGGTCACCCGGTACTTGGGATGGCCGGCGATCGCGTAGGCCATGGTGGACTTGCCGGAGCCGTTCGGCCCCATGATCGCGTGAGTCTCCCCGGCCGAGACGGTCAGGTCCACGCCGCGCAGGATCTCCCGGCTGGCGCCGGACGCCTCCTCCACGCTGACGTGCAGGTCGCGGATCTCAAGTGTGGACATCATCTCTCCTGGCCGGGCAGGGACACGTACACGTCGCCGCCCTCGGTCTTCACTGGGTAGGTAGGCACCGGCCGGGTGGCCGGCGGTCCGGTGGGCTTGCCGGTGCGCAGGTCGAAGCAGGACCCGTGCAGCCAGCACTCCACCGTGTGGTCGTAGATCTCGCCCTCGGACAGCGGGACCTCCTCGTGCGAGCACACGTCGTGCAGCGCGAAGATCTCCCCCTCGGCGCGGATGATCGCGACCGGCGTGTCCTGCACCTCCACGCCCAGCGCTCCTTCCTCGGGAACGTCGGCGAGGGCGCAGGCCCGCACGTAGCGGATCGGTTCGGTCATGAGGCACGCTCCAGCGACCGGGCCAGTTCGGCGTCGATCGCGCTGGTCACCCGGTCCCGCACCTCGGGCACCTCGATCTGGTCGATCAGCTGCCCGAAGAACCCCTTGATCACCAGGCGCCGCGCTTCGGCGTACGGGATCCCGCGGGCCATCAGGTAGAACAGGTGGTGGTCCTCCAGCCGCCCGCTGGCGCTGGCGTGGCCCGCCCCGACCACCTCGCCGGTGAGGATCTCCAGGTTCGGCACCGAGTCGACCCGGGTGCCGTCGGTGAGCACCAGGTTCCGGTTGTACTCGTAGGTGTCGGTGCCGGTCGCCGCGGCCCGGATGATCACGTCGCCGATCCACACGGCGTGCGCGTCCTCGCCCTGCAGCGCGCCCTTGTAGCTGACCCGGCTGCGGCAGTTGCGCTCGGCGTGATCCACGAACAGCCGGTGCTCCAGGTGCTGGCCGGCGTCGGCGAAGTACAGTCCGCGCAGCTCCGCGTCACCGCCCGGCCCCGCGTACCGCACCGATGGCGCCAGTCGCACCACGCTCCCGCCCAGCGTCACCGCCGTATGCGTCAGCCTCGCGTCCTTCCCGAGCTGCGCATGGTGATGCGACAGGTGCACCGCATCCTCTGCCCAGTCCTGCAGACTGATCACAGACAGTGCGGCGCCATCCCCCACGACCAGCTCAACGTTGTCGGCATAGGTGGCCGACCCGCTGTACTCGAGCACCACCAAGCCCCGCGCGTTCGGCTTCACGTCGATGACGATGTGGCCGAAGGAAGCCCCCGCGGCATCGTCCCCGTGGACGGTGATCCAGGTGGGCACCGTCCGTTGTGACTGCTCATCCACAGTGATGACGGTGGCCTGGTCAAACGAGGCGAACGCCCGCGCGCTCACCCGGTCGGCGGGCACGTAGGCGATGCCCAGCCGAGGGTCGCCGTGTTGCGCAAGCTCAACGGCGACCCCGGCTGCGGCATCGACTGCGACCGCAACCTTGCCCGGGGCCAGATCACCGTCGCCGTGCAACCCCCGCAACCGCCGCAACGGCGTAAACCGCCATTCTTCTTCACGCCCGGTCGGCACGGGAAAGTCCGCCGGGTCGTAAGACTGCTGCTCGTGCAGCCTGGAGACCGGGGCGCCGGATTCGACCGCCCCTTGCAGAGCCGACGACATCAGCCGACCGCTCCTTCCATCTGCAGTTCGATCAGCCGGTTCAGCTCGAGCGCGTACTCCATCGGAAGCTCACGCGCGATCGGCTCTACGAAACCGCGGACGATCGTGGCCATCGCCTCGTCCTCGGTCATGCCGCGGCTCATCAGGTAGAACAGCTGGTCCTCGGAGATCTTCGACACGGTCGCCTCGTGGCCCATCTCCACGTCGTCCTCGCGGACGTCCACGTACGGGTAGGTGTCGGAGCGGCTGACCGTGTCCACGAGCAGCGCGTCGCACTTCACGGTGGACTTGGAGTGGGCCGCGCCCTCCTGCACCTGGACCAGGCCCCGGTAGGAGGTCCGGCCGCCCGCCCGGGCCACCGACTTGGACACGATCTGGGACGAGGTGTTCGGCGCGCAGTGCACCATCTTGGCGCCGGCGTCCTGGTGCTGGCCGGTGCCGGCGAAGGCCACCGACAGGGTCTCGCCCCTGGCGTGCTCGCCCATCAGGTACACCGACGGGTACTTCATCGTTACCTTGGAGCCGATGTTCCCGTCGATCCACTCCATGGTCGCGCCCTCCTGCGCCACCGCTCGCTTGGTGACCAGGTTGTACACGTTGTTCGACCAGTTCTGGATCGTGGTGTAGCGGCAGCGGCCGCCCTTCTTGACGATGATCTCCACCACCGCGGAGTGCAGCGAGTCGGACGAGTAGATCGGCGCGGTGCAGCCCTCCACGTAGTGCACGTAGGCGTCCTCGTCCACGATGATCAGGGTGCGCTCGAACTGGCCCATGTTCTCGGTATTGATCCGGAAGTAAGCCTGCAGCGGGATCTCGACGTGCACGCCCTTCGGCACGTAGATGAACGACCCGCCGCTCCAGACCGCGGTGTTCAGCGCGGAGAACTTGTTGTCGCCGACCGGGATCACGCTGGCGAAGTATTCCTGGAACAGGTCCGGGTGCTCCTTGAGCCCGGTGTCGGTATCCAGGAAGATGACGCCCTTCTCCTCCAGGTCGTCCCTTATCTTGTGGTACACGACCTCTGACTCGTACTGGGCGGCGACGCCGGCTATGAGCCGCTGCTTCTCGGCCTCGGGGATGCCGAGCCTGTCGTAGGTGCTCTTGATGTCGGCGGGGAGGTCGTCCCAGCTCGCAGCCTGCTTCTCGGTCGAGCGCACGAAGTACTTGATGTGGTCGAAGTCGATGCCGGACAGGTCGGAACCCCACGTGGGCAGGGGCTTGCGCTCGAACAGCTTCAGGCCTTTCAGCCGCAGGTCCAGCATCCACTGCGGTTCGTTCTTCTTGGCCGAGATATCGCGGACGACGTCCTCGTTCAGGCCGCGGCGCGCGGAGGCGCCCGCGGCGTCGGGGTCGGCCCATCCGAACTTGTAACGCTCCAGCCCCTCGAGCTCGGGGCGCGCGATTGTGGTCATGCGGAGATGCCTCCGGGCTGTGTCGTGGTGTTTTCGGTTGTCGTGGTGTTTTCGGTGGTGGGGTGGCGCGGAGAAACGGTGTGCACGAGCGATGGCGCGGTGACGTGCGTGGTGCAGATCCCGTCACCGCGGGAAATCGTGGCCAGGCGCTGCACCGGAGTGCCCAGGAGGCGGCCGAACGCCTCGGTCTCGGCCTCGCAGAGCTGCGGGAACTCGGCGGCCACGTGGGCGACCGGGCAGTGGTGCTGGCAGAGCTCCTCGCCCAGCTGCTCCCCCGAGCCGGCCGCCGGGGCGGCGCGGGCCGAGGCGGCGTAGCCGTCCGCGGTCAGCGCCTCGGCCAGGGCCTGCACGCGGCGGGCAGCGGGCGCGGCGTCGACCACCGGGCGGTACCTGCTCTCCAGGTCGGCGACCTGCCTGCGGGCGAACTCGGCGACCGCGCCGGGTCCCGCCCGCTCGGCCAGGAAGCGCAGCGCGCTGCTGGCGAGGTCGTCGTAGGCGTGCTCGAAGGCGCTGCGGCCCGCGTCGGTGATCGCGAACATCCGGGCCGGCCGGCCCCGTCCCCGGCTGCCGTAGCAGCGGGCTTCCCTGGCCTCGATCATGCCGTCGGTCAGCAGGTTGTCCAGGTGCCGGCGGACCGCGGCCGGGGTCAGGCCCAGCCGGCCGCTCAGCCCGGCCGCGGTGACCGGGCCGTGCTCCAGGATCAGCCGTGCGATCCTGGCCCGGGTCCCCGGTTCGGTGCCCGGGTGGGCCGCGCCGGAATGCCCCGTCGTAGGCTGGGCCGGTGCAGCACGGAGTTCGGCACCTGCTGCGGTGCCGGACACCATGTCCTCCAGTTCCAGTCCCACGTTTTTCACAACATCATTGTGCCGTAAATACTTCCACGCCCGCAAACGATTCGCCGGCTAGAGGCCGAGCCGCCGGGACAGGTCTGAGGCCAGGACGGCCTTCGGGTCCAGGCTGGCGCGCAGCGCCCGGAATTCCGCCAGGTGGGGATACATCTGCGCCAGCACGTCAGCGGGCACCCGTGAGTCTTTGGCCAGGTAGACGCGGCCGCCCGCGCCGACTACGAGATCGTCGAGCGCGCCGAGCAGCCCGGCCAGCCCCGGGGTGCGCGCGGGAAAGTCAAGCGCGAGCGTCCAGCCCGCCATGGGAAACGAGAGCAGCCCCGGGTCCTGCTCGCCGAACCGCTTCAGCACGGTCACGAACGAGGGCGCGCGCGCCGCGGAGACCAGCTCGAATGACCTGCGCACGGCCGCTTCCTGGCCGAACGGCACCACGTACTGGTACTGCCGGAAGCCGCCGGGGCCATAGACGCGGTTCCAGTTCCGCACGCCGTCCAGCGGGTGAAAGAACTTCCCGATCGGCTGCAGTTCGCCGCGGCGCCGCCGCGGCGCCTTGCGGTACCACACCTCGTTGGCCAGGGCCACGGTGTAGCGGCTGACCAGCCCGGGCGGGACCCCGGGCGGCACGCCCAGGCGGGCCCCGGGCCGGAACGCGAACGGGTCCGCCCGCTCAGCGGACGGCAGGTCGGCCAGGTCAGCGAAGTCGCCGCTCGTGATCACCGACCGGCCCAGGCTGGCTCCCCGGGCCAGGCTGTCCGACCAGGCCACCGTGTAGCCGTAGGCGCGGTCATGCTCGGTCAGCACGGTCATCGTCTGGTCGATGTCGGCCGTGCGCAAGGTGTCCACTCGCACCCGCGAGGTGGCGACCCGCTTGAGCTGCACCGTGGCCCGCACGATGAGCCCGGTCAGGCCCATGCCGCCCGCGGTCGCCCAGAACAGCGAGGGGTCGGCCCCCGGGGTCACCGTGCGCAGCTCGCCGCTGGGCAGGAGCAGCTCGAACGACGGCACATGCCGGGCGAAGCTCCCGGCCACGTGGTGATTCTTGCCGTGCACGTCGGCTGCGATGGCGCCGCCCACGGTGACCTGCCGGGTGCCGGGAGAGACGGGCACGAACCAGCCGGCGGGCAGCCCCGCGACCATGAGCTGCTCCAGGCTGACGCCGGCCTCGCAGGCCGCCAGGCCGGTCGCGGCGTCCAGTGCGATGATCCGGTTCAGCCGGGCCGTCGAGATGACCAGGCCGCCCCCGCACTGCGCCGCGTTGTTGTAACTGCGGCCGAGGCCGCGGGCGATCACGCCCCGGGACGCGGCCGCGGCCTGCAGGGCCGCGGCGGCGTCCCGGGCCGGCTCGGCCAGCTCGGCCGAGGACGGCGCCAGCCGGCCCCAGCCGGTCAGCGTGACGGTACGGCTCGGCATGGGGCGCTCGATCTCCTCCGGTGTGCAGCGGACTTGCCGTCTGAATTGAACCAGTGATATGTCCCATCGTGGGGTGAGGACACGAATGAACGATGCGGCGGGTGCGGCCAGGCGGATGTGGACCCTGTTCGAGCCGGTCCACGTGGTCACCTACTTCACGCCCGAGGCCCGCGCCGGGTTCGAGGCGGCGGGCCTGCGCGGGTTCTGGCGCGGCTACTTCGCCGGGCGCGCGGCGCCGCTGGGCCGGCCCGGCCCGGCGGTGGTGACGGCGTCGTTCTACAACTTCGCTCCCCCGATGGTCGCCCGGGCCCTGCCGGCCGTGTGGGACCTGGTCACGCCGCAGGACGCGCTGACCGCGCGCTCGGCAGGTGCGGTCGCGGCGCTGCGGCGCCTGCTGGGCGAGCGCGCGGCCGGGCTCTCCGCCCTGGCCGACGGGCTGCTGCGCGCCACCGACGGCCTCGACTGCTCCGGCCGGGTGCTGGCCGCGGCGAACGCGGCGTTGCCGGCTCCCGCCGAGCCGGCGGCGCGGCTCTGGCACGCGGCGACGCTGCTGCGGGAGCACCGCGGGGACGGGCACAGCGCCGCCCTGCTGGCCGCGGACATCGAGGGCTGCGAGGCGCTGGTGCTGCGGGCCGGAGCCGACCTGTCCCGCGAGGTGCTGCAGCCGATACGCGGCTGGTCCGACGAGGAGTGGGACCAGGCCGCGGCCCGGCTGGCCGGCCGGGGCTGGCTGGGCGAGGACGGCCGCGTCACCCCGGAGGGGACCGCCGCCCGGCAGGCCGTGGAGGACGCCACGGACCGGGCGGCGGCGCGGCCGTGGGCCCGGCTGGGGACGGCCGGCACCGGGGAACTGGCCGAGTTGCTGGCTCCGGTCGCCCAGGCCTGCGCCGCCGAGCTGCCGTTCCCCAACCCGATCGGCGTGCCGGAGCCGGCGGACCAGTGACCACGCCAACCCGGCCCGCGCTGGCCGCGCTGGCCGACCCGGCGGTACTACCGGATCCCTACCCGGTGCTGGCCGGGCTGCGCGAGGCGTCACCGTTCGCCCAGGCGGGCGGGGCGCTAGTGGTCGTCGGCCGGCACGCGGACTGCTCGGCGATCCTGCGCGACCCCCGCTCCAGCAGTGAGCGCAACAACTCGCTGCTGGCGCCGCCCGAGGTGCGGGCGCAGCGGGCGCCGTCGTTCCTGTCCCTGGACCCTCCCGACCACACCCGGCTGCGCCGGCTGGTCTCCAAGGCGTTCACGCCGCGGGCCATCGCCCGGCTCGAGCCCAGGGTCCATGAGCTGTCCGACGAGCTGCTGACCAAGGCCGGGCCGGACCGAGGCGGAGCCGGACAAATCGAGGTGGTGAGCCAGCTCGCCTACCCACTGCCAGTCCGGATCATCTCCGAGCTGCTCGGGGTGCCGCCCGGCGACCACGCTCGGTTCGCCGGCTGGTCGGCCAGCCTGGCGCACTCGCTGCAGCCCCAGTTCATCGCCGCCGACCCGGCCCCGGCCCGGGCCGCGCAGCAGGCCAGGCTCGAATTCGCCGACTATTTCCGGGAGCTGATCGCCGCCCGCCGCCGCCGCCCGGCCGACGACCTGCTGTCCGAGCTCATCCGCGCCGAAGACGAGGGCCAGCGGCTGAGCGAGCAGGAGCTGATCGCCACCTGCGTGCTGCTGCTGGTGGCCGGGCACGAGACCACGGTGGGCCTGATCTCCAACGCGATCCTCGCGCTGCTGCGCCACCCGGACCAGCTCGCCGCGCTGCGCGCCGACCCGGGCCTGGCCGCGGGCGCGGTCGAGGAAACGCTGCGCTACGACGCGCCGGTGCAGTTCACCGGGCGGGTCGCGCGCGGGGGCATGCAGGTCGGCCCGGTCAGTGCGCCCGACGGCGCGGTGCTGCTGCTCCTGCTCGCGGCGACCGGGCGTGACCCGCTGGTGTTCGCCGGCCCGGACTCGTTCGATATCCGCCGCGCCGCAGGCAGCCACCTGGCCTTCGCCGCGGGGCCGCATTTCTGCCTCGGCGCGCCGCTGGCCCGGCTGGAGGCGACGATCGCGGTGCGGGCGCTCGCCACCCGGGTGGCCGGACCGGAACTCGATCCGGCAGGACTGGCCTACAAGCCCAACCTCAACCTGCGCGGGCCCGCGCGCCTGGTCGTGGGCTTCGACGCCATCCGCTAAGGCGAGGCCGCAGCCGTGCGCGGCGCCGCGGACGGCTCGGGCAGGTCCAGCGGATGGTGGCAGGCGGCCAGGTGGCTGCCGCTCCCGTGCTGGACGAGCGGCGGCTCCTCGAGTCGGCAGACCTCGGTGGCGTACCGGCAGCGCGGGTGGAAGCGGCACCCGGGCGGCGGGGCCACCGGGCTGGGCACGTCACCCTCCAGCACGATCCGTTCTCGCTTGGCCGAAATATCCGGGTCGGGGAGCGGGACCGCGGACAGCAAGGCCTCGGTGTACGGATGCACCGGATGCTTGTACAGCTCCTCGGCGGGCGAGACCTCGACGATCTTCCCCAGGTACATGACCGCGATCCGGTCGGAGATGTGCCGGACCACGCCCAGGTCGTGGGCGATGAACACGTACGTGAGCGCGAGCTCGTCCTGCAAATCGTCCAGCAGGTTGATCACCTGGGCGCGGATCGAGACGTCCAGGGCGGAGACCGGCTCGTCGGCGATGATCAGCTTGGGGTGCAGCGCGATGGCCCGGGCCACGCCGATCCGCTGGCGCTGGCCGCCGGAGAACTCGTGCGGGTAGCGGTTGACGTGCTCGGGCGAGAGGCCGACCAGCTCCAGCAGCTCCCGCACCCGGTTCTTGATTTTCGTCCGGTCCCCGTAGTTGTGGATGCGCAGCGGGTCGGAGATGATCGTCCCCACCCGCTTGCGCGGGTTCAGCGAGGCGTACGGGTCTTGGAACACCATCTGCAGCTCGCGTCGGACCGGGCGGAGCTGGCGCCGGGACAGGCGAGAGATGTCGCGGCCCTCGAACGTAATCGAGCCGCTGGTCAGGTCGTACAGCCGGGCGATACACCGGGCCAGCGTCGACTTGCCGCACCCGGACTCGCCGACCAGGCCCAGCGTCTCCCCGGTGCGCACCTCGAGGCTGACGTCGTCCACGGCGTGCACCCGCGCCACCTCGCGCTGCAGGATTCCCTTGCGGATCGGGAAGTACTTCTTGACGTGCTCGGCCCGGACGAGCATCTCGCCATCCCAGGCCGGGGTCGGCAGCTTGGCCCCGGCCGCCTCCGGCCCGCTCACCGTGACTCCTCGGTCAGCTCTGGCTGGCCCCGCCCCGCCAGCTCGGGATGGATGGCGGTCTCGCGCAGGTCCCTCTTCCGCTCCGGGTCAAGGTGGCAGGCATCGAGATGGCCGTTGCCGAGCCGGTTCTCGAGCGACGGGACCTCCGTGCACAGATCGAACCGGTACGGGCAGCGGGGGCCGAACGCGCATCCCTGGGGGAGGTGGATCAGGGACGGCGGCGTTCCCTTGATGGCCGTGAGCCGCGGCGGCCGGGGCCGGTCCAGGCGGGCGATGGACCCGAGCAGGCCCCAGGTGTACGGGTGCTCGGCGTCGTAGAAGACGCTGCGCAGGCTGCCTTGCTCCACGATCCGCCCGGCGTACATCACGGCTACCCGGTCCGCGATGTCGGCCACCACGCCCATGTCGTGCGTGATCAGCACCACGGACGTGCCGTAGTCGTCCCGAAGCTTCTTGATCAGCTCCAGGATCTGCGCCTGGATGGTCACATCCAGCGCGGTGGTGGGCTCGTCGGCGATCAGCAGGTCGGGGTTGCAGGACACCGCCATCGCGATCATCACCCGCTGCCGCATGCCGCCGGAGAACTGGTGCGGGTAGTCGTCCACCCGCTCCTGAGCGTGCGGTATGCCGACCGCCCGGAGCAGTTCGACCGCACGGGCGTGCGCGGCCTTGGCCGAGATCTTCTCGTGAGCCCGTATCTGCTCGGATATCTGCCAGCCGATCTTGTAGACCGGGTTGAGCGAGGTCATCGGGTCCTGGAAGATCATGGCGATCCCCGGGCCGCGGATCGCGCGGATCTGCTCCTGGGTCAGCTTCATCAGGTCGTGGCCCCGGTAGAACACCTCGCCCTCGACGCGCATGTTCGGGTCGTTGATCAGCCGCATCACCGACATCATGGTCACGCTCTTGCCCGAGCCGGACTCGCCGACGATGCCGAGCGTCTCGCCCTCCGCGACCTCCAGAGAGACGCCGTCCACGGCCTTGACGGTTCCGTCTTCCGTGCGGAACGACACCTTGAGGTCGCGCACCTCCAGCAGCGGCTCGGCCATCAGGTCGGCCGCACCCTTGGGTCGAGCCAGGCGTAGGCCACGTCGACCAGGGCGTTGGCCAGCACGATGAAGAACGCCCCGAACACCACGGTGGCCATGATCGTCGGCAGATC
>Ga0318564_10000454_pt1 | contig 12067 bp, 8 predicted proteins | sample GRESIP066b5f20_FD_203479 | JGI IMG/M metagenome (GOLD analysis project Ga0318564, IMG submission 203479) | Tropical soil microbial communities from Luquillo Experimental Forest, Puerto Rico - GRE.SIPMG.066b5f20 | ecosystem: Environmental > Terrestrial > Soil > Tropical forest > Bulk soil...
CGTTCGCACCGACCTGCGGCTGCTGGCCTACGGCGTGGTGGCGGCGGTGGCGCTGATGCTGGCCGCGGGGACCGTGGTGGCCGGCACCGGGCCGCTGGCAGGCGCGGGCGCGGTCCCGCGGTTCCATCTGCCGCTCGCCGGGGCGACCCAGTTCCACGCGGACATCGGCTGGCTGCTCGGCGGGCTCGCCGTGCCGCTGGCCGTTGGCCTGTGGCTGACCCACGCCCCGGCCCCGGCCGTCCGTCTCGGCTGGGCGCTGCTCGCGCTGATCGGCCTGCAGGGCCTGATCGGGTACATCCAGTACTTCAGCGGGCTGCCGGCCGGGCTTGTCTGGGTGCACGTCTGCGGCTCGACCCTGATCTGGATCGCGGCGCTGTACCTCATGTTCGCGCTGCGGGACCGTGGCGCCGTGGTGCCCGGCACCGGGGAGCCCGAGACGCCGGGCACGGCCGCCGCCCAGCCTGCAGCCGCGCATTAGGGTCTCCGCGGGCTCATGAATGCCGTCCGGGCCGAGGCCATCACGCCGGTCAGTACGTGCCGGCGCTGCTCGAACTCTGCTGGCGTGAATCCGCCGCGCGCCACGCGCTGGTGCGCCAGGGCAAGCTCGGTCGCGGCGAGCTGGTAGGCGACCATGTCCCTGGCCAGGGGCCGCCCACCGGTGCGGCGGGCCCATTGCCGCGCCTGGCGGCGCTGCGACAGGCTGCACAGCATCCGCAGGTCGGCCTGGTTGACCAGCCCGGCGGCCTGGTAGGCGGGCAGGAACCGGCGGATGTCGCGGACCATCCTGCGACGGTCGGTGATTATTACGGTGATCAGCACGACAAGCACGCAGGCCAGCAGCCCGTAGGCGAGGACGATGCCGTCCAGGCCGAGGCTGGTGAGCCCGTTCCAGAGGCCGTGCAGGAACATCGCGCCGAACAGGCCAAGTGCCACGGCCCAGCCACCGCGGCGGTGCGTGGCCGCGTAGGCGACCCCGATCCCGGTCATGGCGGTGAACATCGGGTGCGCGAGCGGCGCGAGCAGGCCGCGGAACACGAACGTGGCTTCCAGCAGCGGCACGCCGCCGACCTCCGGCCGGGCCAGGGCCGAGATGTAGTAGCCGATGTTCTCCATCATCGCGAAGCCAAGGCCCACCATGGCCCCGTAGATGATCCCGTCGGTGGGGCCGTCCAGTTCCTGCCTGCGCCGCCACAGCAGCCACACCAGCACCAGGCCCTTGAGCGTCTCCTCCACCACCGGCGCCCCGATCGCGGCCGAGACGAACTGGCCGTTGCCTTTGCCGAGGGCGGGCTGGGTGACATAGAGCAGCCCGGCGGTGTTGATGATGCCCGCAAGCAGCGCGGCGATGCCCGCGCCCCAGGCGAAACAGAACACCAGGTTGCCGGGCGGCTCGGGCTCCAGCCGGTCCAGTAGCAGGACCAGCGCGATCAAAAGGGGCACCGGCAGCAGCGCCAGCCCCAGTGCGACCAGGAACGGGGCCGCGCTGTGCTGGGCGCTGTCCACGCTCTCCACCACGTCGATGGCCAGGAGGATCAGCGCGCAGGCCAGCCCGGTGGCCACGCCGATGATCAGCCCACGGCCATACGGTCGCCCTTCGACCACCGCCAGCGGGTCCTGGGTCAGCATGCCTGGAAGGTTACTGACCCAGATACGGGTGAGAAGCCCTGATGTACCGGCCGATAGGGTCGGGTGAGTGGTGAATCCCGGCGGCCGCGCCTTCGGCCTGTGCCCGCCTGCGCTTGGAGAGGAGCGCTGATCTCACTGTGAACAACCCATCTGGCGCGGACCTGGTGTGGTCAGCCACGGACCAGCGCGCGGTCGACCTGATCCGCGTGCTCGCGATGGACGCGGTCGAGCAGGCCGGGTCGGGCCACCCCGGCACGGCCATGAGCCTGGCGCCCGCGGCCTACCTGCTGTTCCAGCGAATCCTCAGACACGATCCCGCCGACCCGCAGTGGCTGGGCCGGGACCGGTTCGTGCTCTCCTGCGGGCACTCAAGCCTCACCCTGTACCTGCAGCTCTACCTGTCCGGGTACGGGCTGACCCTGGACGACATCAGGCGCTACCGGACCTGGGACAGCATCACCCCCGGCCATCCCGAGCACGGGCTCACCCCCGGGGTGGAGACCACCACCGGCCCGCTCGGCCAGGGCATCGCGAACGCGGTCGGCATGGCCATGGCCGCCCGCAGGGAGCGCGGCCTGCTCGACCCGGACGCGGCGCCCGGCACCAGCCCGTTCGACCATTACGTCTACTCGTTCGTCTCCGACGGTGACATCGAGGAGGGCATCAGCCACGAGGCCTCCTCGCTCGCCGGGCATCAGCAACTCGGCAACCTCATCGTGCTGTACGACGACAACTCGATCTCGATCGAGGACGACACGAACATCGCCAAGTCCGAGGACGTCGCGGCCAGGTACGCGGCGTACGGCTGGCATGTGCAGCGGCTTTCCTGGCGCATCGCCGACGGCTACCACGAGGACGTCGCGGCCCTGGCCGACGCGTTCGCCGCGGCCAGGGCGAACACCGTGCAGCCGTCGTTCATCTCGCTGCGGACGATCATCGCCTGGCCCGCGCCGGACGCGCAGAACACCGGGGCGGCGCACGGGTCGGCGCTCGGCGCCGAAGAGGTGGCCAAGACCAAGAGCATCCTGCACTTCGACCCCGAGGTGAACTTCCCCACCGAGGACGAGGCCCTCGGCCACGCGCGCAAGGTGGCAGAGCGTGGCAAGAAGCTCCATTCGGAGTGGGAGGAGTCCTATGTGGCCTGGCGGGAGAAGAACCCGGACCGGGCGGCGCTGCTCGACCGGGTATCCGCCCGCCGCCTGCCCGAGGGCTGGACCTCGGTGCTGCCCTCGTTCCCGCCCGATGCCAAGGGCACCGCGACGCGCCGGGCCTCGGGCGCGGTACTGAACGAGCTCGTCAAGGTGCTCCCCGAACTCTGGGGCGGCTCGGCCGACCTGGCAGGCAGCAACAACACCACCCCCAAGGGCGAGCCGTCGTTTATCCCGGTCCAGCACCAGACCCGGATGTTCCCCGGCAATCCCTACGGCCGCGTGCTGCACTTCGGGATCCGCGAGCACGCCATGGGGGCCATCTGCAACGGCATGGTCCTGCACGGGCTGACCCGGCCCTACGCCGGCACGTTCCTGGTGTTCAGCGACTACATGCGGCCCGCGGTGCGGCTCGCGGCCCTGATGGGGCTGCCGGTGACGTACGTGTGGACGCACGACTCGATCGGCCTCGGCGAGGACGGGCCGACCCACCAGCCGGTCGAGCACCTGTGGGCGCTGCGGGCCATCCCCGGCCTTGACGTAGTCCGGCCCGCGGACGCCAACGAGACGGTGGTGGCCTGGCGCACCATCCTGGAGCACACCGACCGGCCGGCCGGGCTGTGCCTGAGCCGACAGAACCTGCCCGTGTTCGACCGCGGCCCCGGTGCCGGGTTCGGCAGCGCGGAAGGCACGGTCCGGGGCGGGTACGTGCTGGCCGAGGCCGCGGGCGGGGATCCGGCGGTGATCCTCATCGCCACCGGCAGCGAGGTGCAGATCGCGGTCGCCGCGCGGGAACAACTGGCGGCCGACGGCATCGCCGCGCGGGTGGTCTCCATGCCGTGCGTGGAATGGTTCACCGCGCAGGACGCTTCCTACCAGCAGGAGGTGCTACCGCCCCAGGTGCGGGCGCGCGTGAGCGTCGAGGCGGGCATCGCGCTCGGCTGGCGGGCGTTCACCGGTGACGCGGGCGAGAGCGTGAGCCTGGAGCACTTCGGCGCCTCCGCGAGTTACCAGGACCTCTACCAGCACTTCGGGCTGACCGCGGAGAAGGTGGTGGCCGCGGCGCGGTCGAGCCTGGCGATGGCGGGAAGGGATACCGGTGCGGCAGGTTAGCCGAGCCCGGGGTTAGCAAGGGAGCAACAGCCATGACGACACATTCCGATGCACTCGCCGAACTGTCCGCCGCAGGCGTGGCCGTCTGGCTCGACGACGTCAACCGGGTGCGCCTGACCAGCGGCAACCTGGCCGAGCTCGCACGTGACCGGCACGTGGTCGGGGTCACCTCCAACCCGACGATCTTCGACCATGCCCTCAGCCACGGCGATGCCTACAACGAGCAGCTCGCCCAGCTCGCGCTGCGCGGCGTGTCGGTGGAGGAGGCGTCCCGAGCCATCACCTCCTTTGACATCCGGTGGGCCTGCGACGTGCTCCGGCCCGCCTACGACGCCTCCGACGGGGTGGACGGGCGCGTCTCGCTTGAGGTGGACCCGCGGCTGGCGGGTGACACCGACAGGACCATCGCCGAGGCCCGGGCCCTGTGGTGGCTGGTGGACCGGCCGAACCTGTTCATCAAGATCCCCGCCACCCGGGCCGGGCTGCCCGCGATATCCCAGTGCCTGTCCGAGGGGATCAGCATCAACGTGACGCTGATCTTCTCGCTGGAGCGCTACGGCGAGGTCATCGACGCCTTCTTCGCCGGCATGGAGCGGGCCGCCGAGGCCGGCCATGACCTGTCCTCGATCGCATCGGTGGCGTCGTTCTTCGTCAGCCGGGTGGACACCGAGGTGGACAGCAGGCTGGACAAGATGGGCACGCCGGAGGCCGCCGCGCTGCGCGGCAAGGCTGCCGTGGCCAACGCCCGGCTGGCCTACGAGCTGTTCGAGGAGCGGTTCGGGGAGTCCTCGCCGCGCTGGGCCGCGCTGCACGGCAAGGGCGCACGGCTCCAGCGGCCGCTGTGGGCCTCGACCAGCACCAAGGACCCGGCCTACCCGGACACCAAGTACGTGGTAGAACTTGTCGCGCCGGACACGGTGAACACCATGCCGGAGGCCACCATCCTGGCCGTGGCCGACCACGCCGTGCTGCGCGGCAATGCCGTCAGCGGCACCTATGACGAGGCCAGGAAGGTGTTCGACGAGCTTGCGGAGCTCGGCATCGGTTACGAGGACGTGGTCACGGTCCTCGAGGAAGAGGGCGTGTCGAAGTTCGCCGCGTCCTGGCAGGAGCTGCTGGAGACGATTCAAACGGAGCTGGAGCGCCAATGACGCAGCCCGGTGAAGTGGAGCGGCCGCCCGGAGTATCGGTCGCCTGGCGCAGCGCCGCGGTCAGGGAGGTAGCCGGCCCGGCCGCGGCCAAGCTGGCGGCTAACGGCCTGCCGGCCGCGCTGGCGGCCAAGGATCCCGGGCTGTGGGGCCCGGACGCGGCCGCCGAGGCGGCGATCAGGCTCGGCTGGCTGGACGCGCCACGTGCGTCCCGTGCGCTCCTCGGCTCGCTGGCCGTGCTCGCCAGCGACGCGCGCGAGCAGGGGCTCGAGCACATCGTGCTGTGCGGGATGGGCGGCTCGTCGCTGGCCCCCGAGGTGATCAGCCGGGAGGCCAAGGTCCCGCTCACCCTGCTGGACACCACCGATCCGCACCCGGTGCTCCGGGCGCTGGCCGACCGGATTGACCGGACGCTGGTGGTGATCTCGAGCAAGAGCGGGTCGACCATCGAGACCGACAGCCACCGGCGGATCTACGAGCGGGCGTTCGCCGACGCGGGCCTGGCCCCCGCCGAGATTGGCCGCCGGTTCGTGATGGTCACCGACCCCGGCTCGCCGCTGGAGGCCACGGCCCGCCAGGCCGGGTACCACGTGGTGCTCGCCGACCCGAACGTGGGCGGCCGCTACAGCGCGCTGACCGCCTTCGGCCTGGTGCCCACCGCGCTGGCGGGCGCGGATCCCACGCGGCTTCTCGACGAGGCCGACGCGGTACTGCCCGCGCTAGCCTCGGGCGACGGCAACCCCGGCCTCGAACTAGGTGCCGCACTCGGCGCTTACGCTCTGGCCGGCCACGACAAGGCGGTGCTCGCGGATTGCGGCTCCGGGCTGCCCGGCTTTGGTGACTGGGCGGAGCAGCTCATCGCCGAGTCCACCGGCAAGCAGGGCCGGGGCATCCTGCCCGTCGTGGTCGGCAGGGAGAACGCCCCCGGCTTCTCCCCCGGTCCCGACCTGCACCTGGTCGGCCTGGGCACGCCGTCCTCCCCCGCCGACACCTCGGTGGCGGGCCCGCTCGGCGCGCAGTTCCTGGTCTGGGAGTACGCGGTCGCGGTGGCCGGCCAGATGCTCGGCATCAACCCGTTCGACCAGCCCAACGTGGCCGAATCCAAGGAGAACACGTCGCGGCTGCTGGCCGAGGCGGGCACCGGCCCGCTGCCGGCCGGCGAGCCGGTCCTCACCGACGGCGCCGTCGAGGTGTACGCCGACCCGGGCCGGCTGCCCGCGGCCGGCGGGCTGGCCGGTGTGCTCGACGCACTGCTGATGGCACTGCCGGACCGGGGATACCTGGCGATCATGGCGTACCTGGACCGGGACGGCGAGGCGGCCGCCACCGGGCTCCGGGACGCACTGGCCAGCCGGACCACCCACCCGGTCACCTTCGGCTGGGGCCCGCGGTTCCTGCACTCGACCGGCCAGTACCACAAGGGCGGCCCGCAGGACGGCGTGTTCCTGCAGATCACCGGCGCGGTGCACAGCGACGTGCAGGTTCCGGGGCGGGACTTCACGCTGGGCAGGCTCCAGCTCGCCCAGGCCCTTGGCGACATCGGGGCATTGCATCAGCGTGGCCGCCCAGCGGTCCGGCTGCACCTGCGCGACCGCGCGGCCGGGGTGGCCCAGGTGCTCGACGCGGCCCGGGCCGGCACGACGGGATCGGGCCGGTGAGCGCGATCAACCCGCTGCGGGATCCGCGGGACCGGCGGATCCCGCGGGTGGCCGGGCCGTGCGTCCTTGTGCTGTTCGGCGTCACCGGTGACCTGTCCCGCAAGAAGCTGATGCCCGCCGTCTACGACCTGGCCAACCGAGGGCTGCTGCCGCCGGGGTTCTCCCTGGTCGGCTTCGCCCGCCGGGACTGGGCGGACGAGGACTTCGCGCAGGTCACCCACGATGCGGTCAAGGAGCACGCCCGCACCCCGTTCAACGACACCGTCTGGCAGCAGCTGTCGGAGGGGATCCGGTTCGTGCCCGGCGAGTTCGCCGACGACGCGGCCTTCGACCGGCTTGCCCAGACCGTGGCTCAGCTGGACGCCGAGCGTGGCACGGGCGGCAACTACGCGTTCTACCTGTCGGTGCCGCCGAAGTTCTTCCCCGACGTGGTGGAGCAGCTCAAGCGGTCCGGCCTGTCCGCGGCGCCGGAGGGCCCCGGCGGCCACCGGCCGTGGCGCCGCGTGGTGATCGAGAAGCCGTTCGGCCACGACCTGGCCAGCGCCCGGGAACTCAACGAGATCGTGAACTCGGTGTTCGGCTCGGATTCGGTCTTCCGTATCGACCACTACCTGGGCAAGGAGACGGTTCAGAACATCCTGGCGCTGCGGTTCGCCAACACGATGTACGAGCCGATCTGGAACCGCAGCTACGTGGATCACGTCCAGATCACCATGGCCGAGGACATCGGGATCGGCGGCCGGGCCGGCTACTACGACGGGATCGGCGCCGCCCGCGACGTCATACAGAACCACCTGATGCAGTTGCTGGCCCTGATCGCGATGGAGGAGCCGGTCTCCTTTGACGCCGCGTCGCTGCGCGCGGAGAAGGAGAAGGTACTTTCCGCGGTCCGGCTGCCCGAGAACCTGGCCACCGGGACCGCCCGCGGCCAGTACGGGGCAGGCTGGCAGGGTGGCATCGAGGTTCCCGGCTACCTGGAGGAAGAGGGGATCGCCCCCGACTCGCACACCGAGACCTACGCCGCGGTGAAGCTGGGCGTGGACACCAGGCGCTGGGCGGGTGTCCCGTTCTACCTGCGCACCGGCAAGCGGCTGCCGCGCCGGATGACCGAGATCGCCCTGATGTTCCAGCGGGCACCGCACCTGCCGTTCAGTGCCACCGACACCAAGGAACTCGGGCACAACGCGATGGTGATCAGGGTGCAGCCGGACGAGGGCGTGACGGTCAGGTTCGGCTCCAAGGTCCCCGGCTCCGCGATGGAGGTCAGGGATGTGAACATGGACTTCGCCTATGGCGAGTCGTTCACCGAGAACAGCCCCGCGGCATACGAGCGGCTGCTGCTCGACGTGCTCATCGGCGACCCGCCGCTGTTCCCCCGGCACCAGGAGGTGGAGCTGTCCTGGGAGGTGCTCGACCCCGTCGAGCAGTTCTGGGCGGAGCACGGCAAGCCGGAGCAGTACCCGGCCGGTTCCACCGGCCCGGCGGGCGCGGACGCGCTACTGGCCAGGGACGGCCGGGCGTGGCGGAGGCTGTGACATGACGATCGACCTGACCGAGACCACCACCGGCGCGATCAACGACGCGCTCCGCCAGGCGCGGCTGCGGCTGGGCGGCGTGGCCAGCGGGATGGTGCTCACCCTGGTCATCGTGACCAGCGAGGGCGAGCAGTACGACGCGGTCCGCGCGGCCAGCGTGGCCGGCCGCCAGCACCCGTGCCGCATCCTCGTGGTGATCATCCGCCGTCCCGAGCAGCGGTCCCGGCTCGATGCCGAGATCCGGGTCGGCGAGACCAGCCCCGGCGAGACGGTGCTGCTGCGGATGTACGGGCCGCTCGGCCAGCACGCGGACTCCGTGATAGCCCCGCTGCTGCTGCCGGACACACCCGTGGTCACCTGGTGGCCGGACACCGTGCCGCCCATCCCGGGGCAGGATCCCATCGGTGCGCTCGCCCAGCGGCGCATCACCGACGCCGCGGCGGCCGACTCGCCCCGCGACGCGCTGACCTTGCTCGCCACCGGGTACCACCCCGGCGACACCGACCTGGCCTGGACCCGGGCCACGCCCTGGCGGGCACTGCTGGCCGCGACGATGGACCAGCCGGCCGGGGAGATCACCGGCGGCACGGTCAGCGCCGAGGCGGGCAACCCGACCGCCGACCTGATCGCGGCCTGGCTTTCGCACGCCTACGGGGTCGAGGTCACCAGCGAGCCCTCCGCCGGGCCGGGCATCACCGAGGTCAGCTTCGCCACCGGCGACGGGGAGATCGTGATCACCCGGCCGGACGGGCGCGTCGCGCACCTGCGCCGCCCCGGGCAGCCCGAGCGCCGGGTCGCCCTGCACCGCAGGGAAACCCCCGAACTGCTGGAAGAGGAACTGCGGCGGCTCGACCCGGACGAGGTGTACGCCGAGACCCTCGCCCGGTTCCTCAAGACCGGGACTTCGGCGCCGTGACGGAGGAACGGGGCCGAAGGCCATCGGGGGGCTCCGGGGGGTCGCCCCCCCGGGCCAGCACTGGCCCTCTCCGATGAGTCCCCCTGAGATCATCGTCCACTACGACGCGGGCCTGCTGGCCAAGGCGGTCGCGGCGCGGCTGGTCACCAAGCTGGTGGACGTCCAGGCCGCGACCGGCCGTGGATCGCTGGTGCTCACCGGCGGCGGGATCGGCACCGCCGTGCTGACCGAGCTGGCCGCCGCCCCGGCCAGGGACGCGGTCGACTGGCGCCACCTGGACATCTGGTGGGGCGACGAGCGCTTCCTGCCCAGCGGTGACCCGGAGCGCAACGAGGCCGGGGCGCAGCAGGCCCTGCTGTGCCACCTCGACATGGACCCGGCCCGGGTGCACCGGATGCCCGGCACCGACGGCCCGGACGGGCCCGATCCCGAGGCCGCGGCGGCCCGGTACGCCGCCGAACTGCGCGCCGCGGCCCGCCCGGAGGACCACGGCCCCGTCCCCGGATTCGATGTCCTGCTGCTCGGCATCGGCCCCGAGGGCCATGTCGCGTCCCTGTTCCCCGCCATGCCCGCGCTGTACGACGACCGCAGCGTGGTCGCGGTCCGTGGCGCACCGAAGCCGCCGCCGATCAGGCTGACGCTCACGCTGCCCTCCATCCGCAGCGCACGTGAGGTGTGGGTGCTCGCCGCGGGCCAGGAGAAGGCGGGGGCGGTCCGGCTGGCACTGTCGGACGTGGGCCCGGTACAGCTGCCTGCGGCCGGCGCGCGGGGCAGGCAGCGGACCCTGTTCCTGCTCGACCGCGGCGCGGCGAGCAGGCTGCCGCCGCAGCTCGGCCGGATCGCCTCGCCCTGACCGCGGCCGGGGTTCTATCTGTTTTGCCCCGATCCGGCCGCAAAAGGCCGACCCGGCTAGGATCGCGCCCGTGCCTCCCCTCTCCCGGCTCGCGGCGCGCCGCGACCATCTTGTCGTGTGCGGTGATAACACCCTCGCCGCCCGTGTCATCGAGGAACTGACCACCACCTACGGCGAAGAGGTGACGGTCCTGCTCCGGTCCCGTGAGCAGGACCAGGGGCCGCGCATCGCCCGGCTGGCCAAGGTGCGGATCATCGAGCGGGAGGAGCTTGATGCCAGCGCCTTCATCGCCGCCGGGGTCCAGTCGGCCCGGGCGCTGGCCCTGCTGCGCGCGGATGACCTGGGCAATTTCCACGCGGCACTGCGTGCCCAGGAGCTGAACCCGGAACTGCGCCTGGTGGTGGCCATCTTCAACACCAGCCTGGGCGAGCGCATCAGAACGTTCTTCCGCGACTGCGCGGTCCTGTCCAGCTCGTCCATGGCGGCGCCATCGTTCGTGGCAGCGGCGCTCGGCGAGCCGGCGCCCAGCCATATCAGGATCGCCGGGCGCACGCTGTTCGTGGCGCGGCGCACCGACACCCATGCCCGGCGGGTGGTCTGCGGGCTGGCGATGACGCAGGATCCGCAGTCCCCCGGGCTGCTCCCCGCGGATGCGGCCCATGCGGACCTGGTGCTCGCGGTGGCCGACGGCGCGCCCCGCAACCCGCTCGCCCGGCAGCGTCGCAACCCGGTGCGCGCGGTCACCGATCTGGCCAGGCACCTGCTCTGGACCAGGCTGGGGCTGGCCTTCGGCGTGCTGTTCGCCATTCTGGTCGCCGGGTTCGTGCTGCTCGCCACGGCGAGCCACTTCTCCCTGGCCAACGCCGCCTATCTGACCGCACTGGATGCCGCGGGCGCCGCGGTTACCAAGCCGGGCTATCCCACGTCGGAGAAGATCGCGCAGGTGCTGCTTACCTTCGATGGGCTCGCGTTCCTGCCGGTGATCACGGCCGTGGTGGTCGGCGCCAGGCTGACCGGGTCGCTGCAGCGCAGGGAGCGCCCGCTCAGCGACCACGTCATCGTCGTGGGCCTGGGGAACGTCGGCACCCGGATCGTCGGCCAGCTTCACGACCTGGGCATCAGCGTGGCCTGTGTGGACAAGAGCGAGGACGCGGCCGGGGTGCCCATGGCACGGCGGCTGGGGATGCGGGTGGTGATCGGCGAGACGCACCGGGAGGACATACTCCGCGCGGCCGGGGTCACCACGTGCCAGGCCCTGGTCTCGGTGACGAACAGCGACAGCGTCAACCTGGAGACCGCGCTGCACGCCCGCGCCCTGGCCAGCAAGATCCGGATCGTGCTCCGGCTCGGCAATGACGACCTGGCCGCGCGGGTCCAGCACAGCGTCGGCCACACGATCTCCCGCAGCGTGTCCTATGTGGCGGCCCCGTCCTTTGCCGCGGCCATGCTCGAGCACCAGGTGCTGCGCACGATCGCGGTGGGCCGGCACGTGCTGCTGATCGCCGATCTCGGTGTGGGCACGGGTTCGGAGCTGGACGGCACGGCGGTGCAGGCCGTGCACCAGACCGGCCTGGTGCGGGTCCTCGCCGTGGAGCCCGCCGGGGGCGGCCCGGTGAACTGGTCCCCCGCCGGGGACCTGCGCCTGGACGCCCAGGACCGGCTCTACGTGATCGCCACCAGGGCCGGGCTGTCCCGGGTTCTCGCCCGCAGTGCACCGCCCAGCTGAGCCCCTATGATCCCGGGGCGCGCCTCGGTCCCGAGTATCTCGGCAAGCCACAGCGGCACGCAGGCCGAGCCAATGGATCAGCCTTCTCACTCACCCACAACTCGTGCAACCCAACAGCTCACGGCACAGCCAACGGCAACCACCGCCAACGCTGGCCAGCCGGGGGGTTCCGGGGGGTCGCCCCCCGGAACAACACTGCGGGCCACGGCGAAGCTGCCGAAGGCAGCGAACAGCCTTGGCCGCCACGGCAGCGAGCAGCCTTGGCCGCCACGGTCTACCCGTGCGTCGACTCGTACTTGTTCACAACGTCCGCGGGAATGCGGCCGCGCTCGCTCACCGTGAAC
>Ga0318564_10000474_pt1 | contig 11893 bp, 7 predicted proteins | sample GRESIP066b5f20_FD_203479 | JGI IMG/M metagenome (GOLD analysis project Ga0318564, IMG submission 203479) | Tropical soil microbial communities from Luquillo Experimental Forest, Puerto Rico - GRE.SIPMG.066b5f20 | ecosystem: Environmental > Terrestrial > Soil > Tropical forest > Bulk soil...
CTGGCGACCATGTGCGTCGGCGCGATCACGACCGCCGACCAGGTCAACACCATCATCGCCGCCGGCCGCGCCGATCTCGTCGCGCTGGCGCGCCCGCACTTGGTCGACCCGTACTTCGCCATGAAGGCGGCGGCCTGGTACGGCGCCCCGGGCATCCATTGTCCGCCGCAATATCTCGCCGGCAAGGAGCAAATTTTCCGCAACAGCGCCCGCGACCGCGAGGAGTGGCGAGACTTGCGCCTCAAGGCCAAGCCCAAGGGGCACCGCGACACCTGGAAGGAGGCGGCGGAGTAGGGGCCGTCATTGCGGTCGTCCATTCATTGCGCCACACGCTCGGTGCGCTCCCTCGCCCCGCGAGCGAAGCGAAGCGGGGAGAGGGTTGGGGTGAGGGGCAAGCAAAAGCGGGAGAGGCGCGCCCCCCTCACCCGAACGAGGTTGTGGGGAGGTTCTTGTGCCCTCTCCCCGCAAGCGGGGCGAGGGCACGTGCCGCGCCGTCGCAGCGGCTATTGTGAAAGCGCCCGTTCGGCCGCATGCTGTTTGACGGGCCTCATGCTGAGGAGGCCGCCGAAGGCGGCGGTCTCGAAGCATGAGGCCGCGATCCGGGCCGCCCCCATCCTTTGAGACGCGCGCACGGGAGCCCGGTCTTGCTGCGCGTTCGCAGTACGCGCGCTCCTCAGGACGAGGGCGGAGCAACGCCGCGGACACCGGTGGACAGGAGACGTCCCATGCACGAAGCGTTGAACCACGCCAAGCTCGCGATGCTCTTCCGCAAGGAATTCGAGCTTTGCAACGTGCGCAAGGGCGAGACCATCGTGCTGCTGAGCGATCTCGGGGCGCGGCGCGATTACGTCGCCGCCGCCTTCGCCGCGGCCGAGGAGGTCGCCGCCGACGCCTACGAGATGTGCGTCAACGCCATGCCGTCGTGGACCAAGGTCGGGGTCGAGACCGTCGGACGCTGCAAGGGCACGCTCGAGGCGATCAAGGCGGCCGACATGCTGGTCTGTCTGCACATCCCCCTGTTCACGCGCTGGCTCAAGGAGGCGCGCGACGCCGGCACGCGGGTGCTCATGGTCATCGACGGTCCCGACGAACTCGAAACGCTGATGGCGCCCCCCGGCCTCAAGGAGGCGGTGGAATACGCGGGCGAGCGGCTGCAACGGGCCAAGACCATGCGCATCACGCGCACCGGCGGCACCGACCTCACGGTGAAGCTCGGCGAATATCCGACCATGATTCAATACGGCTATGCGGAGAAGCCCGGCCGCTTCGACCACTGGGGCGCCGGCCACGTGCATACCTTTCCGAACGAAGGTTCGGCCAACGGCACCGTGGTGTTTACCCCCGGCGACATCATCGTGCTGCCCTATTGCCGTTATGTGCAGGACGAGGTGCGGCTCGACATTCGCGACGGTTTCATCCGCAAGATCGAGGGCGGCCTCGATGCCAAGCTCATGAACGACTGGCTCGAGGGCAACAAGGCGCGCGCGGACGACCTCGACGGTCACGCCATCTCGCATCTCGGCTGGGGGCTCAACCCGCAGGGGCGCTGGGACGCGATCGCGCTCAACGGTGCCGACCCCAAGCGCCATCACGCCGGCGCGCGCTGCTTTGCCGGAAATTTTCTGTTCTCGACCGGTCCCAACTCCCAGGGCGGCGGCAAGCGCACGACCAAGGGACATTACGACGTGCCCATGCGTGACTGCACGGTCGCGCTCGACAACGACGTCATCATCGAGCGCGGCAAGCTCACCGACGCGAAGATGCAGGTGGCGTTCGTTCCGCGTTGATGCGATGACCGGTCCGGCCGTCAGCGCTGAGGGCATCAGCAAACGGTTCGGCGCGACGGTGGCGCTCGACGGCGTCGACTTCGATGTGGCGTATGGCGAAATCCACGCCGTCGTCGGGGAGAACGGCGCGGGCAAATCCACGCTGATCCGCATTCTGGGAGGCGTCCATCGTCCCGACCGCGGCGTTATCCGCCTCGACGGGGAGGAATGCCACTTCGCGAGCCCCCACGACGCCATCGCCGCCGGCATCGTGACCATCCCGCAGGACCCGCGCCTCGTGCCGGCGCTGTCGATTGCGGAAAACGTCGCGCTCGGCGACCTTCCGGTGCGGCGGCTCGGCCCGCTCGCCATGGTCGATCGCGCCCGCATGCGCGCGGAGGCGCGCGAGGTGCTGGCGCCGCTCGGCTTCGCGGAGCGTCAGCTCGTCGCGATCGCCAAGGCGCTGCGCCGGCGGTGCCGCGTCTTCATCCTCGACGAGCCGACGGCGGCGCTCGAAAGGCGCGAGATCGCGCGGCTGTTTTCGGTGCTGGCGCGCATGAAGCGCCAGGGCACCGCCGTCATCTATATTTCCCATCAACTCGATGAGGTGGTCGCCATCGCCGACCGCTGCACCGTGCTGCGCGACGGGCGGGTGACGGCGCTCGCCCACCGCGGGGCCTTCGCCGTGAACGACCTCGTCGGCGCCATGACCGGACGCCCGGCGCAAGAGGCCACCACCGCTGCGTTCCCCGCCGGCGAACCGCTGCTCGAAGCGGAACCCGACGGGGCGGCGACGGTGCGCGTGCGCGAGCGCGAGGTCGTCGGTTTGGCCGGCCTCCTCGGCAGCGGCGCCGATCGGATGATCCGCGGCCTGTTCGGCGCGGCGAGCGAACCGGCGATCGTCGCGGTGCGCGGCGACACGCGCCGGCTCGCAAGTCCCGCCGACGCCATTGCCGTCGGCATCGGTATGGTGCCGGGCGAACGCGCGCTCGGCCTCGTCATGAATCAATCGGTGCGCGACAATATCTTGCTGCCCAACCTCGATGCCTTCGCGCGCAATGGCTGGCTCGACCGCGACGCCAGCGATCGCCTCGTCGCCGAGGTGATGGAGCTGGTTGATATCCGTCCGCGGCGCCCTGAGCTCAAGGCGAGCGCGCTCTCCGGCGGCAATCAGCAGAAGGTGATTCTGGCGAAATGGCTGGCGCGGCGGGTCGCGGTGCTTCTCCTCGATGAGCCCACCCAAGGCATCGACGTCGCGGCCAAGGCGCAGATCCACGCGCTTATCCGCGATGTCGTCGCCCGCGGCGGCGGCGCGCTGATCCATTCCAGCGATCTCGGCGAGCTGGCGCGCTTGTGCGACCGCGTTCTCGCCGTGCGGCAGGGGCGAATCGCGGCCACGCTCGAGCGCCCCGCAAGCCTCGACGAGCCGGAGCTGCGCAATGCCATCGGCGGTTGAGATGAAACCCACGGCACGACGATGGAGTCTCGCGGGTCAGATGCCGCTGATCTCGCTCATCGTTCTGTGCGCGGCGACCGCGTTGCTGACCAATCGCTTTCTCTCTCCCTTCAACCTCACCAACATCCTGGTGCAATCCTCGATCATGGCGGTGATCGCCATGGGCATGACCTTCGTCATCGTCGGCGGCGGCTTCGATCTCTCGGTGGGCTCGACCGCGGCGCTGTCCGGCTGCATCGCGAGCATGGTCATGCTCGAGGCCGGGATCGCGGCCGGCGTTGCGGCCGGGATCATCGCGGGCGCCGCCGTCGGGCTCGCCAACGGGCTCGTCATCGCCTTCCTCAACGTCAATCCCTTCATCACCACGCTGGGCACCATGGTGCTGGTACGCGGGGTCGTTTTTCTCATCACCGGCGGCGCGCCGGTGAGCGGCGAGACCGGCCTGCCCGGCGAATTCATCGCCTTCGGCTCCGAGCGTTTCCTCGGCATCCATTATCTGGTTTGGGTGCCAGCCGTGCTGCTGGCGGTGTTGTCCTTCGTCCTGCACGCCACCCCTTACGGCCGGCGCGTCTATGCCACCGGCGGCGGGCGGGAGGCAGCCTATCTCGCGGGCGTGCCGGTGCGCCGCGTGATAGCCTCGACCTACGTCTGGTGCGGCGCGCTCGCCGGTGTCGCCGGGGTGATGCTCGCCGCCCGCCTGCAGTCCGGCCAGCCGACCGCAGGCGAATTCTACGAATTGACCGCCATCGCCGCGGTGGTTCTGGGCGGCGCGTCGCTCCAGGGCGGCGAAGGCACGCTTTATAAGAGCGTCATCGGGGTCTTCATCATGATCGTGCTCGGCAACGCGCTCAACCTGCTCAACGTCGATTCCTATTGGCAGCGCGTGGCCGTGGGCGCCGTGATCATTGCCGCCGCGGCCGCCGAAAGGCTACGCTCGCACCGAAGCCAGTGATCGGAACGATTGCGCCGACGACCAATGACTGGCCCCTGGTAAGGAGGAGTTTTCGCATGCTCAGGCTTCGCATGACCGCGTTCGCCGCTGCGTTGATGCTTCCGGCCGCGCTCGCGCTGACGGCGCCCGCGGCCGGCCAGCAGAAGACCACCATCGGCGTCTCGCTCGCGCAGGACGACAACCCGTTCTACATCGCCATGCTGCGCGGCATTCGCGCCCGCGCCCAGGAGCTCGGCTGGGAGGTGGCCACGGTCTCCGCCAACGAGGACAAGCTCAAGCAGATCAACGGCGTGCAGGACCTGGTGGCGCGTGGCGTGCAAGGCATTCTGATTTCCCCAATCGACGCGGTGGGGGTGAACGCGGCCTACGACGCGGCGGCGGCGGCGAAGATTCCGATCGTCTCCATCGCGCGCGGTTCCGCTTCCCCCAACCAGACCATCCACGTTGCCATGGACGAGAAGCAGATCGGGCGCGACATCGCCGAGTGGACGGCGCGCAAGCTCGGTGGCAAGGGCAAGGTCGCCCTGCTGATGGGGCCGAGCGGCGCGCCGACGTTCAAGAATCTCGGCGACGGTTACAGCGAGGTGATGGCGAAATATCCCGCCATCGAGATCGTATTCCGCGCCGATGGCCCGCTCACGCGCGAGCGCGGCGTCAAGCAGGCGGAAGACGTGCTGGTTGCCCATCCCGACCTCGCCGCGATCTACACCGCCAACGACGATGTGGCGCTCGGCGCTATGCAGGCGGTCAACGCCGCCAACCGCAAAGGCAAGACCCTGGTGACCGGTATGAACGGCGTGCCGCCGGCGTTGCGGGCGGTGAAGGAGGACAATCTGGCCATGACGGTCGAGTTGAACCCGGTGGAGTGGGGCCGCCTCGGCGTCGACGTGCTCGCCGCGTTCTTGAAGGGCGACAAGGTCGAGCCGCGCGTCTTTATCAAGCATGTCATCATCGACAGCGGAAATATCGACGCCAAGCTGCCGAAGACGTGAGGTAAGGTCGTCATTGCCGGGCATAGCGCGTCTTCGACGCGCTTCTGCCCGCACATGACGAGCTGGAGAAGCCTGTTAATTTAGCGCCTATACGCTTGCGCGGGCATGACAACGGAGAGGCTGGAAGGGAAGGAGGCCGGCTATGGCTGACACTGCAGCCGCTATGAAGCACACAACTCCCTTCGTCGCCGAGCTCGAATCCAAAAACCTGCATCCGCTGTGGGACCGCTACCAGCGCATTACCCCGATCAAGCCGCAGCCGCAGGACGCGCCGTTCATCTGGCGCTGGCGCGACCTCGAGCCGCTGCTGCAGCGCTCGGTCGGCGAAGTGTCCATCAACGACATCGAACGCCGCGCGCTGATCATGGCGCATCCGGCCTTCGGGGCGGAAACGACGACCACGAGCACGCTGCTCGCGGCCTTCACCGTGCTCGACCCCGGCGAGCGCGCCCGCCCGCACCGCCACACCGGCGCGGCGATCCGCTTCGCCACGCGCGCGGACGGCGCGGTCACCATCGTCAACGGCCGGCGCTGCGAGATGAAGGCGGGCGACCTGATCCTGACCCCGCCGATGGTTTGGCACGGCCACATCAACGAAAGCGATCACCGCATCATCTGGTTCGACGCCGCCAATATGCCGCTGATCCGCGCGGTCGACGCCCATTTCTTCGAGCCGGGCGATCCGCGCAACAACGCGTTCTGGCAGGTCGACCAAGGCGAAGAGGCGTTGTGGACGGAAGCGGGCCTGCGCGCGGAGGGCGCCGCCGCGAGCGCGGCGAACTCGCCCAAGTACCGCTATCCGGGCGAAGCGACGCGCCGGCTCATCGCCGCGGCGCCCGCCGGCGCCGACGGCATGCGCGTGATCCGCTACGTCAATCCTGCGACCGGCGGCGCCGTCATGCCGACGCTCGATTGCTACGCCGCGCGCCTGAGCCGGGGCACGCCGACGCGCAAGAAACGCGCGACCTACAACGTGGTCTGCCTCGTGGTCGCGGGCGAGGGCCGCTCGCACATCGGCGAAGAGACGTTCGAATGGTCGCAGCACGACGTGTTCACGATCCCGCACTGGACCTTCGCGCGCCATGAGGCGCGCGGCGGCGATGCCGACCTCTTTATGGTGACGGACAAATCGGCGTTCGAGCGGCTCGACCTGGTGCGCGAGGAAATGGAGTAGCGCCGCGCCATACGTAGGGTGGGCAAAATCGCTTGCTGGGACCGACGACTCGCACTGCTTCTGGGCGCGATTTTGCCCACGCGGATAGGCGCGTGGGCATTGCGCTCACGCGAGCGGCGCGGATGATGAAATCGACCGCGCGCAATGCCCACCCTACGGATCAACATGACGCGTTCTAGCATGCGGAACTATCAGGGCATCGGCGCTCCGCTGCGACGCGTCGAGGATAAGCGCTTTCTCACCGGCCACGGGCGGTTCGTGGCCGACATCGAGCTCTCCGGCGCGCTCGCCTGCGCGCTCGTTCGCTCCCCGCACGCGCACGCGGCCATTCGCGGGATCGACGCATCGGCCGCGCGCGCCGCGCCCGGCGTGGTCGCGGTGCTGACGGGCGCCGATATGGCGGCGGATGGCGTGGCGCCGATGCGGCCGCTGTGGCTGGTGCGTTCGCGCGACGGCTCCCCCATGGCCGAGCCGGCGCGCTTCGCGCTCGCGCGCGAAACGGTGCGCCACGTCGGCGAGCCGGTGGCGGCCGTCGTCGCTGCAACTTTTGCGCAGGCCGTCGACGCGGCCGAGCGCCTCGCGGTCGACTACGCGCCGCTCTCGGCCGTCACCGACGCGCGCGCGGCGCAAGCTGAGGCCGCGCCGCAGCTGCATGCCTGCGCCCCGGGCAACGTTTGCTTTCGCTGGGCGCGCGGCGACGAGGCCGCCGTACGCGCGGCGTTGCGATCGGCCGCCCACGTGGTCGCGATCGATCTCGTCAACAACCGCCTGGTCGGGGCCGCGATCGAGCCGCGCGCGGTCATCGGCGCCGTCGATCCGCAAAGCGACAAGCTCACGCTTTACAGCTCGACCCAGGCGCCGCATCACATTCGCCGGCAAGTGACCGAGCAGCTCGGCATTCCCGAGAGCGCGCTGCGCGTCATCTCGCCCGACGTGGGCGGCGGTTTCGGCTACAAGGGCAAGCTCTATCCGGAGGAGGGGATCATCGCCTGGGCCGCGCGCCGGCTGCGCCGTCCCGTGCGCTGGGTCGCGAGCCGGGCGGAAAGCTTTGTTGCCGACAATCAGGCTCGCGATCACCTCACCCATGCGGAGCTCGCGCTCGACGCCGACGGCCGTTTCCTCGCGCTGCACGTTCAGACGTTTGCCAATCTCGGCGCCTATGTGTCGACCTTCGGCGTCGCGATCCCGAGCGCGATCTACAGCGCGCTGTTCGCCGGCGGCTACCGCACGCCCGCGATCTTCGTGGAAGTGACGGGCGTATTCACCAACACCACGCCGACCGACGCCTTTCGCGGCGCCGGAAGGCCCGAGGCCTGCTACGTGTTGGAGCGCCTGGCCGACCGCGCGGCGCAGAAGCTCGGCATCGACCGCGCGGAGATCCGCCGGCGCAATCTCATCCCGTCGAGCGCGATGCCCTACAAGACGCCGATCGGCCCGACCTATGACTGCGGCGATTTTCCGAAAATCTTCGCGCGCACGCTCGCGCTCGCCGACTATGACGGCTTCGACAAGCGCCGCGCGCAGGCGGCGCGGCGCGGCCTTCTCCGGGGCATCGGCATGGCGTGCTACGTCGAGTCCTCAGGCGTCGCGCCGTCGCGCTTTGCCGGCGCGCTCGGCGCGCGCGTCGGCTTCTACGAAGCCGCATCCATCCGCGTCGAACCCGATGGCGCGGTGCGGGCCATGCTCGGAACCCACAATCACGGCCAAGGACACGCCACCACGCTGGCCCAGATCCTGTCGTCGCGGTTCGGGGTTCCGGTCGAAAAAATCGAGGTGGTCGAGGGCGACACCGACGCGGTGCCCCAGGGCACCGGCACCTTCGGCTCGCGCTCGATCGCAGTCGGCGGCAGCGCGCTCGATCGCGCCGCCGATAAGATCATCGCCAAGGGCAAGCTGATCGCGGCCCATCTGCTCGAGGCAGCCGCGGGCGACGTCGATTTCAGCGATGGCGCCTTCGTCATCGCCGGTACCGATCGGCGCGTGTCGTTCGCGGCGGTCGCGCAGGCGGCTTACGTGCCGCACAACTTTCCGCTCGAGACCGTCGAGCCCGGCTGGCAGGACACCGCGGTCTACGATCCGCCGAGCTTCGCCTTCAGCAACGGCGCGCATGTCTGCGAGCTCGAGATCGATCCGGATACCGGCCGCATCGAGATCGTCGGTTTCTGGGGCGTCGACGACATCGGCACCGTCATCAATCCGATGATCGTCGAGGGCCAGATCCACGGCGGCGTCGCCCAGGGCATCGGCCAGGCGCTGCTCGAGCGTTGCGCCTACGACGGCGGCGGCCAGCTCGTCAGCGGCTCGTTCATGGACTATGCGGTGGCGCGCGCCGACGATCTGCCGCTGTTCGTCACCGAGTGCGACGAGAGCCAGCCCTGCACGCACAATCCGCTCGGCGCCAAGGGCTGCGGGGAAGCGGGCTCCATCGGCTCGCCCGCTGCGGTGGTCAGCGCGGTGCTCCATGCGCTCGCTCCCCTCGGCGTCACCGACCTCGACATGCCGCTCACCAGCGAGCAGCTGTGGCGGAGGATTCGGCAGGCGCAGCAAGCGGCCAAATCTGCGTAGGGTGGGCAAAATCGCTTGCTGCGGAACGGCGACTTGCACCGGACGGAGAGCGATTTTGCCCACGCCGATGCCCGGCGTGCGGCCCGCAACGCTTCATTCAGGGCCCGCCGGCGTGGCCCACGGTCGCCGCGCGCGATCGGCCAGCTTGAACGCGGCGGTATCGTCCATGTAGCTCTCGGTCAACGCGATGTTATCCCAACCGTTGAGCAGGCGCGTGCGGCCGACCGGATCGATCGCAAGGCGGAAGCTTTGATCGCCGCATTGGATCGTCTGCCGCTCGAGATCGACGCTCACGGCGCGGCCTGGCTTCTCGCCGAGTAGGCTTATGAGCGTGGCCGCTTCATCGTCCGAGACGATCGCGGTCAACAGTCCGTTCTGCACCGCGTTGCCGGCAAAGATGTCGCCGAAGGATGGCGCGATCACGCACCGGATGCCGTAATCCCAGAGCGCATAGACCGCCGCCTCGCGCGAGGAGCCGCAGCCGAAGTTGCGACCGCCCACGACGATCTTGGCATCGCGCCAGGCCGGCCGGTTGAGCGGAAAATCCGGCCGCTCCCGCCCGTCGGCATCGAAGCGCAGATCGTGCAGCAGCGCCGTTCCAAGTCCGGCCGAGCGCGGCACCTTCAGAAAGCGCGCCGGGAGGAGCTGATCGGTGTTGAGGTTGGCGACGTCGAGCGGGCAGGCGGTCGCAGTCAGCCGGATGAATTTGTCCATGCGCGCCTCATACCTTTCGCCCGCGGAGCAGCGGCCGCACGTCGGCTAGTGTCCCGGTCACCGCCGCCGCCGCAACCATGGCCGGAGACATCAAATGGGTGCGCGCACCCGGCCCCTGCCGCCCGCGGAAATTGCGGTTGGTGGTCGAGGCGCAACGTTCGCCTGGCGGTACCACATCGCCATTGATGCCGACGCACATGGAGCAGCCGGATTCGCCCCATTCGAGACCGGCGTCGCGGAAGATGCGGTCGAGCCCTTCCTCCTCGGCCTGGCGCTTGACGGCGGACGAGCCGGGCGACACCAGCCCGGGAACCTTGCTCACCCGCCCCGCCAGGACCGCGGCGGCTGCGCGCAGATCCTCGATGCGCGCGTTGGTGCAGGAGCCGATGAAGATGCGGTTGACCGCGATATTGGTGAGCTTCGTGCCCGGCATAAGCCCCATGTAGTCGAGGGCCTCGCGCAGATATTTCGCCCGCGCCGCATCCGGCTCGCCTGCAGGATCCGGGACGCTGGCGTCGATCGGCAGCGCATCCTGCGGGCTCGTGCCCCAGGTGACAATCGGCGCAATGTCGGCGGCGTTGAGCTCGACCTCGCGGTCGAAGTTTGCGGCATCGTCCGTCGCGAGCGCCGACCACGCCTCGAGGGCGTCTTCGAATGCCGTCCCCTTCGGGGCATAGGGCCGACCTTTCACATAGTCAAAGGTCGTTTCGTCGGGCGCGATCATGCCGCTGCGCGCGCCGGCCTCGATCGACATGTTGCACAGCGTGAGCCGCCCCTCCACCGACAGCGCGCGAATGGCAGCGCCGGCGAATTCGATGGCATGGCCGGTCGCGCCGTCGGCGCCAATGTGCGCGATGATGGCGAGCACGATGTCCTTGGCCGCAATGCCAGGAGCGAGGTACCCGTTGACGGTAATGCGCATGCGCTTCGGCTTGCGCTGCCATAGCGTGTGCGTCATCAGCACATGGGCGACCTCGGAGGCGCCGATCCCGAAGGCGTAAGCGCCGAGCGCGCCATGGGTCGAGGTGTGGCTGTCGCCGCATACGATCAGCAGGCCGGGGAGCGTAAGGCCCTGCTCGGGCCCGACCACGTGCACGATTCCTTGGCGAGGATCCGTAAGCCCGAACAGGGTTATGCCGTGCGCGGCGGTGTTTTCCTCGAGGGTGCGCACCATGCGCGCGATCTCGGGATTGCCGATGACGCGCCGAGAGCCGCGCGTCGGGACATAATGATCGGCGACACCGAAGGTGAGACCTGGCTCGGCGACCCGCGCGCCGCGCGCCTTGAGCTGGCTGAAAGCGTTGAACGATCCCTCATGCACGTAATGGCGGTCGACCCACAACAACGCCTCGCCGTCGTCGCGCCGCACGATCTCGTGGGCCGCCCAAAGCTTGTCGAACAGGGTCAGAGGCTCGCTCATGGCGGATCGAAAGGGACTAAACGCCGCGGCGCGGTGAGCCCAATATAGAAGGGCGCGTCGGGCAATGTTAGTCTATCGGGCGGATGTCAGATGGGAGGGTTCCAATGTCGCACGGGTCAGCACAGGTCACGCGCCGCCGTCTGCTGCAGACAACGGCGGTGGGCGCTTCCGCCGCGGTGACGGGCCTCATCACCGCGCCGGCGCTCATTCGCGCGCAGGGCTCTCCGGTGAAGCTTGGCATGCTGCATCCGGTCTCCGGCGCGCTCTCCTATTCGGGCCAACAGGGTCGGCTCGGTGCGACGATCGCGATCGAGGAGATCAACGCGGCGGGCGGGATCAAGGCGCTGGGCGGCGCCAAGATCGAGCCTCTCCTCGGCGACGCGCAGTCGACCCCGGAAGGCGGCAATGCCGAGGTCGAGAAGATGAACTCGGCGGACGTCGCGGCCATCGTCGGCGGCTATGCCAGCTCGATCTGCCTCACCGCCAGTCAGACCGCCGCCCGCTACGACCTGCCCTACGTGGTCGACGTCGGCGTCGCCGACAACATCGTCACGCGCGGCCTCAAGAATACGTTCCGGTTCGGGCCCGGCTTCGGCGTGATTGCGAAGACCGCGCTCGACAACCTCGTTACCATCAACGACCAGGCCGGCAAGCCCGCGAAGACGGTGATGATCGTGCACGAGGATTCGCTGTTCGGGTCGGGGCTCGCCAAGTTGCTCAACGCGCAACTGCCCGAGCGCGGCTTCCAGGTGCTCGAGACCATTCCACATCCGACGCCGACGCGAGATTTCAACAACGTGGTGTTGAAAATCAAGGCGCAAAATCCGGATCTCGTGATTCCGGCGAACTATTAC
>Ga0318564_10000484_pt1 | contig 11816 bp, 10 predicted proteins | sample GRESIP066b5f20_FD_203479 | JGI IMG/M metagenome (GOLD analysis project Ga0318564, IMG submission 203479) | Tropical soil microbial communities from Luquillo Experimental Forest, Puerto Rico - GRE.SIPMG.066b5f20 | ecosystem: Environmental > Terrestrial > Soil > Tropical forest > Bulk soil...
GTTCGGGGGGCGGGGTGTGGTCGTTCGGCGCCCAGGGCAACGTGCGGTGGCACCAGACCGGGTCTGACTCCGTCTGCGCCGGGCGCCAGCCGTTCCAGTCGAGCCCCACCATCGGCGATATCACCGGGAACGGGGTGGCGGACGCCACCATCGGGGCCCTCGGGCTCAACGACTGGTCGTTCTCGGCGCCGTCGGGCGGGGTGCTGCCCGGGTGGCCCTATTTCACCGACGACACCTCGTTCTCCACCGCCGCTCTCGCCGACGTGACCGGCGGCGGGATACCCGACGTCGTCATCGGCGGCGACTCGTCCCCGGGCGGCGCCTTCAACGGGCGGGGCGGCCTGGTGCGTGCCGTGTCCGGCGGCGGCCGCACGATCTGGCAGTTCACCCTCGACGAGATGGTGCGCTCTTCGCCGGCCGTCGGTGACATCACCGGTGACGGCCGCGTCTCGATCGTGTTCGGGACCGGTGACTACTGGCTGCATCAGCCCGGTGGCGCGCAGGACTCGACCAAGGTGTTCGCGCTCGACACCGGCGGGCACCAGCGCTGGTCGCGCGACCTCGGCGCGGTGACGATGGGATCGCCGGCGCTGGCCGACGTCACCGGCAGCGGCACGGCCGACGTGGTGATCGGCACGGCCGAGGGGGCCCGGTCCGGGGAGGTGTGGGTCCTCGACGGCAACGGCAACCCGCTCCCGGCGTGGTCGGGCCACCCGTCCGGCGGTGGCGTCGTGATCGGCGGCATCACCACGGCCGACCTGAACCACGACGGGGCGCAGGACCTGCTCGTCCCGACCGGCGGAGGTGTGTTCGCCTACGACGGGCGCACCGGCGCCAAGCTGTTCGGGCTCGACGAGGGCCAGGTCGGCTTCCAGAACTCGCCCCTCGTCACCCAGGATACGCCCGGCGTGGTGGGGATCACCGTGGCCGGCACCACGCCCGGCGGCGTCGGGGTCGTCCAGCACTTCGTGACGGCGTCGGGATCTGCCTCCCTCGGCGCCCTCGGGTGGCCCACGTTCCACCATGACGCCCGGCACACGGGCAACCTCGTCGAGCCGCCGCTCACGTTCAACCTCTGCGCCGGCAAGGGCAACAGCGGGTACTGGTTCGTCGCCCGCGACGGCGGGGTGTTCAGCTTCTGCGGCGCCGCCTTCGAGGGCTCGGGGGTCGGGGTCATCAACGGCCCCGTCGTCGCCATGCGGTCGTCGGCCGACGGCCGCGGGTACTGGCTGGCATCGGCGAGCGGCGCCGTGGGCGCCTTCGGTGACGCCGCCGCCCTGGGTTCGCTGGCCGGTCGGCCGCTGCCGGCGCCGATCGTGGCCATGGCCCGGACCCCCGACGGCGGCGGCTACTGGCTGGTGGGCGTCGACGGGAGTGTGTACGCCTTCGGCGACGCCACGTTCCTCGGCTCGACGGGCGCCATCCGCCTGACGCAGCCGATCGTCGGCATGAGCCGGACCCCGTCCGGGCACGGCTACTGGTTCGTGGCGGCCGACGGCGGGGTGTTCAGCTTCGGCGACGCCAGGTTCATGGGATCGACCGGCGGGATCCATCTCAACCAGCCCGTCGTGGGGATGGCGCCGACGCCCGACGGGGCCGGCTACTGGCTGGTGGCCTCCGACGGCGGGGTGTTCAGCTTCGGCGACGCACCGTTCCTGGGCTCGACCGGAGGCATCGCGCTCAACCAGCCGATCCTCGCCGTCGCCGTGCCCGGCGGTCAGGGGTGATCGTCGCCGAGCGCGCCGGTGACGCCGCGCTCGGCGGCGGCCCGGCCGAGGACCACGACGTAGAGGATGAAGGCCACCTCCACGACCACTCCGATCCCGACGCGCACCGCCGTGGGCAGCGCCGACCCGGCGACGAACCCCTCGATGGTGCCGGCCACGAGGAACGTGAGGATCAGCCCAGCGACGATCACCACCGAGCGGCGGCGCTGGTCGGCGCGCGCCGCCGCCCGGCTCCGGTCGCCGGGGGCGATCAGCGCCCACGCCAGCTGCAGTCCGGCGGCACCGGCGATGACCACCGAGCTGAGCTCGAGCAGACCGTGGGGGAGGATGAGCCCGAAGAACTGCGGGAGCTTGTGGGCGTTGGCGAACAGTCCGCCCGCCATCCCGATGTTGGCGCCGTTCTGCGCCAGTGCGGCGGCGGTGAGCACGCCTCCGGTGATCCCGCCGGCAAAGGCGACGAACGCCACGCGGATGTTGTTGGTCTGCACCTGCGCGGCGAACTGCGCCGACGGCTGCGACCGGTAGTACGCGGCGAAGTCGTGGTTGATGTACGTCTGACGCAGGGCGGCCGAACCGACGGCGTCGATCGCCTTCGGCGAGTGGGCCAGCCAGACGCCCACGACGATGGCCGGCACGAACAGGAGGACCGCGCTCGCGGCGACGAAGCGCCGCGCTCGCCACACCGAGGCCGGGAACGTAGCCGTGAAGAACCGGCCCACAGCACGCAGCGAGCGTGGACGCGTGCCGTAGACGATGGCGTTGGCCCTTCCCACCAGGTTGGTGAGCCGGGCGACGAGGGCCGGATCGCCGAAGTACGTGCGGGCGTACGAGAGGTGCGACGACGCCCGCTGGTAGAGGCGGACCAGCTCGTCCAGATCCGACGCGCCGAGACGACGACCGCCGCGTTCCGCTGCCTGGCACAGGCTCTCGAGACGGGCCCACGCCGGCTGGTTCACGGCGATGAACCGGTCGATATCCACTCCCGATACGGTACGGCGGGTGACCGGTGCTGATGGTTGAGCCCGGCATCGTGACGCCGGAAGCGGTCGTCCTGTCGTTCGAGACGGCCGGTGTCGGGTCGCGCGTCGTCGCCCAGTTGATCGACCTCGCCATCCAGTTGGCCGCCGTCGGGCTCGTCCTCCTGGGCGGCTCGCGGCTGTCGGGCACTCCGATCGGGCTGGCGGTGGACTACTTCGGCGTGTTCCTGGTCGTGTTCGGCTACCCGATCGCCTTGGAGACGTTGTGGCGGGGCCGGACGGTCGGCAAGGCGGCGATGGGCCTGCGGGTGGTCACCGTTGAGGGCGCGCCGATCCGGTTCCGGCACGCCCTCGTGCGCACCGCCCTCGGGTTGATCGACTTCTACCTGACCTTCGGCGCCGGGGCTGTCCTCTGCATCCTCGTGACCAAGCGCAACCAGCGGCTCGGCGATATCGCCGCGGGAACGCTGGTGCTGCGTGAGCGCACGGGTGCGCGTGCCGTGGCCGCGGCGACGTTCTGGGTCCCGCCGGGCTGGGAGGGGTACGCGGCGACGCTGGACGTCAACGGCATCACCAGCGCCGACTACCAGGCCATCCGGTCGTTCCTGCTCCGGGCGGGCACCCTCGACCCGTGGACCCGGGACCGCCTGGCGCGGGAGATCGCCACCGCCGTGCTGCCGCACCTCCACCATCAGCCGCCGCCGGGCGTGTCGGCCGAGATGCTGCTGCTGTGCGTCGCCGCCCTGTACCAGGCGCGCCAGCGCCGGGTCCCCGTCGCGCCGGCGTGGGCCGCCCCCTCGCCGTACGCGACCGGGCCCGCCGTGTCCCCGTACGGGTCCGGACCGGTGCCACCGGCCGCCGCCGCCCCCACACCCGCGTCCGCGTCACCGCCGCCCGCACCCGGCCCGGTCACGTCGGCGCCACCCGCGCCGCGTCCGGCCCGCACGGGTCCGCCCGGCGACGGCGGCTTCCAGCCCCCGGACTGACGCGCGGGCGGTAGGGCGTGCGCGCTGCGTCGCCCTACGCTGGTGGGTGTGAGCGTCTACCTGGACCACGCGGCCACCACACCGTTGCGTCCCGAAGCGTTCGACGCCATGCGGCCGTGGCTCACCACCTCGTTCGGCAATCCCTCCGGGGGCCACCGCATCGCGCGCGAGGCGTGCCGCGCCGTCGACGAGGCCCGTGACGCGGTGGCCGCCGCGCTCGGCTGCGCACCGGGCGAGGTGGTGTTCACCGGGGGAGGCACGGAGGCGGACAACCTCGCCGTCGCCGGGGTGCTGGCCGCCGTGCGTGCGCAGGGCAAGCCCGCCGGCGCGGTGTGCTCGGCCATCGAGCACCACGCCGTGCTCCACGCGGTCGAAGCCGAGGGAGGCCACACCGTCGGGGTCGACGCCGCCGGGCGGGTCGATCTGGACCGGTTGGCTGACGGCATCGACGCCGGCACCGCGCTGGTGTCGGTCATGCTCGCCAACAACGAGGTCGGCACCATCGAGGACCTCGATGCGGTGGCGACGGTGCTGCGGGAGCGTGCGCCCGACGCCGTGCTCCACACCGACGCCGTGCAGGCGGTGGCCTGGTTGGACGTCGCCGCCCGGGCGGCACCGGCCCAGCTCGTCTCCATCGCCGCCCACAAGTTCGGCGGGCCTCAGGGGACCGGCGCCCTGGTGGTGCGCGAGGGGGTGCGGCTCTCACCGTTGCTGCGCGGCGGGGGGCAGGAGCGCGAGCGCCGCAGCGGCACCCACAACGTCGCCGGCATCGTCGGGATGGCTGCCGCTCTGACGGCCGCGGTCGCCGACCGGGACGCCGCCGTCGACGCCGTGCGCCGCCGGCGGGACCGCCTCGTCGCCGGGGTCGGGGACGCGCTCGGCGGCGTGGTGGAGTCCGCCGCCGGGATCGAGCGGCTGCCCAACATCGCCCACCTGCGCCTGGCGGGAGTGGACAGCGAGGCGCTCCTCGTCCTGCTCGACGACGAGGGCGTGTGCGCGTCCGCCGGGTCGTCGTGTGCCAGCGGAGCCATGGAACCCTCCCACGTACTCGCCGCCATGGGCGTGGCGCGCGCCGATGCGCGGACCGCGTTGCGACTCTCGCTCGGTCGCACGACGACCGACGAGGACGTGGCCCGTGGCATCGACGCGGTCGTGGCCGGCGCCATCCGCCTGCGCGCCCCCGTGACCGCCGGGCGATGAGATGGCGGTGAGGGGCTGACGTGCGTGTCCTCGCCGCGCTCTCGGGCGGGGTCGATTCGTCGGTCGCCGCCGCGGTGCTCCTCGCCGAGGGCCACGACGTCGTCGCCGTCACGATGAAGCTGTGGGGCGGGGCGCAGGACTCCGGGTGCTGCTCGGTCGGCGACGTCGAAGACGCCCGCCGTGTGGCCCAGCAGCTCGGGATCGCCCACCACGTCTTCAACTTCACCGACGAGTTCGACATGCACGTGGTCGCCCCGTACGCCGACGCTCACGCCGCCGGCCGCACCCCCAACCCGTGCGTCGACTGCAATCGCCACCTCAAGTTCGACCGCCTCCTCCGGCGGGCCGACCAGCTGCGGTTTGACGCGGTGGCGACGGGCCACTACGCGCAGGTCACCGCCGATCACCGCTTGCTGAGAGGAGCCGACGCGTCCAAGGACCAGAGCTACGTGCTGTACGCGCTGACACCGGCGCAGCTCCGGCGCGTGTGCTTCCCGATCGGCCATCTCGCCAAGGACGAGGTCCGCCGCCGGGCCGGGGCCCTCGGGCTGCGCACTGCGGGCAAGGCCGAGAGCCAGGACACGTGCTTCGTCACCGCGTCGGGCGGGCGGGTGCAGTTCCTCGGCGATCGCATCGACCTGCATCCCGGCCGCGTCGTGGACGCCACCGGCACCGAGGTGGGCCGCGTGCCCGCCATCGAGCTGATCACCGTCGGCCAGCGCCGCGGCCTGGGGGGAGGGGCGCGTGAGCGGCAGTACGCGGTCGCGGTCGACGTCCCCACCCGCACGGTGAGGGTCGGAGGCCTCGACGAGCTGGGGACCGCACGGGTGGAGCTCGACGACCTGACGTGGACGTCGGGCGGCGCGCCCCGCGCCGGCGCGGTGGTGACGGTCCAGGCGAGCGCTCACGGTCCCGCCCTCGCCGCTCGGTGGGACGGCGAGGCGGTCTGCTATGACCGGCCGGCGCGCCGGCCCGCCCCCGGCCAGGCGCTGGTCGTCTACGACGGCGACGAGGTGCTCGGCGGCGGCACCGTCCGCTGACGGCACCGCCGGCTACGGACCGCCACCGGTCTGGGTCCCCGACTCCACCGGCACCCGGTGGGCGGCCGCGTAGGCCAGCGCCGCGCCGGGGCGGCCCGGGGTCACGAGCACGCCCCATGCCGCCTGCGTCTCGCTCGTCCCCCGCACCGCCGCCCGCGCCAGCGGAACCGCCTCACGGAGGCGGAGCTCCAGCGCCAGACCGGGAGCGCCGTGGGTCAGGTCCATACTGGCGGCCGACGCCGCCCCGGTCGGGTCCGTGTTGGCGGCCGACGCCGCGCCCGTCGGGTCGGAGCCGGCGGCCGACGCCGCCCCGGTCGGGTCCGGGCCGAGGGCCGACGCCGCGCCCCGCGCCGTATCCCCGCCGGCGGCCGTCCTGCCGCCCGGCGCCGGGGCCAGGCTGGCGATGAGGGGGCGTTGGAAGAGCACGGGATCGGCCAGGCTGGCCCGGTCGTGGACGACGATCCCGGCGGGGACGAACACCAGCCACCGCCGGCTCAGTCCGTGGAGGGCGCGCCCGAGGACCACGACGGCCGGCACCGCCGCGACCGCCAGCACGCCGCCGAGCACCCAGTGGCGGTCGGCGAGCAGCAGGGCGGCCGCCGAGGGCAGCCCGACCAGCAGCGCCCACGCCACCTCGATCGGTCCGAGCAGCAGGGGCCCCGGTGCAACCAGCGGGAACCGCCGCTCGTTCGGATAGGCGGGTCCGTTCACCCACACGATCGCCGTCGACGGCAGGAACACGACAGCGGTGAGCACCGCCGACCAGCCGACGGCCACGACCATCGCCGCCGCCGACGGATCACCGGTGAAGACGACGGCGACCGCGGCTGCGAGCACGGCCGGTGCCGCGCAACGCAGCGTGGTGAGCCCGACCGGCACCCGCACCAGGGCGGCGACGAGCACCACACCCCACAGCGCCCACGCGCCGACCACCGCGGTGGTGCGGACGGCGGACGGCTGGTGGCGAAGGGCAGCGCCGATCGCCGGCCAGACCGTGAACGGCAGCAGCGCCCAGAGTCCACGCACCGCCCACGCCAGGACGCGGTCGGACATGGTGCGATGCTCCCAGGTCGTGCGCCGCGTCGCCCAACCGGCGCTCACTATGGTGCGGCACGGGCAAGTCCGGGAGGAGCAGACGTGGCCGACGTGCGGCTCGTGGACCTCGAGGTCATCAAGCGCTACAGCCTGGCGGTGCGGCGCGACACCGTTCCCGCCGACGAGGTGCTCGAGGCGCTCGATGCCAGCCGCGCCCACGTGGCCGCCGTCCTGGCCGCCGAGCCGGCGACCGCGCCGCCCGAGACTGCTCCCACCGAGGGCCCGTGAACGGGGGGGACCCAGGGCCGGAGCCGCCCGCGCCCGACGCCGATCCCGAGGCCCGGGTGGCGTGGCTGCGCCGCGCCATCGGCTACCACAACCGCCGCTACCACGAGCTCGACGATCCGGTCGTCAGCGACGCCGACTACGACGCGCTGGTCCGCGAGCTGAGGGTCCTGGAGGAGACGCACCCGGACCTCGTCACGCCGGACTCGCCGACGCAGACGGTCGGCTCGGCTCCCGCCACCCAGTTCGCCCCGGTGGAGCACCGGGTCCCCATGCAGTCACTGGACAACGCCTTCACGCGCGAGGAGCTGGATGCGTGGGGGCGGCGGCTCGAACGGCTGGTCGGCGACGTGTCGCACCTCGGGCTGGTCTGCGAGCTCAAGATCGACGGGGTGGCGATGAGCCTCCTGTACGAGAACGGCCGCTTGGTGCGGGGCGCGACCCGGGGTGACGGGCGGGTTGGCGAGGATCTCACCGGCAACGTGCGCACGATCGAGGCCATCCCGGACCACCTCATCCTCGACGCCTTCGAAGGTCCGGCGCCCCGCGTGCTCGAGGTGCGCGGTGAGGTGTACATGCCCCTGTCGTCGTTCGAGGAGCTCAACCGCCGCCAGGAGGAGGCGGGGCAGCGCCGCTTCGCCAACCCCCGCAACGCCGCCGCCGGCTCGCTCAGGCAGAAGGACTCGCGGGTCACCGCCACCCGCGACCTGTCGTTCTTCTGCTACCAGGTCGGCGACATCGAAGGCGGGCCGGCGTTCGAGACGCACTACCAGACGCTCGAGTTCCTCCGGGACGCCGGGTTCCCCGTCAACCCCGAGATCCGCCAGGTCTCAGGCCTCGCCTCGGCCTTCGACTACGCCGGTCGGTGGCTCGACCATCGCCACGATCTCGACTACGAGATCGACGGTGCCGTGATCAAGGTCGACGACCTGGGCCAGCGGGTCGAGCTCGGTTCGACCTCGAAGGCCCCGCGCTGGGCCATCGCCTTCAAGTACCCGCCCGAGGAGCGCACCACGGTGTTGCGGGACATCGACGTGTCGATCGGACGCACGGGCAAGGCGACGCCGTTCGCCCGCTTCGACCCCGTGTTCGTCGGCGGCTCGACGATCCGGGTGGCGACGTTGCACAACGAGGACCAGGTGCGTGTGAAGGACGTGCGACCCGGCGACACCATCTGGGTGCGCAAGGCGGGCGACGTGATTCCCGAGGTCGTCGGACCGGTGCTCGCCAGCCGCCCCGCCCGGCTCGCCGTGTGGCACTTCCCACGCCACTGCCCCGTCTGCGGGCAACCCCTGCTGCGCCTGGAGGGGGAGTCGGACACGTTCTGCACCAACAGCGAGTGCCCGGCCCAACGCCAGGGACGCATCGAGCACTTCGCGTCCCGGGGTGCGATGGACATCGAAGGACTCGGCGAGAAGACGGTGGCGCAGTTCATCGAGCTGGGCCTCTTGGCGGACATCGCCGACATCTACGCCCTCGACTACGACCGCATCCGCCAGATCGAAGGGTGGGGAGACATCTCGGTCCGCAACCTGGCGGCGGCGGTCGAGGCGTCGAAGGCCCGGCCGCTCGCCAACCTGCTCGTGGGTCTCAACATCCGCCACGTCGGGAGCACGGGCAGCCAGGCCCTGGCGCGCAGCCTCGGCTCGCTCGACCGCATCATGTCCGCCGGCGAGGAGGATCTCGCCGGGGTCGAGGGCGTCGGCCCGACGATCGCCGCCTCGGTGCACTCGTTCTTCGAGGAGGCGCCCAACCGTGAGCTGATCGAGCGGCTCCGCCGCGCCGGGCTCAACTTCACCGGACCGGCCGCCACGGAGGTCGCGCAGGTGCTGGCGGGGCGTTCGATCGTGGTCACCGGCACGCTCGAGGGATGGAGCCGGGAGGGGGCCGAGGAGGCGATCAAGACGAGGGGCGGCAAGGCCCCCGGCAGCGTGAGCAAGAAGACCGACGCCGTGGTCGTCGGCGCCGAGCCGGGAGCCGCCAAGCTCACCAAGGCCCGCGAGCTGGGCGTGCCCGTCCTGGACGAGGCCGGGTTCTCCGTCCTGCTCGCCACCGGCGAGATCCGATCCGTGGCCGGCGCCGCCGGCGCGTCAGAGGAGGCTTGACGTGGTCAACAAGGACGCCGTAGGTCGGACCGGCCCCCGGTTCGACGTCGTGATCGAGCGCGGCAAGATCCGGGAGTTCGCCCGCGCCACCGGGTCGACGTCCCCGGGTTATCTCGACGAGCCCGATCCGGTCGTCCCACCCACGTTCCTCACCACTGCGTCGTTCTGGCAGCCGCCCGAGGCGGCCGACATCTACCGCACCCTCGACATCGACCCGCGGCGCCTGCTGCACGGCGAGCAGGAGTTCCTCTTCACCCTCGAACCACCCCGGGCCGGGACCGTCCTGCACGCGCAGACGACGGTCGAGGAGATCTACGACAAGGAAGGCCGGCGCGGCGGCGTGATGACGTTCGCCGTGCTGCGCAGCGACTTCACCGACGATGACGGCGTGATCATCGCCCAGGCCCGGACGACGCTGATCGAGACCGGTCGGGCTCCCGCCGATTCCGGGGAGGGCTGACCGGTGGCGAGACTGGACCTGTCGATCGGGGTCGAGCTGCCGGCGCGCACGTTCGGGCCCCTGTCCCGGACGGACTTCGTCCGCTACCAGGGCGCCAGCGGTGACTTCAACCCGATCCACCATGACGAGGAGTTCGCCCGCTCGGCCGGGTTCGACACCGTGTTCAGCGTCGGGATGCTGCAGGCCGGGCTGCTGGCGACCTACTGCACGGACCTGCTCGGGCCTGCCAACGTGCGGCGGTTCAAGACGCAGTTCCGGGAGCAGGTGTGGCCGGGCGACCGCCTCATCGCGTCAGCCCGCGTCGTTCAGGTGTACGAGGCCGACGAGGAACCCCGCGTCGACCTCGACATCACCATGACACGGGAGGGGGGAGGCGTCGCGATCAGCGGCATCGCGACCTTCGCCACCGACGACCTCGGGGACGACGAGGATTGAGTCAGCCCCTCAGCTCGTCCTGAAGTTCCACGCGAACTGCTGCGCCGTCGCCTCGTCGGCGAGGGTCTGGTAGTAGGCGACGCGGGCCGTGTGCGCACCCGGGGAGAGCGTCGGCGCCCCGTTGACGCCAGGGGTGTAGTAGTAGCTGCTGCCGGTGATCTCGAGCTGGTCCTTGGGTATGGCGTTGTTGTCGAGGTAGAGGTCGGCCTGCCACCCCGAGGCCATGTCGACGCCGATCGTCCCCTGCCGGAGATCGGTGTCCCCGGGGCAGGGGTAGAGCTTCAGGATGACGCCGTGGCTGCACGTCGCGGCCCGGGTGTCCCTGACCGACTGGAGCCCGACGACCGACAGGACGACGGCCGACAGCAGGAGCGCGAGGGTGATGAGCCGGCGCGGCGTCACCATGTCGAGCGCTGACCGCGTCGAGCTCACCGTCGCCACCGCCGGTCCGGATCGCGCGCGAGCACGGATCCATCATCGCTGATCGCCGCAGCAACTCCCAGCCGGGATGTCGTCGCCTGGCGCCGCCGTGCCGGTAGCCTGCGGACCGGTGCGTTCCCGCTTGGCTGACCAGGTCGGGCGCGTGGTCGGAGGCCGTTACCGCCTCTTGGCGCCGGTCGGCACCGGGGCTTCGGCCGACGTCTACGTCGCCGACGACGTGACGCTGCGCCGGCGCGTCGCCGTGAAGATCCTGCATGACGGCCTCGCCGGCGACGAGGGCTTCCTGCGCCGCTTCCGGGCCGAGGCCCGCGCCGCCGCCTCGTTGGCGCACCCGGCCATCGTCACCGTCTACGACTGGGGCGAGGAGCAGGACGGCCCCTACCTCGTTCTCGAGTACCTCGGCGGCGGCAGCCTGCGCGACGCGCTGGACCGCGGCGTGCGCCTGACGCCCTCGCAGGCGGCGACGGCCGGGCTCCAGGCTGCCCACGGCCTCGACTACGCCCACCGGCGCGGTCTGGTGCACCGTGACATCAAGCCGGCCAACCTCCTGTTCGACGACGAGGGTCGGCTCGCAATCGCCGACTTCGGCATCGCCCGCGCGCTCGCAGAGGCGACGTGGACGGAGCCGGCCGGAGCCGTCGTCGGGACGGCGCGCTACGCATCCCCGGAGCAGGCGCGTGGCGAGTCCCTCGACGGCCGCGCCGACGTCTACGCGCTCACGCTGGTGCTCATCGAGGCCATCACCGGCACGGTGCCCTTCGCCGCCGACACCACCCTGGCGACACTCGTCGCGCGGCTCGACCGTCCGATCCCGGCGCCCGCCGGGCTGGGCCCGCTGACGACGGTTGTGGAGCGCTGCGGGGCGGTCGAGCCCGAGCGACGGTGCGACGCCGCCGGCATGGTCGGTGCGCTCGAGGACGCGCTGGCTGTGCTCCCTCCGCCCGATCCGTTCCCACTCTCCGGAGTGGGACAGCTGCCCGTGCCGCACGACCAGCTCGACACCACGACGACGTTCGCGCCCGCCGCCACGACCTCGGGAACGGTCGAGGGACCCACGGTGGGCGAGGCGACCACATCCGGGATCGCCGCCGCCGGGACCGCGCCCGGGATGGCCGCCGCGAGGAC
>Ga0318564_10000485_pt1 | contig 11810 bp, 5 predicted proteins | sample GRESIP066b5f20_FD_203479 | JGI IMG/M metagenome (GOLD analysis project Ga0318564, IMG submission 203479) | Tropical soil microbial communities from Luquillo Experimental Forest, Puerto Rico - GRE.SIPMG.066b5f20 | ecosystem: Environmental > Terrestrial > Soil > Tropical forest > Bulk soil...
TTCATGGCCAACCGTGACGCACCGGCATGCCGGGCAAGCACGTCGCACTGCTCGACGGTCGGGTCGACGCAGAAGCGGAATGTGGTGTGTCGCGACATCTCACCGGTCAGCCTCCCACCACCCACCGACAGCAATGCTCACCAGCTACGACACGTGAAAACGCGTGATGACGCTCAGGTGTTATGTGACCCAATTCGGTGCACGGTCGCCGGTGTCGACCCGATCAATCCGACACCGCGTGTGCGCGCATTTGCCCGATTCATCGGGCCGGATCATCCCCACGGTAGGCCGCCCTATCCGTCTCAACGGTGGCCGGAATACCTCGACGCAATCCTCTACGTGCTGCACACCAGATCCGCGTGGCGGCACTTGCCACACGCCTTCACTGTCGGCTGGTCCGCGGCGGGCACAAGCACCCCTGGCAGCGATGTCGCGCCGGCACCTGGGCCAAGGTTCTCAGCCCGATACGCGGCGAGGTCCTGCACCCGCTCAGGTCGGTGAAGACGGCCCAGGCCAGCAGCGGTGGACTCATCCTCGGCCAAAGCGTCGCCGGCGGCCGGACCGCACGGTCTCGACAGCGCCAAGGATGGCGGTGGCGGCCAAATCGTCCTACTACTCCAACCAATCGACCGTAGTCAGCTGTTCACACCCTCTAGCCAGACGGGATTTGTCAACGCGATCATCGCGCCGGGCCGGCCCCGCTGCGCCTCCCGCACCTCCAGTCGCACAAAGCGCGCCGAGGCATTGAGCTCCCACTGCAACCGGGCCCGCCCTGACGTCACCGCCGCCCGTCCGGCGCGGCCCGCCGCGGTGACCAGGACGGCGTTTGTGCCGGGAGCGCCGCTGATCACGGCGGTGACGGTCACCGCCGTCTGGGGCGGCACCCGCAGCGTCTGCCCGGGACCGGCCGCGTGGGCGCCGCCGCCTGCGCAGGACGCGGTCAACTCGCAGGCGACGCCCGATGATCGGACGACGTACGAGCGGCCGCGGCGCAGCCCGTCGACGATCGCGGGTACCGAGAGTTCATGCGCGTGCACGGCCGTTTGCGGCGAGCCGACCCGCTGGTGTCTGCCGTGGGAATCGCTGCCGCCGACCGCCACCACGCGCCTGCCCCGTCGCAGCAGCCGTTGCCAAATGCGAAGGGACAGTTCATCATCGACGTTCCATCGGCCATTCCAAACCTCGAGCGCCTGCACGTCGGCAAAACCGAACTCCCACGCCGATCCCGGCAGCGGCACGGCGGGATGGGCGGCGACAACCAGGCCGCCGGCTTCGCGGACTTCGGCGGCGAATCGCGGGAACACCCGATCGCGCGGCCCATATCGCCAGTCGACCCAGGCGCGTCCGGGCAGTCCGACGGCGAGCCAGTGCCCGTGCCGCGTCGTGACCTCCTCGCCGGGAATTACCAGGAGCGATCCGGTGCGGCACATCGGCCACACCCGGTTGGCCGCGTTGGTGTTGTGCTCGGTGGAGACGATGAAATCCAGCCCGCCGGCCTGCGCGTCCGACACCAGTTCACCGGGATGGCGCTCCCCGTCGGAGTAGACGGTGTGCAGATGCAGGTCCCCGCGGTACCAGCGCGCACCGCCGCTCGACGCGGCCGGGAACGCCGTAACCGGGCCGCCACGCCCGGCTGGCCGCTTACCTTCCACGTCACTCCCGACGGCGGGCTCCCCGCGCTCCAGGGTGACGCGCACCTGCCAGGCCATCCCCCAGGGGCTCAGCACCACCGGGCCGAGGGCCACGGCCCAGACGCCCGGCTCGATGGGGCCCGCCAGGTAGCCCGGGGTGGCGTAGGCGCTCGAGATCACAAAGCCGTCGCGGGCTCCGCCCGACCAGCCCCTGAACCCGGCCGCGTTCCCCAAGTCGTGGCCGGCCGGGCCAAAGACGCCCAGATCCAACACGTTTCGTGCCAGCGCGCCCACGGCGAAGTCGTCATGAGAGGTGGCGACCCGGATCTGCCGCACACCCGCCGGCACATCGAACGGCAGGTAAGCCCACCGGTAGATGCCGAACCCGAACCGCCCGGAGAACGTCACCTCGATCGTCTGGCCGTCGCGCTGCTCGGTGACGGCGGTGGGCGCGACCGTCGCGGTGCTCATGCCCCCAGCATCCGCCACGTTGGAGTAACCAACCGTTACATCGACACCAACACCTGCCGTCGGGCCGCTGATGACTCGTGGCCGACGAATCCTCGCGAACCGGCCACGTTGTCGGAGCCAGGTTCTAGGGTGGCGCTCGATGGCGCTTCATCTTCATCGTGCCGAGCGCACCGACCTGCTTGCCGACGGTCTAGGCGCCCTGCTGGCCAACCCGCTGCCCGACCCGTTCGCCGAAGAACTGGTGTTGGTGCCGGCGCGCGGGGTGGAGCGGTGGCTGAGCCAGCGCCTCTCGCACATGCTTGGGTGCAAGCCCGGCGATGGCGACGGGGTGTGCGCGGGCGTGGCATTCCGCAGTCCGGCTTCGCTGATCTCTGAGATTTCTGCGATCACCGGCACCGTCGACGACGACCCGTGGTCGCCGGAGGCGATGACCTGGCCGCTGCTGGAGGTCATCGACCGTAGCCTCGGCGAGCCGTGGTGCGGAACGCTGGCAACCCATTTGGGCCACTTCCACGCCGGTGAAGAGGCGGAGTTGCGCCGGGCCCGGCGGTATTCGGTGGCGCACCGGCTGGCCGGATTGTTCGCCTCCTACGCCCGGCAGCGTCCGCAACTGCTCATCGACTGGTTGGACGGCAACGCGCAAGACCTCGACGAAGACCTGATGTGGCAGCCGGAACTGTGGCGGGCGCTGGCCGGGCGCGTTGAAGCCGATCCGCCGCACGTCCGTCACCAAAAGACTGTCGCGCGGCTGCGTGAAGGGCCGAGCGACCTGCCGGTGCGGCTATCGCTGTTTGGGCACACCCGGCTGGCATGCACGGACATCGAACTGCTCGACGCGCTGGCCACCCACCACGATCTGCACCTGTGGCTGCCCCACCCCAGCGACGACCTGTGGCGGGCACTCACCGGTCGGCGCGGCCCGGTGCCACGAACCGACGACACCAGTCGGCGCCACGTCCGCCATCCGCTGCTGCAGACACTGGGCCGCGACCTGCGCGAGCTGCAAAGCGTATTGCCCGCCGCACCCGCTACCGATGAATACCTCGGCGCGGCCACGCGACGCGAAACCTTGCTGGGCTGGCTGCAATCCGATATCGCCGCTAACGCGGTCCGGCCCGAGAACAGGTTGCCGGCCGTCGGCGACCGATCAGTTCAAGTGCACGCCTGCCACGGCACTGCCCGGCAGATCGCCGTGCTGCGTGAAGTACTGCTCGGCCTGTTGGAGGACGACCCGACGCTGGAACCGCGCGACATCGTGGTGATGTGCCCTGACATCGAGAGTTGTGCGCCGCTGATCGTCGCAGACTTCGGCCTGGGCGAACTACCCGGCGCCAACCATCCTGCCCACCGGCTGCGAGTCCGGTTGGCCGACCGCGCTCTCACCCAGACCAATCCACTGCTCGGCGTGGCGGCAGAGCTGCTCGACATCGCCGGTAGCCGCGCCACCGCCACCCAGGTCCTCAACATGGCCCAGGCTCCCCCGGTGCGCGCCCGATTCAAATTCACCGACGACGATCTCGACGCCATCACCGCCTGGGTGCGCGAATCCGGTGTCCGCTGGAGCTTTGACACCCAGCACCGCAAGCCCTACGGGCTCGACCACATCGTTTCCAATACCTGGCGATTCGGCCTCGACCGGATCCTCACGGGGGTTGCGATGTCCGACGACTCACAGGCCTGGCTGGCGACCGCGCTCCCCCTCGACGACGTCGGCAGCAATCGGGTAGAACTCGCCGGGCGGCTGGCCGAGTATGTTTCCCGGCTCCAGTCCGCGGTCGACGCGCTCGGCGGCATCCGCCCGCTGGCCGAGTGGATCGAAGCGCTGACCCACGGTGTCGCGCAATTGACGCAAGTGAGCGCCGCCGACGCCTGGCAACCGGGACAGTTACGCCGCGAGTTCGCAAAAATATTGGCGCACGCCGATTTTCGTAGCAGCGCCATGGTGCGGCTGTCGGATGTGCGGACACTTCTGGCCGAACAACTCGCCGGCCGTCCGACCCGGGCGAATTTCCGAACCGGTACCTTGACCGTCTGCACGATGGTGCCGATGCGCTCGGTCCCGCACCGCGTGGTGTGTCTGGTCGGACTCGACGACGGCGTGTTTCCGCGGTCGGCGCTGTCCGACGGCGACGACGTGCTGGCCCGAGCGCCGAGGACCGGCGAGCGCGACATCCGTTCTGAGGATCGCCAATTGCTGCTCGATGCGATATGCGCGGCCACCGAAACCTTGGTCGTCACCTACACCGGTGCCGACGAACACACCGGACACCCGCGACCGCCGTCGGTGCCGCTGGCCGAACTGCTCGACGCACTCGACCAGACCACGCCGGCTCCGGTGCGCAACCAAGTACTGATCGAGCATCCGTTGCAGCCGTTCGACATTCGCAACGTTACGCCGGGAGCGCTGGTGCCGGACCAACCGTTCACCTTCGACCCCGCCGCCCTGGTGGCGGCCCGGGCCGCCGCCGGCGACCGGCACCCGCGACCACCCTTTTTCACCGGCCCGCTTCCCGAACCGGCGGCTGACGATGTCGCGCTCGCCGATCTGCTCGCCTTCTTTCGGGATCCGGTGAAGGGATTCTTTCGCGCGCTGGACTACACGCTGCCGTGGGAGGTCGACGAGATCAAAGACGAAATGCCCGTCGAGATCGACAACCTGGAAGAGTGGTCGGCGGGCGACCGGATGCTGCGAGACATGTTGCGCGGCTTGGATCCTAGCAAGGCCGCGGAAGCCGAATGGCGGCGCGGGACGTTGCCGCCGGGGCAGCTCGGCTGGCGCAAGGCCAAGGAAATCCGCGCCCAGGCCGCCGAACTGGCCGCCGAGGCACTGCGGCATCGCCGCGGTGTGCCCTCTGCCTACGACGTCAACCTGCCGTTGGGCAACGGGCGGCGGCTCACCGGGACGGTGACATCGGTCTTCGGCACCCGCACCGTATCGGTCACCTACTCCAAGCTCGGTGGCAGGCATCTGCTCGAATCGTGGATTCCCCTGCTGGCGTTGAAGGCAGCCAATTCGCGTCGCAAGTGGACCGCCCTGTGCGTCGGGCGCGCCAGGCGAAACAATCAGATCGAACGCCGCCTGCTGGGCCCGCCACCGGACTCCCTTGAAACCCTCCGTGAACTGGTGCGGCTGTACGACGCGGGCCGCCAGGAGCCGTTGCCGTTGCCGGTGCGGACGTCGTTCGCGTGGGCGGAAGCCCGCAATTCGGACCGGGACCCGCTCCGGGCCGCGGGATACCGGTGGAACTCTCAGAACAACTTCCGCGGTGAAAATGCCGAGCCCGCGCACGAAAGGGTCTGGGGCCCAAGGGCTCAGCTCGATCTTCTGCTCGGACCGCCCCACTCCGGCGAAGAGTGCCCGGGTGAGGGCACCCGACTTGGCGCGCTGGCCGCCCGGCTGTGGGGGCCGCTGCTGCGCTCTGAACTCTCAGCGCGGGAGTTGGGCTAATGAAGCGCTTCGACCTGCTCGGCCCGTTGCCCGCGATGGGGTCCACGACGGTGTTGGAAGCCAGCGCGGGCACCGGCAAGACGTTCGCACTGGCCGGGCTGGTAACCCGCTTCATCGCCGACGGCGTGGGCAGGCTCGACGAAATGCTGCTGATCACCTTCAGCAAGGCCGCCAGCCGGGAATTGCGGGAGCGGGTCCGCTGCCAGATCGTGGACGCCGTTGCTGTACTTGATGGTTCGAGGTCAGAGAAGTCCAATGATCTGCTTACTCACCTGACGGCCGGCACCGACGCCGAGCGCGGCGAGCGGTGCGGGCGGCTGCGCGATGCGCTCGCGGACTTCGACGCCGCCACCATCTGCACCACGCACCAGTTTTGTCATCTGGTGCTTAAATCGCTTGGTGTTGCCGGTGATGCGGATACTGGCGCCACACTGGTGGAAAGCCTCGAGGATTTGGTCGGGCAAATCGTAGACGACCTGTATCTTGCGCATTTCGGATCGCAGCGCGATGAGGTAGCCCTTAGCCATCACGAAGCGCTGGCACTGGCCCGCGCGATCGTGGAGGATCCGTGCGCGCAGCTGCGGCCGCAGCACCCCGACCCGCAATCCGTTGCCGGGGTGCGGATGCGATTCGCCACCGACGTGTTGGACCAGCTCGAACTGCGCAAGCGTCGGCTCGGCATCTTCAGCTACAACGACCTACTCAACCGGCTGGCCCACGCTTTGGAAAGCCGACCGGGGTCCCCGGATTCGGCGGCGGCCGACCGGATGCGCCGCCGCTGGTCGATCGTCATGGTCGACGAATTCCAAGACACCGATCCCATTCAATGGCAGGTCATCGATCGCGCCTTCAACGGCCACTCCAGGCTGGTGCTGATCGGCGATCCCAAACAGGCGATCTACGGTTTTCGCGGCGGGGACATCTACACCTATCTGCGTGCCGCAGCGACGGCTGGCGAGCGCCGCACGCTGAGCGTGAACTGGCGGAGCGACAAAGTGCTTGTCGACAGCCTGCAAAAGCTGTTGTTTGGGGCCGCACTCGGCGACCCCAACATAGTGGTGCGCGACATCGAGGCGCACGTGGCGGGCCATCGGCTGCAGAACGCGCCGCACAATGAACCGTTTAGGCTCCGGGTCGTCAGCCGCGCCGCATTAGGGTGCGACCAGAACCGAACCATCCCGATCGACCGACTGCGTCGCCACATCTCGGCCGATCTCGCCGCCGACATCGGCGCCCTGCTGGCCAGCGACGCCTCCTTCGACGGACACCGGATCCATGCCGGTGACATCGCGGTCATCGTCGAATCCGGCAAGGACGCCCGGCCCTGCCAGACCGCGTTGACGCAAGCCGGAATTCCTGCCATCTATACCGGCGACGGCGACGTGTTCGCCGCCGAGGCGGCCAAGGAATGGCTGTTCCTGTTGGATGCATTTGATCAGACGCACCGCGCCGGACTGGTGCGAGCCGCGGCCGCGACGGTGTTCTTCGGCAAGACGGCCAGTGACCTGGCCGCCGGCGGCGATAACCTCACCGACGAGGTGGCTGCCACGCTGCGGGACTGGGCCGACGAATTGCGTGATCGCGGACCGGCTGCGGTGTTGGAGGCCGCGCAGCTGGCCGGCATGGGCCGGCGCGTGCTTGCCGAGCAGGGCGGTGAGCGCACCATGACCGACCTGGGTCACATCGCCGAGCTGCTGCACGCGGTGGCCCACCGCGAACGGATGACATTGCCGGCACTGCGCGATTGGCTCCGCCGGCAATGCGCGGAGCGTGCCGGAGCACCCGAACGCAGCCGTCGGATCGACAGTGATGCCGCGGCGGTACAGATCCTGACAGTGTGGGGGGCCAAGGGATTACAGTTCCCGATCGTCTACCTGCCGTTTGCGTTCAATCGGCACGTCTTCATCGAGGACATTCCGCTCTACCACGACGACAACGACATTCGGTGCCTGGACATCGGCGGCCCTGGGGGCCCCGACAGGTGGCGCATCGAGGCGTTCAGCCGCGCCGAGGCGGCCCGCAACGACATTCGGCTGACGTATGTCGCGCTGACGCGAGCGCAGTCGCAAGTGGTGGCGTGGTGGGCACCAGCGAAGGACGAGCCGAACGGCGGACTGTCGCGGCTGTTGCGGGGGCGGCGCCCGGGACAGGCCGAGATCCAGGATGCCTGCACGCCCAAGACGCTTTCAGAGGACGAAGCAATGGCCTGCTTTCGGACATGGGAAGCCGCCGGCGGCCCGGTGATCGAAGAAGCGTCGGTGGTCGAGGCCGCGACGTTCCACCGGCCGACGCCATCAATCCAGCTGGCAGTGCGGCACTTTCACCGTTCGATCGACACCACCTGGCGACGCACCTCGTATTCGGCGCTGGTGCGTAACGCGGAGGAGTCCTACGATTCCGGCGTCAGCAGCGAACCGGAAACGTCGACACGCGACGACGAGATCGACGACGCCGCGATGGCCGCCACGTCGGAGGCGCTGTCCGCCGAGGCCGACGTCGTTTCCCCTATGTCGGAATTGCCGGCTGGCGCAACCTTCGGGTCGCTCGTGCACGCCGTGCTGGAAACCGCCGATCCGTTCGCCCCCGATCTCGCCGCAGAGCTGGAAGACCACGTGCGCGTTCATTCGATGTGGTGGCCCGTTGATGCCGACTCCGCGACGTTGGCGTCGGCGTTAGTGCCCATGCACGACACTCCTCTGGGCCCGCTGACGGACGGTCTGACTTTGCGCCAGATTGGTCTGCGGGATCGGTTGCGGGAGCTGGACTTCGAAATTCCGCTGACGGGTGGCGATATTCGGCGTTCGGTTCCGCCGGTTCGGCTCGCGGATGTCGGTGCGCTCGTTCGTGAGCACCTTGCGGCCGACGACCCGTTGGCGAGTTACAGCGATCGGTTGATGTCGAATGCTCTCGGTGGCCAGTCGCTGCGCGGTTACCTGTCCGGCTCGATCGACGTCGTGCTGCGCCTGCCGCGGCAACGCTACGTGGTAGTCGACTACAAAACCAACATGCTTGGTGCCACCGCGGCCGACTATCGTTTCGGCCGATTGACCGAAGCGATGTTGCATTCCGACTACCCCTTGCAGGCGCTGCTGTATACCGTTGTGCTGCATCGTTTCTTGCGATGGCGTCAACCCGACTACCAGCCTTCCCAACATCTGGGCTGTGTCTTGTATCTATTCGTGCGGGGGATGTGCGGGCCCCAAACCCCTACGGTCGACGGCCATCCCTGTGGAGTTTTCAGCTGGCAACCGCCCGCCTCGATGGTGGTGGCGCTGTCGGACTTGCTGGACGAGGGTCGGCGGGAAGGTCGGTCAGGATGAACAGCACCGACATCGACGATCCGCTGGACTGGCGGGTAGCCTCCTGCGCCGGCGACGCGTTGCGCCCATTCAACGAAGCTGGGGTGCTGGAATCCGCCGACGTGCATGTCGCGCAACGCGTTACCGTGCTGGCCGAAGAGACCGATCACAGCGTCATCCTGGCGGTGGCACTCGCGGCCCGGGCGTTGCGCGGCGGGTCGGTGTGTTTCGACCTGACGACAGTGGCCGACGAGGCGGGCGTTCCGGAGCTGCCCTGGCCCCAGCCCGGTAGCTGGCTGACGGCGCTGCGGGCGAGCCGCTTAATCGGCGATCCACCCGTGTTGCGCCTGTATGACGACCGGCTGCTTTACCTTGATCGGTACTGGCGCGAGGAAGAGCAAGTCTGCACCGACCTGCTCACACTGTCGGTTCCAGCGGAGCAACCGGAACTGTCTGGCTTTGCGCGACTGTTCCCGGCGGGCTTCGAAGAGCAGCGGACGGCGGCCGAAATAGCGGTGTCGCAAGCGGTCACCGTTCTGACCGGCGGCCCGGGTACAGGTAAGACCACCACGGTGGCGCGGCTGTTGGCTCTGCTCGCCGAGATGGCGGCTAGGTCCGGGACGACCCGTCTACGGATCGCGATGGCCGCGCCCACCGGCAAGGCCGCGGCCCGGTTGTCCGAAGCCGTGGCAGCCGAAGTCGACAAACTCGACAGCGTTGACCGCGAACGGCTTTCCGGCCTGCATGCGGTGACACTGCATCGGCTGCTTGGCAGCCGTCCGGACACGTCGGTGCGCTTTCGCCACAACCGGGGCAACCGCCTGCCGCACGACGTGATCGTCGTCGACGAAACGTCAATGGTGTCATTGACAATGATGGCCCGGTTGCTGGAGGCGGTACGCCCGGACGCCCGGCTGATTCTAGTCGGGGATGCCGACCAGTTGGCATCGGTAGAAGCAGGTGCGGTGCTGGCGGATCTCGTCGACGGCCTGTCCGCCCGGGACGACGTGCGGGTCGCGGCACTGCGAACGCCGCACCGGTTCGGCCAGACAATTGGGAACCTCGCCGAGGCGATCCGGGTCGGCGACGCAGATCGCGTTGTGGCACAGCTACGCTCGGGTGGCGAGCACCTTGAGTTCATCGAGGACGCCGACCCCACTATGTCATTGCGCGCAATCCTGCTGCCGCATGCGTTGCGGCTACGCGAGGCCGCGGTGGCCGGCGCCGTCGAGATAGCGCTGGCCACACTGGACGAACACCGGCTGCTGTGCGCGCATCGGCGCGGCCCTTTCGGTGTGCAGTACTGGAACCAGCAGGTGCAGCGCTGGCTGGCCGAGGAGACGGGTCAGCCGGCATGGTCACCGTGGTACGCCGGACGCCCGCTGCTGGTGACGGCCAACGACTACGGCCTGCGGGTCTACAACGGCGACACTGGCGTCGTGGTCGCCGGCCCGGAGGGTATGCGGGCGTTCATCGCCGGCGCCTCCGGCCCGCTTGACTTCGCAACCAGCCGCCTGGCCGACATCGAGACGATGCACGCGATGACAATTCACAAAAGCCAGGGCAGCCAGGCGGCCGAAGTGACAGTTCTTATGCCGCCTGAGGATTCGCGGTTGCTGACCCGGGAGCTTTTCTATACCGCGGTGACCCGGGCTAAAGCCAAGGCTACGGTGGTCGGCTCGGAAACCGAGGTTCGCGCCGCCATCGGGCGGAGGGCGGTGCGGGCGAGCGGACTACGGCAGCGATTGCAGGAGGCGCGCTAGGAGCGCGCATCGAAGGACGATAAGTCGGGTGGTGACCCGGGCCGCGAAATGCCCTTCGCGTAGCAACTTTTCAGGATCTCAGCCGGTCGGTGCCAGCATCTCCTTCCATCCCTCGTCTCCGATATTGCGTGAGTTCTCAACGGAATAGACCACGCCGTCGGGCCCCACGACCTTGCCGCTCTGCACGTCGTAGATAGCAGCGCCAACCGCGCTCGGGGTGTAAATGCACGGGTTGGGTTGCTGCCCATTGCACTGGACGGTGCCCGATCCCGGTCGCTGCAGCGGATCGCTGACCGGCGGCGGTGTGCCCGGCAGCCGATCTGCGGGCAGCGGGTTGAGGCCGTTGTCGACCGACGGCGCCGGGATCACCAGACCCGGTTTCACCGGCTGGTCGCACCGCGCGGCCGGCGCGGGGCAGGTGAGGATCTGATTCGGGTCTCCGTACCACGGGTTGGTACCCAGCGGCACATAAGGTTTGTCGCTGCGGCACTCCCGCGGTGAGGCGGCCCGCTTGCCGGGCACGTCCGCGCATGGGTAGTTGCGTGCCCCACGGACCACATTCTGGGCGTCCATCGGGATCTTGCAGTAGGTGCCGCTCGGTAGCGACGCGGTGCTGGTGTCGGCCGGCGGCCGCCACTCCGATGCCGACAGGAAGCCGGTCAGACACGGCGGTGGCTGGTTGAGGGACAGGGCGCCGAGGCCGAGTGCCGCCTGGCCGGGAAACTCCGAGGTAACCGACTGGGCGATCGCGGCGGATTGCGGCAAGAACACCAACGCCTGCTCGACGCCGTTGTGGTAGCGCTTGAGCATGTCGATCACGACCTCGAGATTGGCCAGCGCCTGCGGAAGTGATTCCTGCACGTCGCCGAACGTGGCGTTGACCTGATCGGCGGTCGGCACTGCGCCGGCCAGAAGGCGACGAATCGCTTGATCCTGCTGCGCGGTCTGTGCGGCCAGGGTGTTGAGGTTGGCAGCCCAATGCCCAATGTCGTCACCGGAATTGACCTGGCTGTCGATGATGGGTGCCGAACGCGCGATGATGTCGTCGATGTCGTCGATGCTGCCCCTGAAGTCGTGGCTGATTCCCTGGGTGGCGTCGACCAGGCGCCGAAGCGACGGTCCCAGCCCACCCAAAGCCTGTGACGCCTCGTGGAGCAGTGACGCCACCTTGTCCTTGGGCAGCACCGCTAATCCGCGG
>Ga0318564_10000489_pt1 | contig 11778 bp, 9 predicted proteins | sample GRESIP066b5f20_FD_203479 | JGI IMG/M metagenome (GOLD analysis project Ga0318564, IMG submission 203479) | Tropical soil microbial communities from Luquillo Experimental Forest, Puerto Rico - GRE.SIPMG.066b5f20 | ecosystem: Environmental > Terrestrial > Soil > Tropical forest > Bulk soil...
GCGCGGCCAGGTCGTCGGTGCCGCGGGCGGCCATCCGCTCGTCGAGGTTCCCGGCCGAGACCCGGCTCGCCGCCTGGGCCGCCTGGCGGATCGGCACCACCACCCAGCGGGTCACCAGCGACACGATCACCGCCAGCAGCAGCACGAGGCCGACCCCGGCCACGATCAGGGTGTTCTGGACCAGCCGCAGCACTTGCATCTGCTGCGACAGCGGGAACAGGTAGTACAGCTGGTCGTCCCGGGAGATCGGGACGCCCACCGCCAGCGCGGGCCCCAGCGCCCGGTGGCTCGTCGCGCTCGTCAGCGTCGTCTGCATCGTGTACAAGGTGTCCGAGAAGCCCTTCAGCTGCTCCTCGGCCACCTCGCCCTGCAGCTGCGGGGGGATGCCCGGATCGAGCGCAGAGTTGCCGGTGACAGCGCGCAGGCCGGATGCGGGGCTACGCTGCAGCACCACGACGTCGTAGATGTTCCCCAGTCCGCTGCTGGACTGGAGCGCGGTGACCAGCGAGATCAGCGCGGCGGTGCCACTTCCGTTCGGGCCCTGCACGTATGGATCACCTTGGGTGAACGTTTGCCCGTCTTCGGTCTGGATGATGGCCGCCTTCCGGGCGTTGCTCATCAGCCCGCTGGCGATCTGCTGGACCAGGAAGATGCCTAGCACGGCCACGACCGCCACCGAGACGACCAGGGTGGTGCCGATCACCCGCAGCTGCAGCGACCGGTGCCAGCGGCGCGTCACCAGGCCGGCCAGCGAGCTGACCTCCCGGCGGCCGGCCCTGAGCACCGCACGCACCGCAGGCGCGAACCTGTGCGCGGTCCGCATGGCCGGGGCCGACCAGGCCGCCGACCCGGCGCGTCCCGCGGCCGCCGGCGCTCCCCTGCCTGTCTGGCTGCTGTCCGTCAGGAGGGCCCTGCCTTATAACCCACGCCGCGGACCGTCACCACGATCTCCGGGTGCTCCGGATCCCTTTCGATCTTGGCGCGCAGCCGTTGCACGTGCACGTTGACCAGCCGGGTGTCTGCGGCGTGCCGGTAACCCCAGACCTGCTCCAGGAGAACTTCCCTGGTGAACACCTGGCGCGGCTTGCGGGCCAGCGCCACCAGCAGGTCGAACTCCAACGGGGTCAGGTTGATCGGCTGGCCGTCGCGCTTCACCGAGTGACCGGCCACATCGATGGTGACGTCCCCGATCTGGAGGATCTCCGGGACGGGGTCCTCGGTCCGGCGCAGCCGCGCCCGGACGCGGGCGATCAGTTCCTTGGACTTGAACGGCTTCACGATGTAGTCGTCGGCGCCGGACTCCAGGCCCAGCACGACGTCGACCGTGTCGCTCTTGGCCGTCAGCATGACGATTGGCACGCCGGACTCGGTGCGGATCTGGCGGCAGACGTCGATGCCGTCCAGCCCCGGCAGCATGAGGTCGAGCAGAACCAGATCGGGACGGGTGTCCCGGAACGCCTGCACGGCGTGATCCCCGTCGGCGACGAACATCGGGTCGAAACCCTCACCCCGGAGCATGATGCCGATCATCTCGGAGAGGGCGGCGTCGTCATCGACGACCAGTACGCGTCCTTTCATGGTCCTCATCGTTCCACGGAAATATCGGTTGGGGCACCCTCTCGTGATCTGCGCCCGGTGCCCAGCATCCGCAGCGTACCTGCATTGACGGGCTGCGCGACCCCATGCTCGGTGACCAGGGCAGTCACCAGCGCGGCGGCGGTGACGTCGAAGGCGGGGTTGTGCGCCGCGCTGCCCGGCGGCGCGACCGGGGTCCCGGCGAAGGAAGTCACCTCTGCGGCGGGCCGCTGTTCCACCGTGATCTCGCCGGGGCCCGCCGCGGCGAAGTCGATCGTGGACATCGGCGCGGCGACGACGAACGGCACCCCGTGGTGGTGCGCGAGCACGGCGAGCCCGTAGGTGCCAACCTTGTTGGCCACGCTGCCGTCGGCGGCGATCCGGTCCGCGCCGGTGATGACCAGGTCCACCTCCCCGGCGGCCATCAGCGACGCCGCCGCCGAGTCCGCGAGCACCGCGTGCGGGATGCCGGCCCGCCCGGCCTCGTAGGCGGTCAGCCGGGCACCCTGGAGCAGCGGCCGCGTCTCATCCACCCAGAGTTTGGCCACGCGCCCGTCCCGGTGCGCCGCGAGGATGATCGCGAAGGCAGTGCCCTCCCCGGCTGAGACCAGGGCACCGGTGTTGCAGTGGGTCAGGATGCGGCACCGGTCCCCGACCAGGCCCAGCCCGTGCTTGGCGATGGCCGCGCTGGCCGCGGCGTCCTCCGCCTCAATGGCCCGCGCTTGCGCCAGGGCGGCGGCCGCAGCGCGCTGCCGGGCTTGTGCGCCATCGCTCCCGGCATCGAGGGCTGCCCGGTAGGCGGCCAGGGCACGGCGAGCGCCCCAGCTCAGGTTCACCGCGGTCGGCCGGGACCGGCTCAGCACGTCCGCCGCCGCTGCCACGTCGTCGCCGCGGTAGGCGGCCAGCGCGACGCCATAGGCCCCGGCCAGGCCCAGCAGCGGGGCCCCGCGAACCACGAGCCTGCGTATTGCATCTTCCAGGGTCCTGACATCGCGGCAGGTGAGATAGGCCTCCTCAGCCGGCAGCCTGGTCTGGTCCAGCAGCACGACGGCTGGCCCGGCCGGCGGGCCCAGCCAGCGCAGCGCGCGGGTGTCCACAGCCTGAGTGTGCGCCATCGACGGTCACCCGGTCGAATGCGGTTACCGGTGCGGGCGGGAACGGGGGATATCCGGAATGGCTGAGTGCCGTTTCCCGGCCGGACGCTTCGTGCGAGTATGGGCGCCAGCACGGGCCCGGCCCGGCACTGGACCTGCCGTGCCGGTAAGGAGAAACATGACTGACGACTTTCCTCCGGGCGGTAACGGCGCCGGGGAGGGCGAGCAAGGGGCGGGCCAGCCCCGGCCCTGGTTCCCGCCGTCCGGCGAGCCGGGCGGGTACGGCCAGCCGCCGCCATTCCAGCCCGGCCAGCCGGCCGGCGAGTACGGGCAGCCCAGCGGGTACGGGCAACAGGGGTACGGGCCGCCGGGCGGCCCGGGCCAGCAGCCCTATCCCCCCTGGGCGAGCAAGCCCCAAGCGCCGAAACCGGGCGTTATCCCGCTGCGGCCGCTGGGCCTCGGCGAGATCCTGGACGGGGCATTCACGTCCATCAGGCGCAATCCCAGGGCCACGCTCGGCATCGCCGCGCTGCTGCTGACCGCGTCCGCGGTGATCACCGCCGCGCTATCGCTGACCCTGATCCACTACGTGGGCACGGTGACCCTGCCCAGCCCGGGCCAGCGGCTCACCAACGCCCAGGCGGCTCACCTGCTGTCCAGGATCTTGGAAGTGCTCGCGCCGACCGCCGCGGTGTCGATCGTGCTCGCATTCATCGTGGACACGGTGCTGACCGGCCTGCTCACCGTGGTCATCGGGCGGAGCGTGCTCGGCCACAAGATCACTGCTGGCCAGGCCTGGCGGCTCGCGCGGCCGCGCCTGCCCGCCCTGATCGGTGCCACGCTGCTGATCCCGCTGACCCTGGCCGGGCTGTGGGCGGTCTACGCGATCGTGCTGGTCATCCTGGCGGTGGCGCACGCCCCGGGAGCCCTGATCGCCGGCCTGGCGGTGCTGGGGGCGATCGCCGGGATCGTGCTGACCATCTGGTTCACGACCATGTTCCGGATGGCGGCGCCCGCGGTGGTGCTGGAGCGGCAGGGACCGGCCCGGGCCCTGGCCCGGTCCTGGCGCCTGGTCCGCGGCAGCTTCTGGCGGGTGCTCGGCATCACCGTGCTGGCCGGCCTGATCGTGGTGGTGACGGCGGGGGTGCTGCAGATCCCGTTCAGCCTGGTCGCGGCGATGGCCGGCGGTGGCAGCTCGATGCTGCCCGGCACCGGCGGGAACGTGGCGGGCATCCTCATCAGCGCCGTGGGCGGTGTCGTGGCCGGAGCCGTGACGCGGCCCATCTCCGCCGGGGTGGCCGTGCTGCTCTACGTCGACCTGCGGATGCGCCGGGAAGGGCTCGACCTGATCCTGCAAACGGCGGCGGGCGGCGGCAGCACGCCGACCGGGGACGAGTTTGCCTCGCTGTGGCGGCCCGGCGCACGGACCGCGCAGCCGGGCATGCCGCCGGAGGCCGGTCCGGGCGCGGAAGCGAGCCAGGGCGTGCCCCCGGGCCCCGGCGTGCCGCCCGCCGGCGGCCCGCCGACGTGGTGACCGGGGCCGCCAGCTTCCCAGCACTCCGCACGGCGGCCGGGCTCGCGGCGCCAGCGGGACGCATCCCGGTGGTCGGCAGGCACGCCGGGCAGCGGCTCGCCCGTACGGAGCTGTCCAAGGCGATCTACCATCCGCAGCCGTCCCTCACCGACCGCGCCGCGCACTTCGTCATAGAGTGGCTGACCAGGCTGTACCGCGCCACGCAGGCGCTGCCGGGCGGGTGGTGGGGGTTCGTCGCGCTGGCCGCGCTGGCGGCGCTGCTGGTCGCCGTGGTCCTGGCCCGGATCGGCCCGGTCGCCAGGGCCCGCCGCCGGGATCCCGAACCGGGTGCCGCGGCCGCGGCCCGGACCGCGCGGCAGCACCGTAACGCGGCCAGCCGACTGGCGGAGGCCGGCGATTACTCGGCCGCGATCTGCGAAGGGGTCCGGGCCATCGCCGCGGAACTAGACGAGCGCGGCATCCTCATGCCCCGCATCGGCCGGACCGCCGACGAGTTCGCCGCCGAGGCCGGCCTCGCCCTGCCGCCGCACGCGGCCGGCCTGCTCGGTGCGGCCCGGCTGTTCGACGAGGTCCGTTACGGGCGGCGCCCGGGGACCCGGCCCGGCTATGACCGAGTCGCCGCGCTGGATGCCAGCATCGCGGCGAGCGCCGGGCGCCGGGTGGGCGGGCCCCCCGTGCCCGCCGAGGCAGCCGCGGGCTCGCCATGACCAGCACCGCCCAGCGCGCACCGGCCGCCACGCGCCCCGCCCCGGGCGACCTCCCCGGCGGCCGCCCGGCACCGGCGGGCTGGCGCCGGTGGCGGGCCCCGGTGCTGGTGGCGCTGCTGGTCTTGCTCGGTGGGCTGTTCATCGCCCTGCTCCAGGTGGGCCCGCCGGTGACCGGGCCGCTGGATCCCAACGACACCGGCCCGGTCGGCGCTCACGCGCTGGTCGCGCTGCTCCAGGCCCGCGGCCAGACCGTGATCAGGGCCGGGTCGGCCGCCGCAGCTGCCGCGCAGGCCAGGTCGCGCAGCACCACCCTGGTCGTCACCAGCCCGCAGGACCTGTCCCCCGGCCAACTCGCCGAACTGGCCCGTGTCCCGGCCAGGCTGCTGCTGGTGGCGCCCGGCCACGACGCCCTCGCCGCGCTTGCCCCGGCGGTGACGCTGGCCGGGCCGGCCGAGGCGGTCCGCGACCTGCCGCCGCGCTGCGGACTGCCCGGCGCAGCCGCGGCCGGCCTCGCGGGCCTGGGCGGGCTCCCGCTGCGCACCGGCGCGCCCGGAGCCTTCCGCTGCTACCCGCAGTCGGCCGCTGCCCCGTTGTCCTTCTCGTTCTTGGTGCGCTACGCGACCGCCGGCCATCTGGTCACCGTGCTGGGCACGGGTGCCCCGCTGGCCAACGACGACCTCGGGGCCAGCGGCAACGCCGCGCTCGCGCTGAACCTGCTTGCCGCCAGCCCGCGGATCGTCTGGCTCGTACCCGGCGCGCTGCCTGCCCCGGCCGCGGGCCACCATGCGCAGCGGCCGCTGACCAGCCTCGTCCCCGGCCAGGTGTACGCGGTGGCGATCCAGGTCGGCATTGTCGTGCTGCTGTTGGCGCTGTGGCGGATGCGCCGGCTTGGCCCGCTGGTGACCGAGCCACTGCCGGTGGTGGTCCGCGCCTGCGAGACTGTGGAGGGCCATGGCAGGCTGTACCGGTCCCGCCGGGCGCGTGACCGGGCGGCGGCGGCGCTGCGCGGCGCGGCGCTGGGTCGGATCGTGACCCGGCTCGGCCTCCCGCGCGGCGTGACCGACGACGCGACCTGCCAGGAACTGGCCAGCCGGACCGGGCGTGACGCCGTCGAGATCCGGGCCATCCTGTTCGGGGCGGTCCCGGGTGACGACGCGGCGCTGGTGAAGCTGACTGCCGACCTGGATGCTCTGGAGGGACAGGTGCTGACCCTGTGACCGCAGACAACCCGCCCCTGGCCGGGCTCGACGACGGAACCGCGGGCCGGCCGCCCGTCCCGCCGGCAGGCCCCGGGGCCGGCCAGGCCGTGCCCGGGCCGGGCCATGATGTGCCCGGGATCAGCCAGCGAGGGGTGGCTGGCTTCGGCCAGGGCGCGCCCGGTTTCGGCCAGCCCGCCGCACGGGACCCACGGGCCGCGCTGGAAGCGGTCCGGGCCGGCGTCGCCAAGGCCGTGGTCGGCCAGGACTCCGTCGTCACCGGCCTGGTGATCTGCCTGCTGTGCCGTGGCCATGCCCTGCTGGAAGGCGTCCCGGGGGTGGCCAAGACCCTGCTGGTGCGCGCCCTGGCAGGCACCCTGTCGCTGCGCAGCACCCGGGTTCAGTTCACCGCCGACCTGATGCCGGGGGACCTGACCGGCTCGCTGATCTACGACGCGAAGACGGCCCTGTTCCAGTTCCGCGAGGGCCCCGTGTTCACCAACCTGCTGCTCGCGGACGAGATCAACAGGACCCCGCCGAAGACCCAGGCGGCGCTGCTGGAGGCGATGGAGGAGCGGCAGGTCTCGGTGGAGGGGACGCCGCGGCCGCTGCCCGAGCCGTTCCTGGTCGCGGCGACCCAGAACCCGATCGAGTACGAGGGAACCTATCCGCTGCCGGAGGCGCAGCTGGACAGGTTCCTGGTGAAGCTGACCGTGCCGGTGCCCGCGCGCGAGGACGAGATCAGCATCCTGGCCAGGCACGCGGCCGGTTTCGATCCCGGCGACCTTGCCGCCGCCGGGATCGTGCCCGCGGCCGACGCGGCTGACCTGGCGGCGGCCCGCGCCGCGGTGCGCGGCGTCCGGGTGGCGCCGGAGGTGACCGGGTACATCGTGGACCTGTGCCGGGCCACCCGGCAGTCCCCCTCGCTGCGCCTGGGCGTCTCGCCACGGGGCGCGACCGCGCTGCAGGCCACCGCCCGCGCCTGGGCCTGGCTCGCGGGCCGGGACTTCGTCATACCGGACGACGTGAAGGCCCTGGCCCGGCCCACGTTGCGGCACCGCATCCAACTGCGGCCGGAAGCCGAGCTGGAGGGCGCCATGGCCGATGGCGTGATCGACGCGGTGCTCGGCTCGGTCCCGGTACCCCGGTGACCCGCGCCGCGCTGGCCGGGGCCGCTACACCGGCGGCCCAGGCGGTTCCCCCGGTGGCCCGGTCCGGTCGCCCGCTGGCCCGGTCCGGTCGCCCGCTGGCCCGGTCCGGTCGACCCCTGGCCCGGGCCGAGGCCGCCCGGGGAACACGGTGGCGCTGACCGGGCGCGCCGCGTTGGCCGCGGCGCTGGGCGCGCTGCTGATCGTGGCGTTCCGGGACCCGGCCGCGATCGTGTTCGTGAACGCCGTGCTGGTGGCGGCGATCGCGGCCGACGTGGCGCTCGCGGCCCCGGTGCGCACGGTACGGCTCGGCCGCTCCGGCGACACCCGGGTGCTGCTGGGGGAGCATGCGTCGGTGCTGCTCGAAGTGGCGAACCCGGCCCGGCGGACGTTGCGGGCTGTGATCCGGGACGCCTGGCAGCCGAGCGCGGGCGCCATTCCCCCGCGCGCCCGGGTCACGGTGCCTGCGGGCGGCCAGGCATGGCTGACCACCGGGCTGTCCCCGGACCGCCGCGGGGACAAGACCGCGGTGGCGGTCACGATCCGCTCGCTCGGGCCGCTCGGGCTCGCCGGGCGCCAGGGCAGGCAGCCGGCCGCCTGGACGGTCCGGGTGCTGCCCCCGTTCCACAGCCGCCGGCACCTGCCGGACAAGCTCTCCAGGCTGCGCCAGCTCGACGGGCAGCACCGTGCCCTGCTGCGCGGCCAGGGCAGTGAGTTCGACTCGCTGCGCGAGTACGTGATCGGCGACGACGTGCGGTCGATCGACTGGCGGGCCACGGCGCGGCTGCGCGACGTCATGGTCCGCACCTGGCGGCCGGAACGCGACCGGCAGATCCTGATCGTGCTGGACACTGGGCGGACCTCTGCGGGCCGGGTCGGCGGCGTCCCCCGCCTGGATGCCGCCATGGATGCGGCTCTGCTGCTGACCGCGCTTGCCTCCCGGGCGGGCGATCGGGTGGACATGCTGGCATTCGACCGGCGGGTCCGGGCCCGGGTCGTCGGGACGCCCCGGTCGGCCGTGCTGTCGGTGGTGGCCCAGGCAATGGCGGGACTCCAGGCCGAACTCGTGGAAACCGACGCCGCGGCGCTGGGCAGCGCCGCGCTCACCGCCGCACGGCACCGCTCCCTGATCGTGCTGCTCACCGACCTGAACCCGACGGCGGTCACCGAAGGGCTCCTCCCCCGGCTGCCGCTGCTGGCAGCCCGGCACGAGGTAGTGGTGGCCGCGGTGGCGGATCCGGCGCTCGAGGAGATGTCGGCGGACCGGACCGATGCCGCGGCGGTGTACGACGCGGCAGCGGCCGAGCAGGCGCGGGCCGCGCGGGAGCGGGTCTCCGCTCTCTTGCGGCGGCGCGGTGCGCACGTGGTGGACGCGCCGCCCGAACGGCTGCCCGCCGCGCTCGCCGATGCCTACCTGGATCTCAAGGCCGCGGGCCGGCTCTGACTATGGGCCGGCTCGACCGGGCGGGACGGCCAGGCCGGCGCGCGCGCCGGGTGGGTCAGCCGGCCACCGGTGCCACCTCGGGCGCCTCGGCCATATCCGCGGTCAGCCCGGCCGACTGGGCGCGGCGGCCGGCCACCATGACGTAACCGAGGAACGCCGCCTCTGCGGCGACCCCGATCAGAATCCGGGCCCAAGTGGCCAGCGGTGACGGGGTCACGAAGGCCTCGATGAGGCCCGAGACGAGGAGCACCACGATGAGGCCGAGCGCGATCGTGATGGAGGCGCGCCCCTCCTCGGCGAGCGCCCTGGCCCGCGGCCGCGGCCCGGGATCGATCACGGTCCAGCCCAGTCGCAGGCCGGTCGCTGCCGCCAGGAAGACCGCGGTGAGCTCCAGCATCCCGTGCGGCAGGATCAGCGCGAAGAAGAGCACCCCCCTGCCGTGGGCGATCATCAGCCCGCCGACGACCCCGATGTTGGACGCGTTCGAGAGCAGCAGCCACAGGGTGGGCAGCCCCAGCAAGATCCCGAAGATCAGCGACTCCGCTGCGACCCAGACGTTGTGGGTCCAGACCTCTGCCGCGAACGACGTGGCCGCGTACTGGGAGTAATAGTGCTGGAACTGGTGATGGACCAGCTTGGACACCTGGGCCGGGGGCAGCAGCGCGGCCTGGACCTGGGCGGACCGGGCGACCCACCAGCCGATGATGACGGCCACCACGAGCGAGCCGGCCGCGGTGCCCAGCCACCACCAGCGGGCCCGGTAGGCCATGGCGGGGAAGGAGACCAGGGCAAACCGGGCAACCATGCCCCAGCCGGGCGTGCTCGCGCCCACCACGGCGGCCCGGGCGCGGGCCACACGGCTGGACAGCGCGGCCACCAGGATGGGATCCTGCCCCGCCGACTGCACAACGGACAGGTGCGTGGTGGTCTGCTGGTACAGGGCCACAAGCTCGTCGATCTCGGCACCGGAGAGCCGACGGCGCCGCTTCACCAGGTCGTCGAGCCGCCGCCATTCCGCCTCGTGCGCGGCGGCATAGACGGCGAGATCCACGTGCCCAGGCTAGAGGAACCCCGGTTCTCGAGGGTGCTGCCCGGGGGGACGGCCCCCTGGCCCCGCGCTGGCCCAAGGCCCCATTCCTCACCGGGCCTTGGGCCCATTAGCCTTGGTGCGGAGGTAATCGAGACATGGCCCGGGCATGAGAGAGCAGAGGCTGCCGTGGCTGAGGTCGTCACCGGCGAGGCTGTCGTCCTCGAGGTGCCGTGCGCCCGTTTCCCCAGCCGCCTGCTCGCCCTCGCCCTGGACCTGTTCATCCAGGTAGTCCTGCTGTTTATCCTCTTCCTGATCGTCGGGCTGGCGATCACCAACGACGGGGCGAACGAGGCCACGGCGGGCGCCGTCGCCCTCACCGTGACGGTATTCATCATCGTGGGCTACCCGGTGCTCTGGGAGACGCTGACCAGGGGCGGCTCCCCCGGCAAGTTCGCGCTGGGCCTGCGCGTGGTCGGCGACGACGGCGGGCCGGAGCGATTCCGCCAGGCGCTGGTGCGCGGGCTCGCCGCCGTGGTGGAGATCTGGCTTCTGCTCGGTTTCCCGGCGCTCATCTCATCTCTGCTGTCGGAACGGGGCAAGCGGCTCGGTGACCTGTTCGCCGGCACATTCGTGATCCAGCAGCGGTTGCCCGCCGCGCGGGCCGGGGCCGCGCTGCCTGCGGTGAGCCCGGAGCTGGCCTCCTGGGGTGCCCAGCTGGAGATGTCTGGTCTCACCGACCAGACGGCCGAAACGGCCCGCCGGTACCTGGCCCGCCTGCCCGAACTGACCCCGGCGGCACGGACGGAACTCGGCGACCGCATCGCCGCCGCGGTCCGCGCCCAGGTCAGCCCCGTGCCACCGCCGGGCACGCCGGTGATCGCCTACCTGAGCGCGGTCCTCGCCGAACGGCGCAACCGGGAGCACGCCCGGCTGATCACCACTCCGGCCGGCGCCGGAGCGGCATGGCGGCCGCCAGCGGGGGCACCAATCCAAGAGCCGACCGGTGCAGCACAGGAAGGAGAAGCGCCCAGGCACGAACCGCCCGCCGCAGCCGCGGGCGGGTTCGTTCCCCCGGCTTGACCATCGGGCCGGCAGGGGCACACCGCCGAGGATGTCTATGAGCGCAGCCACACCCCCGGACAGCGGGGCCGGCCCCGGCCAGACCGGCCCCGGGCCGGCCGGGGACGGCCCGGCGGAGACCCCGGCGCGGGGGCGGCGGCGGCGCTGGGCCCGCACCATGCTGGTGCTGATTGCCATCGGGGTGCTCGTCACCGTGGTCATCGTGGACCGGCACGCGCTCGGGCAGTCGCTGTCCGCGCTGGGTGGCCTGGACCCGCGGTGGTTCGTGCTGGCCATCTTCTGCGAGATCGTCTCGCTGGTGGCGTTCGGGCTTAGCCGCCGGCGGCTGCTGCGCGCGGGTGGCGATCAGGCCAGGTTCAGCTCGGTGATGGCGATCACCTACGCGGGGAACGCGCTGTCGATGTCGATACCGTTTGCCGGGGCTCAGCTGGCCGTGGTCTTCTCCTACCAGCAGTTCCGCCGCCGGGGGCTGGATCCCGCGATCACCGGGTGGGCCCTGGCCGTCTCGGCCATCGCATCGTCCTCGGCGCTCGCCATCGTCCTCGTCATCGGCGCGATCGCGGGCGGCGCGCCGCTGGCCACCGCGGCGGGGTTCTTCGGCGCCGCCGTGTTCGCGCTGCCCGGAATCACCGTGATCCTGGCGCTGCGCTACCCGCGGGTCAGGGCCCTCGCCAACGGCGCGATCGGCTGGGGCGTGGCGCTGGTGCGGCGGATCATCCACAAGCCGGGGCTCGACCCGGCCGTCCTGGAGGACTTCCTCCACGAGCTGGCCGGCATCCGGCTCCGCTGGCCCCAGTACGGTGAGGTGTTCGGACTGGCGGTGGTGAACTGGCTGGCCGACTGCGCCTGCCTGGCCTGCGCCATCAGGGCCACCGGCGAGCCGGTGCCATGGGCCGGGCTGGTGCTGGCCTACGGGGCCGGCGCGGTGGCGGGCAGCACCGGGGTGACCCCGGGCGGGTTCCTCATCGTG
>Ga0318564_10000492_pt1 | contig 11734 bp, 8 predicted proteins | sample GRESIP066b5f20_FD_203479 | JGI IMG/M metagenome (GOLD analysis project Ga0318564, IMG submission 203479) | Tropical soil microbial communities from Luquillo Experimental Forest, Puerto Rico - GRE.SIPMG.066b5f20 | ecosystem: Environmental > Terrestrial > Soil > Tropical forest > Bulk soil...
GGGCTTCGCGTCGATCAACGCCTGCACCACGGGGCCCGCGTCGATCTTGCCCAGGGGCACGGCCACTTCGACGAACTCGAGCCCCGAGGCCTGGCGCGCGATCATCTGCTGCTTGAAGGCCGCGGTGGCCGAGGTGCCGTATTCGTAATTCGGGTATACGATCGCCCACCGCTTCTTGCCGAGCTTCGCTGCCGCGGGGACCAGCATCGCGGTCTGCATGTAGGTCGACGGACGCAGCCGGAACGTGTAGCGGTTGCCGCTCTCCCACACGATCTTGTCGGTGAGCGGCTCGGAGGCGATAAAAAGGACTTTGCGCTGCTTGGCGAAGTCGGCCACCGCAAGCCCGACCGCAGAGGAGAAAGTCCCCATCAGCAGATCGACCTTTTCGCGGGCGACGAGCTCTTCGGCGACGCGCACCGCGTCGCCGGGATTGCCGTTGTCGTCGCGCACGACGAGCTCCAACGGACGACCCAGAACCCCGCCGGCGCGATTGACCTCCTCGAGCGCGAGCTCCATTCCCTTCTTGTATGGCTCGAGAAACGCCGGAAAGGTCTTGTAGCTGTTGAGCTCGCCCAGCTTGATCGGCTGCGCGTTGACCGCCGGGCTCCCAAGCAGAGCCAGCGCGAGCGCGGCCTGCGCCCACCTCGATATCGCCCTCATCCCGTCTATCCCTTTGCGACGTGCCCCGGGCCGCCGATTCTATCCTTATAGCAGTTGAGAAGCTGCGGCGAGGGCTTCCGAGAAGGTAAAATTGTACGTTTATCCGCGATGCGAAGCGCTCTTCTTCGATGCTGAAGCTCAAGTTCGGGCTCGATTTCCCGGACCTTTATTCGACCGCGGGCCTCGCAAGGCTCGACGCGGCGTTCTGCGCCTGGCTCGCCGAGGGCGATGCCGCGCTCGCTGCGCGTCTCACCGCCGCGCGCGCGGCACCGAATTCGCTCGGACGCAAGGAAGAATCGGAGCTCCTGATCGCGGTCGCACCGCACTTGGAAGACTGGCTCGCGCAGCTCTTCGGCATCGAGCGCGAGGTAGGCGGATTGCAGTCGGCGCAGCGCGAGCTGGCGCCGCTCTTTGCCTGCAAGCGCCAAGTCGTGCAACGCAAAGCGATGAACAAGTACAAGGCCGACGATGCGGCTGGCTTCGACGCCGATGCACTGCGTTTGAGGCTGGAAGCGCTCGTCGGCGAGCCGCTGACCACGCTGAACGGAGAGCTCGGCTTCGCGCGTCTCGTCGGCGAATGGGGCGCGGACGAAGCGGCGCATGCCGGCGAGATCGACCTCGCGTTTCGCTATGCGGCGTGGGCCGCGCATACGCCCGAGGGACGCGGGCTGCACAGGAATGGCGTTCTTTTCAAAGCGCCGCGCAAGCTCGACTTCATACACCTCATTCCCGTCGAGCACGAGAAGCACAATGGCGTTGAGGCGTGGCGATTGCCCGACGATCATCTGCGTCGGCGCGAAGGCTTCGCGCTCACCGATCGCGGTACCGATCTTGCCGGAAGCCTCGACCAGGCGCATTACTGCATCTGGTGCCACGAGCAGCAGAAAGACTCCTGCTCGTTGGGATTGCGCGAGAAGAAGCCGGCTGATGGCGGCATCGCCCCATTCAAGAAATCGCCGTTCGGAACTCCGCTGACCGGCTGCCCGCTCGACGAGAAGGTTTCGGAGTTTCACAAGCTGCGCACGGAGGGTTGGGCGCTCGGCGCGCTCGCGACGATCTGTGTCGACAATCCGCTCGTCGCGGCGACCGGGCATCGCATCTGCAACGACTGCATGAAGGCCTGCATCTACCAGAAGCAGGACCCGGTCGATATCCCGCAGTCAGAAACACGCCTGCTGAAGGACGTGCTCGCGCTGCCCTGGGGTTTCGAAGTGTATTCGCTCCTCACGCGCTGGAATCCGCTCAATCTACGCCGGCCGCTGCCGCGCGAAGCGACGGGGAAACGCGTGCTGGTGGTCGGGCTCGGGCCGGCGGGCTTCACGCTCGCCCATCACCTGCTCAACGACGGACATGCGATCGTCGGCATCGACGGGCTCAAGATCGAGCCGCTCGCGCCCGAGCTCTCCGGCGTCGACGTGCACGGCGAGCGCGTCGCATACGCGCCGGTCCGCGACATCGAGGCGTTGCGCGAGCCGCTCGAGGATCGCGTCATGGCCGGCTTCGGCGGCGTCGCCGAATACGGCATCACCGTGCGCTGGGACAAGAACTTCCTCAAGCTGATCCGGATTCTCCTCGAGCGGCGCGAGCGCTTCGCGCTGCACGGAGGCGTGCGCTTCGGCGGCACCCTCGACGCGGAAGGCGCCTTCGCGCTCGGCTTCGATCACATCGCGCTCTGCGCCGGCGCGGGCAAGCCGACCGTGCTCGATCTGCCCAACGGGCTGGCCAACGGCGTACGCACCGCGTCGGACTTCCTGATGGCGCTGCAGCTGACCGGCGCCGCGCGGCGCGATTCGGTGGCGAACATGCAGCTTCGCCTGCCCGTTGTGGTCGTCGGCGGAGGGCTCACCGCCATCGATACCGCGACCGAGTCGCTCGCCTACTATCCCGTGCAGGTCGAGAAATTCCTTGCCCGCTACGAGACGCTCATCCCCGAGCGCGGGCGCGACGCTGTCGAAGCCGAGTGGAACGAGGACGAACGCGAGATCGCGGATGAATTTCTCGCTCATGCGCGGGCGATTCGCGCCGAGCGCGCCGCGGCGGCGACGGAAGGGCGCGCTGCGCGAATCGCCGAGCTGCTGCAGTCCTGGGGCGGAGTGACGATCGCTTATCGCCGTCGCCTGATCGACAGTCCGTCGTATACGCTCAACCACGAAGAGGTCGCGAAGGCCTTCGAAGAGGGCATTCGCTTCGCGGAGGGGCTGACGCCGCTGGCGGTCGAGATCGATCGCCGGAGCCGGGCACGCGCGCTCTCGGTTTCGGTGCAGCACCAAAACGGCGACGGCGTGTGGCACGAGACGGGTCGCGCGGAGCTTCCTGCGCGCACGATCCTCATCGCCGCCGGCACGCAGCCGAACACGATCGCCGCACGCGAAGACGCCGCGCACTTCCATCTCGACGGGAAATATTTCCGCGCTCTCGACGAGGAAGGACATGCCGTGCGTCCGGAGAAAGGCCAGGCCAAGCCGGACGCCACGCAGGTGCTCACCACGATGCAGCAGGACGGTCGGGCGATCAGTTTCTTCGGTGACCTCCATCCGTCGTTCTACGGCAACGTCGTGAAGGCGATGGCGAGCGCGACGCGAGGGTATCCGGTGATCAGCCGCCTGCTCGCGCAACGCAACGCGCACTTCGCCCTAAACGACGACGAATTCCTGGCGCGCGTGCGCGGCGAGCTGCGCGCGAGCGTCGAGCGCGTGCTGCGATTGACTCCGACCATCGTCGAAGTCGTCGTGCGCGCGCCCGCTGCCGCGCGCCGCTTTCGGCCCGGGCAGTTCTACCGCCTGCAGAACTTCGAGACGCTCGCGCCCCGCGCGAACGGAACGCGCCTCGCGATGGAGGGCATCGCGCTCACCGGCGCCTGGGTCGATCGGGAGAAAGGGCTCGTGTCGACCATCGTGCTCGAGATGGGCGGCTCGTCGAATCTCTGCGCGTTGTTGAAGCCGGGCGAGCCGGTGGTACTGATGGGGCCGACCGGCACACCGACCGAGATCGCCGGCGGCGAGACCGTGGTGCTCGCCGGCGGCGGCCTCGGCAACGCAGTGCTGTTCTCGATCGGGCAGGCCTTCCGCAGAGCGGGATCGCGCGTGCTTTATTTCGCCGGCTACCGCAAGATGATCGATCGCTACAAGGTGGAGGAGATCGAAGCGGCGGCGGACGTCGTCGTGTGGGCCTGCGACGAAGCTCCGGGTTTCACGCCGGCGCGCTCGCAGGACAAGAGCTTCGTCGGCAACATCGTCGAAGCGATGGCCGCCTACGCCAGCGGCGGGCTCGGCGCGCAGCCGATCGCGTTCAACTCGGCCGACCGCGTGATGGCGATCGGCTCCGATCGCATGATGGCCGCGGTCGCGCAGGCGCGCCTCACTGTTCTTGCGCCTTATCTCAAGCCTTCGCATCGCGCCTTCGCATCGATCAATTCGCCGATGCAATGCATGATGAAGGAGATCTGCGCGCAGTGCCTGCAGCCGCATCGCGATCCGGCATCGGGCAAGCTCTCCTATGTCTTCTCCTGCTTCAACCAGGATCAGCCGCTCGACGTCGTCGACTTCGATGCGCTCGGCGCGCGACTCGCGCAGAACACCGTGCAGGAGAAGCTGAGCGCGAAGTGGATCGAGCGCTGCCGCGCCGGTTTGCCCGCGGCGTAGCACAATCTCGACTCGTAAGTAGGACGAATTCCTACATCGGCTCACCGCGATCACGCGTTGTGCATCGTCGTGGTGCGCTTGCAATTCTTGCTTACAAATCCTTACAACAGCCTTGCAAGTGAGAAGTTATTACTTTCGTCGAACCGGGGTTGTCCCGTCGCCGGCGAGGCATGGCTTCAAGAGTTTCTCCGCGCAGGAATGTCGCGAGGGCAGGCGCCGCGGCGCGCGACGTCATTCATCTCGTCAACCCGCTGTGGGATCCGCACGGCGGCAGCGACTGGCGCGCGGTCGAGATGTACGAGGCGCTTCGCGTCGACCGTCCGGTGCGCCTCTGGAGCAGATTCCAGCCGGCGCGCGTGTTCGTCGAGCGCTATCCGATCGAACTGATTCGTCCTTGGCTCGGCCGCTGGCCGGTAAGCGGAACATTCGTCTTCATCGGCGCGTACTTTCGCATCGGGCATTGGTTCAAGGCGGCATTTCCACGGCGAACCATTCTGATCTACAACACGCATCAGCCCGATCGCCTCGCGAAAGTGCTCGGGCGCCTCGAGAGCTGGCATCGCACGCCGGTCGAGATCGTCTATACCTCGCCGCTGCTGCGCCGGCTTTGCGATCGTCCAGGTCCGGTGATCGAGAGCCCGATCGATCTGCGCCGATTCGTGCCGCACGAAAGCGCCGTACACGCGACGAGACCGTTCACGGTTGGCAGGTTGTCGCGCGACATCGCCACCAAGCACCACCGCGACGATCCCGAGGTCTATCATGCGCTCGCGCAAGCAGGCGTCCGGTTGCGCCTCATGGGCGCGATCTGCATGCACGACCGCCTCGACCGCGCGGTCGAGGTGCTGCCCGCAGGCGCGCAGGGCAACGCCGATTTTCTGCATGGGCTGGATTGCTTCGTCTACCGCACGAGCGACCGCTGGCTCGAGGCTTTTGGACGCGTCGTCTTCGAGGCGATGGCCTGCGGTCTTCCGGTGGTGTGCGGCCGTCGCGGTGGCTACGCCGATTACATCGCGCACGGCATCAACGGATTTCTCTTCGACACCAATGAGCAGGCGGTCAACCTGATTCTAAGGCTGCGCGATGATGCGGCGCTGCGCGAGCGAATCGGCCGCGCGGCGAGGCAAAGCGTCGAGGATCTTTATCGCAGCCGCGCATGGCGCCGCAAGCTCGACTTCTTTCTCCCTTCCGAGCACGATGCGCGGCCGGCACGGCTGCTCGCCGACGCATTGGATCCGACTCCGTCAGAGATTCACTGACACCGCGAGTCGGTCATCGGCTCTGCTGGTTCGCGCGTTAATAAACCCGTAACTTTGGCTGCGCGGCGGCACGATTGATGCTGCGGGTCGAGCAAGCACCGTTCAGCGCGGGCGCCAGTAGGGCTCGCCGGCGGAGTGAAGCGTAGGCTTTGCGCGCAATTGTAGATTTTGCAAGCACAGCGCGCTGTGAAGCGACAAATCGATAACTAGAGGAATGACCATGAGCAGGATGCGACAAAGATGGCATAACGGGATGATCGGATTGATCGGTATGCTTGCGCTCTTCGTGAGCGCTGCTGCGCTCGCCGATCCGCCGACAAGGGTAGCGAGACTCTCGCACATGGACGGCACGGTCACCTTCTCGCCCGCGGGCGAAGAAGATTGGGCTGCGGCGCAGGCGAACCGGCCGGTAGTCACGGGCGACCGACTGTGGGCCGATGCGAATTCGCGCTTCGAGCTGCAGGTCGGCGCTGCCGCAGTGCGCGTTGGCAGCGAGACGAGCATCAACGTGCTCAACCTGGACGATCAGGTGGGGCAATTTCAGCTAGCGCAGGGAACGATCGATCTGCGCGTGCGCCGGATCGAAGGCGGGCAGTTCTACGAGATCGATACGCCGAACCTCGCGTTCTCGGTGCGGAAACCCGGTGAATATCGCATCGACGTCGATCCACAAGGCAACACCACGACGCTGCGCGTATTCAACGGCGAAGGCGAGGCCTACGGCGAGGGCGCGGCGTACGTCATCGGTCAGGGCCAGCTTTATACATTCACCGGACAGGGCCTGAGCGATTATCAGACGGCTGCGCTGCCGCAGCCCGATGCGTTCGATCAATGGGCTTTCGATCGTGATCGACGCGAGGACCGAGCCGTCACTGCGCGCTACGTATCGCCTGATCTGATCGGCTACTCCGATCTCGACGAGTACGGGACATGGCGCGATGTGCAGGGCTACGGCAATGTCTGGGTTCCGACTCAAGTCGCGTCCGGCTGGGCGCCTTATCGCGACGGCCACTGGGCGTGGGTCGAGCCTTATGGCTGGACCTGGATCGACGATGCACCATGGGGCTTCGCGCCGTTCCACTACGGGCGCTGGGCATACATCGATACACGCTGGTGCTGGGTCCCGGGACCGATCGCAGTGCGTCCGGTCTACGCGCCTGCGCTCGTGGCGTTCGTCGGCGGAGGCGGCTTCAGCATCGCGGTCGGCGGCGGGCCCGTCGCAGGCATAGCATGGTTCCCGCTCGGCGTCGGCGAGGTGTATCGGCCATCGTACGTGGTGAGCCGCAGCTACTTCACCAATATCAACGTCAGCAACACCGTGGTCAACACGACGGTGATCAACAACTACTACAACAATCAGAACGTCAACGTCGTCTATCGCAACCGCGAGGTTCCGAACGCGGTCGTTGCCGTGTCCGCGACTTCCTTTGCGAGCGGTCATGACGTCCGCCGCGAAGCCGTGCAAGTGTCGCGCCAAGACATCGACCGACACCAGCCGAGCGCGGTTGCCGCTGTTGCGCCGACGCACGCCAGCGTGATCGCTGCCGTAGCCGCAGGCGCGACCGCTGCCGCAGTCGCCAAGCCTGCAGCGAGGATCCTCGATCGGCGCGTAGTCGCGAAGGCAACACCGCCGCAACAGGCCGCATCGTTTGCGGCCAAGCAGCAGGCGCTCGCAGCGCAACCCGGCAAGCCGCTCGAGCAGGAAAAGCTGCAGGCGATGTCACGCGAGCGTCCAGCGGCGCAGCGCAACGTGCAGGTCGTTGCGCCATCAGGCAAAGCCGCCGCAGCGCCGATGCCACTGCCGCCGAGCAAGGGCGGTGGCGTAGCTCAAGAGCGTCGCGGGCAAGCTCCAAGCGCAGCGGCACCTCAACCGCCGCAGCAGGGCGGAGTGACGAAGGAAGAACGTCGTAGTCAACCACCCACCGCAGCGGTGCCACAACCGCCGCAGCAGGGCGGGGCGACGAAGGAAGAGCGTCGTGGTCAACCCCCGACCGCCGCAGCGCCACAATCGCCACAGGAGCGTGGCGCGGCGAAGGAAGAGCGTCGCGGACCGCCGCCAACGGCGAACGCACCGCAGCCTCCGCAGGAGCGTCGTGGTCAACCACCGACCGCAGCCGCGCCGCAACCGCCGCAGGAACGCGCAGCGCAAGAGCGGCGAGCACCTCCTCCGGGAGCGCAACCGCAGCAGCCGCCTCGAGAGCAACCGCAGGCACGGCAGGCGCCACCACGCGAACAACCGCAGGCACGGCAGGCGCCACCGCAGCCGCCACAAGCCGCGCGAGAAGAGCGGCGTGGACCTCCGCCAGCGCAGCAGCAACAGCCCCCTCGAGAGCAACCTCAAGCCCGGCAGGCGCCGGCGCAAGCGCAAGCCCAGCAGCAGGCGCAGGCGCGTCAAGCTCCGCCGCCGCAGCAAACCGCCAGAGGCGAGCCGCCGCGTGAGGAACGTGGCAAGGAGAAGGAAAAGGAAAAGAAGGAAGGGCAGCCGCAGTAAGACCACTGCCCGCAGACATGAAAATGCGCGCCCTCGCGGGCGCGCATTTTTTTCACCAGAAGCACCAGCCCGATACTATGAGGCGCTCGTAGCCGCTGTCGCTTGGTACGGTGTAGCGCAACAGCGCTCTACTTGTAGCTGCCGCTCTTCGCCGTGTCTTCCTTGGGCTTCGCGCCCATGTCGCCGCTCGGCGCCATCTTGTCCGTCTTGCCGTACTTCGCTTCGACATCCTTCAGGCACTTCTCCTTGTCCGCCGAGGGCTTCGATTCGCACGCGGCGCGCGCGGTCTTTTCTTCCTGGCTGATCGCGCTCGGTGCGGTCGGCGCACCGGCTCCGGTCGGGCTGCCGGCGGCGGGAGCCGCCTCGGTCGTCTTGGGCTGGGCCTGCGGAGTCTGCGCGCAGACGGGCAGAGCAAGAGCCGTCACTGCAGCTACACACAACAGTCTGGCAAGCACATTACTCATGGTTCACTCCTTCCACTCGGTCTATCGGTCGTGCCCACCCGCGCAGAGTCGCATCCTGCGGAGGCGGTGCACTACAGCGTGAGCAAGGCGCATGCCATGCAACTGCAAGAGCGACGGCGCTACGGCTTGAGCGCCGCGAGCGGGAAAAACTGCCGACCACGCTGAAAAAATGGGCTCGCCTTGCCCTAGCGCTCGAACTTCACCGAGAGCACGATCGAGGTCTGCGTGCGCTCGATGCCGTCGATGCGCCCGATGGCGTCGAGGTTACGGTCGATCTCCTCGGTGCTGCCGCCTTCGACCAGCACCTCGTAGTCGAACACGCCCGAGAGCGCGTAGACCGCGCGCACCCAGGGCCGCAACTCCAGCTCCCGCACAACCCGCTCCCCGGCCTTTGGGTTCACGTTGATCAAAACGTGCGCGTTGATGCGCTGGCGGGCGAACTCTTCGCTCACGCGCACCGTGTAACCGGCGATCACGCCGTCGCGCTCGAGACGGCGGATCCGCTCCTGCACGGTGGTGCGCGCCACCCCGAGCTTGCGCGCCAGCGATGCGGTGGGCTCGCGCGCGTTGCGGCGGAGCAGGGCCAGCAATTGCTGCTGACCGCCCGAAGTCCGTCGTTTCGCCGGAATTTTTGGCATTCTGCACAGATTATATAGGCAAACCGACAAAATGCAGCCTTTAATTCGACGGGGTTGGGCCCTAGACTCCCAGGCATGACCAAGACCATCCTGCTCGGCGCCGGCAAGATCGGCGAAACGATCAGCCACCTCCTGCACGCGACCGGCGACTACGCGCTCACCGTCACCGACCAGGATGCGGCGCGGCTTGCGCCGATCGCCGCGCTGGGCGTGCGCAGCGTCCAGGCCGATTTCACGTCGCAGGACAAGCTGCGCGAGTTGATCCGCGGCCACGAGATCGTCCTCTCGGCCTGCCCGTTCCACCTCACGCCGATGATTGCGCAGGCGGCGGTGGCCAACGGCGCTCACTATTTCGATCTCACCGAGGACGTCGAGAGCACGCGCCGCGTCAAGGCTCTCGCCGCGGGCGCGAAGACGGCGCTGGTGCCGCAGTGCGGGCTTGCGCCGGGTTTCATCTCGATCCTTGCCTACGCGATGACGCGCAAGTTCGAGGCCCTGCGCGACGTGCACATGCGAGTCGGCGCGCTGCCGGTCTACCCGACCAACGCGCTCAAGTACAACCTGACCTGGAGCACCGACGGCCTCATCAACGAATACTGCAATCCCTGCGAAGCGATCATCGACGGGAACAAGCACGAGACGCTCGCGCTCGAGGAGATCGAAGCGTTCTCGCTCGACGGCATCGCCTACGAGGCTTTCAACACTTCGGGCGGGCTCGGCACGCTCTGCGACACGCTCGCCGGCCGCGTCGAGAATCTCAACTACAAGACGGTGCGCTATCCCGGACATCGCGACCTGGTGAAGATGCTGATCCGCGATCTGCGTCTCGGGCAGCGCCGCGAAGTGCTGAAGGACGTGCTCGAAGCTTCGGTGCCGATGACGCATCAGGATGTCGTGCTGGTGTTCGTCACCGTGAGCGGGATGCGCGAAGGCCGGCTCACGCAGGAATCCTTCGCCAAGAAGATCTACAGCGCGACGATCGATGGCCGCCTCTATTCTGCGATTCAGATCACGACCGCTGCCGGCATCTGCGCGATGGTCGATCTCCTGCGCGAAGGCGCGCTGCCGCGCTCGGGCTTCGTGCGGCAGGAGGACGCCGAGCTCGACCGGTTTCTTGCCAACCGGTTCGGGCGATACTATGCGTAACGATGTGCGGCCGATTCGATCAACATACGCTGCCGTATCGCTACGCCGGCTACATCGACGCGATCCTGCGCTCGACACCGAACGATCCGCCGCAGCGCTATAACGTCGCGCCGCAAAGCTACGCTTGGGTCGCGCGCGTTCGGCGGGACGGCACGCGCGAGATGATCCCGCTGCTGTGGGGCCTGGTGTCTTATTGGGCCGAGGATCCGAAGAAGGGCGCGCATCCGATCAATGCGCGCGCCGAGAGCGCTGCGACGCGGCCGATGTTCCGCCAGCTCATGGCGACCCGCCGCTGCGTGATTCCGGTCGACGGCTTCTACGAGTGGCAGGTCACGCCCTCGGGCAAGCAGCCGCACTACGTTCGCCTCGCCGACGGCGCGCCGATGCTGCTCGCGGGCCTCTGGGATCGCTGGCAACGCGGCGACGCGACGCCGATCGAGTCGTTCACGATTCTCACGACCGACGCGAACGACAAGGTTGCGAAGCTGCACGATCGCATGCCCGCGGTCATCGATGCTGCCGATCTCGCGCGCTGGCTCGATCGCGGCACCGACGCTGAGACGGTCCGCGCAATGCTGCATCCCTATCGAGCGGAAGCGATCGACGCTTATCCCGTCAGCCGCGCCGTCAACAAGGCGGACAACGAAGGCCCGGAGCTGATCGCGCCGGAGGAACGCGATCTCCTGAAGTGACGCGAGCTACTGCCGAACCGCTTCGCCGCTGATCGACAGATCGACCTCGTCGCCGACCTCGGGCAGGAGGCGCGTCATGCCGAAGTCGGAGCGCTTGAGCACGACGTGAAGATCTCCGCCGCAGATGTACTGGCGCATGATGCCGAACGGCACCTCCTTGCACACGAAGCGTTGCACGGTCAGGCGCACGGGCCGCTCGGCGCCGTGCAGCGCGAGCCTGCCTTCGATCGCCGTCAGCCGGCCGCCGTCGAACACGAAGCGCTCGCTGGTGAAATGCACTTCCGCGTAACGCTCTGCGTCGAGGAACTGATCGGAGCGCAGCACGTTGTCCATCGCGCTGTTGCCGGTGTCGATCGAGCCCGTTTGCACGCTCACCAGCATCGCGCCGGTCTTCGCGTCGGGATCGTATTGCACGCTGCCGCGGAGCTTGGTGAAACGCCCGCGCACGAGCGAGATGCCGTTGTGGCTCGCCGCGAAGTGCACCGACGTGTGACTGGCATCGAGCGCGAACTCCGCCGCTACGCTGCTCACGCACATGGCGAGCGCGCAGACCAGCACCACGCAGCGGCATAGTCGTCGCATGAGACGTGCGCCGAACGCGACAACGCCCGCGGTAGGATCATCGCCGACAGACAATGCGCAAACTCCTATCGCCGTTTCGGCCGCCCGCTGATTCTGCGTCTTGACGCAGCGGGTTTATAGTGACCAGTTCGAAGCCGAACAACCAACAACGGAGGTAACAA
>Ga0318564_10000506_pt1 | contig 11616 bp, 5 predicted proteins | sample GRESIP066b5f20_FD_203479 | JGI IMG/M metagenome (GOLD analysis project Ga0318564, IMG submission 203479) | Tropical soil microbial communities from Luquillo Experimental Forest, Puerto Rico - GRE.SIPMG.066b5f20 | ecosystem: Environmental > Terrestrial > Soil > Tropical forest > Bulk soil...
GCGGAGGTTCTCGTCAAACAGTCCGGCTGATATGGCCGCCTGCCGGCGCACCATGGTGCACGACGTCGGCGCCTGACAATCCTCTCGCAGCAGGCTCTCGAATGTCACGGCGCCGTTGGACGGGCAGATCTCTGAGTATCGGATCGCACCGCCGCGTAACTTTGCCGCACGACGAACCGCCGCATTTAAAGAGTCGCGTGATCCGGCCATCGGCGAAATACGGTGGGGTTGCTCTTGTGGGTCGGGGACGACCAATAAGTCGGAATAAACCAGATCGCATGATGGCTGCCGGCTGAGCGCCAGTTCAACCTGGGCCGCCAGGCAGCCTGGGAACCAGACGTCGTCGCTATCAAGAAACGCCAGGTACTCGCCTCGTGCTCGACGTATGCCCGCGTTGCGAGCCGCACTCGGACCACCGTTTTCCTGTCTGATATAGACGATTCGATCTCGATAGCGCGCAATCGCGCGTTCGAATTCCTCCGTGTCCGGTGAGCCATCGTTTATTAGAATTACCTCGAAGTTGTGGTAAGTCTGGGACAGCACCGACTCCAGTGTTTCACGTATGTGAGCCGCAGAGTTATACGCTGGAATGATGACGCTCACTAAAGGAAGGTCGTCCCTGTCGGCGCGGTTCGAGTAGGAGATCGCTTGTCTCATGAAGATCCGCAGGGCGAATTGGAGCGCCAGTTGCCGTCCGGAGGAATCATCGGATGCCCGTCGTCTCGTAGTCGAATGAGCACACACGCGCGCCAAGCCGGCGTGCCGCCAACGACGACACACCGCTACCCGGCCCGATGTCCACGAATGTCGCATCCCGCAGGTCACGACCCATCAGGGCACTTACGGCGCGCGCCGCCTGCTCGATCTGCGGGTCGGACAGTGAAGTCAGGGAGCGCGCCCGGTTCTCGCCAAACGCAAAGGCAGGAGCGGATTTTTCCAGCATCTGACTGATTATACAGGGCGGACCGTTCCGTCAGAGGTTCTCAACAGTTAAATCGGGGTGCGCCTCAGGTAACGGCAGGATAGCGGCCGATGTACGCCGGCGGGCTGGCAGCGGCCCGTACTCAGTGCGCCCGCGCTGCTCCGCAGCCAGTGCCTCGCAAGGTGGTCCCCAAGGGTGATCTCAAGCGCAACGTCGAGGGCTCGCGCAGGAAATTTCGCGCCCGGCTCGCGACCTGACGTGAGATGGACCAGGCGTTATTGGAGCCACGAATCCCACAGATCTGCCAGAGCGAGGACCTCTTCAGCCGCGGGCTCCTCTGTTTACCCGTCGAATCCGGGCGTCATGGAAGAGTTTGCGTGTTATCCGACTTGGCCTCGGGAGCTGGTTGCGGCGTCCCGGAGTCGAACACGAACTCATTGACGCCCAGTTGCAGGTCGATATGCTGTTTTATCAGTACGAAGCTGCACTTTCGCCTCACGAATTCCAGGATCTCGCCGGGTGTCGCGGCTTCGTACGGGTAGCCACCGAGCCAGTCGGTCACGTCGCGACGCCAGGACATGCCCCGGTTCGAATGATAGTCCCGGATCTTTCTGAACGGATTTCGGCCGACTGCCAGCACGGAGACCAGGTTCGATGTCATGTACACGGATTCCCAGGCGACTTGCTGCCAGCGCGGCGCCGTACAGTACCAGCGTTTCAGCTTGGCCCACGTTGCGGTGCCACGCCTGCCGCGGCGGAAGTTGTAGATCCCGATGGCGAACAGGCCTCCGGGACGAACCAGTCGGGCGGCGTTCTCGATGGCGTTCCACATCTGCCCCGTATGGTGCAGCACACCCCAGGAGTACACGACGTCGAACTGTCCGAGCGTGGCCAGGTACGCTTGGTCGAGTACCGATCCCTCAGCCACGGTCCAGGCTTCATCGTCCGGAAAGAAGCGCCGTCGCAGCTCCTGCGTGCAGGCGACCGATTTGGGATCGTAGTCGAATGAGTAGACACGGGCGCCGAGCCGCCGAGCCGCCAACGACGACAAGCCGCTCCCCGACCCGATGTCCAGAAATGTCTTGTCCCGCAGATCACGGCCGATCAGCGCGCTCACAGCGCGCGTCGCATGCTCGATCTGCCTATCGGACAGCGAAGTGAGGAAGCGTGCCCAGTTCTCGCCGAATGCAAACCGATCTGCCAAGCCTCACCTCACTCACGCGCTGATCAAAACTCCTGCAGCACGCGAACGATTGTAGCGTTTCATCTCATGCTCGACACGAAGCAAGTCGCGGCCGAGCGGGCCACGCCTGTCTGGCATCATACATGACGAGCCAAATGGAACCAGACACTGCCGCGCCCGTCGCCTGTAACGAAGACTATGGAACGGCGTCCGAAGAGTGGTACGGCGGCAAGGCGGTTGGCAGCGCTCAATGCGCAGGCGCAGCCTCGTTGGCAAGCGTGGCAGCGGTACCTTGCCGGGTGCCGATCGAGGCCGCATTCCAGCCCCCGCCGAGCGCCTGGATCAGCGCGACGCTCGCGACCAGGCGGCTCTGGCGGATGGTGAGCAGCGTCTGTGCATCGCCGAGTGCGATGGCCTGGGCGGTGACGACCGAGGTGTATGCGACCGTACCCGCGCGGTACTGGTTGAGTGTGAGTTGTACCGAGAGATCGGCGGACTTGACCGTCTGCTCCTGGACTTCGACCTGCTGCTCGAGGATACGGAGCGCGGCGAGCTCGTCTTCGACCTGCTGGAAAGCCGTGAGCACCGTCTGGCGGTAATTGGCGACGGTCGCGTCGTAAGCGGCGCGCGCCTGCCGCACCTGCGCCGGCCGCGCGCCGAAATCCAGCAGCGTCTCGCTGGCGGCGGCGCCAACGGACCAGAAGTTGTTCGGCGCGCTCACGAGCCCGGAGAAGACGTTGCTGGCAAAGCCGTAAGTGCCGGTCAGCGTCAGGTCGGGAAAGTAAGCCGCGATCGCTACACCGATCTGGGCGTTCGCCGCCGCCATGCGGCGCTCCGCTCCGGCGATGTCGGGTCGGCGCTCGAGCAGAGCCGAGGGCACGCCGGTGGGCATGACCGGTACGGTCGTGCCGAGCGTTGCCGGCGGCAGCGAGAAATCCGCCGGCGCCTTGCCGATGAGCACCGCGATGGCGTGCTCGAGCGTCGCGCGCGTCACACCGATGGCGATCTGCTGTGATTGCGCTCCGCCCAGCTGTGTTTGCGCGGTGATCACGTCAGCTTCACTCGCCTGAGCGCTCGCCACGTCGCTCTCGATGGTGCGGCGGATCTTGCCCCAGATATCGATATCCCAGGTCGCCGTGCCGAACAGCTCGAACTCGTTCGTCGGGTGGGCGAGCGGCGTAACCGTTCCGCCCGTCGTGGCACCGGTCGCGCGGCCACCGGGACCGCCGGAGCGCGTCGCCGTGGCGCTCACACCGATCGTGGGGAAGAGTCCGGCACGCGCCTGGCTGGCGAGTGCCGTGGCCTGACGCCAGGCGGCCTCGGAGGCCTTGAGTGTCTGGTTCGAGATGTCGATCTGGCTCTCGAGCTCATCGAGCGTCGCATCGCCGTAGATCGACCACCAGGCGGTGCCGCTCGCCGCCTCGCGCGGTTCGGCGGGCTTCCAGCCCTCGGCCTCCTTGAAACGCTGTGGATTGGCTGCCGGGGGACGGTGGTAGTTCGGTCCGACGGCGCAGGCTGCGAGCGCCACGCTGGTGAACAGCGCGACCGCGAACGATCGCCGCGCGGCCACTGCAGGGGGTGGCAGGACGTGTCTCATAATGGAACCTCAGCCGGCGCGGCGGGCGGCCGCTCGGGATGCAGTCGTGCCCACAGCCGGCTGCACCAGCGACCGAAGCCATCGAGGTACAGGTACATGACGGGGGTGGTGTAGAGAGTGAGCACCTGGCTCACGATCAGCCCACCGACGATCGAGATGCCGAGCGGCTGGCGTATTTCGGCGCCATCGCCGACGCCGAACGCGAGCGGCAGCGCGCCCAGCATGGCCGCCATCGTGGTCATCATGATGGGACGGAAGCGCAGCAGCGATGCGGTGTAGATCGCTTCCTCGGGCGAGGAGTGTCCATGTCGCTGCGCATCGAGCGCGAAGTCGATCATCATGATCGCGTTCTTCTTCACGATGCCGATGAGGAGGATGACACCGATCAACGCCATGATGCTGAACTCGGTGTTGAAGACACGCAGCGCGAGCACCGCGCCGGCGCCCGCCGAGGGGAGCGTCGAGAGGATGGTGATGGGGTGAATGTAGCTCTCGTAGAGCACTCCCAGCACGATGTAGATCGCGGCGATCGCCGTCAGGATCAGTATCAGCTCGTTGTCGAGTGATTCCTGGAAGCTGCGGCCGGTGCCCTGAAAGCTGCCGTGCACGGTCGCGGGGATGCCGACCTCGTTCACCGCGCGCGCGATCGCCGCCTGCGCGTCGCTGAGGGAGCGATTGGGCGCCAGGTTGAAGGAGATCGTGGTCGCAACGAAGGGGCCATGATGGTTGACCGCGAGCGGTGTGTTGCCGGGGGCGTAGTGGCTGAAGGCCGCCAGCGGCACCACCTCCTCGGCGGCCGTGCTGACCGCCGCGCCGGTCGAAACTGTACCGTGCCCGGTGTTGGCGAGACTGTTGGTCGCCAGGTTGCGTGCCGTGTCGGCCGCGATCGCCGCGGCCGTACTGTTAGCGGCCGTGTGAACGGAGGTCACCGTGCCGGCAACCGCGTTGGTCCCCTGGGTGCCGCTCACGGTGCCGCCCGCGGTGCTGACCCACAGGTTGTGCAGGGTCTCGGGGCTCTGCCAGTACTCGGGTGCCACCTCCATGATCACGTGATACTGGTTGAGCGCCTTGTAGATGGTCGACACGGAGCGCTGCCCGAAGGCGTCGTAGAGCGTGTTGTCGATCTGCGCGAGATTGAGTTTCAGCCGCGCGGCGGTGTCGCGATCGATGACGAGCTCGATCTCCTGGCCGTTCTGCTGCTGATCGGAGTTGACATCCGTAAGTGCCGGCTCGTGCTGCAGTGTTTCGGTGAGCTTCGGCGCCCACTTGTAGAGCTCGGCGACGCTGTCAGCCTGCAGCGTGTACTGGAACTGCGCGAGACTCTGCCGGCCACCCGAGAAGATGTCCTGCGCCGCCTGCAGGAAGAGCCGTGCGCCCGCTACCTGTCCGAGCTTGGGCCGCAGGCGTCCGATCACCTGATCGGCGCTGACCCGGCGCTCCGCGCGCGGTTTGAGGGACGCGAACACGAAGCCGCTGTTGGTCTGTCCGCCGCCCTGCGAGCCGCCGCCCGTGAAGCCGACCACCGACTGGATCGCCGGATCCGCCTTCACGATATCGACGAACTGCTTGAGCTTCCCTGACATCGACTGGAACGAGATCGCCTGATCGGCCTGGATACCGCCGACGATGCGGCCGGTGTCCTGTTGCGGGAAGAACCCCTTGGGGATCACGACGTAGAGGTAGGCGTTGAATATTACGGTCATCGCGAGCAGCAGCATCACCAGGCCGCGGTTCGCAAGCGCCCAGTGCAGCGAGCGGCCGTAGGCATGGAGCAGGCCCTCGAATGCCCGTTCACTGGCGTGAAAAAACCTTCCTTCCCGCTCCGGCACGCGCCGACGGATCAGTCGCGAGCACATCATCGGCGTCGTGGTGAGCGACACCACCAGCGAGATGAGCACCGCCACTGAGAGCGTGACCGAGAACTCGCGGAACAGCCGCCCGACGATGCCGCCCATCAGCAGGATGGGGATGAACACCGCGACCAGCGACAGGCTCATCGACAGCACGGTGAAGCCGACCTCGCGTGCCCCCTCGATGGCGGCCGCGAAGCGCGGCATCCCGGCTTCCACGTGGCGCGTGATGTTCTCGAGTACCACGATGGCGTCATCCACCACGAAGCCGGTGGCGACGATGAGCGCCATGAGCGAGATGTTGTCGAGACTGTAGTTAAGCAGGTACATCGCCCCGATAGTGCCAAGCAGCGAGATGGGCACCGCGACCGCGGGTATGAGCGTCGCGCGCCCATCGCGCAGGAAAATGAACACCACCAGGATCACCAGGGCGACCGCGATGGCGAGTGTGGTCTCGACGGCCCGCAGCGAGGCGCGGATGGTAGTGGTCCGGTCCATCGCCACGCTGATGTCGATGTCGGTGGGGAGCGAGGCGCGCAGTGCCGGCAGCAGCTGCTTGACGGCATCCACGGTCTCGATGATGTTCGCTCCGGGTGCCTTGAAGAGGACCACCACGACCGCGGGGTTGCCGTTGGCGAGCCCGAGGTTGCGTACGTTCTCGACGGAGTCGAGTACCTCGGCGACATCCGCGAGTCGCACCGGCGCGCTGTTGCGATAGGCGATCACCAGGTTGCGGTACTGCTCGGCGTGGGTCGCCTGGTCGTTGGTGTAGACCTGGTAGCGCCTGGCGGCGATGTCGATCGAGCCTTTCGGCGTGTTGGCGTTGGCGGAGGCGAGCGCGGCGCGCACGTCCTCGAGCCCGATGCCGTACTTGAAGAGCGCCGTGGGGTTCAGCTCGACGCGCACCGCAGGCAGCGATGAGCCGCCGATATTCACCTGGCCGACGCCGCGCACCTGGGAGAGCTTCTGCTGCAGAATGGTGGAGGCGGCATCGAACAGCTGCCCGGGCGTCAGGGTGTGCGAGGTGAGCGCCAGGATGAGGACCGGCGCATCCGCCGGGTTGACCTTGCGATAGGTTGGATTGCTGCGCAGCGCAGTCGGAAGGTCCGCGCGCGCCGCGTTGATCGCCGCCTGGACATCGCGCGCGGCACCGTCGATGTCCCGGTCGAGCCCGAACTGCAGGGTGATGCGCGTGGCACCGGTCGAGCTGGAGGAAGTCATCTCGCTGACATCGGCGATCTGTCCCAGATGGCGCTCGAGCGGGGTCGCGACGGTCGCCGCCATGACATCCGGGCTCGCGCCCGCCATCGAGGCGCTCACCGAGATCGTGGGGAAGTCCACCTGCGGCAGCGGCGCTACCGGCAGCAGCCGGTAGGCAATCGCGCCGGCGAGCGCGATGCCGAGGCTGAGGAGCGTGGTCGCCACCGGGCGGCGGATGAAGGGCTCCGACAGGCTCGTGCGCAGCATCGCCCCATCATCGCCCGCGACGCTCACGGCGTGTCCTCCGGTGCACGGACGCCGGCCGGGCTCATTGCGCCTCCACCCTCAGGCCCCGGTGTGCCCCAGCGTGCGATACGGCGCTCGAAGCGATCGAAGTAGAGGTAGATCACCGGCGTCGTGAAGAGTGTCAGCAGCTGCGAGACGATCAGCCCGCCAACGATGGTGACACCGAGCGGACGGCGCAGCTCGGCTCCGGTGCCGGTCGCGAGCATGAGCGGCAGGGCGCCGAGCAGCGCGGCCATGGTGGTCATGAGGATCGGCCGGAAGCGCAACAGCGAGGCGTGATAGATAGCCTCGCGGGGCGCCATGCTCTGCTCGCGCTCGGCGACCAGCGCGAAGTCGATCATCATGATGGCGTTCTTCTTGACGATGCCGATCAGCAGGATGATGCCGATGATGGCGATGACCCCAAGATCCATGCGTGCGGCGAGCAGTGCCAGCAGCGCGCCGACCCCCGCCGATGGCAGCGTCGAGAGAATGGTGACCGGGTGGATGAAGCTCTCGTACAGAACCCCGAGCACGATGTAGACGGTGATGATCGCGGCGATGATGAGGAACACCTCGTTGCCGAGTGTCGCCTGGAAGGCGAGCGCCGCGCCCTGGAACGTGGTGGTCATACTCGGCGGCATGTTGATCTCGGCTTCGGCCCTGCGGATCGCGTTCACGGCATCGCCGAGCGCCGCCCCCGGCGCGAGATTGAACGACACCGTGGTCGCGGGGAATTGCCCGAGGTGACTGATCGAGAGCGGCGTGAGGCGCGTGGACACGCTCACCACCGAGGAGAGCGGCACCTGACCGCCGATCGCGGTCGAAGACGGCAGATAGATGGTGCCGAGCGCATCGAGCGAGGCCATGAGCGAGCTGTCGGCCCCGAAGATCACGCGGTACTGATTCGACTGCGTGAAGATGGTCGAGATGATGCGCTGGCCGAAGGCATCGTAGAGCGCGTTGTCAATCGTCGCGGGCGTGATGCCGTAGCGGGCCGCCGTGTCGCGATCGATGGTGAGATAGGCCGCGAGCCCCTGGTTCTGCTGGTCGCTCGCCACATCCTCGATCTGCGGCAGCTGCCGCAGTCGCTGGACGAGCCGCGGCACCCAGGTGTTGAACTCGTCCGGGTTGGCGTCTTCGAGCACGAACTGGTACTGCGTGCGGCTCACCTGCGTGTCGATCGTGAGGTCCTGGACGGGCTGCATGTAGAGCGCTATGCCGGTCACCTGCGCGGTCTCGCGCTGCAGGCGCCGGATGACGTCGCTCGCCGAGGCGGAGCGCTGATTGACCGGCTTGAGATTGATCAGCATGCGGCCGCTGTTGAGCGTGACGTTCGTGCCGTCGACACCGATGAACGACGAAAGGCTGACGACATCCTGATCCTTGAGGATCGCCTCGGCGAGGCTCGCCTGACGCCGCGCCATGTCGGCGTAGGACACCGTCTGCGGCGCCTCGGTGATCGCCTGGATCAGGCTCGTGTCCTGCACCGGGAAGAATCCCTTGGGCACGAACACGTACAGCAGTACGGTGAGCAGCAGCGTGCCCACGGCCACCGCGAGCGTGAGGGGCTGATGCTCGAGCACCCATTTGAGCCCCGCCGCGTAGAGGTCGATGAGGGCCTGGAATTTCTGGTTCGCCCAGCGCGCGATGCCGCGCTCCTCGGAGGGGTCGCGGTGGCGCAGGAGCTTCGCGCACAGCATCGGGACCAGCGTCAGCGACACGACCGCCGAGATCACGATGGTGACCGCGAGCGTGATGGCGAACTCGTGGAACAGTCTCCCAACCACATCGCCCATGAACAGCAGCGGGATCAGCACCGCGATCAGCGACACGGTGAGCGACACGATGGTGAAGCCGATCTCGCCCGAGCCCTTGAGCGCCGCCTCGAGCGGCTGCATGCCCTGCTCGATGTAGCGCGAGATGTTCTCGATCATGACGATCGCATCGTCCACCACGAAGCCGGTGGCGATGGTGAGCGCCATGAGCGACAGGTTGTTGAGGCTGAAGCTGGCGAGATACATCACCGCGAGCGTGCCGACCAGGGAGACCGGCACCGACAGGCTCGGTATGAAGGTCGCCGGGATGCTGCGCAGGAACAGGAACATCACCAGCACCACCAGTATCACGGCGAGGATGAGCTCGAACTCGACGTCGCGCACCGAGGCGCGGATGGTGTTGGTACGGTCGGTGAGCACCGACACTTCGACCGCGGCCGGGAGCGCGGCGGAGAGCTGCGGCAGGAGCGCTTTGATGTGGTCGACGACCTCGATCACATTGGCGCCCGGCTGGCGCTGGATGTTGAGGATGATCCCCGGAGTGTTGTTCACCCAGCCGGCGAGATAGACGTTCTGGGGCCCGTTCACGACCTCCGCGACATCGGAGAGGCGGATCGGATTGCCGTTCTTGTAGGCGACGATGATGCCGCGGTATTGGTCGGGACTCTGGATCTGATCGTTGGCATTGATCGTCCAGGAGCGCGCCGGTCCGTCGAGCGTCCCCTTGGGCACGTTCACGTTGTTGTTCGCGATGGTCGTCCGCAGGTCATCGATGTTAAGGCCGTACGCGGCGAGCGCGCGCACGTTGGCGATGATGCGCACCGCCAGGCGCTGGCCGCCGCTCACGGTCACGAGGCCGACGCCCGGCACCTGCGAGATCTTCTGCGCCAGGCGCGTGTCGGCGAGATCCTCGAGAGCGGTGAGCGGCAGGGTCTTCGACGTGAGGCCGAGCGTAAGGACCGGCGCATCGGCCGGATTCACCTTCGCGTAGATCGGCGGTGCCGGGAGATCGGAGGGCAAGAGGTTTCCGGCGGCGTTGATCGCGGCCTGAACTTCCTGCTCCGCCACATCGAGGCTGAGGGCCAGGCTGAACTGCAACGTGATGACCGAGGCCCCTCCCGAGCTCGTCGAGGACATCTGGTTGAGCCCCGGCATCTGGCCGAATTGCACCTCGAGAGGTGCGGTGACCGCCGAGGCCATGACCTCCGGGCTCGCGCCCGGATAGAAGGTCTGCACCTGAATGGTGGGGTAGTCGACCTGCGGCAGCGCCGAGAGAGGCAGGAACCGGTAAGCGACGAAGCCGGCAAGCACGATCGCCACCATGAGCAGCGTGGTGCCGACCGGCCGGAGGATGAAAATGCGGGAAGGGTTCATATCTGCAGGAGACGAATGCCGGCGTGCACGGCTAGCGCCGCGGGGTCCCCAGCGGATCACGCATGATGGTCACCGGCGAGAACCCGCTCGTGAGGTCAAACATCATGTTCTGGGGCGCCCTTCTCAGCTGCCGCCGGTGCTGCCCGGCGGCGAATGCCGCCGGCCACCCTGCGGGCGCTGACCCGTCGCGGGTGTGCCGGCGTCGGACCCTGCGCTGGCCCCGCCCGCACCGGGGTGTGCCGCGCCACCCTGACGGACCACCACCTTCGCGCCATCCTTGAGCCGGTCGGCACCGTCGACGACCACCGTATCGCCCGGCCTGAGGCCTGCGGTGACCGTTACGTTGTTGGCATCGCCGGGGCCCACAGTCACTGTACGCACGCCCACCGTCTGATCCGCGTTCACGAGATAGACAAAGGTGCCGGGCGCGCCGCGCTGCACGGCGGCCTGGGGGATCAGGGTGGCGCCGTGGAGCGTGTCGAGCAGCAACACCACGTTCACGAACTGCTGCGGAAACAGATGCTCGTCGTCGTTGGCAAACAGCGCCTTGAGGCGGATCGTTCCCGTGGTGGTGTCGATCTGACTATCGATCGACTGCAATGTACCGCTCGAGAGCTGGCGCGTGTTGCCGCGGTCCCACGCGGTTACCGGCAAAGTGGCGCCATGCATCCGCTGCAGCAACGCGGGCACGTTATCCTCCGGCAACGTGAACACCACGGTGATCGGCTTGAGCTCCGTCACCACCACCAGGCCGTTGGGCTCGGAAGGCGTGACGAAGTTGCCGACGTTGACCTGCTGCAGGCCGACCCGGCCGTTGATCGGCGAGACGATGTGACAGTAGGTCAGATTGAGCTTCGCGGCGTCGATCTGGCCTTGATCGGTCAGCACCGCCCCCTGGTACTGCGCGACGAGCGATTTCTGCGTCGCGAGCTGCTGCTCCGCGATCGAGTCCTGCGCGAACAGCGTCTGATAACGATCCAGGTCGACGCGGGCATTGGCGAGCAGCGCCTTGTCGCGCTTCAGTGCGCCCTGCGCCTGCTCGAGCGCCACCTGGTAGGGACGTGGATCGATCTGAATCAGGGAATCGCCCGCCTTGACCGTCTGACCCTCCTTGAAATGAATCTGCATGATCTGACCACTGATCTGGCTCTGCACGGTGACGGTGGCGAGCGGGGTGACGGTGCCGAGCCCGATGAGCGTGATCGGCATGTCGCCCGTTGTGGCGCGCGCCGTCACGACCGGCATGGGACCGCCCTGCGCGAAACGCCCACCGCTCGGCTGTCTTGACGCGTGAGGCGTCAGCAACCAGGCGAGCAGGATGAAGCCGAGGAGTATGGCCACCACAACGATCGCACGGCGGAGCCGGGCGCTGAGGGAGTTCCACCATGCGCGGGGCCCTGCTGAGCCGGACCGGGTAACGGCTGGAG
>Ga0318564_10000510_pt1 | contig 11579 bp, 10 predicted proteins | sample GRESIP066b5f20_FD_203479 | JGI IMG/M metagenome (GOLD analysis project Ga0318564, IMG submission 203479) | Tropical soil microbial communities from Luquillo Experimental Forest, Puerto Rico - GRE.SIPMG.066b5f20 | ecosystem: Environmental > Terrestrial > Soil > Tropical forest > Bulk soil...
GCTCCGCGGCGCGCGCCGGGGGCAATGCCGGGCGCGCCGCCGCCCCGCGGTTCCGGTCCAGCGCCCGGGCCCGCAAGCCGGCCGCGGCGCCGCATACGGCCGCCCCGCGGTTCCGGTCCAGCGGCCGGGCTCGCAAGCCGGCGGCGGGATCGCGCACCGCCGCCCCCCGGTTCCGGCGCCCCGGCGCGCGGTGGAAGCGGGCCGGCCGGGCGCTCACCGGTTCTGGCGGGTCCGGCGGGGGGCTGCGGACGCCCAGGTGGCGGCGGAAGTTCTCCAGGATCGGCAAGGGAGGCTGGCGATGATCCCGGCGGCACGGCGGCGCCTTTTCGTGCTGTACGCCGTGGTGGCCGCGCTGCTGCTCTCGCTGGGCGGGCGGCTGTGGTACCTGCAGGTGATGACCGTCGGGAGCGCCGCGAGCGCGGCCACTCAGGACCAGGTCAGAACCGTGATCGTGCCCCCGGTCCGCGGCCAGATCCTCGACGACGCGGGCCAGCCGCTGGTGGACAACCACACCTCCCTGGTGGTGTCGGTGAACCGGGCGCTGGTCTCGCAGCAGGCCGGCGGCGGGATCGGCGAACTGAAGCGGCTGGCCCACCTGCTCGGCGTGAAGTACGCCCTGCTCCAGGAGAAGATCCGGCTGTGCACCGCCGGGGTGTCCCAGCCCTGCTGGCAGGGTTCCCCGTACCAGCCGATCCCGGTGGCGCAGCAGGTGCCCCCCGCGGTGGCCCTGCAGATCATGGAGAACCAGGGCGACTATCCAGGGGTGTCCGCCCAGCCCCAGCCGGTCACCCATTACGTGCAGCCGTACGCCACCGCCGCCGCGCAGATGCTGGGCTACCTGCAGCCCATCACGCCGCAGGAGGTGGCCCAGCGGCACCTGCCGGAGACGGGGTTCTCCGGCGTGGACCTGGTCGGCCAGGCCGGCCTGGAGCAACAGTACGATCGCCAGCTTCGCGGCACCCCGGGCACCCAGACGCTGACCGTCAACGCGGCGGGCACGGTCACCGCGATCCGGCACCAGGCCAGCCCCCAGACCGGCGATAGCCTGGTGACGAGCCTCAACTCCCAGCTTCAGGTGGACGTCTACCACGACCTGGCGCAGGCCATCCACCGGGCACAGTCCGAAGGCAACCCCGGCGCCACCTCCGGCGCCGCCGTGGTGATGACCACCACCGGCCGGATCCTGGCCATGGCCAGCTACCCGACCTACGACCCCAGCATCTGGAACGGCGGCATCTCCAACCGGGAGTTCAAGTACCTGTTCGACACCGGGCACGGCGAGCCGATACTCAACCGCGCCACCCAGGGGGAGTACGGCCCCGGGTCCACCTTCAAGGTCACCTCGGCCTCGGCAGCGGTCGCGGACGGGATGTCCGCGGCCGGCCCGTATTCCTGCCCCGGCGCGGTCACCATCGCCGGCCATCCCTTCCACAACTGGACCACCCAGAACCTCGGGCCGATGTCGCTGCACACGGCGCTGGTCTGGTCCTGCGACACGGTGTTCTACCAGATCGCCTACCAGATGTACCTGCACGACCATTACGGCGCGAACTTCCGGGCGAGCGCGCACGCGCCCCTCCAGAGGATGCAGCGGATGGAGCTGAAATTCGGGTTCGGCCGGACCCCGGGCATCGACCTGCCGGAGCAGTCGCCCGGCACGATCCCCACCCGGCAGTGGCTGTACTACTTCTGGAAGCAGTACAAGAACTACTGGTGCAAGCACGGCAACGCCAACGGCAGCTACCTCCAGGTGATCGCCTATGACGACTGCCGCAGCGCGTACCAGTGGACGCCCGGCCAGGCCGCGATCGCCGCGATCGGCCAGGGCTACGTGACCGTGACCCCGCTGCAGCTGGCCCGGGCCTACGCCGCCATCGCCAACGGCGGCACCCTGTACTCCCCGCGGGTGGGCGAGGCGCTGCTCTCCCCGACCGGCAAGGTCGTCCAGCGGATCACGCCGCCGGTGGTGGGGCATCTCCCGGTGCCGCACTGGTGGCTGGGCTATCTCACGAACGCGCTCGAAGGCGTCGTCACCGGCGGCACCGCCGCCGGCGCGTTCGCGGGCTTCCCGCTGAACAAGGTACAGATCGCGGCCAAGACCGGAACCGCGGAGATCTTCGGCGGCCAGGCCACGTCGGTGTTCGCGTCGTACGCGCCCGCCAGCGATCCCCGGTACGTGGTCGTGGTGATGGTGCCCAAGTCCGGGGAGGGCGCGGACGTCTCCGCGCCGTGCGCCCGGCAGATCTGGGACTCGATCTACGGGCTGGAGCACCACAAGGCGGTCTTCCCCGCAGGGCAGGCCCCGCGCAAGCTGCCCGGGATCTCCGCCACCGGCGCGATCACCCCCCCGCCCGGCTACCAGGGAGCGCCGTGATGAGCTTCGGCCGGGGCCGCGCCGCGGGCCTGCGCGGGCTTGAGGCCGCGCGCCCGTCGCTCGGCTTCCGCGGGGTCAAGACGGCCGTCCCCTCGCCGCGGCGGTCCGGCCCGTGGCGCCGGGCCCTAGCCCGGGATTCGACGCTGCGGCACGTGGACTGGATCTTGGTCCTCGCGGTGCTCGCGCTGTCGCTGATCGGCACCGTGCTGGTCTGGTCGGCCACCGCGCCGGGGCTGTCCCAGGCGGGCGCCAACCCGCACGCGTACCTGAAGAAGCAGCTGCTCGTCGTGGTGATCGCGCTGATGCTGATGGCCGGGGTGAGCCTGATCGACTACCGGGTCCTGCGGATGATCGCGCCGTTCGCCTACGCGGCCGGGTGCCTGGGGCTGCTGGCGGTGCTCAGCCCGCTGGGCACCACGATCCTCGGCTCGCACTCGTGGATCCCGCTGCCGGGCGGGTTCCAGATCGAGCCCTCCGAGTACGCGAAGATCGGCCTGATCATGATGATCGCGCTGATCTTCGGCGCGGCGGCGGAACGGTCGGCGCGCCCGGGCCTCAGGCCGCTGTGCCTGGCGGTCGCCTGCAGCGTCCCGGTGATCGGCCTGGTGCTCGCCGAGCCGGACCTCGGCGTCGTCGTGGTGCTGGTGGCCATCACCGGCGGGATGATCGCGCTGTCCGGCGTCCCGCTGCGCTGGCTGGCCCTGCTCGCCGGCCTCGGCACGGTCGGCGTCCTGGCGGTGCTGAAGCTGCACCTCCTCAAGGGCTACCAGGTGGCCCGGCTGACCTCGTTCCTGCACCCATCCGCGAACCCGACGGGCATCGGGTGGCAGGCGTACCAGGCCAAGGTCGCCATCGGCTCCGGCGGGATGTTCGGGCAGGGCCTGTTCCATGGCCAGCTCACCGCGGGCAGCTTCCTCGGCTCCTACAGCTTCCAGGGGACCGACTTCATCTTCGCCGTGGCCGGCGAGGAACTCGGGTTCGTCGGCTGCGCCGCCATCGTGGCGCTGCTCGGACTGGTGATCTTCCGCGCGGTCCGCATCGCGGCCCGCGCCGACGATGCGTTCGGGCTGCTGGTGGCGGCCGGGATCGCGATCTGGTTCGCGGCGCAGGCGTTCATCAACATCGGCATGACGATCGGGTGGGCCCCGGTCACCGGGCTGCCGCTGCCGTTCGTGTCATACGGCGGGTCGGCGCTGTTCGCCGACATGATCGCCATCGGCCTGCTGCAGTCGGTCCACCGCCGCCACCGGGTGTTCAGCTAGCCCGGCTTCCCGCCGCGGCCGGGCGGGCAAGTGCGTGGCGGATGGCCTACGCGTTTTGACATGTGCGTCGCCGGCCCGATTGGGGGAGCGTGGCGGTCATTCTGGCTTGTCCAAGATGGCTGGGGCTGGTGTGGCCGCCTGCTGTGAAGAAGACTGCGGGCATCGGGCAACAACAGGTGAGCACCGAGCTTGTGCCTGCCCGGGAGAGGGTCGCTATGAGCGATGTGTCACCAGAGGCCGTCGGCCAGCCCATAGCCGCCCCGGTGTATGGGACCGGCGGGAGTGTCGGTGACGATGCCGAGCTGATCGGCCGGTCTGTGGCCGCGCCGGCATGTTTCGCCGGGTTGTTCGACCGGCACGCGCGGGCTATCCACGGTTACATCACGCGGCGTCTAGGACCGGATGCTGCAGACGACCTCCTCGCCCAGACCTTCCTGGTGGCCTTCGGCCTGCGGGGTCGCTACGACACCACCCGGGCCGACGCACGGCCGTGGCTGTACGGGATCGCTACCCGGCTCATCGGCCGGCACAGGCGCGATGAGGTCAGGTTCTACCGGGCGATCGCGCGCTCCGGCGTGGACCCAGCGGCCGAGCCGCTGGCCGATCAGGTCCTGCGCCGCGTCGCGGCGCAGGCGCTGCACGGCCAGCTCGCCGCCGCGCTGGCTGGGCTCTCGCGGGCCGATCGTGACGTGCTGCTGCTGGTCACTGATGGGCTCGGCTACACCGAGACGGCGCAGGCGCTGGGCATCCCGGTGGGCACCGTCGCCTCGCGGCTGGCCCGGGCGCGGAAGAAAGTACGACAGGCGCTCGGCGGGACGAACCCTGCCGAGCCACAAGAGGAGCCCGCCAGTGGATGAGATGACGGTACTTCGCGAGTTCCGGGCGGCCGTACGGGCGCCGGCCGCGGAACGCCTGGCAGCCGCCCGCGCTGCGGTGCTCGCCGCTGCTGCCAGCTCGCCCGGGCAGCAGGCCGGAGGGCCCGGCCGGCCCCGACGCCCGGCCTGGCCGCGGTTGGGCGTCTACGGCGCGATCGCCACCGTACTGGCCGCGGTGCTGCTCATATCGGCAACCTTGATCTTCACCGGCGGCGGGCCGGTCACCCCGCCGGCGAGCGCCGCCTCCCGGGTGCTTCAGCGGGCGGCCGCCGCCGAACTCAGCCAGCCCGTCCCCCGCGGCAGGCAGTTCCTTTACACCGAGACCGCCTTCGTCCTGCAGGTCGCGACAGGCAGCAGCCGCACCGCGCCGCGGTGGGAAACGGGGACCGCGCTGCAGCAGATGTGGCAGTCCGTCAGTGGCTCCCGGCCGGGCGCCTTCGGCATACCGCACTGCCAGGTTGGCGGCCAGCGGCGCTCCCCGTGCCAGCCGCTGATCCGGATACCCGCGCACGCCGGGCAGCCGGGTATCAGCAGCTACGCGGACCTGCAGAAGCTGCCCACCTCCTCGCAGGCCCTGCTGTCGTACCTGGAGAAGCCCAACGGGTGCCCGCCGGCGAGCATCGGCAACCGCACCGTCCAATTCGGCCGCGCCGACCGGGCATGGAACCAGATCGCCACGATCTTGGGCAACAACATGGTGATACCGCCACGGCTCGGCCAGGCACTGTTCCGGGCCGCCGCGCAGATACCCGGGGTGATCCTGCTCCCCAACGTGGTGGACGCCGCCGGCCACCGTGGGATCGCGGTCGCCCGGACCGCCTCCGGTGTGCTCCGCACCGAGCTGATCTTCGCGCCCCGCTCCTACCGGTTCACCGGAGTGCAGGACGTGCTGCTGAAAGCAGGCCAAGGCCTGCGCGTCGGCGCGGTGTGGGCCGCCTCGGCGCTGGTCCGCGCCAAGGTGGTCACCAGGGCACCGGCCACCTCAGGCCGCGGCCAGTACGCCCCCTCGCAGTGCGGCTACCTACCTGGCGTGTACGGGGTTGGCTCCGCCTCAACCGGTGCTGCGGCCTCGTCCTCTTCATCCTCCAGCGGCCCGGCGTCGTCGGCTCCAGGCGGTTGACCGGCAGCAGTGCGTTCACCGGGTCGGGCCTGCCCTCCACACGGCGGAGTTGAGGGGACCTCTTGGCGTCCCCGTGCCCGACCGGGGTGCTCCGGGCCTCAAGCCGTGTTCGCCAGGGGCTGACCACGGCCGGCCGTACCGCACCTAGTCAGGGCGCATACTGAAAACATGACCCCTTGGCGCGCGGTCGGCCGGGTGCTGACATTCGGTGCGGTGACCCTGCTCGTCCTCGTGCTGGCGCCGGCCGTCCTGCTGTTTGGCGAACTGGTGAACCGGCGCTACCTGGGCGGGCCGCCCGCCGGCCGGGACCGAATCCGGGTGCGGCGGCGCGGGCTGCTGCCCGGCCGCCGCCACGTGACGGTCCGGGAACCCCGCCCGCGGCGGGGCGCCCACTTCTCGGCGAGATGGGACCGCCGGGTGGCCTGGAGGGTCCTGGCCAACCCGCTGTGGATCGCGCTGACCGCGCCGGCCCGGTGGCTCCTCGACCACCTGCGGCCCCGGGCGGGCAGCGGCCGGCGCCGCGGCGGCAACGGGCCGCCAGGCGCCGGGGTGCGCGAGCCCCGGCGCCCGCTGCCCGACCTGCCCGCCGGGGCCATGGCGCTGCCCGAGCCGGGGCCGTTCGACTGATCAGCGGCCCGGCCGGCCCGTCCGCAGCACCGCCCGGGCCAGGGCCACGGTCGGCACCAGGCCGACCACGGCGAGCAGCGCCAGCAGCGTGGCGGTGCCGGCCAGGGCGTTTCCCGAGGCCGCGGCGTGCGGGCCCGCCCGGTGCGCCAGGGACAGGTACACGGTGCCGAAACCCGCGACCCCGATGACCTGGCTGAGCTGCGCGGCCGTGGCGACCAGGCCGCTGGCGTCGGCGGCCTGGGATGCCCGCACCCCGACCAGCGACTGGGTGAGCAGCGGGGAAATCGTGAGGCCAAGGCCCACCCCGGCCACGGCGAGCGCCAGCCACAGCAGCGGGCCACCGGCGCTGCCGCCGCGCACCGCGGCCGCGAACGCCAGGTAGGCGACCGCGATCAGCGCCAGACCCGCGGGTACCAGCACCGGATACACCCGTGCGGGCAACCGCCGCCAGAAGTAGCCGACCAGGCCGAACATCCCCGCCAGCGGGATGTACGACAGGCCCGCCCGCAGCGCGCTTTGCCCCAGCCCGGCCTGCAGGTGCAGGGTGAACACGAACAGGAGCCCGCCGTACCCGGCCATCACGGCCAGCAGCGTGCCGAGCCCGGCGGTCAGACCGGGGGCGCGGAGTACGCCCAGGTTCAGCAGCGGGTCACCGCCCCGGGCCGCGACCGCCCGCTCGAAGCCGGCGAAGGCCCCGGCGAGCAGCAGGCCCGCCGCGACGCAGCCCCACGCCCAGGCCGGCCAGCCCAGTTCGCGGCCCAGCACCAGGGGCAGCACGATCAGGCACACGGCCGGTGCCGCGATCGCCAGGCCGCGCAGGTCCAGGCGGCGCAGGCCGGCGCCGGTGCGCTGCGCCCGGGGCGGGTCGGCCGGCACCAGCCGGGGCACCAGCACCGCGACCAGGACGCCGAGCGGGACGTTGACGAGGAAGACCGGCCGCCAGCCCGCGCCGAACAGGTCCGCGCTGACCAGGATGCCGCCAAGGACGACGCCGACGACCGCGCCGGTGGCCAGCACCAGCCCCCACGCGGAGAGCGCGGTGGCCCGCGCCGGGCCGGTGAACCGCATCTGGATGACGCTGAGGATCTGCGGCACCAGCACCGCCGCGGCCGCGCCCTGCGCACACCGGGCGAAGATCAGCAGCCCGCTGTCCGGGGCGAGGCCGCAGGCCAGCGACGCCGCGGTGAACACCACGACACCGAGCAGGTACATCCGGCGGCGGCCGTAGAGGTCGCCCAGCCGGGCCCCGGTGATCAGCAGCATCGCGTAAGCGGCGGAGTACCCGCCGACCACCAGTTGCAGCGCCGCGCCGGACGCGTGCAGGTCCGCCCCGATCGAGGGCATCGCCACGTTGACGACGAACGCGTCGATCAGCGCCATGAACTGCCCGCCGAGCAGGACGGCCAGCATCGGCCAGCGGTGCCCGGGCGGCGCGGCGGTCCGGCCCGGGTGCCTGGCAAGGTCCAGCGTGGTCATCGGGGTCTCCGTTTCCGGTTTCGCGGATCGTGCGGTCGCCGGTACATACCTGGCCGGCGGCACCGATTCATCGCACAGGCACGGAAAACGATGAATCCGCGCCCCGGGCCAGGTAGGTATGGGCAGGGCCGGACATCAGGGAGGCACAGTGACGGTTACCACAAGCGAGGATTTCGCCCGCCAGGCGGATCCGTTCCGGCGTGAGCTGCTGGCGCACTGCTACCGGATGCTGGGCTCGGTGCACGACGCCGAGGACCTGGTACAGGAAACCCTGCTGCGGGCCTGGCGCGCCTCGGGCCGGTTCGACAGCGAGCGCGCCTCGCTGCGCACCTGGCTGTACCGGATCGCGACCAACGCCTGCCTGACCGCGCTGGCGGGCCGCGGCCGCCGGCCGCTGCCGTCCTCGATCGTCGCGCCGAGCGAGGACCCGGAGCAGCCACTGGTCCGCTCCGAGGTGCCGTGGCTCCAGCCCGTGCCCGACGCGATGGTCTGGGCCGAACGGGCCGACCCCGCCGCGCTCGCGGTGTCCCGGGCGAGCCTGCGGCTGGCGTTCGTCGCCGCGCTGCAACTGCTGCCGCCGCGGCAGCGGGCCATCCTGATCCTGCGCGAGGTGCTGGAGCTGCCGGCCGCGGAGGTCGCGGACCTGCTGGCCACCACCCCCGCGGCGGTGAACAGCGCCCTGCAGCGGGCCCGGGAAAGGCTGGCCGGGGTGGGGGAGGACCAGATCAGCGAGCCGGCCGAACCGGACCTGCGCGCCACCGTGGACGCCTACGTCACGGCGTTCCAGGACGCCGACATCACCGCGCTGACCCGGCTGCTGACCAAGGACGCGATCCTGGAGATGCCGCCGATGGCCGCCTGGTACGCGGGCCGCGAGCTGTACGGCCGGTTCATCGCCCGGGTCTGGGCGGCGCGCGGCACGGACTGGCGCATGCTCCCGGCCGCCGCCAACGGGCAGCCAGCGATCGCCGCCTACGTGCGCGGCGACGACCGCGGGTACCAGCTACACACGCTGCAGGTGCTCACGGTCACCCGGGCCGGCATCAGCCGCAACGTAGTATTCGCCGACCCCGGCCTGTTCGCTACGTTCCGCCTGGCGCCCCGGCTGGAGCCGGCGGCCGGTGCCCGGTGAAGAACTCGCGCGGCCGGCGGTCCTCGGTGGTCTCCTCGGTCACTGCCGCCGCCCGGAAGCCGGCCTCGTGCACCAGGCGCAGCCAGGCGCCCCGGGCGAACAGGCCGAGCCGGTGCGCCTCGTGCACCACCCGGACCTCTCCGCCGGGCTCCCGGAGCAGGAACGCGTACTGGGTCACGGTCCAGGTGTCGCCCGGATCCGGGTCGTAGGACCAGTCCAGGTACCGTGCCGCCCGGCCGTCCGCGCCGTCGATGCCGCCGTGGCCGGTGCCCGGCTCGAAGTTCTCGGTGATGTTGTCGGGCACGAAGACCGCGACACCGCCGGGGCGGCAGTGCGCGAACGCGGTCTCGATGACCAGCCTCAGGTCCGCCTCGGTCGTCATGTAGTCCACGGCGTCGTGGACGAACACCGCGTCGAAGTCCCGGCCCAGCCGGAGCGTGCGCATGTCCCCCTCGACGTGCTCGCAGCCCGGGTTGAGCCGCCGCGACACGGCGAGCATGCCGCTCGAGAGGTCCACCAGCGTCAAGGCGAACCCCGGCGTCAGGTGGCTGGCACAGTGCCCGCCGCCGCTGCCAAGTTCCAGCACCTCGCGTACCGGCCGCCCGGTGCGGCGGAGCAGCCGTCCAGCGAAGGCGGCCTCCTCGGCATACTCCTCCGGCGGGGAGATCAGCGGCCACCACGCGGCCAGGTCCTGGTAGAGCCGGTAATCCGGCTGGTCTGCGGCCATGCCCTCATCCTCCACCCCGCCCGGCGGCCCCGCGGGACATGCCGTGGGACCCAAGGTCACGCGGGCGGCTGCGCCTCGGCGTGCAGGGAGCGGGCGGTGGCGGCGAGGTCCTCGGTGGCGCGCTGGTGCAGCGAGCCGCCGAAGGTGATCCGGGCCACCCCGGTCGCCGCCAGTTCGGCCAGCGACGGGCCGCCCGGCCGGCACATCGCGTTGACCGGGCCGCCGCAGTCGGCGACCAATGTGGGCAGGGCGGTGAGCGGGGCCACGATCGGGTAGCAGCAGTCGGCCCCGGCCTCCAGGTAGCGCCGGCCCCGCCCGGCGGCATCCGCGACGGGATCACCGGCGCCCGGGGGCCGCGGCCGGACGAACACGTCGACCCGCGCATTGATCACCAGCGCGTCCCCGGCCGCCGCGTGCACGGCCGCCAGGAAGCCGGCCTGGCGGCCCGGGTCGCCGAGTTCGCGGGAGACCGGATCGGAGTCCTCCAGGTTGCACCCGACGGCCCCGGCCTCGGCCAGCCGCCCGGCCAGCTCGGCCGGGGCCAGCCCGTACCCGGCCTCGATGTCCGCCGTGACCGGGACGTCCACGCACCGGGCGATCCGGGCGATCGCCGCGAACATCTCGGCCGCCGGGGTCCGCTGGCCATCGGCATAGCCCAGGGCGGCGGCGACCGCGCTGCTGGAGGTGGCCAGGGCACCGAACCCCGCCTCAGCGAACACGCGCGCGCTGGCGCAGTCCCAGACGTTCGGCAGCACCAGCGGGTGCTGGCCGTGATGCGCCGCGCGGAACCGGCGGGCCGCCGTCAGCGTGCTCACAGCTCGTACGTCCCCGGGACCCAGGTCCTGGTGCTGACGCCCACCGTGTTCCAGGCGTTGATCGCCACCAGGAGGCCGACCAGCGCGGCGATCTCGTCCGCCGAGTATTCCGCGGCCACTTCGGCATACGCCTCGGCCGGTACGTGGGTCTGGGCCAGTTGGGTCACCGCGTCGGTGAAGGCGAGGGCGGCGCGCTCCCGGGCCGTGTAGAACGGCGTCTCCCGCCAGGCGGGCAGCGCGTAGATGCGCTGCTCGGTCTCCCCGCCGGCGCGGGCGTCCTTGGTGTGCATGTCGATGCAGTAGGCGCACCCGTTGAGCTGTGAGGCGCGGATCCGGACCAGTTCCCGCAGCCGGTGGTCGAAGTCCACCTGGTCGAGTTGCTTGGTCGCGGCGTTGTCCAGGTGCGCCAGCGCCCTGGCGAAGGCCGGGGCGTGCGCGTCGAAGTCAAGCCGCACGGGCACCTCGGTGGTGGCGGTCATGGTGAGCTCCCTTGCTCTTGCTGTGCCGTGTCCTTGGGTCCACACTATGGAGGAATCAGCCCAGAAGTGAGGTCCACTTTCATGTCAGATTCATGGGCCATTTCGAGCGTCGACCTGCACCTGGACCTGGCCGGCCCCCGCGTGCGGGCGGGCCTGGAGTCCGCGGTGCGCGAGGCGGTCCGGGGCGGGCGGCTGCGGCCCGGCACCCGCCTGCCGTCTTCCCGGGCGCTGGCCGGCGACCTGGGCATCGCGCGGAACACGGTGGCGGACTGCTACGCGCAGCTGGTCGCGGAGGGCTGGCTGGCGGCCCGGCAGGGGTCGGGCACCTGGGTTGCCGAGCGCGCGCCGGCGCCGCCCGCGGCGCTCCCGCCGGCGCCTCCCCTCGCCCGCCAGGCGCGTTTCGACCTGCGCACCGGGGTTCCGGACGTGGGCGCCTTCCCGAGGCAGGCGTGGCTGGCCGCGGAACGCAAGGCGCTGGCCGCGGCGCCGGCCCGGGCGCTGAGCTACACCGACCCGCGCGGCCTGCCGGAGCTTCGCAGCGCGCTGGCCGGTTACCTGGCCCGCGCCCGCGGTGTCGCCGTCACGCCGGACCGCGTGGTCGTCTGCGCGGGCTTCGCCCAGGGCCTGGAACTGGTGTGCGAGGTGCTGCGGGCCCGTGGGGCGGTCACGCTGGCCGCCGAGGCGCTCGGCTA